>Ga0137459_1000187_pt1 | contig 22147 bp, 15 predicted proteins | sample EasRivERMGT700_2_FD_104908 | JGI IMG/M metagenome (GOLD analysis project Ga0137459, IMG submission 104908) | Soil microbial communities from meander-bound floodplain in the East River, Colorado, USA - East River MetaG ERMGT700_2 | ecosystem: Environmental > Terrestrial > Soil > Floodplain ...
CCCTCGATCTTTTCGGCGTCCTCACCGACGCCGAGCTTACCGGCACGATCTTCGTGGGCGCGACTTCCTTGCCGATCGACCTCAGCCGTCAGATCGCTACGGGATCAGGCTGCCATCAACACAACCTGGACCACGCGGAGCTCCGCGAGGGCTGGCTCGTGATGTTCGATCGGCGCAAGGAGGTTTCGTGGGCCGACAAGCTGTTCGTGCGCGAGGTGGAGTACGAGGGGAAGCAGATCCGCCTCGTGGGGTGCTGACGCTCGCAGGGCGGTGGGGCCCTGGATCACACGTGGCCCCGGGCGTAGGAAGCCGAGGCCGCGATGACGGAGCGCGACGGATCGAACGCCGCACTTGACAGCGTTGTCTCCCGACCTGCATCCTCGTGTCAGGGGGAGGGGCGCTTGACTGAGTCAAGGATACGGAGCCGGACGGAGTCCACGCCGGAGCGCCGGCTCGGTCCTGGCGTGGCACGGGCGCGCCCCGGCGTGACGGCTGAAGCCGCGACCTCCTTCGTACCACCGGCGTACGGGATCGCCCTCGCGGATCGCCTGACCGCACCGCGCCTGCAGCGCGCGTGTAAGTGCGGCAGCGGCGGCCCCTGCACCGTGTGCAGCGGGGATGACGCGACGCTGCGGCGTCTGCCCGAGCCCGGATCTGGGCTGACGCACGGCGCCTCGTCGGGCGCCATGGCTCCCCCGGTCGTGCACGAGACGCTGCACGCCGGTGGGGCTCCACTGCCCGCGGGTGTGAGTGCGCGCATGGGGCGCCGATTCGGGCGTGACTTCTCGGGCGTGCGCGTGCACGCCGACGCGCGAGCCGAGGCCTCGGCAGACGCGGTGGGTGCACGAGCGTACACGGTCGGCCATCACATCGTGTTCGGGCGTGGAGAGTTCGCGCCGGAGACGACGTCCGGTGAGCGGTTGCTCGCGCACGAGCTCGCGCACACGATCCAGCAGCAGGGCAGCGGGTCGGCACTGCAGCGCCAGATCGCGGTCGGTAGCGCCGGTGATCCGGAAGAAGTGGCAGCCGATCGCATGGCTGACGCGGCCTTGCACGGTGATCCGGTGGTCGCGGGTGGTCCGGCGGTCGCGGGGGAGCCGGCCTCGGTGGTGTCGTCACCGCTGCGCCTCAGGCGCCAGGAGGCACCGCAGCGTCGGCGCGGCCCCGCACGCGAGGCGATCGTCGCGCAACCGAACCGCGGCCTCGATCAGATCCGCGTGCGTATCCAGCGCTATCTTTGCGACTGCGTCGGACGCGATGTCACGCGCGAGCAGACGCGCACATGGTCACAGCCCGATCTGGGCGCTACCTATCAGTTTTGCCGCGGGCGAGCCACGGTGACCCTCACCGGCCGCGTCGTGCCGAGCATCACGGGCAGCGCCTCGGGGCGCGTCGATGTCAACATCTCGCCTCAGAACGGCGGGGCCGGGGCGCGCTTCGGCGTGGGGATCATGGGTCGCAACACGGGCTCCGAGCCACAGCTCGGTGGCAACGTGGATCTGCGTCTGCTGTTCCCCCGCATACCGGAGCTTGGCCTGAGCTTCCAGGCGCTGCGCGGCATGCAAACGGGACAGCTCGACACACAGCTCAGGGCCGGCATCGCGCTCGGCAACAACGTCACCCTGGGCGCGACGGGGACCAACCTCCAGGATGCCCGGCGGGGCGTCGGCCTGGTGTTCGGAGGCAATCTGCCGGGCCAGGCGGTAGAGGAGCGGATCTGCCGGATGTGCCGCTGTCCCGTCGTCTACGACTGCCGTGAGGACGTGCTCCCACGCGACTACAACGTGGACGTCCCGGACACCGTCACGGATCGCCGGACCCTGCGCTACTACTTCAAGCTCGACACGACCGACACCATCGAGCCCAGGGCCAACCCGGACCTGGCGGGAGAGTCGCAACGCACGCTGGCCGAGGCGGCGCGGCTCGTGGGCGAGGGCTGGACCGTGATGTCGGTCGCGGGCTACGCCTCGCCCGAAGCGCTCGAGCGCGAGCACAACGCGCCGCTGTCCGCGCGTCGAGCCGAGCGGATGCGGTCCCTGCTGGTCGCGCGGCTGGGAGCCGGGGCGACGATGCCGGAGGGGATCGCGGGCGGCGAGCTGCTCGGCCGCCGGGCGTCGGTCGCGCCTGATAGCCAGCTCGCCGATGCGATCCGCGAGTCCGGGTTCTCCTCCCCCGAGGAGATGACCAGCTTCCTGTTCGGCGACGAGATCCCGAACGACCGCCTGGCGGACCAGTTCCTCCGGCTGCTGTCGGCCACCCCGCCAGCCCGGCGGACCAGCCTGTTCGGCGTGACAGCGGATTCCCCGCTGGCGCCCCGGCTCACCGCCGCGATCGACCAGTTCGTTGCCAGCCGCGATCGAGGCGGGCGGCCATGGGAGGCGATCTTCCAGTACCTGCGGGTCGCCACCGTCCAGCTGACCCACGAGCGCGCGACCACGCGTCCCGAAGCACGGCGCACCCCGGGGTCGCAACGCCCGCTGCCGAACACCGAGTGCGAGCGGATCGCCGCTGACGCCGAGAGCGAAGGCCGCTTTGGTTCGGCCGAGCCGGCCCCCTCGCGCGATAGCTGCTCGCCTGGCACGGCGCACAACCTCGCGGAGTTCGAGGCGCGCTGCGACTACCGCAGCTGACGATGGGGCCGTCTCCCGTGCGCGCTCGCCGTCACCACGCCGCGAACACCGTGATGCCTGCGTTCGGGACGACCGCCGGGGCGCTGCCGTCTTTCGAGCTCCTGTGCTGGTCGCGCGCTGTGTTGAATCGCTCTACGGGATCCGCGCTCGGCGCTGGCTTCGCGCCGAACACCTCGGCGGTCGAGGTCTGGATCGTGAGGCGGACACCCAGCTCGACGCTCTTCGAGACCTTGTTGGCGTACGAGAGCTCGGCGAAGGCATAGACCGGGAACTGGTTCACCACCGGCGCCTTGCGGTTGATCGCGTCGAGCGAGAGCGATGGTAGCAGCGCGCCGGTCACAGCGAACCGCTGGCGTGCATCGGCGTACGAATACGTTCCGCCGCCGGCGGGCACCGCCGCCGACGTGATGGCCCCCGCGGGAGCAATGATCGCCCCGACGGCGTACGACGACGACGTGGCGCCCGACCGCGTGGTGTTGGCGCGCGCGCCGAACCTGGTGATCGGGATCCCGAGGAGTCGAAGCGTGCCCGAGACGTCGTAGCCAGGGTGCGTGAGCTCCTGGAACAGCTCGGAGAGCGCCTGCTTGAGGTCGGCGAGCCCGGTACCGGATGGAATGCTGTTTCCGAGCAGGGCGATCGCTTGCCGTGCGAAGCCTACGCCGTCGATCTTGCCGTCGAGCGCGGCGCCGTAGAGCGCCTTGAGCGCCTCGCTGCTCGCCGCGAACGGGACGGTCGGCATCGTCTGCCTGACGATCGTCCGGAACGCCGACTCGAAGCCGGCGAACCCGCCCTCGGGTGCGAACGCGGGCCTGGCGGCGTCCTCGAGGCGCTTGGTGTCGTAGTGGAGGCGCAGCTTGAGGTCGGCCTGGAGTGGACCGTAGCCGAGCCGTCCCTTGAAGCGCCCGAGCTCGCTCGACTCGATCGCGACATCGACCTCGGTCGGTTCCTTGAACGAGCGAGGATAGTCGGAGTCGATCGATAGCGTGGCCAGGCCGCTGAGGCGCCCCGTCCTCGGGTCGATGCGCACGAAGGGGCGCACCAAGCGGATCTGCTCCTCGGCGTCCGGATCGGTGAGCCGGTCCGGGGGCGTACCGGGTCGGATCCAGCGCTGCAGGACGATGTTCTCGAGGAGCTGACCGAGGAACGCCCTGGGCCCGATCTCGGCGATGAACGACGGGCTCCCCAGGCCGAGCGGGTTGGTGATCTTGAGGTTGGCGGGCAGCGGGAACGCTGCGCCGAAGATCCCGGTGCGCAGCGGCCCCGGCGTGATCGTGACTCCGGTCCCCGGGACCGTCAGTGACGGGAGCGGGAGGCCCCGGGGTGAGGTGCTGTTCGGGTCGGGATCCCGCTGGACGACCGCGGTGCGGCTGCGTGCCTGCTGGACTGTGTGTGTCAGCTCGTGCGCGAGGAGCCGCCGGCCGGAGCGGGATCCTTCGGCGTACTGCTCAGCCCCCAGGACGATGTCGCGCCCAAACGTGAGCGCGCGCGCTCCGAAGCCGCGCGCCATCTCGCTCGCGGCGGCGCCGGCATGGATCCGCACATCGGCGAAGCGCTCGCCGAAGCGCGGCTCGAAGAACGCGCGCTCCGATGGCGAGAGCGAGCGGCCGCCGCCGAGCGACGCGAGCCGCGCAGGGAGACCCGGCGGCGAGAACGTGGCCGCCTCGCCGCGCAGCGGCTTGGCCTGCACGGTGCCGGCGATCGGTGCAGCCCCCCGCACGACCGCGGCGGAAGCCAACGACCCATCGACGACCTCGTCGGCGACACGGTTGGCCTCGCGCTCGGGATCGTCCGAGCGTCCCGGTAGCTTCGGACGATCCGCCAGCGCGATCCCATAGGAGGGCGGGCTCAGCGAGGCGGTTTCGCCCGCAGCAGCGGCGGCGGCGGGCGCCGTTCGCGTACGCGGCGCCTCGGTCCTGGCGTGCCGCTCCTTCATCACGCCTGCTTCCCCTCCTTGGCGAGCTCGCGGCGGATGGCGTTCTGGAGATCGTCGCCGGTGATCGGGCGTTCGCCGTCGGCGATGACGGCCAGTGACACCTGGCGGATCACGTTCATGATCGAGCCGCCGGACAGCTCGTGGGCTTCGGCGATGGCGGCCAGGTCGACCTTGGGATCGAGGCGGGCGCGCGGGGAGATGCCACGCTTCCAGAGCTCGAGGCGCTCGGCCGGGCGAGGCAGCGGGAAGTAGATTACCGATTCGAAGCGGCGCGTGAACGCCGGGTCGAGGTTGTCGCGCATGTTGGACGCCAGGACCACGACGCCGTCGAAGGTCTCCAACCGCTGCAGCAGGTAGGCGACCTCCTGGTTGGCGTAGCGATCGTGGGCGTCCTTGGTCTCGGTGCGCTTGCCGAACAGCGCGTCGGCCTCGTCGAAGAACAGGATCCAGTCCTGGCGCTGGGCGCGGTCGAACACGCGGGACAGGTTCTTCTCGGTCTCGCCGATGTACTTGGAGACCACGAGCGAGAGATCGACGCGGTACACGTTGCGGCCACAGGTCTTGCCGAGCAACGTTGCGGTCATCGTCTTGCCGGTGCCGGGCGGGCCGTAGAACAGCGCGCGATGGCCCGGGCGCAGGCGGGCGGCCATGTTCCAGCCGTGCATCAGCGTGTCGCCGTGGGTGAGGAAGGCCTGGATCTCGCCGATCTGCTTGCGCGTGCCGGGGTGCAGGATGAGGTCGTCCCAGTCGAGCGCGGTCGCGAGGCGCTGGGCGGGAAAGTCGGCACTCAGCGCGGGGCGCGGCCGGTGACCGAGGGTGAACAGGCTCAGGTACTCGGGAGAGATGCGCAACGGGGCCTTCATGGGCGGCTGATCGCGCCCGGTGGACCCGGTGGCGGCGGGGCGTAGCAGGTCGGTGCTGAGGAGCCAGTGGTCGGGCTCGAGCAGCCGCGCGACGGTGACGCGCGCCTCCAGCGAGTCGCCGCCCAGGAGGAAGGCCAGCGTCTCGCCGGTCGGCTCGAAGTCGTCGTCGACCCGGGAGCCGCCGAACTCGGTGAACCGGCGATCGAAGGTCGCGTTCTTGGTGAAGAACACGTCGAGCAACCGGGGGCGCAGGTGCGGGACCAGCGCCAGGATCAGCGCGGCACGCTCGGCCAGCGCGAGCGGTGTCTCGCGCAGGAACGCGGCCCAGGGTGACCGCGAGTCGCCGTGCTCGGGCGGCGGCAGGTCGGTGGCCTCGAGCGCGGTCGCCCCTGTGCTCGTGCCGGCCGTGGCATCGCTGGTCGGGAAGTACTGGCGCAGCCGGACATCCAGCAAGCGAGTGAACCAGGCGAGCTCCCGCTCCAGGTCGTGCAGGTTGGCGGCGATGGCCTCGTCGTCGCGCATCACCATTCCACCCGCAGGAGATCCGGCATCCACGGGAGCTTGACCCAGCTCCACGACCACGGGAAACGGTCGAGCACGACGTCGTGCGCCCGTCGCTCGACCTGCAGCAGCCAGGCACCGTCGCGTGTGGTCAGCGCGCCGGGGCGCTGCAGGAAGCTGGTGCGGAGGCCCGCGATCGAGAGCTCGCCCAGGACAGGCGCGCGGTCGATCACGGCGGCCAGCAGGCGATCACCTTCGGCGAGCTGCTCCGAGGTGAGCGGGTTCTCGAGCACGAAGTCGGATTCGAGCGGGCGGCCGCAGAGCAGCTTGGCGAGCGGGAGGCGAAACTCGAGCGGCTCGGGATCCGCGGTGGCGAGCGACGCGCAGAGCGCGACGGCCTGGAGCTCGGCGAGCTCGGCGAGGAACCGGCGGTCCTCGCCGACGAGGCCGGTGCGGACAAACAAGCGCTCCAGGAATGGCCACAGGATCACCAGGCCGGCGTCGTCGACGTAGAGCTCGTCGAGTCGGGCGAGCGCGCCGCGGCGGGCGGTGCAGATCGCGGCAGCGGGCGACTGCGGCTGCGGCTGCGGACGAGCGTTCGAGGGGGCGCGCCGTGCATCGAGCGGGTGTGGCGCGACCGCCGCCCGGGTTGCGGCGCGGGATGGGGTTGCGGCGCGGGATCCCGGCAGAGCGGCCGCCCGTTCCTCGAGCTCTGTCCGCTCGGCGGGCGGCTGACTCGGGAGCGCGTCGTCGGTCGTGCGTGACGCTGCCGCGAGCCGTACTTCCGTCGCGTCGTCGCGCGTGACCGGGTGAGCCGACTGCGCCTCGTCACGAAAATCCGGACGCCGTCGCGCATCGTGCAGGCGGGGGAGCGTTGCCGGTGGAAGTTCGTTGGACGCTCGATCATCGTCGCGTGCGTGCGGCGCGCTCGGGATGCGCATGGCCGCCATCGCTTCGTCGCCGGCGGACCGGGGGGGCGGAGGGCTTGCCGTTCGGGACTCGTCGGGCGACCGATCATCGGCGTGCGCGCGCTCGGTGCTCGGGTCGCGCGTGGTCACGTCGACGGCTCGCCTTGCCTCCACCCGTGGCGCAGGTTCGGCCGCCTCGCCGGGCTGGTCGTCGCGGCCGGCCAGCGCCGACAGGAGCGCCCGCCGTTCGTGCAGCTCGACCCCGTGCGGCGACGGATCAATGCGCACCTGCGCGCGCTCGGCGAGCGCCACCAAGGCATCGGGTTCGCACATCCGCGCCATCCGGTCCAGCGCCCCGGGGTCATGCGCGATGCGCCTTAGCAGCACCACCAGATCCTCGCCGGCGGAGGCCACGGCTTGTGCGAAGTGACGCGCCACCACCTCCCCGTCCTGCGGGTCCGCCCACCATGGAAGTCCGCCGGTGAGCGCGAACGTCTCGAGGAGCTCCAGCGTGGCCCGGGTGCGCGGGTCGCTGCCGGCCGTCCGTCGCCGTAGCGCTGCCGCCAGCGCCGCGCGCAACGCCTGCGCAAGCCTCGCGGCGAAGTCGTCCTCGAAGTCGTCCGCCGCGACGGTGCCCAGATCGACCTCCAGCTGATCGAGCCGATCCAGCGCCTCGCTCCCGCTCAGCTCGCTGCACACTCGCTCGAGGACCGGCGCGATGCGGTTGCCGTACATCCGGCTGACGCGCTCGGACAGCGCCCGGGCGAGCTGCACGTCGCCGCCGTGCAGCTCGATCTCGACACGATTGATCCGATGCATCGCCATGGCACCGGCCTCAGACCACGTCGACCGCGATGTCGACGTGGCGCTCCACCGCGAGGGCGTCGGCGCGCTCGCGCATCACCGCCACGGTGAACACCGCCCGGTCCTGCAACGCGCCGGTCGGCAGCGCGATGCGGGCTCCCGTGCCCACCTTCACATCTCCGACGGGCATGCCGTTCCGGGTGAGCCAGTAGCGCTCGTCGATCCGGCTCGCGTCGATCGTGATGTCCGCCGACTCGCCCCGTGCGACCGACGCCGGCACCGCGGTGATGGTGGGCACGTCGTCGAGGATCGCATGATGCTCGAGCGGCGCTTGCAGGCCGGTCATCGCCTTGTGCGCCACCACGCCGAGGACGCTGCCCGCCGGCAGCGGCGCGGTGTCGAGCAACGGGACGGCCGGCGGCGTGGCGCGCGGGTCGCCGGCCGCGGACGCATCGCGCGCGATCACGGCGTCGACCTTGATGCGAAGCTGATCGATCCCCTTGTTGAGCTGATCGCTCTGGTCGTCGCGCTGGTGGAAGTACGCCGGCCGGCCGACCGGCGTGGGGGCGCCGTCGAGGCGGAGCTCGTAGAACACGCCCGGCTGGCCGCCGCTCACCTGCAGCGAACCGGTCGTCGCGCCGTTCGCGAGCACCACGTCCAGATGGAGCGCCTGCCGCGGGTTGGGACGGACCAGCAAGGCGAGCGCGCCGGTGAGCTGGACCGCCGAGCCGATCTTCTCGGACCCGGTGCCCAGCGGTCCCGACTCGTGCTGCTTGCTCGCCTGCACGAGCAGGAACGCGTCGTCCGTGCCCGGCGCGCCGATCGCCAGATCCCGCGCGCCGCTGTTGCCACGCGTGGCGTCACCCACCGGCGCGAAGCCGGTGAGATCTTGCCAGACCGCCGGCTTGGACGGCCGCTTGACCCGCACGGTCCCGCCGTCGCCCGGCACGTCGATGGTCTGGACGCCCGCCCCGGCGCCGAACACGAAGTCGCCGTCGCGTACGCGGCCACGGTAGACGCGGTACTCGGCCGACGCCTGGGTCGTGCCCAGGCGCACCACGGCCGCGCCACCGTACACGACGACCGGCGGGACGAGCTGCGCCGGCACCGCCGGGTTGGCCCGGACGCGGAGCGGGAGGACGAGGTCGAGGATGCCGGTGCGCATGACCGGATTCGCGGGGCTTCCCGTTGCCTTCTTCCCGCGGACCCGAAGATCGATGTCCTCCTGGATCGCCACCGTGCGCAGGACGATGGTCCCCGACGTGCCGATGACGGGCGCGGAGACTACATGGTGCTTGGTGATGTCGCTCAGATCCTTCGCGTGCTCGATGAGCTCGTAGGTGACGCCCTCCTGGCTGGCGAGCACCTCGACCTCGGCCTGGACGCCCCAGTTGCCGATCCGCGCGTCGGACGGCCTGGCGTTGTCGATGCGTGAGTCGAGCAATGGTAGCCAGATGTCGGCCACGAGCGCCGAATCGACGCCCTCGACGACGCGGACCACGGTGCGCAGCCAGGCTTCGCGGGGCTCGGCCACCGACGGGTCCTCGTGCTTGATGGCGAGGATCCGGTAGCTTTTGTCCACGTCGATCGGCGGCGTGACGAGCTCGATCAGCCCGCCGTTGCCCTCGGCGGTGATCGGGGTGCCTGCGTTCAGTACCCGCTTGCCGCTGTCGCGATCCCGAAGCTCGTAGGTCACGCCGTCCTGGCTGAACTCGATCGAGATCTTGGCCTGCGCCCCCGGTGTGACGACGATCTGCTCGGGCAGCGGCAGGTCGCGCAGCGGATACGTGCGGCCAAAGCCCAGGAGATCGATGGCGCGATCTCGCGCGTCGCGAACGCGAAGCGGAAGGATGACCGGCAGCTTCGAGCCTCGGAGCTTGATCTCCCGGTAGTCGCGATAGGCGGCGCGAAAGTCGTCCCAGGCGCGCTCGAACGCGGTCAGGTTATCCACCCCCGTCTTGCCGAACCAGTGCAGGTGCACCGTCAGGTGCGCCGGGGTCTCGGCCATGATCGTCTGCTCGACGAACTGCTCGAAGCTCGGGTCGGCCTTCTCGGGTTCCTCGAGCACGATGCTCACGTTCAAGGACCACGGATCGGGGCCGGCCACGCCCGCGAGCAGCGGGACCTGCGGATCGCCCTCGTCGGCGAGCTGGGCCCGATCCTCGACGAGGGGGCGCAGCAGCACGTGCTCGACCACGTGGAGGCGCAGGCGATCGTGCAGGCCCAGCTTGTGGCGCAGCCGCTCCTCGAAGCCCGCGACGGCGCCCGGCGAGCCATGGCGGCTCACGTCGTACCCCGAGCCGCGCGCCCGGGACAGCCGCGGGTAGGCGCGCAAGAAGGCGCGTCGATCCGCGACCAGGATCTCATCGGCCTCGCGCACCGTCGAGACGCCCGTTCTCCGGATCATCGCCTGGATCGGCGCCTGGATCATCGAGTGATCACCCAGCTCTTCCGCGAACCGCGCCAGGAGGTGCGCCAGGAACCGCTTGCGCCGCTCCAGCGGATTACCGGACTCGATCGCACCGTCGAGCCAGGCGCGGTGGCTGGCAGGATCCTGGACCCGGAGCTCGGCGATGCCGAGCCGGTCGTCGTCCACCACCTGGGCGAAGTAGGTCCGGGTCGGCCCGTCGTCGGGGGCGAGTAGCTCGCGGGCGTGGGCGAGCTGCGCCAGGGCGTTGGCGAACAGCTGATCGAACACCAGGAGGTACGCCGCGAGCTGGCGTGCCTGCGCCCGGCGCTCGGGCGCCGCCGACGCGGGGAGCCCGAGCGGACCGACGCCGTACGCGGCCGGGAGCTGGTACTGGATCGATCGATGGCGCACGAGATCGCGCGGCTGCGGGGGCGGTGTCTCGGTGGCCGTGGCCGTGGCCGCGCGGGCGCGGTCCCCGCGGCGCTGCTCCACGCGTCGGCGCACCTCCGCGAGGTCGACTCGCAGCGGGAGATCGCGGCGGACCAGCGTCAGCTCGGCGGTCGGCGCCAGCGTCGGAATCTTTCCCGGCGGGATCTCCAGCGCCCAGTGCTGGGAGGCGGTAGCCGTGCCTGGCAGGACCAGCGAGCGGACGGCCTTGACGGTGGGGACGTCCAGGATCGCGTGCAGCAGGTCGGACACGTAGACGGTGCGCCGCTGTTCGGGGAGCAGGTCGACGAAGCCGTGCGCCAGGAGCGGGCCGTCGAAGATTTCCTCGATGGACCGGTTCTGCGCCCGCGCCTCCGCGACGGTGAGGAAGCGGGCGCTCGGCGCCAGGTACGTCTCGATGCGCTCGACGATGTCGACCATCAGCGCGGTGGGATCCTCGACGGCGTCGACCTCGATCGTGGCGCGCAGGCCGACCTCGTATGTGGCCATGAGCACGACATCGAAGTCGCTCCCGAGGCCGCGTCCGGCGTGCAGCCGCGCGGAGGCCGAGGTCAGCGCGGCCTCGCCGGTCAGCTGCTGGGTGGTCTGCAAGATGACGCGGTGAAGCCCGCGCAGCTGCACCGGCGCAGCATCGGCATCGGTCGGGTCGGCGCGTAGCCGGAGCTCGCCGCTGCCCGCGTGGTAGTAGAACGGCACGTCGGGATCGGCCGGCTCCTCGACCCAGGCGTTGCCGATACCTTCCACGTCGAGCGCCAGCGTCTGGACATCCGCCAATGTGACCGGGTCGCTGGTGAGGATCGCCTCGGGGCCGGGCAACCCCGGGTCGCCGCCCGCGAGGAGGTCGGGCACGGGATAGGCGGTGCGGTAGCCGAGGTCGGTGATCGCGTAGCACAGCTGCTCGAGGATCGTGATCCCGGGGTCGTGCGTGTTGAAGTCGGTCCACTGCGCGCCACCCAGTCGCCCGAGGAGGCGTAACCCCTCGTCGCGCAGGCGTGCGTAGTCCATCGAGACGTGCTCGAAGGGACCGATCGGAAGCGTTGGGGGCGGGCTCATCGCGTGGTCGCTGAGAGCTTCACTGTCCGCCATACCAATGAGGATTCACCAGGACGATGGTTCGTCCTTCCGCACCTTTCGCGCCATCGAAGGCACTCAAGGCGACGCCGATGACTCGACCTGGCTGCGTCGCCCGCATGGCGTAGCCGGGGCGGGAGGAGCTGGTCAGGTAGTCGCCGATCCGGATCGCGCCCCCTTCGACCGTGACCTTCACCGGTACACGGCCGCACAGCGCCAGTGACACACCGGAGTCCGGGGCCTCCCAGCTCACCCCTAGCTCAAACCCCGGCTTCTCGGAGATGACACCGAGCAGGTGCTCATGCCGGGCGCCGGGCGAGCGGATCAGACGTTCGGGTTCCTTAGGATCGACGGCAACCACGTCGCCGGCCTCGAGCCCGTCCTCGTGATGAGCAAATTTTTCTGCCAAGTCGAAGTTCCCGTTCCTGTATGGATTCACCGACCAGACGCTCCCGTGGGCGACCACGTCCCAGGTATTCACACCTCCGCCCCAGCCCGATGGCAAGTTGGCGGTTGGCGACCAACCCTTCGTCCCGAGGTTGCCTGCCACGGTGACGGTGCCACCGTTCGCCGTTGCGGTGAGAATCGCGTTGTTGCCCGTCGGCGCGCCGCCGCGAAGGTAGATGTTGTTGCCCGTCACGTAGGAGTTGTTGTCCGAGAACGGAAAGTGGCAGTTGAACTTCGCCTCCGGGTCGGTCAGCATGCCGTAGCCCTTGGCCACCAATCCGGCCTTGAGCTCGAGGCTTCCGGCGTTCGTATCAAAGTGCGCCGCCCAGCTACCGGCGCTGGCGCCGGAATCGCGGATGTAGAAGTGGTCGTCGACGGTCAGGTAGCACTGCCCGTCGGTTTGATAGAGCGCACCGTCCCGGTCGATATGCGCCACCGAGCCCTCGACGATCAGGCCAGCTGGAGCGTTGAGAGCCCCATTGACCGTGAGCGCTCCGGTGATGCCCACGTTGCCCGACGCACCCGAGATCGTCATCACATAACGCCCGAGGTTGGTGTCGGCGAAGTAGAAGTTGCGATCGCCGTGCATTCCGAACAGCAACTTGCCGCCCGGATGAGTGATCGCAGAGTGCTCGGGCCGGCTGAAGCGGATGGCCTCCAACCAGCCGTTCCAGGTGGTGCCGGTGGCGCTCATGTCCATCGCGCCCTGGACCGACAGGCCCCCGGCGAAAAAGCCCGAGCCATCGGCCAGGTTCACATATGCTTGCAGCTTTGAGCCACTCCCACCCACGAAACCAATCGAATTGCCTGGAAGGCCAGCGACCGGCGTGTCGATCTGGCGATGGTAGATGCCCCAGTTGGTGCCAGAATCGGCGACGTCCCGATAGATCCATGTGTCGCGGTCACCAGGCGGCGAATGCAGGCAGACGTTCGACGCCGGATTGGCCGTCCGGTAGTCGTTGAGCATGAGGTCGTACCGGCCGCGAAACCCGTTGGCCCGCGCTCCGCCCGCCACATCCAGCGCAAACTGCGGGGCGTTCGTCGCCACGCCGATCTGGCCCGTCAATGCGTCTATAAACAGCCGCGTGTTTCCCGTTCCGTCGGTGACTCCGAAGCCGGCCCGGCTGGTGCCCGCGGTCGCCGGATTCAGGCTGATCATCCAGTCGGGGTTGGCCGCCGGGTAGTTGGCATACAGTCGCAGCACGCGCTTCTGGTCGCCGGGCGCCGCGACCACGCTGAGGGCCTCTCCGTCGGGCTTGAACACGCCGTCCTGCGCCTGGTTGAGCTGCGAGTCGATCAGATCGGCGAAGTTGCCCTCCGTCGGGATGGCGTTCTTGACGAAGTAGGATTTGAGATCGGTGCGGTTCTTGATCGCCATGTGTTTTCCTCACGCCACGATGAAGTCGAGCTCGATCCTCGCGTAGTTGATCCCCGTGAAGCTCGCTTGCTGGAATCCGGTCTCCGAGATGACGTCGAAGTAGTGCTGCTGCGCCGCGACCAGCACCTGGTCCGGCCGATCGGTCGCGACGTGGTAGTCCTCCGTCGTCGGCGGGACCAGATCGAAGTCGTTGCCGTCGAGGCTGCGGAACAGCTTGATCTCGGCGACGAAGTCGACGTAGTCGCGCCGGTCGGCGAAGTCGAGGATGCTGTTCGCGTAGATCTTTCCGCCGATCATCAACTCGGCGCCGTCGTCGAACGCCCAGGGCGACAGGAAGCGGACCAGGTCGTCGTTGAGCCGGCGTTGCGCGAAGCCCTCATCGATCCCCTTGCGGAAGCGAACCCCGAGTCTGACCTGCACCGCGACGTACCGCGCGTTGCGGACCCGAACGCGCGCCGCGGCGGGCGTCCGCTCGACCAGGTAGGCCTGGATGCCGGCAAGCAGGTTCGCCGGGGCCTTGGGCGCAAACGTATCGCTCGGGTGCAACTCGCGGATGTCGGGGATGACGACCACGTCCACACCGGCGGCACTCGACAGGCACTTGGCCTTGTAGATCTGCGGGAAGTGATGGAGCACCAAGCGCTCGTAATCCCACGCGCTCAGCGCACGGTCCTTGTGGCGCAGCCGCTCGCTCACCCGCGTATCGAACAGATCGGGCTGCTCGGAAGGCTTGCCGCCGAACGAGCTGTACGGTTGCTCGACCCGCGCGATGGCAGCGTTGGGTTCGCGCAGGCGATCGATCGAGCCGACCGGCAGCGGCTGCTCGTAGTGGGCGGGGGCGTTGCCGCGGTCGTCGAAGCGGACCGAGACCGCCTGGGCTCGGATCGACACGACGTCGCAGACGCTCTGCGTGTTGCGTGGGATGGCGACGCGGAGCCAGTAGAGCTCGGGAGGCAGGCGGCTGCCCGACGCCGCCGCCGGGAGGGCGAGCTCCACGATCCCCGTGTTGACGAGGCCCCGCGTCGCGTCGTCGATGATACCGCTGACCGCCAGATCCTCGAAGCGATCGCCTGCCAGGTAGGACCAGGTGACGGCGCCGGGCTCGATGTCCGGGTCGGAGCTGCCCTCGGCGAGTTGCAGCAGCAGCGCCAGGTGCTGCGGGGGCCGCAGGTCGCGCACGCCGATGTAGAGCTCGCCGGCCATGTCGTAGCGCGGCAAGAGGCTGGGGAGCTCAGCGTCGATCGGGCAAACGCCGAATGGATGGACGTGGAGAACCTGGTGGTCGATCGCCGCGGCCGTGGGGTCGATCTCGACCGCGGCGGCATAGGCGACGGTGAGCCGCTTGATCGTGGGGGTATACGGCGCGTCAACCCGGTACGCTGCCGCCGCCGTGGCGTCGGCCACGGTCTTGTTGGCGATGGCGACCGCCAGCTCGCGCGCCTTGGCCGCAGCCAGCGACGGAAAGACCGCGTGACCGAAGTCGACGGGAGTGAGCTCCCAGCGGAGGTACCGGCTCGCCAGCCGTACATCATTGGCCGGCGCCAGATCGTTGCGGCTCGCGTAGACGAAGCCCGGCGCGCTGGCCTGGATCGCCGCCGGCATGTTGTCGATCTTCAGAGAGCGCTTGGCCTGGGTCTTGTTGGCCTGGTCCTCGAACAGCGAGAGGTCGCCAAGCGGTAGCTCGAGGTTGCGATCGACCATGGCCACGCGCGTCTGGAAGACGCCGCTGCTGGTGGTGAGCCCCGGATAGTTGAAATAGTAGTCTTTCAACGCGGCGGCCGGCAACCCCATCCACTCGAGGTCGAAGCGCAACCAGTCGAGACGCGCGCGTAGAAGCTCGGGGTGGTCCAGGTACAGGCGCGCGCCCACCGCTGGCCGGCTACCAAACGGCTCGAACGGCTTGCGCGGGTCGAGCAGCCGATCGTCTTGCTGCAGGCGCAGCGCCGTCAGCCCGTCGATCTCGACCTTCAGGTGAACGACGGCAAGCACGAGCGGATGGAACGCCTCGAACAGCGTCTTCCACTCCCTGGCATCCTTGTCCCAGCGCGGTCGCAGCGTCAGGCGAAGCGCCGGCCAGATCTGGCTCTCGCCCTTGAGCGGCGCGAGCGGATCGCGGCTCACGTCGACGACCACCTGAAGCTGAAGCGCCGGCCGATCCTCGGCGAGCGCCTGCGGAACGCCGCGCACGGACCAGTAGTCGTCGCCGGCGGCGCCGGTGGCGAGCTTCGCGGCCTTGAGGTCCGGCGCGATCCACCCCTTGGCGGTGCTCACCTCGATGGTGAGCGCGGCCTTGAGCGCGCTGACGAGCTTGTCACCGCCGCGACCGTTGCGCCGAGGCCCAGCGCCGCCAGGAAGTTTGCCTGGTCGGCGGGCTTGAACCCGTCGCCGCACAGCCCGAGCGTCAGGGTCACGGTGCGCTGGCCCTCGCTGAGCGACAGGAGGGGCGAGCGCAGTGCCCACCCCAGCGTCGCGCCGCGCGGCTGGTTTTCATCGGGATCGACGGGGGGCTTGCCGAACGTCTTCCACCCCGGAGCCGCCGGCCCGTCCTTGACCTGGGTGGCGTCGTCGTACGCATAGACGTTGTGGACCTCGATCTTCTGCGCGATCGGCTCGGGGAGTCCCTCGACGTGGCGCCACGCCAGTTCGAACAGGCGATCGGCGTCGCTCCAGTCGAAGCCGAAGATCGGATGATGGGTCACAAGGCCGTCGCGGAACCGCGCGAGCAGGTCGAGCTGGAATCGATCCAGGTGGGTTGCCAGGCGCTTGCTGGCCTCTTCCCAGGTGAGAGGCGTGGCGGTTTCGCCCGGCCTGGGTGGCTCGCTCACGACGAAGCTCGCCACGGCGTCGAACGCCGCAAGGTCTTGCTTGCCGGCGCGGACCGCGACCAGCTGCGCCTGCCGGGCCGCACGCAGCTTCTCGCGGTAGGCATCGGCCAGGATGCGATCCACGTCGCTCCAGTCGTAGGCCTCGCTCTTGGTGTCGCCAGCGATCTGCTGGGCGAACGACACCAGGGTCTCGACCCGATCGATCGGCATCGACAGGTGCACCTCGAGCCGGCGGAGCAGGGCCTCGTAGTCGTCGATCCCGTGCGTCCCCGACGGCCACGGCGGCGGCGACGGTAGCGGCGGCTTCGGCCACTGCAGCGCAAGCGCCAGGTTGGCGTCGAAGTTGGTGGGGTCGAAGCTGCCGGGAGGATCGGACGGGAACGACCACGCCAGCACGCCGCGCTGCCGCCTTCCGGATCGCTCGAGCAGGCGGTTGACCTCGGCCCACTCGGCGTCGATCCGCACCTTGATCCGCATCAGCGCGACGAAGTTGTCGAAGCCGATGACGGCCAGCCGACCCACCTTCGTGCGGTCGTCATCGGGGCCGGGCGTGCCGTCGATGTACTTGCGCACGTCGGGCTCGGTCCGAAACGTGTACAGATCGTCGACGCTGTTCACCTGCGGCAGCCCGTCGGCGGCGAAGTCGAGCACGCCGGCGCGCGCGGTCAGGTTGGCCAGAAAGTCTCGCGGCTTGACCGGGTTGGTGACGCCCAGGAGCCGGTTGATCTCGGCCCACTCGGCGTCGGCGGCGCGACGTCGCCTGACCAGCCGCATCAGCGAGCGGAGCTCGTCGTGCTCGAGCTGGAGCGACGTTCTGGCGAAGTCGAGCAGGTCGCGCCGGCCCTTGAGGAACGCGAAGTCGACCGGCACCAGGGGCGACGGCGGCCCCGGTGGACTCGGGGGCCATGGCGGGACCGGATCGCCGGGCCGGGGCGATCCGAGGGCGATCTTCAAGGTCCTGGTCAATGCATCGGCCGCGGTGAGGCTGCGATCAGCCCGGACGTCGGCGATGCCCGTGATGCGCCGGTCGACGAAGACCGAGCGGAGCTGCGCGACCACGGCCCGGTTGACGACGATCTCGCGCTCGGTGCGATAGATCCGCGGCACGCCGCCGGCGTCGCGCCCGGCTTGCAACTCGGTTCCGGCAGGGAGCTGCACCTCGGTGGCGCCGGGACGGAGGCCGAAGATCACCGTGGCCCGGTCGGGGACCGGCGCCTCCGGCCGGATCTGCAAGACGTCGCGGTAGTAGTAGTCGAGGTGGCGGCGGGTGAAGCCATTGAGCTGATCGCGCGCGTGGCCCAGGAGCTCGACGAACGTCAGGAGCAGCGCGAAGTGCGGCCGGCCCAGCCAGCGCGCGCGCGCGCCGGTGAACCGCGCCGGATCCGCCAGGTAGGCCAGGATATCCGGGATGTCATCGTTCGTTCCGGCAAAGCCGGCCCAGGTCCCGCCGGTGTCGCCGTCGCTCTGAAAGAGCCGCAGCTTGCCTGCGTACCCCAGGTCTGCATCCGGATCTGCGCGGCCCTGCACGAAGCGCAGGAGGTCGGCGGTGGTCCGCTCGTCGATCGGCGCGTAGGCCGGATCGAGCGCGTCCAGGCGCCGCGAGCGCTGGCTGGTTCCGTCGCGGCTCTGCGGGAGCAAGAGGGTGGAGCGCCGGGACACCGTCACACTCCCTTGAACTTGGTGTTCGTGGTGGTGAACCTCCCCGTCCCCGAGTACCGCGGCGTGGGATCGGGCACCGGGGGGCCGGGGGGCGCCGGCTGCTGGGCCGGGCTCTGCACCACGAATGTGGCCGTGAAGCTGCTCCCGACGAGCATCACCAGCGTGCTCCCACTCCTGGTCTTGCCGGCGGTCTGATCGCCGGCAAGCGACGCGATCTCCAGCGTGCCGGTACCCGGGATCGAGTGCGTCGGCGTCATGTAGCTGCAGCCCTTCACCGACACGGTCTTCTCGTCGCCTGCGACGCACACCTTCGTGCCGTTCACCGTCGCCGGGCCGCTCGCCGCCAGCGTGCCGGGCTGGACGACGACGGTGGCCGCCCCGAAGCTCGGAGTGAACATCGCCTTGTCGCCGTCGATGAGGAGGTAGTCGGACATCACAGCCCTGGGGCGACCGCCTCGTGGAGGTAGAACGGAAACACCATGTTGAAGCGCGAGTTGGTTCCGCGGATGCCGTAGTCGATCCGGATCTGCAACACGCCCGCCTCGTCAGCGGCCGTCACGTCGATCGCGCGCAGATCGACCCGCGGCTCGTGCTCGAGGATCGCCTCGTAGATCAGGCTCGTCACACGGTTGATCAGCGCGTCGTTCATCTCCTCGAACAGCACCGCGTCGAGGTTGCAGCCGAAGGTCTCCTGCATCGGCCGCTCGTCGTGGCGCGTGGCCAAGAGGATCTGGATCGACTGGTGGACGTCCTCGGCGCCGGACACCATCGCGACCTCGGCGCCACCCGGGCTGAAGCTGGGCGGAAAGCTCCACCCGGTGCCCAGGAAGCTCGGTGGCGCCGGCAATCGCGTGGTCATCGCGCGTGCTCGTGGTGGGAGCCGTTGTGGCCGTTGGCGCCGACCGGCCCCAGCACGGGCGCCTGCTCGTCGATCTGCTTGCGGGCGCCCTCCTGGATCCGGCCGATCAGCGTGTACACCCGGGCGAACGGCAGTGCGCCGAGCGCCTCGAGGATCAGGTTGGTCTCGTCGATCGTGAGCTCGAGCTGGATGTTCTTCATGGATGTTGCGGTTCCTCTCATTGCACGTCGACCGAGCTGCCCTTGATCACGACCTTGCCGGACGCCGCGTCGATCGTGAAATCGGCGGCGCTCTTCAGGGTGATGCCCTTGTTGTCGAGCGTGATCGTGTTGCCGTGTTGATCGGCCAGCGTGATCGCCTTGGCATCGTCGTCGATCACGACCTTGTTCTTGCCGGGCGTCTCGATGCGCACAGACTTCTTCTTGTCGTCGAAGGCGATGACCGTGCCGCCCTTGCTCACGAAGGCGCGCTGGTGGTTGTCCTTGCTCGGCGCGCCCGCCGCGTCGGGGGGCGCGTTGGCCGAGCCATGCAGCGCGCCAAGGATGATCGCCTGGCGCGGGTCGCCGTTGATGAACCCGACGACCACCTCGTCGCCCGGCTCGGGCCAGAACACCTGGCCGCGCTGCTTGCCGGCGTCGGGGCGCGCCATGCGGGCCCACACCGCGCCTTGCTTCTTGTCGAGCAGCGACAGGAGGACCTTGACGCGGTGCTCGCCGAGCGGATCCTCCTCGAAGTCGCCGATCACCCCGACGTGCAGCCCCTGGACCGGCGGCAGGAGCCCGCCCGCCAGCGTATCGGCGATGTCGGGCTGACGCGCGAACGACTCCGGCGGCAGCCCGAGCCGCAGCTCGGTCCGCCAGCCGCAGTGATCGACGGTGTGGGTGACGCCCGACACGAAGGCCTTGCCGTTGAAGCGATCGCCGATGCCCTCGAGCTTCACGACGTCGCGCGGCGCGACATCGAACCGGCCGGGGACCGTCGCGCGGCCGCGCAGCAGGGCGAGGCGGCTCCGCGCCAGCCGACTCTTGGCCCAGGCCGTGAGCTCGTCCGCCGCCAGCAGGGCCGGGTGTACCAGCGCGTGGGATTCGCCGCCCAGCTTCTTGGCGATCGCGGAGGCGTCCAGGTTTCCGACGGTGACGCCGGGCTGCGCGGCGTCGGTGGGGTCCGAGATCGCCAGCTTCTGCACGTCCCACGCGCTGCAGGTCATCGCCGCCCATTGCTCGCCGGCGTCGAGCTCCAGCTCGAGCTCGACATCATCCAGGCCGTACGCCAGCGTCACCGTGGGCTCGGCGTCCGACACCATGGGGAGCATCGAGACCTTGCCGCCGTCGACATCGACCACCAGCCCCTGCGCGTCGGCGCGTGACACGATGAAGTCCCAGTCACTGGCGTGGAACTGGATCATCTCGTCGTGCTTGGTCCTGGTGGTCGCGAGCTTGCCGACCTTCAGCTTGGCGTCCTCGATGAGCTTGGCGATGGCTTCGTCGTCGGCCTGACCGCGGAACACCGTGGTCTTGCGTTGCCGGGTGAGCCGGAACGCGGCGTCCTTGAGCTCGACCCGCATCGCCGAGGCGCCGGGCTTGGACTCGATGGCGTGCCGGACGACCAGCCCTTCGAACAGCGTGACATCCTTGCTGTCGTCGTCGCGCACCTCGATCTTGATGGACTTGCCCGGCTCGAAGAAGCTGGTGTCGCTCTGCGCGAACTTGCGCTGGGCCACGCTGCCGTCGATCAGGCTCAGGTGGGCCTCGGGTACCCGGTTCAGCTCGCGGCGGACCTCGACCGAGAGCAGCTCCACAACCGGATCGAGCTGCTTCCCTTCGCTGGTGAGGGTGACCGTCGGGACGCCCATGTCAGGTCTTCCGCGCTCGATCGAAGGGGGGGAACATCAGCTCCTGCCCGGGGGTGAGGCTCCGGAAATCGTCGAGGCCATTCACCTGGGCGACCCGCAGGTAGTGCGAGGACGAGCCGTAGATCTCGCGGCACAGGAGCGGCAGCGTGTCGCCGTCCATGACCACGCGGCGGTGCGTCAGGTCGGCCGAGTGCAGGTCCAGCTGCGCCGCGCTCTTCTTGGGATCGAGCTGCTGGACGAACACCGCGGCCAGCTCGGCGTGGAGCGGCGAACCGTCGCGAGCGAAGGTCTTGTAGTTGACGTCGACGGACTCGAGCTGGCAGTCGAACCTGGGCTCCGCCATCCCGTCGATCTTGGCGAACCCGCGGAGCGCCTGGCCCCAGTGCAGCTTGAGGTACAGCGGCTCGTGACTCTCGCTGTGCAGTTGGTAACAGGCGGCGAGGAAGTCGTTGATCTGCTCGGCCACCGTGGGCACGCCGAGCAGCAGCTGCACGCCCATGTAGCCGACGTTGGTACCGTCGAGGACCAGGTTGACCGCCAGGCGCTTGGGTTGGCTGTGGGACCACTTGCCCTTGCCCGAGCTACTGCACAGCCCTCGCTGACCCTGGAACACGCTCTCGTGGTGCATCGAGAGCGTCTCGGGGTTGTACTGGGCCGTGAACTTGCCGAGCGCCTTCCCCGTGCGCTTCTCGTCCTTGAAGCCTTCGATCGTCAGCTTGGCCAGCGTGAACAGGTCGCCGAGTCCCATATGGTTCCCGAGGGCTCAGCGCCCCCGCCCCTTTCGCAGCTCGCGAAGCACCTGACGCGTGCACTCGGCGATCAGCGCCTCGCGATCCACGGTGGCTGCCGTCGCGGGCAGCGGCCGCTGGGTGGGCTCGGGTGCGGCCCCGCTCCGGGGAGCGACGGCGCCGGGCGTCCGCTCGCGTCGATCTTCGACGACGGCGCGAATGATGAGCTGCTTGATCTCGATCGTCATGGTCACACCCGCATCGCCTGCATGCTCGCGTAACAGAGCTCGAGCGTGTCGATCAGCACCTTGTCCTCGCCGGCGCTGAGATCGGCGGTCGCCCAGCGCACCGGGAACGCCTTGAGGAACATCCACGCGGCCAGCGGCACCGCGTCGCCATCGAGCAGCGTGATCATCACGTTGGATGGGACGAACTTGAACAGGCTCATCGCGGCGTTGAACTCGAGGCTGAGCGGCGACCCGACCATGAAGCCGCGCTCGAGGATCAGGTTGCTGTAGCCGACCCGCCTGGGAAGCCGGTGCGTGTACAGGTTCTGGCCGCCCTCGCTGACCGTGGTCGTCTCGATCGTGGCCGACAGCCCGGACACCCGCTGGAACCGGATGTCGATCGGGTTCGGCACGACTCCCCCGATGAAGAAGATGGCCGCGAACCGTGAGCCGAGAACCAGGTCCATGCAGCGTCCTTCAGCCCAGGTGCTTCATCGAGATGCCGGCGGCCCGGATCTCGAGGGAGTCGATGCTGAGCTGGTTGGCTGCGGCATCGAAGGTGGGCGCGCTGAGCTTGACCGGCACCGCCCTGGCGATGCGCCACG
>Ga0137459_1000188_pt1 | contig 22124 bp, 19 predicted proteins | sample EasRivERMGT700_2_FD_104908 | JGI IMG/M metagenome (GOLD analysis project Ga0137459, IMG submission 104908) | Soil microbial communities from meander-bound floodplain in the East River, Colorado, USA - East River MetaG ERMGT700_2 | ecosystem: Environmental > Terrestrial > Soil > Floodplain ...
ACGACGGCGCGAGTCAGTTCACGCCGTAGCGCCGGATCGCGCGCACGCCGGCGGTCACCTCCACCTGCGTGGTCCTTGATACACTGGGTGGATGCGGACGTTGATCGCGTCGATCGTGCTCGGCTTGCTCGCGGCCCCCGCGGGCGCTCAACCAGGACAGACGCCGGTGATGCAGCCGGAGCCGCCGCCGTACCAGCCGCCGCCGGCGTACCAGCCGCCACCGCCGGAGGCGCAGCCCATGCAGCCGGAGCCACCGTCCGGCGGGACGCGCGCGATGTTCGTGTCGACCGGCGCAGCGCGGTGGGATGTGCGGCTCGACAACAACGCCGTGTGCACCACGCCATGCTCGGTGGTCGTCGAGCCGATGCGCTATGTCACGCTGCACTCGCAGGAGCGCACGCCGACCCACCTCGAGCTCGGATATCTCCCGCCGGGCGACGTCCTGGTGCAGGCGAAGCCCCGCGCGCGGGGCGCGTTCGCCGTGGGCGTCACGTTCACGTCGCTGAGCGGCCTGGGCCTCGCGACCGGCATCACCCTGACGGCGGTCGGGTGCGCCACGGATCGTTCAACGATGTGCAAGGCAGGGCTCATCACCGGGGCCGCGAGCGCCGTCGGGCTCTATCTCTCGATCGATCTGCTGGTCCGCTCGCTGCCGCACGTGCAGATCGGCCCGGCGCAGGCATCGCCGTACGCGACCGGTAACACGGTCGGGCTCGCCGGGCGGTTCTAGCCGCGGCGCCGGCCTCGTGGCGACCGGCCGGCGCTGTGCAGCGAGCCGCCGGTGTGCGACAGGGGAGGCGCCTGGGGCCAAAGATCGTCCTGGCGGGCCACTGTATCGCTCTTACAGGATCTTTCATGTGCAGAGCCACGCTCGAAGACGTGGTTCATGAGAAGCCTGGCAGCGGAAGGAAGCCATGGGCAGACTGGACGGGAAGATATGCCTGGTTGCCGGCGGCACCGGCACGGTCGGTGAGGCGATCGTCAAGGTCTTTGTCGAGTCCGGGGCGACCGTGGTGGTCCCGTCACGCAGCCGGCAGAAGCTCGAAGCGCTGCGCGATTTTCTCGGCTTATCGCCGAGCGCCGCCGAGCGCCTGAGCCTCCTGGAAGGCCGGCTCGACGATCCCGCGGACGCCGGACGGGTCCGCGATGAGGTGCTGCGCCGCCATGGCGTGCTGCACGCGGTGGTGGCCTCGCTCGGTGGCAGCTGGGACGAGCAGCTGCGCCTCGTCGAGGTGCCGATGGAGACCTTTCGCAGCTACCAGGACAGCAACCTGAACGCGCACCTCATCACCGCGCGCACCTTCCTGCCGGTGCTCGCCGAGCGCAGAGGAACCAGCTACACCCTGCTCGGCGGCGCGTCGGCCCTGCGCCCCATCGCGCGCTATGGCCCGGTCGGGATCAACTCCGCGGCGCAGCTCATGATGGCCAGGATCCTCATGGAGGAGATGAAGGATACGCCGGTTCGCATCAACGAGGTCATCTTCGGCTTCATCCACACCCGTGCTCGCGCCGCCTACGCAAAACCGGAGTGGGTGACGGCGCGCGAGGTGGGCGACTTTGTCGCATACCTTGCGTCGGACGACGGACGGATGATCAGCAGCAGTGTCTTGCAATTCGGAGATCGCCCGCCCTAGCGCACCCGGCGGCTCATCCCGGAGTACGTGGAATCACAGGAAGATCGGCCGGCATCGGGGCACGCGGCGCGGGCTGGTTGGGTTGTCGGCCACCGGCCGAGACGGCGGACCGGATCTTGCCTTACGCTCGCGTGGGAGGCGCCGGTGGACCTGATCGGAACGCGCATCGGGAGCTACGTGGTCGAGCGCGAGCTCGGTGCGGGCGGTGCAGGCACGGTCTACGCGTGCCGGCATACCTTGATCGAGCGCGAGGTCGCGGTGAAGGTGCTGCACGACGAGCACGTCCGCGATCCGGATCAGATCGCACGGTTCTTCCAGGAGGCGAAGGCCGCGGCCGAGATCGGCCACCCGAACATCATCGTCATCATCGACTACGGCACGCTCGATCTCGCAGGCGTCGCACGCACGTACGTGATGATGGAGTCGCTCGACGGCCAGAGCCTCGACAAGCGGATGCGGCGCGGCGGGCTGTCGAGCGACGACATCCTCCACATCTTCAGCCAGAGCGCGTCGGCGCTGGTCGCCTGCCATGGCAAGGGCATCATCCATCGCGACCTCAAGCCCTCGAACGTCTTCCTGTGCAATCGCAGCTTCGATCCGCTGTTCGTCAAGGTGCTCGACTTCGGCACCGCGAAGCTGACCGCGCCTGCCCCCGACATGCGCCGGACGCAGTACGGCATCGTGATCGGCACGCCCGCGTACATGAGCCCCGAGCAGTGCGAGGGCAAAGGCGCGATCGACCACCGCAGCGACATCTACTCGCTCGGCGTGATGCTCTACGAGATGCTGACCGGCACGCTGCCGTTCGAGGGCGCGGTCGGCGACATCTTGCTCGCCCACATGACGCGCGCGCCGGATCCGCCGCGCCAGCGCAACCCGAGCATCCCGCCGGAGTGGGAGGCGCTGTGCCTGCGGATGATGGAAAAATCACGCGAGGCGAGGTTCCAGTCGGTGACCCAGCTCGCGCATGCGCTCGAGGATCTGCGCGGCCACGCCGCGGCGTACGAGGCGGCGCGCGTCCAGCGGATCGAGACCGGCCACTCCGGGCACACGCTGGTGTCCGGTGCCTCCAACGATCTGCGCCAGACCCTGCGGGTCGATGTCGGCGAGGTGGTGCCGAGCGAACCGGAGCCGATCCCCCAGAGTGAGAATATTTCTTACGCGTCGTTCAACCCGCGCAGCGGGTGCACCACGCTCGTCGAGGATCCGCGGCACGCCGCGTTCGCGCGCACGCTGATGTCACGCCCGCCAGCGCGCTGGTTCGAGGTCGCCGAGGTGTGCCAGACCGCGAACGTGGCCCAGCCGGCGACGCTCCCGATGGAGATCGGCCTGTTCGTCGCCTGGCTCGAGCACCCGTATCCCGACCCGAGCCTGGCGGCCGTGGTGTTCCTGTCGCTGCGCACGGGCTGGAGCGCCGTGGTCCTGTGCGCCCGTGCGCGGTGACCGGCGGGGCAGAACGCCCGGGCCTTCCGGCACCGCTGGGGTGGCGGGATCCATGACAGCTGCGATGCAGGATCAGCGACGTGTGAGCAAGTCGGCGTCGTTGACAGCGCGAAATCGCGGTTTGCGCCGGCGGTTTGTTGCAAGATACGCGGGTGGCGGCCACGCGGCGCAGGTGGGGCATGGCGACACGCACCAGCAGCGACCCAATACAGAGAGGTGGTCATGAGCAAAGCCGAAGATGAACCGCGCGCAACGTTCACCAACCTGGAGGCGAGCACGAAGGAGGACTGGGCGATCATCGGGTCGCAGTTCTTGCGGTTTGCGGACGATCTCCCGTCGCGCGTGCTCCGGCACCTCGCGTTGCTCGACGGTGACTTCGGCGGGTTCCCCGTCGATCGGCTCAGCCACTCGCTGCAGACCGCGACCCTGGCGTACAACGCCGGGCGCGACGAGGAGTACGTGGTGTGCGCGTTGCTCCACGACATCGGCGACACGTTGTGTACGTACAATCATGCCGACATCGCCGCGGCGATCCTGAAGCCGTTCGTGTCCGACGAGAACCACTGGATGCTCGAGAAGCACAACATCTTCCAGGGCTACTTCTTCTTCCACCACATCGACATGAACCGGGACATGCGGGACGCGTACCGGACGCACCCCTGCTTTGCGCGCACCGAGGAGTTCTGCGCCAAGTACGACGGCCCGTCGTTCGATCCGAAGGCGGAGCCCCGGCCGCTGGCATTCTTCGAGCCGATGGTCCGCAAGATCCTGGTGCGGCCCAAGCGGTCGATCTACTCCGCGATCAACCGCTGACTCGTCGCTACGGCCGGCCCACCGAGTCGGTCGGCAGCGGCGGTGTGCTCGCCGGTGGCCGGCGGTGTTGCGTGACCTGCTCGAACGCGTAGGCGAGGCCGATCAAGGTCGGCTCGCTGAACGCGCGGCCGGTGAACGCGACGCCGAACGGCGACGGCTGGGCGACATCGCCGGCCGGGGCGAGGAACCCGCCGGGAACGACGACGGTGGGGTAGCCGGCCTTGGCGGGCGCGCCGGCGCCGCGGTTCTGCGGAAACAGGATGGCGTCGAAGTCGTCGCCGGTGCCTCGGAGGCCATCTGGCCCGTCGAGCACGGCGTCGATCCCGCCCCGGGTGAGCGCCAGGTCCCGGGCGCGGTCGGCGAGATAGCGCTGGGTATCCGCGCTCCCCGGGCTGGTGTCGAGCCGGTCCGCGGCGGCGAAGATCGCCTGGCCGTACTTGAGCGCGGTCGCCGCGTGCGCGGTGTTGAACGCGATGATGTCGCCGAGCGTGTGGACCGGCGCGTCCGGGCGCTGCGCCAGATAGTGGTTGAGATCGTTCTTCTGGCCGTACATCAGCACGGTCGAGCAGTTGCTCGGCGCCGGGAACGCGACGCAGATCCCGAACGCCGAGATATCGGCCTGGTTGGGAAGCTCGTACGGATCGGCCACGAACGCGCCTTCCGCACGGAGCGCCGCGATCGCATCGAGCATGCGCTGTTGCTGGTCCGGCGTGAAACCGTTCCAGAACGGCACGCGGGGCACGGCGATGCGCGCGCGGCGCAGCGCGTGCTGGTCCAGGAACCGCGTGTAGTCGCCGTGGCAGTTACCCGGGATGAGGCAGGCGAGCGTCGCCGGATCGTCGGGATCGTAGCCGGCGATCACGCCGAGCACGGTGGCGGCGTCGGTCACCGTGCGCGCGATCGGGCCGGCGGTGTCCTGGTCGGCGGTGATCGGGAGGATCCCGGCCCGGCTCACCAGGCCCAGCGTCGGCTTGATGCCGACCACGCCGTTGGACGAGCTCGGGCTCAGGATCGAGCCCGAGGTCTCGGTGCCGATCGCGACGGTGACGAGGTTGGCCGCCACCGCGATGCCCGGTCCGGAGCTCGAGCCGCCGGGCGTCAGGGCGGGGCGCCCATCGCCGCCGGGGAGCGGCCGCGGGTCGTACGGATTGAGCCCGTAGCCGCCCAGCGAGCTGTACCCCGAGGGCATGCCGATCGCGATGAAGTTCGCGAACTCGGTGAGCGTTGCCTTGCCGAGGAGGATCGCGCCGGCGTCGCGCAGCCGCTGCGTGAGGAAGGCGTCGGCCGGAGGGATCGATCCGGCGAGCGCCACCGAGCCACCGGTCGTCGGCATGTCGTGGGTGTCGATGTTGTCCTTGAGCAGGACCGGGATCCCGAACAACGGGCCGCGCGCGCGGCCGCAGCTCCGCTCGAAGTCGCGTACGCGCGCCTCGTCGATCGCCGCGGCGTTGACGTGCAGGAACGAGTTGAGCGTGGGGCCGGCCTGGTCGTAGGCGGCGACGCGGGCGAGGTACATGTCCACGAGCCGCTCCGAGGTGACGGCATGCGATCGCAACGCCTGCTGCAGCTCGGACACGGTCGCTTCCACCAGCTGAAGGCGGCGCTGGTCGCGATCGCGCTCGTCGGCGGGCGCGGCTCGGACGAAGATGGCCACGGTCACCAAGGCCAGGACAGGTACGGCTTGTTTCATCGTTTGCTCCATGATGTGAGTGAACACGCCACCCCCCGAGGCGACCGGAGCATAGGCAGATGAAACGGTAGAGGGAAGCGAGTGGGGCGACCGAGTGTGTCATTCTCGTCGCCGCGTTGATTCGGCCCGACCACTTTCGGCCGCGCGCAACAGCGTGTTACAGCGCCGGCATGACGAAGACGATCCGCGCCTACGAGCTCCAGCCCCGCGAAGGCCTCGACGCCCTGACCCTGATCGAGCGCCCGGCGCCCACGCTCGGGCCGACCGACGTGCGCGTCCGCGTCCGCGCCGTCTCGCTCAACTTCCGCGATCTCAACGTCGCCAAGGGTGCGCGCAAGCGCAAGGCGCCCATCGTGCCCGCGTCCGACGGCGCCGGCGAGGTCATCGAGGTCGGCGCGGCCGTGACGCGCCACGCGGCCGGCGATCGCGTCGCCGCGGCGTTCTTCCCGACCTGGCTCGACGGCGAGCTGTCCGACTCCCACCACGCGCGCGCGCTCGGCGGCGGCCAGGACGGCATGCTCGCCGAGGAGGTCGTGCTCCCCGAGGCCGCGTGGCTGCGGCTGCCCTCGCGGCTGTCGTTCGAGGCGGCGGCGACGCTGCCGTGCGCCGGCGTCACCGCGTACCACGCGCTGTTCGAGGCCGCGCACCTGCGCGCCGGCGACGTCGTGGTCGTGCAGGGCACCGGCGGCGTCTCGATGTTCGGCCTCCAGCTCGCGAAGGCGGCGGGCGCGCGCGTCATCGTCACCTCGTCGAGCGAGGCCAAGCGCGCCCGCGCCCTGGCGCTCGGCGCCGACCACGTCATCGACTACAAGGCCGACGCCGCGTGGGGCGACACCGCGCGCGCGTGGACCGGCGGCCGCGGCGCCGACATCGTCGTCGAGGTCGGCGGCCCGGGCACGTTCGACCAGTCGATCGCGGCGCTGCGCTACGGCGGCACGATGAGCCTCCTGGGCGTGCTCACCGGGCTGCGCGGCGAGGTCAACACCTACGGCGTGTTCCACAAGGCGCTGCGCATCGCCGGCGTGTACGTCGGCTCGGTCGCGATGTTCGAGGGCCTCCTGCGCGCGCTCGAGGCGAGCCGCATCGAGCCGATCATCGACCGCACGTTCGGCTTCGGCGAGGTCAAGGACGCCTACGCGCACCTCGCGAGCGGCGCGCACTTCGGCAAGGTCGTCGTCCGCGTCGGCTAGGCCGCCGATCTAGACCAGCTTGCCGATGTAGCTGGTGTTGGACTTGCCGGTGACCGCGACCTTGTGGATGTCCTGGCGCAGGTACTCGGCGAAGCCGGGAGCGCTCCAGTCATCGTTCGCCCATTGCGGCCACAGCTGCACGATGAAGCGGGCGACCTCGCGGCCCGCTTCATGGATGGTCACGACGTAGTAGACGTCGTCGTTGCGCTGATCGTAGCTCTCGAAGGTGGCCGTCCACGATCGCTGTGCATCGATCGGCGTCGGCTCGGGGTATTGCGGGAACGTGAACTCCATGCCAACGCCACGGTAGCACGGGCTCGCGCTCGCCACGTTGAACTACCGCGACCTCGAGCCCGCCGGCGTTTCTCTCGTCGACCCGACTGCGTAATCGCGAACGGGACGGAACCTCGTACCAGTGTGATCAGCAGCGAGATCAGGAATGACGACCGGCGATGGCCGTCGCAGGATCACGTGGGTCCCGGCTCAACTCGCGGGGACTTGCTCGACCATGTCCGACAGGACCGTGAGAAGCAGCAAGTGCTGCTGCGGTGGCGAAAGCTGCTCCTTGAGTTGCGCGTAGGTATGCTGGCTGCCTCGCAAGAGCTGGGCCAATTCGAGCCCCTTGTGCTCGGCATCGATGAACTTGACCTTGATGTCGCTCTCGCCATCGGTGAAGTGGAAGCGATGGCATTCCCTGGGACCGGGGAAGAGCGGAAGCACTTCGTTCGCGTACTTTCCCGGGTCATCCCAGTACGGTCCGTGCAAGAAGGGAATGACCTTGCCGTCGGGAGTCATGGCCGGTCCTTCCAGCGTCAGGCTCGCCTTGACATCGACGTTGCGCTTCAAACGAACCTTGGCGTCACCGCGTGGTTCCTTTTTCTGGATCTCGTCGTGGGTCCGGCGCAGCGAGCCCTCCTTTCCGAGCGAGTTGACGCTGTTGGTCCCCTTGGTGATGACCTGAATCAGGTCTCCGTGGATCTGGCCGTTGACGAGCGCCTGGAAGGTATCGGCACGGGTCGCGAACGTCGACTCGCCGCCGCGGTGCTTCCAATACACGCTATTCGGATTGTCACGCGCAATCTCAGTGTACCATTGATCAATACCGAGGGCGAAGCCACGCGCCACCGAGCCGAGCGTCTCCTGGTAGTCCTCCCACAGCTCGCGCTTCATCGTGTCGGCGAGACCCTTGTCGAACGCGGCCTTGATCATGACCACTGCCATGCCCGCGTGCTGCAGCGCAAAGTGCACGCCCGATGAGAACAGCGGATCGACGAAGTACGCGGCGTCTCCGACTCGGATCTCGCGCTTGTCCCAGTCGCACATGCGGCCGCTGATGCGCGAATAGTTCGGGGCGGTCAGGAACTTGTCGGAGACGAGCTGCGCGTCTTTTAGCAGATCGCCGAGGAGCGGCACGCGCCGCGCGGTCTCCATGAAGATCTTGGGATCGGTGAAGCGTTTCTTGGGGTCGCTCAGCGCCGAAGGGTCGGTCACGACGCCAAGCGAATGGGTCACGACCCGCTTGCCCTGGATGACCTTGGGTACCGGAATGTACCAGAACCAACCATCGTCGAACGCGAGGCTTCCGACAGGGGACAGGTTCTTCTCGCGAAAGATGTTCCAGTCGCCGGGAAGCGTCTGCGCCGCCCGGCCACCGACGACGTGGTTCCAGATGGCGATGTTCCGGTACTTGGAAAGGAACTGGCGCTCTCCGGTGATGGTGGTACTGCTGGTTCGTCCGGAGCTGTTGACGAAGATCTTACACTTGGCTTCGCCGTTGATTCCGAGATCGAGCGTAGTGATGTCGTCCTGCCGCGACACCGCGTTCACCGGAGTGCCTTCGTAGACCTCGGCCCCGCTGTCGCGGGCGTGCGTGAGGAGAATATGGTCGAATTCCGGTCGATTGCAGTGGATCGCCCAACGGAAGTAGCCGTCGCGCTCGTGGAGGCCGTGTTCGAAGTACGTTGCCCACGGCCGCTTCGGGTCCCAGGAATAGAAGCCGCCGCCTTTCTTGACGTAGCACTCGCTGGCCAGAACTTTCGCCAGGACGTCGCATTCTTGCAGCGAGGGCACGACGGTGTGGACGAACGTTTCGCCGATATGGTCTCGTGGGAAGAACTCGGCCTCAAAGATCGCGACAGAGAGGTTGGTCTCGCGGGCGAGGCGCGCGGCTAGCGTCGAGCCCGCGGGGCCCCCTCCCATGATGGCGACGTCATATACCTTGTCCCGATAGTCTGACATGTGATGCTCCTTCAATAGGGTACCCACCCCCCACCCCCACCCTCATAGAAATCGCCGCGAAATTCAGGCATCTACTTGGTCATTCCGCGACAATGCCCAACCTTCCGAGACGAGACGTGCGGGCAACAGCCAGCGACACCAGTGCGGAGTTCGTTCTAGGCGAGTAGTACATGGCAGCTTTCTTTGTAAAGAGTTTTGTCGCCTTGAATCGTTTTTTTTTGGGGTGAAGGAGGCTACGGCGGACGACCGCCCCCAGATCGGGGTGCGTGTCAGGCCGCCGGCCGCCTGACCGTGCTGCTCGATGCCACCGGCGACACCGAAGTCGACGCCGCGCTGCAGCGACTCGCCGTCCAGCTGAGGGAGCCGCCGCGTCCACGCCTCGGCGGATGATCCGCACGAACAACCGTCGAGCCGAAGCGTCGAGCGCTGCCGGCGCGTCACCTCCATTCGCTCCACCACGCGAGCCATGCACGGTGGTCGGCGCGCAGCTTCTTCCTCCTGTGCATCTGTGCAGCCACGTTCGAGGTGACCGAGCTCGTCGTGAGGCCGGCGCGCTACAACGACGCGGGCTTCGGAGTGAACACGACCGCTCGCGTTCAGTGACGGCGCCCATAGCCACATAATTCTTCCAGGGCTGTAAATCGAGGCTGATGATCACCTGAGTCCCGGCGGCACATGGCAAACGCGGCGCTCTGGATCGGAGATCGATCGACACTTCGCGTCAATCGACGATCGGAGACGCGCGAGCCATCGAACTGAGTGGTTGCTAAGTGTAGCGGGGCTCTCGTTCGACATCGGCAAGTGGCATGTACGCCCCGATGTTTTATTCGACGTGATGATCTTCGCGAATTCGAGCTTGACAGTGATTCACAATTCCTTAATTGTTCCGCGCGCCGCGTCTTGCTCAAACCTCACGCCTGTCTGTCGCACCACCGGATCAGCGGAATGACTCAGCGCGGCATTCGGCATGACATGAAGCGTGCGCTCCAACACACATCCCGGTCGATCGCGCACTGGAGCGCAGCTACACGAAGTCGTTTGCGCTCGTGTCGAGAGACTTCGAGAGAAATTCAATGAAGATCTTGTTCCCGCAGGCTCGACCTGACGCCGTTCCTTGTCGGCTGCTCGCGAATCCTGCGATCTTGTCGGTGAGCCCATACCTGCCGGGCAAATCGATCTCCGAAGTTCAGCGCGAGTTCGGCTTGACCGATGTGGTGAAGCTCGCCTCCAACGAAAACCCGGCTGGCCCTTCGCCGCAGGCGCTCGAGGCCATCCGGTCCTTGCTGCCCGAGCTTCATTTGTATCCCGAGAGTGGCGCCGAGCTCCGGCGTGCGCTCTCCGAGCGGAATGGGCTTCCGGTCGGCGGAGTCCTCTTGGGGCACGGCGCGACCGATCTCCTCGACCTCATCATGAGGGCGTTCAGCTGTCCTGGGGACGAGGTCATCTCGGCCCATCCCGGCTTTCCCTGGTACCAGATGCTCGGACAGCTCAACGGTGCCAAGAACGTCATCGTCCCGCTCAGAGATCATGTGCATGACCTCGAGGCGATGTCCGAGCGCGTCACCGGCAGGACCAAGCTGGTCTTCGTGGCAAATCCGAATAACCCGACCGGCACGACCGTGGCCGTGGACGCGCTCGACGCGTTCGTCGAGCGGCTTCCCGATCACGTCATCCTTGTCCTCGACGAGGCCTACGTCGAGTATGTGGAAGACCCGCCGAACAGCCTCGCGTACCTCGCGCACAGGAACGTGATCGTGGTCCGCACGTTCTCGAAGATCGCCGGTCTCGCCGGCCTGCGGATCGGGTATGCGATGGCGCGGCCCGAGCTCGTCGAGCTCCTCGAGAAGGTCCAGCCGCCGTTCAGCACCACGAGCCTCGCCCACGTGGCCGCGCTCGCCAGCCTCACCGACGAGCACCATCGTACGGCGAGTCGCGAGGCCGCGCGCGTGGGCAAGGAGCTCCTCTATGTCGAGCTGTCGCGCCTGGGACTTCGATTCGTTCCGAGCCAGGCAAACTTCATCTTCGTCGACTTCGAGACCGGCGTTGCGCCGATCGCCGATGGCCTGCTGCGCCGGGGTTTCGTGATTCGCCCGATGCTCGAGACCTGTGCGCGAATCACGGTGGGCACACTCGCCCAGACAAGAGCGTTCATGAGCGCGCTCGAAGAAGTGTTGCGAACCCGCGAACGCGGTGGCGAAATAGTGCATTCTCCCCCCGAGCCCATCCGGGCCACGCAGTCTCGCCAACAACCCGATCTTTGATCGTCGGAGGTGTTCAGTGGCCGGTTCGAGAATCCGATTTGCCGATTGTACGTTGCGAGATGGAGAGCAGGCCCCCGGCGTGTTTTTCTCACTCGAGGAAAAGCTGGCTATCGCCGATCTGCTGGATGCTGCGGGGGTCGACATCCTCGATGCAGGGATGCCCAGTGTGTCGAAGGAAGAGAGGGAGACCTTGGCCGCCCTCGTCGCCCAGAAGTATCGGGCGACCGTGGCCGCGACCGTTCGAGCGCTGCGCACCGATATCGATCTTGCGATCGCGTGTGGTGTGACCGAGGTCTTCCTGTTCATGCCGGTGAGCCCCCAGCACTTGAAGCACAAGTTCGGCATCGACCTGCGTCAGGCGCAACGCCGGATCGAGGACGCGGTCGGCTATGCCGTCGTGAAAGGGCTTCGCGTCCACTTCGTCGCCGAGGACTCGGTCCGCGCCGATCCGCTGCAGCTCGCTCCCGTGCTCGATCGCGTCAGCGAGCTCGGCGCGGTGACCGCCATCATCTGTGACACGGTCGGAGTCATGACTCCGCAGACGATAGACAAGTACGTCCGGACGCTGCGCGAGGGCATGAAACGGCCCCTCAACTTCGGCATCCACTGTCACAACGACTACGGACTCGGCACCGCGAACACCCTGGCGGCCGTGAACGCGGGATGCACGCTGGTCACGTCCACCGTGAACGGACTGGGCGAGCGCGCCGGCAACGCCGTGTTCGAAGAAGTGGTGTGTGCGCTCGACGATCTGTATCGGGCGGAGCTGCGCATCGACAAGATGATGCTGACGCGGTTGTCCGATGCAGTGGCTCGCGCCTCGGGCATGTTCATCGTTCCGACGAAGCCGGTGGTGGGCTACAACGTGTTCCGGCACGAGTCCGGTGTGCACGTCGATGGGATGCTCAAGGATCCGTCCACCTACGAGTCCATCAGCCCGACCCCGCTCGGGCGGACCCACGAGTTCCTGTTCGGCAAGCACTCCGGCGGCGGGCTCGTTGAGGTCCGGTTGGCGGAGAAGGGGATCGCGTTCACGCCTGACTTGATCCAACGCATCCTCGAGCGCGTCAAGACCGCAAAGGTCTCGACGAACAAGGGGCCGCTGCGCGCGATGGCGGAGCGCCTGACGGAGGTCTGGTCGCGGTATCTGTCGTTCTCCGAGGAGGATTTCTGGACGATCGTCTACGACGAGATGTCCCGGACGGTCGGGCGTCCTCGGGCGAAGGCGAACGCGATTGCGAACGTGGCGCCGACCGCCCTGCGCATTCCGCGGTCGCGGAATCGAGCCTCGCTATGAAGCCGCAGACGCTGACCGGGAAGATCCTGCGGCGCAATGTGGCGGCGCCGATCGTCACCGGTAGCGAGTTCTTCCGTATTCCGGTCGACCTCGTCCTCGGCCACGATGCAACGATCGCGCTCCTGATCGAGCGGTTCAAGAAGGCAGGCCGCCGGATCTGGGATCCCTCGCGCTGCTTCTTCGCCGCAGATCACTTCACCCCGCCGTCCACACCAGAACGCGCCGATATCCTCCATCGCTATCTCACGTTCATGAAGGAGGAGGCCGTTGCCGAGGATCTCGTCTACCGCGGGATCAGCCACCAGCTGCTCATCGAAGATCGGCGCTGCCAGCCCGGCATGGTGATCTGCGGCGCGGACTCACACACCGTGATGGCGGGCGCGCTCGGCAACTTCGCCTGCGGGATGGGCTCCACGGACATCCTGGCGCTGCTGCTCACGGGCGAGGTGATCCTGTCCATTCCCGACTCCATCCGCGTCGACTTCGAGGGGATGCTGCCCGAGTGGCTGTTCGGAAAGGATCTCGCCCTCGAGATCATCCGGCAACTCGGCGAAGGCGGCGCCGTCGACCGGTGCCTCGAGTACCACGACCGGACGACCGGCGGGCTGCCGATGGAGAGCCGGTTCACCATCGCGAACATGGCGGTGGAGGCCGGCGCCACCAACGGCGTGTTCGTCCCCGACGACGCCCTGCGACGCTATCTCTCGGAGCGCGACGGCGCGGCGGGTCCGCTCGCCGGCTTCGAGGGAGCGTGGCTCCTCCCCGATGACGGAGCCGAATACATCCAGCAGCTCCGCATCGACGTCGGCAAGCTCCGGCCCTTGGTCGCGCTCCCCGGGGATCTGGGCCGGATCGTTCCCGCCGAGGAGGCGGAGCCGCGGGCGGTCCAGCAGGTTTTCATCGGATCGTGCGCGGGCGGCCGGCTCGAAGATCTGGCCGTCGTGGCGCGTGTGCTCCGCGGCCGGCGCGTGGCGCCCGGCGTTCGCCTCGTCGTGACCCCCGCGAGCCAGGCCGTGTTTCACGCCTGCCTGCGCAACGGGATCTTCGAGGTCCTGAGCGCGGCCGGCGCGATGATCACGAACTCGTCGTGCGGTGCGTGCGGCGGGATCGACAAGGGCCTGATCGGCGCCGGCGAGGTCTGTGTCTCGACATCGAACCGAAACTTCCGCGGGCGTATGGGCTCCCCCGAGGGACTCATCTACCTGGCCTCGCCGCTGACCGCGGCCGCCGCGGCGGTGACCGGAAAGGTCTGCGATCCGCGGGACGTCCTCGACGATCGCTGCCTCAGGAACTTCCACACCGATCCCTGGCCGGCGGCGGACCGGATGAGCGGAGGTGTTGCATGAAGATCGCCGGCAAGGCGCTGATCATGGGAGACAACGTCAACACCGACGTCCTGCACCCATCGCGGTTCTTCTCGCTCGACGATCGCACGGTGCGATCCGGATTCCTCCAGGCGGCGGCCGGCTACGAGCAGGTCGGCGGTAGCGATCTCGCCGGACGGTTGATCGTGGCCGGCGAGAACTTCGGCTGTGGCTCGAGCCGGGAGACCGGCGCGCGCGCGTTCCTCCTCGCCGGCGTGCGGGCGGTAGTCGCGCGCTCACTCGCGCGGATCTTCAGCCGCAATGTGCGGAACCTTGGCCTGCCGGCGGTGGAGTGCCCGTCGCTGCCTACGCTGGCGCCGGACGCCCTGGTCGAGCTGGATCTGGTGCAGGGGCGGTTGTACGTGCCCGCGGCTTCGCTCGACCTGCCGCTGGTCCCGCTCGATCCGTTCTGGGCGAAGGTCCTCGAGGCAGGCGGCCTGCTGCCGTTCCTCGGCCTCGGCGATGCGGCGGGTGCGCCGAAGCTCGGTGCGTCGTTGCCCGTGTACCGGGGCACGCCATGACCGCGGCGGCGAAGCTCGACGAGCGCCGGCGGCTCTGCGAGCAGGTCGCCGCGTTCATCCGCCGAGCCGACGAAGGCCAGGACGGCGAGCGCGAGCTCGAGGAGCTGGCCCTCGAGGTGTTCGCGTTCCAGTTCGGGACCATCAAGCCGTTTCAGAAGTTTTGCCGTGGCGTGGGCCGGACGCCCGATACGGTCACGTCGTGGCGCGGAATCCCGGCTGTCCCGGCGCTGGCGTTCAAGCAGTACTCGCTGTTTGCGGCCGCGCCGGACGCGATCGCCAAGACGTTCCGCAGCAGCGGCACGAGCGAGCCCGGCCAGAGCAGCCAGGCTCACTTCTCGCGCGCAGGGCTCGAGCTGATGGACACCGCCGTCGCGGCCTCCGCTCGACCGCGGCTGTTTCCCGACGGGCGGCGCACGCGGATCCTCGTCCTCACGCCGCCGCCCGAGCAGGTCCCGCACATGATCATGGTCCACGGGATGGCCCACCTCATCAAGACGTACGGGCTCGACGGCAGTCGCTTCGTTGTCGGCCCCAAGGGCCTCGACTTCGCCGCGCTCTGGACCGAGCTCGACGGCTGCCAGCAGGCCGGCGTGCCGGTGTCGCTCCTCGGATCGTCGTTCGGCTTCGTCCACTTCTTCGACTGGATGGAGGGAGAACGGTGCCGTCTCGAGCTCCCGGCGGGTAGCCGCCTCATGGACGCCGGCGGCTACAAGGGGCGGAGCCGCGAGATCGGCCGCGACGCGTTCGTGAGCTGGGCCGCGCAGATGTGCGGGGTGGTCCGCGAGCGCGTGATCAACCTGCTCGGGATGACGGAGCTGGCGAGCCAGATCTACGACTGGATCGCGCCGGGCGCGCCGGCCCGCGCCGTCACGCGCATGAAGCTGCCGCCGCGCTGGGTGCGGACCGAGGTCGTCGATCCGCGGCGTCTGGGGCCGGACGGGCCGGAGCCCGTCGGCGATGGCGAGGTGGGCATACTCCGCCACCTCGATCTCGCCAACGTGGAGCGTCCGATCATGATCCAGAGCGAGGACGTCGGTCGCTACGTGTCGGTGGACGCCGGCGGTGCACCGCAGCGCGGATTCGAGATCCTGGGCCGGGCCAAGGGCGCGGAGCCCAGGGGGTGCTCGCTCACCGCCGAGGATCTCGCATCGTCTCCGCTTCGCCACGGCGAGCACGAGGCTCGGAGCGCATCTGCATGAGGGGATGTTCATGACCACGTCAGCGACTCGCACTGTCCCGGCTACCCGCGATGTCGCCGCGGCCTGCTGGCTCCCACCGGGCCTCCGGGAGTCGATCGATGCGATGCCCGGCGGCTCGACGCTGTACCGCAAGCGGTACGATCACGATGACGAGCACATGGAGGTCATGTTCGAGCGGCTGTCGCCCGAGGCGCTCGGCCACGTCATCGCGGTCCTGCGGCAGCGCCGGCGCGAGGTCCTCGCCCGGCGATCGGTGCGCGAGATCATCGACGTGCTCGATCGGGCGGCCGCGAAGTGGCTCGATCCGGAGTATCCGCCGCGCCGAGACACCATCGCCGAGATCGCGTTCCTCACCGGGTTCTCGCCGGAGATGGTCGCGCACGCCATCGAGGAAGAGCAGGTGAGCTCGCAAGGCCCGCACCTCCTCGAGGCGCTGCGCAACGAGCTCGGCGATCCAGAGTTCCTCGATGGCTTCCGGCCGAACCCGCGCACCGGCGGGCTCAGCCGCGCCCACGGCCCGGGGCTCGTCGGCGCCATCTTCAGCTCCAACATCCCAGCGCTGCCCCACCTCGAGATCATGCGCAGCTTCCTCGTGAAGTCCGCGTGCCTCGGGCGGGTCTCGGCCGGTGAGCCGATCTTCCTCCGCCGCTACGCCGAGACGCTGCAAGAACTCGATCCGGAGCTCGCCTCGTGCCTGGCGATCGTCTACTGGGAGCGCGGCGACGACGAGTGCGAGAACCTCTTCCTGCGCTCCATCGACTACCTCGTCGCGTACGGCGGCGACGCGCAGATCAATCGGCTGCTGACCGCGCGGCCGCCCACCCTCGAAGGCACCTGGCACGGACACCGCCTCGGCTTCACGTACGTGACTCGCGAGGCGCTCGCTGCCGGACAGGACGTCCGCAAGCTGGCCCGGAGCATCAGCTACGACTTCACCATCTTCGATGGCTTCGCGTGCCTGTGCCCGCAGGTCGTCCTCGTGGAAGACGGCGGAGACACCTCGCCGGTCGCGCTGGCGCGGCTCTGCGCGGAGGAGATGGCCCGGTGGACGCGGGAGCTGCCGCCGCGCCGGCTGGACCTGGCCGGGGCCTCGCGAAAGCAGAGCTTCGCGCAGCTCTGTATGATGAGCGACACGACGGAGGTGATCGCGGCACCGCCGGACGGCTCCTATCTCGTGACGCTCGAAGCGATGCAGCGCTTCGAGCCTTCGGGCGGCGATCGCTACCTGCGGATCGCGCCGGTGAGCGGCCGCGCGGATCTGGAGCGGCTCGTCGGGCCGCTTCCTCGCCAGTACCTGCAGTGCGCTGCGATCGCAGCCGGCGGGGCTGCGGCGCTGCATCACGAGCTTCGCGAGCTGCTCGCATCGTGGGGTGTCACGCGCATCGTCCCACCGGGCATCATGGGCCGGCCTTCGATGATGTGGCACCACGACGGCGTCGCGTGTCTGGGCCGCATGGTGACCTGGTGCGATCACGAGCTGGTCGTGCCCGAGCTCCTCCTCGGTCGAGATGTCGACGCGCTCATCTCCGACGTGGAACGAGATCCATCAGCGACGATCGGCGCCGCGCTGACCTGAGCCATCCGGCGATCACGGATCTATGCGAACACCTCTATGCATGTAAACACCCAGAACTACAGAGCTCCTCTGCCGTGCTCGCATAGCGACTCGAAGGTAGCTTCCCATTCCGGCTCGTACGTCGCCTTGACATCCTCGGGGACGTACAGGACACCTTCGAGATCGTCCGGATCGACAGGCATACGGGCACGCTCGAAGGCCATGTTGCGTTCCCGCGCATTCCGATTCAGCGGCACGGCACCCAGGAGCTTGCACCACCGCTCCTGCACGGCCGCCGATAAAGCAAACCATATGTATGCTCGTGCGCATGCCAGGACATCGGGTGCGAGCCCGCGCGGAACCCACATGGCGTCGGTCGTGTCGGCAATGCCTTCTTGCGGTGCCGTCCAGTCAACGTCCAATCCATCTTTTTGGAATGCAAGCACATTGGGCAATGCGCGATAACAAAGATCGAGATCGCCACGCCGAATCACCTCATGAAGACTGATACTATAACTGCGCGCGCCAAGCTGCGGGACGATGCGACGGACCGTCGTCCAGCATGCTTCCATATTGTGAGGGATCGTAGACAGCAGCCCCCCGCTCATGACTTGCGCGACCGGATAGAAGCCATTTCCGCCAGGATACAGCACGATGCGCCCGGCATGGTCTGCCCGCTCCAGGACACGCCACGAGTCCGGTGGAACCTCGTAGAGGCGACGACGATACACGAGCACGTAGTGAACGATATACGTCTGCGCGATCGGCCAGCCATCGAGTTGGGGCAGCCGAGCGCGCTCCGCGAGCTCCCCCAGAACGGGCACACCCTCCAGTGGTTCGCACCAACCGAGCTTCGCTGCTCTCAGCGCAGGGGAGGTGTTGCACCAGACCACGTCGACGGGCGGTTCGCCGTGCGCTTCGAGCGCACGGTGGAGATCATTCGGCAACCGCAAGCCGACATGAGGCATGGCCTCGACCATGACGTTGGTCGTGTCTTGAAACGGACGCGAAACGCCGTCTCGCAATGCCTCCCCCCATGCTCCCGCCCACGAGAGCACACGAAGGGGACGATTCATGCTCAATGCCTTCAAGGTGTTGGCTTGCACCATGCCCGGAGTGCTGCTTTTACCTGACAAGGAGCCAAGTAGGTTACAGGCAATTGAGGCTAGATCATTGCATGTAGTCATAGATGATGTCAAGCGAGGGACGCTATGATGCAAATGACGCCTTGCACCTACACTGGATCCTGTCTCGTGTGTGGGGTCGGTTACTATAATAACATCGTAACTTTTGTTATCCGATTGTAATTCGTGTTCAAGTGAATGAGGTTGACTCTCACCTTGCGTTCACATATCGATCAGGTAGGAAATTTCACCCGATAGAGTAACCGACAGCCGACAACGGAAAGAGGGTCATATGATGAGAGTGCGACGTATGGCAGTTATGGGGCTGGTGGTCGCGCTACTGGGCCTCGGGTCCACGCTGGAGTTACGTCTGGGCTCAGCGCCCCCCGAGAAAGTCGACGTCCTCGGCGATCTTCGGGGACAGAAAGTGAGGGAGCTATACCAGACCTGGGCCAACGCGCAGGACGCGGCCGGCGGGGACGCCAACCTCGTCGTTGCGCTGGGACGTGCGCGCAATCACGCCGTCGAGGCGCGTCGGGGGGCCGGTACCACGCAGATCGACATGATGACCGGTCGCATCACCGCCCAGGTGAACGGCTTGGACGGCGAGTACGACCTGTGGCTCGTCGACAACGCCGCCAAGGCCGGCGAGAGCGCGATGCCCGACCCCAGCGACAAGGTGGTCCGCGTCGGTGCGTTGCAGCACGACGGCGAGGTCGCCACGCTGGCGGGACAGGTCGACGTTGGACTGTTCGATCACTTCCAGATCGACATGGTCGTGGTCACCCGCAAGGGTGAGCAGCCGAGCCAGGACAGCGTGCTGTTCGGATCCCTCAGCTTGTTCCAGCGCGTGTACTCGGCCCTTGGCAGCTCGCCGCGCCTCCTGGCCAGCGACTTCGCTTCCAGCGCCAAGCGAGGCGCGATCGGCGAAGGGCCCATCCTCTCGGTGCGCTCCGCGTACGCCGATAACGTGTTCGTCGACGCCGATGTGCTGTTCCGCAACCTGGTCAAACAGGGCGCCCAGCTCTTCATCAACGAGACGTTCGAGGGCAACGGGCGCACCTGCGCCACCTGCCATCCGGCGTTGAACAACGTCACCATCGACGTTCCGTTCATTGCCTCCTTGCCCGATGACGATCCGCTGTTCGTGGCGGAGTTCGTCCCCGAGTTGGCCCAGAACTTCGAGAACCCCAAGCTCATGCGCGGCGCGGCGCTCATCCGGGAGAACCTCGACGGGTTCAACGACCTCGCCAACAAATTCGTGATGCGCGGGGTCCCGCACGTCCTCGGCATGGCCGTCTCGCTCGCCCCTACCAACATTCCATTCGACCAAACCGCGCCCCCGAACTCGAACTTCCCACCGGGGTTCCCGGCCCAGCGTACTGGCTGGGGTGGAGACGGCTCCCCCAACTCGGGCTCGCTGCGCGACTTCGCCATCGGCGCGGTCACCCAGCACTTCCCGGTGACCCAGGCCCGCGTCGCCGGCCTGGACTTCCGGCTGCCCACCACCACCGAGCTCGACGCCATGGAGGCGTTCCAGCTCGCCCTGGGCCGGCAGCAGGAGGTGAACATCGCCACTCTCAAGCTCCGCGACGCCCGGGTCAAGCTCGGTCGAGATCTGTTCACCCGGCTCGATACCGGTAATCCGGCCAAGCCGACCATGAGCGTGGCTCCCAACCCGGCGCCTCAGGGTCCACGTCTCCCGGCCGGGAAGTGCGCGCTGTGTCACTTCAATGCCGGCGCAAACCTCAACGCCACCGCGTTCACCCAGGTGTTCGCTAGCGTGGGCAACCCGGTCCCTACCGTGACCGGAAACGCCAACTTCGGCACCGGCGTCAATGATCTGGCCGCGCTCCCTGCAGACATCATCGACAAGCCCGGCACCCGACGCGACGGCGGCTTCGGGCTCGTTCCGCACGACGGCATCAGCAAGCTCCCGCAGATCGGAAACGTCCCCTGCGCGAACCCACGCGGCGGGTTCGGCACGGTGACGCTGCCCGGCGGAATCCTTCCCCCCGGGCTGTGCGAGGAGGACTTCAACACGCCGTCTCTCATCGAGGCCGCCGACACGCCGCCGTTCTTCCACAACAACGCGGTAAACACCATCGAGGCGGCGGTCGCGTTCTACAACGACGACGCCCTCAACAACTCGGTCGGCGGGCAGCTGCTCAAGGCGCTCGACACCAACGGCATCGGGGTCAGGCTGGACACCACGCAAGTCACCGCGGTGGCCTCGTTCCTGCGTGTCCTCAACGCGCTGGAGAACATCCGGCAGGCCCGCGAGACGCTGAACGGTGCGATCCAGGCCATCTTTTTCGCTGGATCCTCGGACGTGTCCACCCTCCTCGACAATACCAGGGCGGAGATCGAGGATGCGATGAATGTCTTGGAGGACGGTCACCTGCATCCGGGGGCGGTCAAGACACTGCGGCACGCGTTCAACATCCTGGGGCAAGTGAGTCGCGTGCTGCAGCTCAGTTCCGTGAGCAGCGACATGACCCTGGCCCAGCGCGATATCGTCGATCCCTGATCGATGGTAAGGTAGCGAGGGAGCACCGGCTGATGATGCGCTTCGCGTTGGTTCTCATGGTCGCGGCGACAGCGTCATGCGGCGACTCTTCAGCCACGCCTCCGGTCACGCCCATCACGGCGTGTCCGGAAGGCGCCGTGGTGGTGGGCACCGCTCCACCCCTAGGGCTGCGGCAGCGCTGCCAGAAGTCAGAAACCGAGCGGCACGGCGCCAGTCGAGAGTGGTACGAGAACAGAAACGAGCGGAGCTACAGCGAGTGGTGGGAGGGCACGAAACACGGCCGGTTCACGCTCTGGTTCAAGAACGGCCGCGTGCGAAGCGAAGGGGCGCATCGCCACGGGGTCCCGGCCGGCAAGTGGAGTTACTTCCAGGAGGATGGAAGCCTGCAGCAACAGCAGACATTTCCCGCCCCACCGCCTCCATCCGATTGGCTGGCGCAAGCGCTGGCCGGTCATCCACCGCCGAAAGAGGAGACGGTCACGGCCACGCCCGCCGGCAGCCGCACTGATCAAGGCGGGGAGGCCCCGACAGAACGGATGTAGTTATGCGACCGACGACGATTTTTCGCAGGGCTCTTTCATCTGGTGCGCGGATTCAGCGGTGGACTGAAGCCGGAATTTGAAATCTCCTACTCCGCGAACTTTCTTGTAGCCAGGTACTTGGGCACCGAGATCCCGCGCGATCGCCGCCTGGATGCCCCGGAGTTGGGCCGCGCCGGGACCTTGGAAAAGATCGAGCTTCACCAAAAAAGGTGGGTCCTTCGATACGATGCCTTGATCAGCCCACCCGGTCCACGTCGCACTCGGCACCTCGATGAATGCATCGCAGTCGAAGCTCGTTGGATCGAAGCGCAGCGCCGATCCGTCGGCGGACAGCTTGTGAGGGCCCTTCCAGCCGCTCGCGAGGCTGCCGCGATACTGGACGCTGGCGCCGGGCACCGCGGCGACGATCTGCGCCTTGTACTTGGCGAGGATGGCGTCGACCTTGGCCTGCACCGGCCTGAGGCCATGAGGATCTTGCCGCCGCCGTCCTTGTCGACGACGGAGAGCGTGTGGCCCTCGCCCTTGGCATCGAACGCCGTGTTGATACCGTCGATCGACTCGTTGGTTGCGTCGTCGCCCTTGTCGCCGGGCGTCGCGCCGGGGCCCTCGTCGATGGCCTTGTCCTTGAACAGGTCGAGGCGGCGCTTGTTCTCGGTCTCGGCGAGGGCGACCATGGCGGCGCGGTCGCCGGAGGCGTAGACGCCGGTGACGGAGCCGGCGGTG
>Ga0137459_1000189_pt1 | contig 22073 bp, 23 predicted proteins | sample EasRivERMGT700_2_FD_104908 | JGI IMG/M metagenome (GOLD analysis project Ga0137459, IMG submission 104908) | Soil microbial communities from meander-bound floodplain in the East River, Colorado, USA - East River MetaG ERMGT700_2 | ecosystem: Environmental > Terrestrial > Soil > Floodplain ...
GAGATGGGGCTGAGCTTCAAGAAGGCCCGCAATACGCGGCCGCGTCGCAGCTTCGCGCGCGTGGCCGGGAACGCCGGCGTCAACGCCGATGCGCGAGCTCGCGCTCGACCAGCCCGCCAGCGCCCTGCCCACCGAAGCTCGCGCTCGACCGGCCCAATCGCCCCGCGCTGAGCTCGGGCGACCTGGTGTCTCGAGCTCCCCCACCAGACCGACCGCACGCTTCGTGGTCACGGCCCCGAGCCTGGCGCATCGCCGCGCGTGAAGGCTCGCGAGTCGCTACGATGCGCCGATGATGCGCGCGTCCCTCCTGCTCGTCACCTTCTGCGCGAGCTGCACGAGCTCACCACAGCCCCGATCGGCGGGGCCGGACTCACCGCCGTTCGACGTCGCGCAGCTGCGCGCGGACATCGGCTTCCTCGCGAGCGACCTGCTCTCCGGCCGGCGCGCCGGCACGCACGGATATGATGTCGCGGCCGAGTACGTCGCGTCGCGGCTCGCGATGATGGGCATCGCCCCCGGTGGCCAGGGCGGTTACTTCCAGCCCCTGCGGCTCCGCGAGGTCACGCCCGACCTGGCCGCGACGGGCGCCGAGCTCTCGGACCCGGCGCTCGCGGCGGCGATCCACGTTCCGGACAGCGCGATCGTGAACGTGGAGCTCGCGCACACAGACCTCGATCTATCGGGGCCGATGACCTACGTCGGCAAGGGCGTCTGCGATGTCGACAGCGGGCGCGATGACGCGGCCGGCGTCGATCTGGGCGGTCGGTTTGCCGTGATGATCGCCGGCGTCGCCACCGGCCTGCCTCCTGCACGCGCCGCCGTGCGCTCGGAGATCGCCGCGAGGTGGACCTGTGTCGCCAAGCACGGCGCGATCGGGATCGTCCTCCTGCGCACGCGCAAGACGGCGGCGCTGCCATGGGCGTCGACGATCGCGTCGTATCGCTCGGGCGCGATGGGCCTGCTCGAGGCGGACGTCGCTCGATCGAGGTCGCTGCCGGCGCCGATCCTGGTGCTCGACACGGAGGCCGCACGCGCGGCCCTCGCGGCCGTCGGACGCGACCTCGACATCGAGGAGTCCGGTGCATCGGCTGGCAAGCTCGAGCACTTCGACCTCCCGGGTACCCTGCGGCTCCGCTACCGCGCGCGTGCGCGGGACGTGGCGTCTGCAAACGTGATCGGCCGGATCGAGGGCTCCGATCCGCACCTGGCGCGCGAAGCCGTCGTGATCAGCGCACACCTCGATCACCTCGGTGTCGACGGCAACGGCGCCATCCGGAACGGCGCGATCGACAACGCGTCGGGCATCGCCCAGCTGCTCGCCGTCGCTCGCGCGTTGACCGCGCTGCCGCGGCCACCGCGCCGCACCGTGATCCTGCTCGCGACCACCGGCGAGGAGCTCGGCCTGCTAGGCGCCGAGGGCTTCACGGCGCACCCGGCGTGGCCGATCGACCAGATCGTCGCGAACGTCAACATCGATCAGACCGGCATGTTGTGGCCGATCTCCGACGTGGTGGCGGACGGTGCCGAGCGTAGCTCGCTTGCAGACTCCGTCGCGCGTGCGGCCGCCGTGCTCGGGCTCACCGTGTCGCCCGATCCGGTCCCCGAACAAGGGTTCTTCCTGCGCAGTGACCAGGCGCCGTTTGCGCGTGCCGGTGTACCGGCGCTGATCTTCCGGCCTGGGTTTCGAGATCGCTCGGGTGGCAGCGACCACCATCGCGCGCTGTTCGTGAAGTGGCGTGGAACCGCGTACCACGCGCCGCTCGACAAGCTCGATCAGCGGGATCCGCCGATCGACTTTGCCTCGGGGATCACGATGGCGCGCGCCATCTACCTCACGGTGCTCGATGTGGCCAACGCCGACCAGCGCCCGCGCTGGAACCCGGGCGACGTGTTCGCACCACGGTAGGACGTGTCGCTGTCCGGAGCTCAGGGCTTGTGCGCGAACCACTTGTACAGCGCGCCGCCCAGCCAACCAACGAGTGGCGGCACGAGCAGTCCCGGGATGAGCCGGGCCAGGGTCAGCGGCCAGCCCAGCACCGGGGCCTCGTAGGTGAACATGCGGATCGGGCTGACCAGCGTCTTGGCCGCGATCAGCGTCAGGAGCGCCGCGGGCGCTGCGCCATGGCGGGCGAGCGCCGCGACCATCGGGAAGAACACGTACGGTCCACCCGGGATGATCAGGCCCACGACCCAGCCGACCAGGATGCCCCGCGCGCTCGACTCGGCGCCCAGCCAGCGCACCAGGGTCGCCGATGGGATGAGCACGTCGACCAGCCCCGCGAGCGCGAACCCGAGCACGAGCTCGGGCGCCACGCCGCGCAGCAAGCGCCCGCCTGCCAGCAGGCCGTCGCCGGCCAGCGACGGCCTGCGCGCGTAGGCCAAGACGAGCGCGCCCACCGTCAGGGCGAGCAGGATCCACGTGTTCACGTCCATCATGCGGCGCTTCCTGGCGGGTGGCTGTTCTGCACTCATCTCGCGATTCGCAGCCTGCGCAAGGTCAGCGCGGGGGCCGCCTGCGCCGCGGCTGCGCGCGCCACGACGACGAGGTCGTGCCGTGGCGACATCCCGCACACGGGATCGGCCGCGGTCGCGTCGCCGGTCAGGAGGAAGGCCTGGCAGCGGCAACCGCCGTGATCGACCTCGCGCTGGTCGCACGACCGGCAGGGCTCGCCCAGGTAGTCGGTGCCCCGGTACTTCTGGAAGGCCTCCGAGTCGTGCCACGCCGACGCCAGCGACCCAGCGCGCAGGTCGGGGAACTCGAGCGGGAGGATGTGCGCGGCGTGGCAGGGCAAGGCGCGTCCGTCGGGCGTGACCACGATGAAGCGCTCGCCCCAGCCGGTCATGCACGTGCGCGGACGGTCGCCGTGATAGTCGGGCAGCACGAACAGGATCTCCATGCTGCCGCGCAGGCGCGCACGCGCCACCGCGACCACCGCCCGCGCGGCGTCGAGCTGCGCCAGGCTCGGCATGAGCGCGGCGCGGTTCTCGTACGCCCAGCCCAGATACTGCGTGTTGGCCAGCTCGAGCCGATGCGCGCCCAGCTCCTCGGCCAGCGCGATGATCGGGTTCACCTCGTCGAGGTTCTGCCGGTGCAGGACGACGTTCACGGTCAGCGGCAGCTCCAGTTCGCGGGCCCACCTTGCCACCTGCAGCTTGTGCGCGAACGCATCGACGCCGGCGATGGCGGCGGACGAGCCCGGGCGCGCCGCCTGGAAGGACAGCTGCAGCGCGCACAGCCCGGCCGCCTGCAGCCCGGCCAGTCGCTCGCGCGTGAGCGGCACGCCGCTCGTGATGAGGTTCGAGTACAGCTCGAGCGCTGCGGCGCGCGCCACCAGCGCCTCGAGATCATCGCGCAGGAGCGGCTCGCCGCCGGTGAAGTGCACCTGCACCACGCCCAGGTCGCTGGCCTCGCTCAGCACGCGCAGCCAGTCGGCGCCGGCGAGCGCGGGGCGATCCTGGACCTGGGTGGGATTGGAGCAGTAGGCGCAGCGCAGCGGGCAGCGGTACGTCAGCTCGGCGACGAGCACGTACGGACGCGGGCTCACGTGTTCACCAGGCCGCGCTCGCCGAGCGTGGTCAAGAACTCGAGCACGTCGGCGAGTGGCGCGCCTAGCTCGGCGGCGATGTTGCCCGCCGAGCGTCCGTCGCACAGACGCAGGATGGCGGCCGCCGACGGACTCAGGATCAGGCCGTGCTCGGGGTAGAGCAGGAGCGTCTCGCCGGTCAGCCGGTCCGTGCGCAGACGCGCCTTGCGCGCCAGCTGCGGCCGGCTGTCTGCCGAGAGCGCGAGGGGCATCAGCGCGCGGCTTTCGGATTCGCGCCGGCCATCTGCACCGAATCGAGCAGGTGCCAGAGGATCTCGGTCTTGCGCACCAGCGCCGCCACGCACAGCTGCTGCAGCGGGGCGGTGCGCGCGTGCTCGAGCACGAAGGCGATGGCCTGCTCGGAATCGCGCCGGCCCTGGGTGACCCGGTTGCGGAAGTAGTCCAGGCCGGTGCGCTCGACCCACGGATAGTGCTTCTCCCAGGCGGCGATGCGCTTGACCATGAGATCGGGCGCGAAGAACTCGGTCAGCGACGAGGCCACCGCCTCGACCAGCGACGCGTCGCGCACGAAGTTCACGTACGCATCACAGGCGAAGCGCACGCCGGGCAGCACGTGCTTGCACGCGATCAGCTCGGCGCGATCCAGGCCGACCGCATCCCCCAGACGCTGCCAGCGGACCAGGCCGCCCTCGTCGTGGTCGGTGCCGTCGTGATCGTGGATACGGTGGATCCACATGCGCCGAAACCCGGCATCGTCGGACTTGGTCAGGATGAACGCGTCCTTGATGGGGATGCGCGTCTGATAGTAGTAGCGGTTCAGCACCCAGCGCTGCAGATCGTCGCGCGCGAGGCTGCCCTCGTGCATGCGGCGGTGGAAGGGATGCTCGTCGTGGTAGCGGCGCGCGCCTTCGTCGCGCAGACGCGCCAGGAAGTCGGCCTCGGACAGCGGCGATGCGGTCACAGCTCGACCTCGAGTCCATCGAACGCCGCCTCGACCCCGACGGCGACCAGCTCGTCGCGCTCGGGGCTGTCGGCGTGCAGGATGGGGTTCGTGTTGTTGATGTGGGTCAGGATCTTGCGCCGGCAGGGCAGCTGCGCCAGCCAGCGCAGGCTGCCCTCGGGTCCGCCAAGCGGCCAGTGCGCCATGTCGCGCGCGCTGCGCGTGGTCAGGCCGAGCGCGGTGAGCTCGTCGTCGCGGAAGAACGTGCCGTCGAAGAGGAGCACGTCGGCGGCGCGCGCGCGCGCGTCGAACAGCGGGGTGAGCGCGGCCGTCGTGGGCGCGTACATCAGGCTGTGGCCGCGCGTGTCGCGCAGCACGAGAGCCAGGTTGTCTTCGGGCGAGGGCGGCGCGATCCCCTTGAGGTGGAGCGGCACCGTGCCGGGCACGGGCACGGCCTCGATCGTGAGGCCGCTGGGGCCGGCCGCGCCGACCAGCGGTACGATCTCGCCCGCGCGCAGGCGGCTCCAGGTCAGCTGCCCCGGTCGGCGCTCGAGCGTGCGCGTGAGCGCGTTGTGCTCGCGCAGCCCGCGCTCGACCGCCTCGCTCGCGTAGAGCACGAGCGGCTGGTCCTCGCGCAGGATGAACAGGCCGAGGCACGCGTCGACGTCGCCGTTGGTGAGGACGACGCCGCCGATCGGCGTGTCGCGCAGGCGGCGCGGGTGCAGGGCGGGGAAGGCTTCGATCTGCGCGCGCACGTCGGGCGAGGCATTGAGCAGGAACCACTGCTGGCGATCGGCGCTGACGGCCGCCGATGCCTGCGTGCGCGCCTGCAGCGACGCGTGGCCGGCGCGTACATCCACGCAGTTGGCGCAACCACAGTTCCACTGCGGCGAGCCGCCGCCCGCGGCCGAGCCGAGCACGCGCAGATACAAGCTAGACCGCCTTCTCGGCGCGCTGCGCCTCGACCTCCGTCCGCGCGGGCGCGATCGGCGGTGCGTTGCCGCGGCCCCCGAAATCCTCCTGGTACGAGCCGATCTCGGCGTTCATGGACACTTCGGTGAAGTAGGGTTTCTTCCACGTCGTCATTTTTATAGCCTCCGGTGAGTACGTATGATGCACACACGAAGCCATCGGAGGCGAGCGGAAACGGCCCGAGATGATCTGGGCAGATCCGGAATTGGACCTGCGGCGTCCGAACCCCATGAGGCGTCCGCGCGGAGGACAGGCGACGTGTCCGACGATGCAGCGTAAGACAAACTACTCCAAATGCCTACAGGGAGAGCGAGGGCTCATGTCCTGGCAGGTGCCACGCAGTACCGGCGCCGGCGCCGGTGTCGAGCCTCGACCGACAACGCGACGCAGCAGCTGGACTCTCGTCATCGATACACCCGCCACCGGATCGAAGACGCCGGGTCGCCACCGGCGCCTCGCGAACCCGCGTCCCTGGGCGGCAGCGCCCGCAGGACAGGGCATAGGCAATCGACAATAGGTGTGTCCTGGGGGGAGATCGCATAGGCTACGACCATGGTTCGCCAACTGCTCACGCTCGAGACAGCGAAGGTCTCGTGGCGAGACCGGATCGCGCTGTGGTCGGACGCGCTGACCGCGGTGTGCGGCCCGCTCCATACCGAGCCGCTCGGAGCGACGCTCGACGGGACGATGACCTTTGCGGCCCTCGGGCGGCTCCAGATCGGCCATATCACCGCGTCGCGTCATCGCGTCGACCTGTCGCCGAAACTGGCGCGCACTGAACGCCATTCCGTTGCCAAGGTCATCGTTCAGACCGTCGGTGCATCGGTGTACGAGCAGCGCGGCGAGCGCGTGACGCTGACTCCCGGCGATGGGCTGGTCTACGACGTCTCGCAACCTCACGTGATCACGAGCACCGAGACCACCGAGCACTTCGTCGTGATCGTCCCGCACGATCTGGTGATCGGGCGCGGTATTCGGCTCGACCGGCTGAGCGCACAGCGGTTCTCGGCGCGCACCGGGGTCGGCCGGCTCGCCGCCGATCTGATCCACTCGACGTTCGGCGAGCTGGCGACGATCTCGCCGGCCTGCGATGACGACCTCGCGGCCTCCCTGATGAGCCTGATGTTCCTGCCGTTGTCGAACGAGACGGCGCACGCGAGCGAGGGCCTGCGCTACCGGATCGAGAGCTATATCCGGGACCAGCTCCGCGACCCCGAGCTGTCGATCGACAAGATCGCGAGTGCGCTGCGGTGCAGCAAGCGATACCTCCACATGGCGTTCGCGGCCTGCGAGCGATCGATCGCGGACCACATCTGGACGGCGCGCCTCGACGGCTGTCGCGGCGATCTCGCACGCCGCGTCGATCTGTCGATCTCCGAGATCGCGTTTGCCTGGGGGTTCTCGAGCTCGGCGCACTTCAGCCGGGCGTTTCGCAAGCGGTTCGGCGTGACACCGTCGGCGTTTCGCCGCGGCGACCGCGGGGATCCGGCCGAGCTCGCGAGGCGCGATGCCGGAGGCGCAGCGGACGGCGAGCCGGGATGACGCGAGCGACGGCGGCGGATCCTGGCCGAGCTTCGCTCGCGGTCAACGAGCCGTGCGCGGTGAGGCAAGCCAGCCGAGGGCGGGCCGCGGCAAGGTGGCGGCCAGGAGATTTGCATGCCCGTTCACATCCACCCATCCGTAGATTCGGGGCTCACGCCCGGCAATAGCAAGTTTGCGGGTGGCACGCTGTCGTGTCGCTGCACGACCCAGCCCGTGAAGGTCGCGATTCGCTCGGCGATCGCACACAACCACGCGTGCGGTTGTACGAAGTGCTGGAAGCCAGTCGGAGCGACGTTCTCGATCGTCGCGGTCGTCCCGAGCGATCAGGTCGCGGTGCTCGCGAACGCCGACAAGCTCGCGGTCGTCGACCCTCCGGCGCTGATCCAACGCTATGCGTGCACGGCGTGCGGCACGCACATGTACGGGCCGGTCGAGAAGGTTCATGCGTTCCAGGGGCTGTCCTTCATTCATCCCGAGCTGTTCTCCGAGCCGGGCGCGCCGCCCCCCGAGTTCGCAGCGTTCGTGTCCTCGGTGATCGAGGCCGGCGTCGACCCGGCGGAGATGCCGGCGATCCGCGCGCGCCTGCGCGAGCTCGGGCTCGAGCCGTACGACTGCCTGAGCCCGGCGCTGATGGACGCGCTCGCCACGTTCGCGGCCAAGGCCAAGGGGACGCGCGCATGAAGACGCGCGCCGCGATCGCGTTCGAGGTGGGCAAGCCGCTGGTCGTCGACGAGGTCGATCTCGAGGGCCCGAAGGCCGGCGAGGTGCTGATCGAGCTGAAGGCGACTGGCGTGTGCCATACCGATGAATTCACGCGATCCGGCGCCGATCCTGAAGGCCTGTTTCCGGTGATCTTCGGACACGAAGGCGCTGGCGTGGTCCTCGAGACCGGCGCAGGCGTCACCTCGGTCGCCCCCGGTGACCACGTCATCCCGCTCTACACGCCGGAGTGCCGCGGCTGCAAGTCGTGCCTGTCGCGCAAGACGAACCTGTGCACGGCGATCCGCGCCACCCAGGGCCGAGGCGTGATGCCCGACGGAACCAGCCGGTTCTCGTACCGAGGCGCCAAGCTCCACCACTACATGGGCTGCTCGACGTTCGCGAACCACACCGTGCTCCCGGAGATCGCGCTCGCGAAGGTTCGTAGCGACGCCTCGTTCTCGTCCATCTGCTACCTCGGGTGCGGCGTGACCACCGGTATCGGCGCAGTCCTGTGGACCGCGAAGGTCGAGGCCGGCGCGAACGTGGTGGTGTTCGGACTCGGCGGCATCGGGCTCAACGTGATCCAGGGTGCGCGCCTGGTCGGCGCCGACAAGATCATCGGGGTCGACATCAACCCCGCGCGCGAAGCCATCGGCCGCCGCTTCGGGATGACCGACTTCGTCAACCCGAAGGCGATCAAGGGCGATCTGGTCCCGCACCTCGTCGAGCTCACCGGAGGCGGCGCCGACTACAGCTTCGAGTGCGTCGGCAACGTCGGACTGATGCGGCAGGCCCTCGAGTGCTGTCACCGCGGCTGGGGCGTCAGCGTGATCATCGGCGTTGCCGGGTCGGGTCAGGAGATCGCGACGCGGCCGTTCCAGCTCGTCACCGGCCGGGTGTGGAAGGGCTCCGCGTTCGGTGGCGCCCGCGGCCGCAGCGACGTGCCCAGGCTGGTCGACTGGTACATGGACAAGAAGATCGAGATCGACTCGCTGATCACCCACAAGCTGCCGCTCGAGCGGATCAACGAGGCGTTCGATCTCATGCATGAGGGCACGTCGATCCGGACGGTGGTCGAGTTCTGATGACGGAGATCACGGTCCGCAGCGAGCAGCGCTGTCACGGCGCGCTCGAGGCGGCTGCCCGCGCCGCCGGTCAGCGCCAGGCCGACGGCGCGGGCGCCCGATGATCACCAGGGGACCTATCGAACTGGACGGCTCAATGCAGGGCGACGCCCCACGGCGACCCGCCCACCGCGATGCGGCGCGCGATCGAGCCGGTGGCAACGTCGATGACCGTGACATCCCCCGCCGGGCCGTTGGCCGTATAGAGCCGGTCGCCGCTCCGCGTGACGCCGATGCCCCACGGCCGCGCGCCCACGTCGGCGATGGTGCTCTTGACGCGTGGCCCCGCGTCGTCGAGCCCGACGATATGCACGGTCTTGCCGCGGCCACCGGAGACGTAGAGGGTGCGGCCGTCCGCCGAGATGGCGAGGCCCATCGGGCGCACCCCCTCGCCGGGGAGCTCCAGCTCACCGCTGTGCGTGTGCGTGCGGGCATCGATGATGGTGAGGCCATGCGTGGTCTCGCAGGTGATGAACGCCCGGAGGCCATCACGGGTGAAGATGACCGAGCGCGGGCGGCCGCCGGTGGCGATCTGCGCCACCGACTCGCCGCTCTCGATATCGAGGACCGAGACCGAGTTGTCGGCCTCGTTGGTGACGTAGACGACCTTGCCACCCGGGTGAATGCCGACCCCCTCCGGCTCCTTGCCGACCGGAACTCGCCGCACCACCTGGCCGGCATCGACGTCGACCAGCGAAGCCTCCGCGGAGTCCTCGTTCGAGACCCAGAGCCGCTTGCCGTCGCTGGTCACGTCGAAGAGCTCGGGATCGTTTCCGCCCGGGATCACGCGCAACAGCTTGTGCGACGACAGATCGACGATGCCGATGCCGTCGGCGCTGCGGTCGGCGGGCGGGAGCTGGCTATCGTCGACACCAGGCCCCGATCTCGGACTGCCCGAGAGCGCGACGAACAGCCGCGTGCCATCGGGCGAGACGCGCAGGCCGCGCGGCCGCTTGCCGACCGGAATCCGCGCGATCACCGAATCGCTGAATGTGCTGATGACGATGACATTTCCCCCGTCTTCGTCGGAGACGTAGACCTGTTCGTCCGGGGCCCGGGCAGGTTGTTCCGGGACCTGCGCAGGTTCTTCCTGGACCTGGACGCGCGCTTCCCTCTTGCAGCCACCCGCAAGGAGGACAGCGGCGACAAACACGATGGATCGCATGGACAAGCTGTAATACAGTGGAACCGGTTTGGCTCGGGGGCCGCGACCAAGAAATCCGCACTTCCTGTAGATTCGGGATTGCCAGGCTGAAACTTTCTAGCGTATTTTATCACACACTGTTAACTCATCGCCCAGGCCGCGAGGCCCAGATGCCGGTATGCCGATATGCATGATGAGAAAGAGGGAGGCTCGCTCATGAAGCTAAAGAGTTCTATCGTGGCAGTAGTTGCCGTCGTGCTCCCGGTCGCAGCGTACGGGCAGGGTGCGCCTGCCGGCGATCTCATGTCGCTCCAGAACGACGATGGGCAATGGGTCTTGCCGGCAAAGAACTATGCAGCCACTCGCTTCAGCACGCTGAACAAGATCACTCCGGACAACGTGAAGAACCTGAAGGTCTCCTGGTCGATGTCGACAGGTACCAATCAGGGCCACGAGGGCGCGCCCCTGGTCGTCGGGACGACGATGTATGTCCATAGCTCGTTCCCCAATCACGTCTACGCCGTCGACCTGGCGAAGGAGGGGGTGCCGATCACGTGGAAATACACGCCGAAGCAGGATGTCCGAGCCGCCCCGGTCGCATGCTGCGATCTCGTGCATCGTGGCCTGAACTATTCTCAGGGCAAGATCCTCATGAGCACGCTGGATGCCCAGGTCATCGCACTCGATGCGAAGACGGGGAAGGAGCTGTGGAAGATCAAGAACGGAGATCCGACCAAGGGCGAGACCATGACCGCCGCCGGCTTGGTGGTGAAGGACAAGTACATCGTCGGCATCTCGGGTGGTGAGTTCGGCGTGCGCGGTCACGTCACGGCCTACGACATCAACACCGGCAAGAAGGTCTGGCGGGCCTACAGCACGGGACCAGACGAAGACCTCATGCTCGCGCCGAACTTCAATGCGGCCAACCCGCACTATGGCCAGAAAGGCCAGGGCACCAGCACCTGGCAGGGTGACGCCTGGAAGCGCGGCGGCGGCACGACGTGGGGCTGGTACTCCTACGATCCGGCGCTGAACCTCTTCTACTACTCGACCGGAAACCCCGGAACCTGGAACCCCGACCAGCGCCTCGGCGACAACAAGTGGTCGATGACCCTGTGGGCACGCAACCCCGACACCGGCGTGGCCCACTGGGGTTACCAGATGACGCCGCACGACGCCTGGGATTATGACGGCGTCAACGAGAGCATCCTCGCGGACCTCACCATCGCGGGCAAGAAGGTTCCCGCCCTGGTCCACTTCGACCGGAATGGATTCGCCTACACCCTGGACCGCACGAACGGCACGCTGCTCGTTGCCGAGCCGTTCGTGCATGTCAACTGGGCATCGAAGATCGACAAGAAGACCGGGCGGCCCATCGAGGACCTCTCCAAGCGGACCAAGCAGGGCGTGGTGACCAAGGACATCTGTCCGAACGCCATGGGCGGCAAGGACCAGCAACCCGCCGCGTTCTCGCCCAGGACCGGGCTGTTCTATGTCCCCACGAACAACATGTGCATGGACTACGAGGCCACGGAGGTCAAGTACACCGCAGGCGCGCCGTACGTCGGCGCGAACGTGGCGATGAAGGCCGGTCCCGGCGGCAATCTCGGCGAGCTCGTGGCCTGGGACGCGACCACCGGCAAGAAGGTGTGGGGCGTCAAGGAACCCCAGCCGTGCTGGGGCGGCGTCCTCGCGACCGGGACCGACGTGGTGTTCTACGGAACGATGGACGGCTGGTTCAAGGCCATCCATGCCAAGACCGGCAAGCTGCTCTGGAAGCACAAGGTCGGCTCCGGCATCGTCGGAAACCCGATGACCTTCCTCGGCCCGAACAAGAAGCAGTACATCGCCGTCTACTCTGGCGTCGGAGGCTGGTTTGGATTGCCGGTCTCCCAGGATCTCCCCCCCAACGATCCATACGCGGCGCTCGGCGCCGTCGGCCTTGCGTACAAGAGCGGCCTGAACAAGGACACCACGAAGGGTGGCATGGTCTATGTCTTCGAGCTGCCATGACTGCAAGTGCAGCAGTGGCTCGATGACGAAACCGGCCCGGGTGGGGCGGCTGGCCCTCGCGCTGGCGTTGCTGTGCGCGCTGTCCGGACGCGCCCCGGCCGAGCCGGTGAAGCAGCTCCGGGTGTGCAGCGATCCGAACAACCTGCCGTTCTCGAACGACAAGCTCGAAGGTATCGAGAACAAGATCGCCGACGTGATCGCGAAGGACCTCGGGGCGACCGTCGTCAACACCTGGTGGCCCCACCAGCGCGGGCTGGTCAAGCGCGTGCTGAACACCAGGCGCTGCGACGTGATGCTCGGCATTCCGAAGGGATACGATCCGGTGCTGTGGACCAAGCCGTACTACCGGACCGGATACGTCCTTGCCTATCGCAAGGATCGCCGGCTCGACGTGCGCTCGCTGGACGATCCGACGCTCAAGACGCTCAAGATCGGGGTTCAGGTCAATACACCGCCGCACGATGCGCTCGGCCAGCGGGGCATCGCCGACAACGTCGTCGGCTACCAGCTCATGTTCGATTCCAACTTCCACGCGGAGGACTATCCGGGAAAGCTCGTCGAGGACCTGGTCGCCGGCAGCATCGATGTGGCGCTGGTCTGGGGGCCGATCGCCGGCTACTTCGTGAAGCAGAAGGCCGCGCCGCTCGAGATCGTGCTGCTCGAGGATCGACCCGAGAGCGGGAATCGGTTTGCGTTCGAGATCTCGATGGGGGTGCGGAAGGGCAACAGCGAGCTCAAGGGGAAGCTGGAAGAGGCGCTCGCGCGTAGACACGACGAGATCGAACAGATCCTGGGGGACTTTGGTGTGCCGCTCCTTCCTGCCGCCGAGGACAAGGCACGGCACAAGGGGGCGCGTTGAGCACTGGCGGACCGAGGTAGATCATGACACGCAGTTATCTGATGTGCGGGGTGTTGCTCCTTGCCGGGTGCAAGGGCGCCTCGCAGAAGGCTGAAGGCACGAACGGCGGGTCCGCGGCGGCTGCCGAGACCCCTGCGTCGGGCAATCCCTTCGCCAGGCGCGCCGAGGCCGTCGTGGAAGGGCGAAAGCTCTACCTCCAGAACGGCTGTGCCGGATGCCACGGCATGGGCGGCGGCGGCGGCATGGGCAAGCCGCTCATCGACGACGAGTGGAAGTTCGGGAGCGACGACGAGACCCTCTTCAAGCTGGTGCGCGGCGAGATCCCGCAACAGACCATGCCGAACGCCATCGGCAAGAACATGACCGACGACGAGGTGTGGAAGGCCCTGCTCTACGTGCGCTCGGTCTATCAGGGTGACGCGAGCACGATCAACTGGATCGTTCCACCTGCCGTGCCGCCGGAGCTGCTCGCGGCGGCAAGCAGCCAGCAAGCCGGCGACTCCGTCACCGCCGGCCAGCAGATCTTCCAGCAGATCTGTACCCCGTGTCATGGACAGGAGGGCAAGGGCGACGGGCCGGCGAGCGCGGCGCTCGATCCGAAGCCGAGGAACCTGGCCGACCCCGGGTACATGGCGTCGCTCGATGACCGCTACCTGTTCGAGCTGATCAGCCGAGGCGGGATCGCGATGGGCAAGTCGCCGCTGATGCCACCGCAGTCCAACCTGGCAGCGCAGGATCTCGGCAATGTCATCGCGTACGTGAGAACCCTGGCCGCCGCTCCCCCTTGGTGAGCTCAGAATACGCTCCCGAATCCCGCGGTGAACACCGGTCCGATCTCCGTCGGCCCACCGCTGCGGAAGCGCAACGCCGAGATGCCCGCACCGCTCGTGAACACGATCCGATTCCACGTATAGTTGGCCACAAGGCCGCTCCGCGACTCCCATTCAGCTTCGCCGGCGGGCTCATCGCCGTCACGCTCGAGATCGATCTGGAACCGCGCGTCGATCCCGACGTGGGTGGCGGCGGCGACCGGGTACAGCGCCGCCAACCGCAGCTCTCCGGAGCGCTCTTCCTCCTGGAGCCCGTGCTCGGGAGAGGCTCCTCGTCCGACCCGCCGTCGTCCGCGTGCGCGGCTCGAGGCGTTCCCGTGAGGCCGCCGGCTGCGAGGACCGCGACCAAACAACGAGTCGAGCTGTGTTCTCGAGAAAGCATCATGAGCACATGACCTCCGCAGATTGAGTGTCTTGCAGCCGCGGGCAGCCCGGGTGGCCACATTGCACGAGGTATTCTACTCCGCCACGGACTCGAGAACAGAGGGAGATTGTATTTGTTCGGCGCCGACAGGAGCTCTGGCCGACCGGTCAGCCGCGGCGCTGGGCGTGCGCGCGCTGTCAGCTGGTGGTCTGGACCTCGATCTCCAGCTTGACCTTGTCGCTGACCGTGACGCCGCCGGTCTCGAGCAATGCGGGTCGAACACCAGGCGGACCCGCCGCCCGGATCACGCGGCTGGCTCTCCGGTGGCCACCAGCTGGCGACATCGAGTTGGACGACGTCGAACGGCTCGATCCGCGCTTCGGTCTCATCGCCGAAGTTGTCGACATTATCGCCGTTCGAGGTCCGCGATTTCTTGGTTCGGCCGTATGATGCGCCGCGATGCCCGTCGAGTTTCCGAAACGCCAGGTTGTCGCGTTGCAGGAGCTGGCAGGACGGTTGCTCGACAGCCGTAGGCCCGGAGGCGAGCTCGAGCGGATCGCGCGCGACTTGCTCCACGGATTCTTCGACGTCTGCGCGCACGCCGGGCTCGACCGCGTGCTCGTCGAGCTCGCGCAGGCGTTCCCGCCGCTGGAGATCTCCGAGCGATCCGCGCTGGCAGACCACGAGCTCGTGTCCGCGGCCCTCGTCGCGCAGCTCGGTACGATCAAGCTCGACGATGGTGGGCCGCGCAACGCGAAGCCGCGGCAGGTCGCCGCCTGTGTCGTGGCGGCCCTCGGATTGACGGTGGTGGCGGAGCCGGACCGAACCATCTCGCTCGGCGATGACGTGCGCAGCGAGGTCGCCGCCGCCCTGGCGGGGGTGCTCGACGTCGAGCTCGCCGTACCGCAGATCCGCGAGACCATCATCGCCGAGGCACGCGCGCGCTGCGACGAGAGCTTTCACGGGGCGTTCGCCAAGATCGCCGCGCAGCTCGACGAACGCGGCCTGCAGCTGGTCAAGCACCCGAAGGTCCCCATCGACGCCTTGCACGCGGTGCAGCGGGCGTTGTTCGAGGCCCGGAACGCGGTCGTCGCGCGCGTCGTGGGCCTCGCGATCGACCGCGCTCAGGAGGTGCTCGGGCGCGCCGATCCAGACGCCGCGGCCAGGATCGATCTCCCGATCACCCTGCGTTCGACGCCGCGCGAGGTCGCGATCCTGCGTGCCTGCGACGCACGCGCCAGCAAGGTGCCGGCGAAGCTCGTGCAGTCCTTGCTCGAGAGCCTGAGCGAGCTCGCGCGGATCGCGTGGCGCATCCCCGCGCAGCCGGTGCATCCCTACGCCGCGAGCCGGACGTTCGCGGTCGGCGATCTCATCGACCATCCGAAGTTCGGTCGCGGTACCGTCGTCGCGCGTGTCGCGCAACGCATCGACGTCGAGTTCCCCGACGGCAAGCACACGCTTGCCCACGTCGCTCCACGGCCATAGGGCGGCGTCGACTTTCGCGTTGCCGAGCCGTGTGAGCTTCTCGGTGTTGCGCCCCGGAGCGCGGTCGCATTCATGTGGCCTTGCCCGTTGCTCTTTCGTCACGCGCTCGTAAGATAGCGCTTCGACATCGACGAGGAGCGCGCCAATGAGTGACGAGAAGCCCCGGGGTCTTTTGCGCAGGGAGTTCGTGAAGACGGTCGGTGCAGGGGCCCTCGTGGCGCCCCTCATATACACGTCGAAGAAGGCGCGCGCGAAGGGCAAGAAGACGCTCAAGATCATGCAGTGGAAGCACTTCGTCCCCGCTTACGACAAGTGGTTCGACGAAGTCTTCATCAAGGCGTGGGGGGAGAAGCACGACACCGAGGTGATCGTCGATCACATCGTGAACACCGAGCTCAACACGCGCGCGGCCGCCGAGGTGTCGGCGAAGAAGGGGCACGATCTCTTCATGTTCCTGTCGCCGCCGGCGGCGTTCGAGCAGCAGACCCTCGACATGACCAACGTCTACAAGGAGGTCGAGAAGAAGCACGGCAAGATGATCGACCTCGCGCACAAGTCGACGTTCAATCCCAAGACGAAGCGCTACTTCGCGTTCTCGGACTCCTACGTCCCCGACCCGGGCAATTATCACAAGGAGTGGTGGGCCGAGGCCGGCTATCCCAAGGGCCCCGACACCTGGGACGACCTCCGCGCGGGTGCGAAGAAGATCCGCGACAAGACCGGCCGCCCGTGCGGCATGGGCCTGTCGCAGGAGCTCGACACCAGCATGGCGCTGCGCGCGCTGCTGTGGTCGTTCGGCGGCGCCGAGCAGGATGAGGCCGGCAAGGTCGTCATCAACTCCAAGGAGACGATCGAGGCCTTGAAGTACATGAAGGCGCTCTACAGCGAGTCGCAGACCGCCGAGGTCTTCACCTGGGATCCGTCGTCGAACAACCGCGCGATGCTCGCCGGCCAGGTGTCGTTCGTGCAGAACGCCATCTCGGTGACCCGCACGGCGGAGAAGGACAAGAACCCGATCTCCGGCAAGCTCGGGCTGTGCAGGGCGCTCAAGGGCCCTGTCAGGCGGATCGCCGCCGAGCACGTCATGGACTGCTACGTGATCTGGAACTTCGCCGAGAACAAGGACGGTGCGCAGCAGTTCCTCATCGACTATATCGACAGCTTCCTCGGCGGCTTCAACGCCAGCCGGTTCTATAACTTCCCCTGCTTCGAGAAGACCGTCCCCGATCTCAAGAAGGCGATCGCCAACGACGCGGCCGCCGATCCGGCCGACAAGTACAAGGTGCTGAGCGATGTCCTCGAGTGGTCGACCAACGTCGGCTATCCCGGCTACGCCAGCGCCGGCATCGACGAGGCGTTCCGCACCTTCGTCCTGCCGACCTGGTTCGCCAAGACCGCGCGCGGTGACGAGAAGCCGGAGAACGCCGCCAAGGCCCTGGAAGCCGAATACAAGCGCATCTTCGCTCGCTGGAAATAGCCGCACCTGTACCATGGCAATCGTCGAGACCCGCGCGGTCACCAAGGTCTTCAAGGCAGGAACGCTGGGGGCGGTGAACGACGTCGACCTCGTGACCGCGGAAGGCGAGTTCCTGGTGTTCCTCGGGCCGTCGGGGTCGGGGAAGACCACCCTGCTCCGCATGATCGCAGGTCTCGAGGCGCCGACCTCGGGCGACATCCTGATCGGCGGCGAGGTGGTGAACGATCTCACGCCGCGCGAGCGGCGGATCGCGATGGTGTTCCAGAGCTACGCGCTGTATCCGCACCTCACGGTCTACAAGAACATCGCGTTCCCGCTCAAGGCCCAGGGCGTCCCCAGGGACCAGCACCGGAAGAAGGTCGAGTGGGCGGCCGGCCTGCTCGGCATCGGCCAGCTGCTCGAGCGCAAGCCGCGCGAGCTCTCGGGCGGCGAGCGCCAGCGGGTCGCGGTGGCGCGCGCGATCGTGCGCGAGCCCAGCGTGTTCCTGCTCGACGAGCCGCTGTCCAACCTCGACGCCAAGCTGCGGGCCTCGGCGCGCGCCGAGCTCGAGCAGTTCCACCGCCGGGTCGGCACGACGACGATCTACGTGACCCACGACCAGGTCGAGGCGATGGCCATGGGCGACCGGATCGTGGTCCTCCACAAGGGCGTGGTCCGTCAGATCGGCACGCCGAAGCAGGTCTATGACGATCCGGCCGACACCTTCGTCGCCACCTTCCTCGGCTCGCCGCCGATGAACTTGCTCGAGAACGGCGATGTCATCGTCGGGTTCCGGCCCGAGCACCTGGTGCCCGCCGCGCAGGCCCCGAGTGCCGCGATCAAGCTCACGCTGAAGATCCACAACCTCGAGTACCTGGGCTCGGAGTGGATCGTTTATGGCACAGCCGTGGACGGCGGGGGCAAGCCCGAGGGCGAGCGGGCGTCCGACAAGACGATCATCTCGCGGCTGCCGACCGCCAATCTGACGATCGGGGCCAGCCACGAGTTCGCGGTCGCCGAGCAGCATCTTCGGTTCTTCGACAAGGCGACCGAGAAGCGCGCGCCGGCGAGGGCGCTGTCGTGGCCGTGACGCATCGCGGGCGTTCGTCGAGGTCGTCCGGTTTTGGTCTGGGCGTCGCGATGTTCCTGCCCGCCGTGCTCTACGTCCTGTTGCTGGTCGGCGTGCCGTTCGGCATGGCGTTCTTCTACGCGTTCAGCGACGCGCGCATCGGCTCGGGCGGCGAGAACTTCGTCGGCTTCGACAACTTCGCCAGCATCCTCGAGAGCCAGAGCTTCCGGACCGCGCTCAAGAACTCGTTCATCTTCACGATCTCGTCACAGATCCTGGTCCTCACCGGATCGACCGCGCTGGCGCTGGCGCTGAAGGACAAGTTCCGCGGCCGTGGCTTCGTCCGGTTCCTCATCCTGCTCCCGTGGGTCGCGCCGATCTCGCTCGGCGCCATCGGCTGGAAGTGGATCCTCGACTCGATCTACAGCGTCGTGAACTGGGTGCTGATCGCCTTGCACCTGGTCAAGCCCTTCGACAAGCCGATGTGGCTCGGCGAGCCGGTCCTCGCGATGATCTCGGTCATCGTCGTCCATACCTGGCGGCTGCTGCCGTTCTCGACGGTGATCCTGCTCGCCGGACTGACGGCCATCCCGCGCGACATCCCCGAGGCGGCGGCGGTCGACGGCGCCGGCTTCTGGCGGACGCTGTTCGAGATCACGCTGCCGATGCTGCGGCCGATCCTGAACGTCGCCATGCTGTTCGGCATCATCTTCACCTTCACCGACATGATCGTGGTCTACGTGATGACCGCCGGCGGGCCGTACGATTCGACCCAGGTCCTGCCGTCGCTGGCGTTCTTCACCGGCATCCAGGGCAGCGACCTGGCGGCGGGTGCCGCGATCTCGATCTTCCTCGTGCCGCTGCTCGTGGTCGTCGCGTACTTCATGCTGCGCGTGGCGCACCGCGCCGAGGTCACCTGATGGCGACCGAGGGCGAGCGATCGAACGCGGGGAATGGACCCGGCGTGACCTTGTCCCGAGGAACCCCCCGCCGGCCGGCGCGCCGCAAAGGCCAGGATCGGGCGCGCCTCGCACGCCTCGGCCGCTGGTCGGTGATCCTGTTCTTCACGATCTTCCTGGCGTTCCCGTTCTACTGGATGCTGATCACGATCTTCAAGCAGAACGCCGACCTCTACACGACCGAGAACAATCCCTTCATCTTCAACTCCTCGCCGACGCTCGAGAACCTGCGCCTGCTGTTCGAAGAAACCAAGTTCGTGCGCTGGCTCGGCAACACGGCGCTGGTCGGCGTCCTGGTCGTCGGGGTCACGCTCGTCCTGGCGCTGCCGGCCGCCTACTCGCTGGCGCGGCTCACCGGCCGCTGGGGTGAGCGGCTGGGCATCATCATCTTCCTCACCTACCTCGTGCCGCCGACGCTGCTGTTCATTCCGCTGTCGCGCATCGTCGCGCTCCTCGGCCTCCAGGACAGCATCTGGTCGCTGGTCGTCGTCTACCCGAGCTTCACGATCCCGTTCTCCATCTGGCTGCTCATGGGCTTCTTCAAGTCGATCCCCAAGGAGCTCGAGGACGCCGCGATGGTCGACGGCCTGACGCGGTTCGGCGCCTTCGTGAAGCTGGTGATCCCGATGTCGACCTCGGGGATCCTCACCGTCGTCATCTTCACCTTCACGCTGGTCACGCAGGAGTTCGTCTACGCGCTGACCTTCATCTCGCCCGAGGCCCACCAGATGCTGGGCGTGGGGGTGCCGACCTTCCTCATCCTCGGCGACGTCTACTTCTGGGGCTCGCTCATGGGCGGCTGCCTCATCGCCAGCATCCCCATCGCCTTCGTCTACAACCTGTTCCTCGATCGCTTCATCGCTGGGTTCACCGTCGGCGCTGTGAAGTAGACATCCTGTACGATGAGGCCATGGAGCTTCGAGCAAACTTCGAGCGCCGCGAGGTGGTCCTCCCGGGTGACGAAGCCTGGCGCCCTTCGCCGATGGCCGGGGTCGAGCGGCAGATGCTGGACCGCATCGGCGAGGAGGTCGCGCGCGCGACCTCGATCGTGCGCTATGCCCCCGACGCGCGGTTCAGCGCGCATACCCATGGCGGCGGCGAGGAGTTCCTCGTGCTCGCGGGCAGCTTCCACGACGCGACCGGCGACTATCCGGAGGGCACGTACGTGCGCAACCCGATCGGGACGACGCACGCACCCTGGGCCGGGCCCGATGGCGCCGTGCTGTTCGTGAAGCTGCACCAGTTCACGGCGGCCGACACCCAGCGCGTCGTGATCGATACCCGCACGGCGCCGTGGCACCAGGGGCTCGTGCCCGGCCTGTCCGTGCTCCCGCTCCACGAGGTCGCCACCGAGCACGTCGCGCTCGTGCGATGGGCGCCCTCGACCAAGTTCACGCCGCACCAGCACCGGGGCGGTGAGGAGATCCTCGTGCTCGGCGGCGTGTTCGAGGACGAGCACGGTGCGTACCCGAAGGGCAGCTGGCTGCGCAGCCCGCACCTGTCGGCGCACACGCCGTTCACCGGGCCCGCCGGTGCGCTGATCTACGTGAAGACCGGCCACCTGGCCGGCGCGTGATCGCGAGGTCCAGTCCTGGCCATGCGGGCCGGATCGTCGGCGTGAAGACTCCGATCGTGTGGACTGGCTGCCACGGTCGTCGTTGTGATCAGCAAGGTAGGATGGGGCGTGGGTGAGCTTGGGCCGGTGGGACCACGCGAGCGCGTCGCGACGCTCGACGTGCTGCGTGGCTTCGCGATGTTCGGCGTCCTGCTCGCGAACCTGTTCGTGCTCTACAGCTTCCGGTTCACCCTGCGGGGCGAGGAGCCGACCGGTCGCCTGCTCGACGCGCTCGCAGGCTGGTTCATGGTGATCGTCGTCGAGAGTAAAGCGCAGACGCTCCTGACGTTCCTGTTTGGCTTCGGCTTCGCGGCGCAGCTCTTGCGAGCGCAGGCGCGCGACGAGCGGGTCATGCCGATCTACCTGCGGCGGCTGATCACGCTGCTCGCGATCGGGTGGCTGCACGTGCTGGTCCTGTCGTGGGTCGACGTGACGTGGGGCTACGCGATCGCCGGCTGCTTCCTGCTGCTGTTCCTGCGCTGCTCGAATCGCACGCGCCTGATCTTTGCGTTCGCGTTCACGATCATCCCGGCGGCGGTCTACGCGATCCCTGCGGTGCGGCCGGCACTTCATCAGCTGATGTTCGATGGCCCGCCCGGCAAGTACATCCAGGAGTTCGCCGCGGCGGCGCACAGCGGTGATCGGATCGCGATCTTGAAGACCCAGGCCGTGATCGGGTTCATGTGGACGCTCGGTGGCGGCGTGGCCTGGTACCTGCCGTGGCTGCTCGGCCGGTTCCTGCTCGGCTACGTGGCCGGCGCCCAGCGCTGGTTCGAGCGCGACGGCGTGGACCACCTGACCCTGTTCCGCAAGCTGCTCGTGTTCGGCGCGCTCGCCGCGGCGCCGATGATCGTCCTGCAGGTGCTCCAGCATTCGGACGCGTTCCACCCCCGTGGCCACGGGATCCCGATCGCGATGGTCGCGGCGATCGTCGCGCAGCTCGGGCTGCTCGGTCAGGTCGCGATGTACGTCGCCATCGTCGTGCTGCTGATGCAGCGCCCGGCGTGGCGCACGTTGTTCTGCGTGCTCGCCCCGGTGGGCCGGATGCCCCTGACGACCTACTTGATGCAGAGCCTGATCTGCACGTCCTTGTTCTACGGCTGGGGGCTCGACTGGCGCACGCCGCCGCCCGCGGCCTGCGTCGGCCTCGGGTTCGCGATCTTCACGGTGCAGATCGTGATCAGCCACGTATGGCTGCGCTGGTTCCGGTTCGGCCCCGCCGAGTGGGTGTGGCGCACCGTCGTGTACCTGCAGCCACAGCCGATGCGGAGCTAGGACCTGGACACAGAGGTCTTGATCGGTTGCGCTGGCGGTGCGAGCCGTGAGCTTCAGGAGACTCCTGGAGAACGCGGACACGCGCGCTCGCGCCGCGGGGCTGGGTCGGGCGCTCGTCCGTTAACCACCGAATCGAGCATGGAGGGCGGTGCCATCTCCACGACCGGCCGGCGATCCAC
>Ga0137459_1000190_pt1 | contig 22008 bp, 16 predicted proteins | sample EasRivERMGT700_2_FD_104908 | JGI IMG/M metagenome (GOLD analysis project Ga0137459, IMG submission 104908) | Soil microbial communities from meander-bound floodplain in the East River, Colorado, USA - East River MetaG ERMGT700_2 | ecosystem: Environmental > Terrestrial > Soil > Floodplain ...
GCGACGTCCGCGCATGGCGATCCGGGGAGGCCGCGCGACCCGCTGCCGCGGTGGCGGCGCCGGCAGTGGCGGCGGTGCTCTGGGACCCGACGCGGCCGCACCAGCTCGGCCGCGCGCTGGCCCGCAGCGTGTTCGCGTCCCTGACCGGCCCGGCGCCGCGCGCGCTTGGTCCGCGAGGTCGATCGTGAGCTCGTTTCCCGATTCACCGCGCTTGCTGCGCGGCGGCCTCGTGCTGGTCGATCCGGGCAACGGCAACGTGCTGCGCATCATCGCGCTGCAATACAACCCCGATACGATGACCCGCTCCCTGCAGATCCGGGGCGTCGGGGCGGACAGCGGCGATCACCTGGAGGCCTTGCGGCTCAAGGGCCCGCCCATCGAGACGATCAAGGTCGAGGCCGAGATCGACGCGACCGATGATCTCGAGGCGAATGATCCCGAGGCGCGGGAGGTCGGGCTGCATCCGCAGCTCGCGGCGCTGGAGACCATCGTCTATCCGACCAGCGGTCACCTGCTCGCGAACCACCGCGAGGCGCAGTCCGGCTCGCTCGAGATCGCGCCCCAGGAAGCCCCGCTGCCGCTGTTCGTGTTCGGCCCCAGGCGCATCGTGCCGGTGCGGATCACCGAGCTCGCGATCACCGAGGAGGCGTTCGACCCGGACCTGAACCCGATCCGCGCGAAGATCAGCCTCGGCATGCGCGTGCTGACGGTCGACGACCTCGGCTTCGACGCCAAGGGCGGCGCGCTGTTCATCGCCTACCTGCAGGCCAAGGAGCAGCTGGCGCAGCAGCGCGGCTCCGCAAGCCTCTCGGTCCTGGGGATCCCGGGGATCCCTTGAGCCAGCACGATCCGATCCATGAGCCGATCCATGAACACCTACAACTTTCCACCCACGAGCCGCTACTACGGCATCCCGATCAGCTCGCTGACCCGAGCCGACGGCGAGCCGGTTCCCTATCTGACCCGGCGGTTCCTGCCGCCGTCGGATCGCTTCGCGCTCCTGCACGTGCACCTCGTCACCGAGGGCGAGCGCCTGGACACGATCGCCGCGCGCGAGCTCGGCGATCCCGAGGCCTCCTGGCGGATCTGCGACGCCAACGACGCCCTGCGCCCCGACGATCTCGCCATCGTCGGTCGCGCGCTGCGCATCACGCTGCCCGAAGGCATCCCGGGGACGCCGATCGGCTGAACGCCATGCTGCAAGGCATCCACCTCACGTTACTGATCGGCCCGCTGGTGCCGATCCCGGCGCCGCAGTCGGTGATCGACGCGCTGGTCAGCGCCAAGGTGACGAGCGGCACCGACCGGAGCGGCTTTCAGCTCACGTTCGCCGTGTCCAGGCGCTCGCCGCTGCTGGCGACGATGCTGCCGGCCGGCTACTTCGATCCGATGGTCACCCGCGTGATCTTGATCGTGACGCTGGGCGGATTTCCCCACGTGATCATGGACGGCATCGTCACCCAGCAGGAGCTGACGCCGAGCAGCGAGCCCGGCCAGTCGACGCTCACCATCACCGGCTCGGACCTGAGCGTGCTGATGGACGTCATCGAGATCGTCCGGCCGTTTCCCGCGATGAACGACACCCTGCAGCTCTACGCGATCCTGGCACCCTACGCCGCGTTCGGCATCACGCCGGTCGTGCTGCCGTCGCTGTTCACGTCGTTCCTGCCCCCCACCGAGGAGATCGACTCGCAGACCCGGACCGATCTGGAGCACATCAAGACGCTGGCGGACGAGAACGGCTACGTGTTCTACGTCGATCCGGGGCCGCTGCCCGGGCAGAGCATCGCCTACTTCGGGCCCAACATCCGGATCCCGGTGCCGCAGCCGGCATTGACCATCAACCTGGACGCCGAGACCAACGTGGAGTCGCTGAGCTTCTCGCTCGACGGCCTGGCCAAGGAGGTCATGATCGTCACGATCCTCGATCCGATCACCGGCAAGATTCCGATCCCGCTGCCGATCCCCAATATCAGCGTGTTTCAGCCGCCGCTCGGGCTGCGGCCCACGCCGCCCGCGAAGATCAAGTTCTCGAAGAACGTGGCCAACAAGAAGCCACCCGAGGTGCTGAAGCTGGTCGTCGGCCGGCTGCTCAAGGGATCGACGAACGCGATCACGGTCTCGGGCACGCTGGACGTCCTGCGCTACGGCCACGTCCTGCGGTCCCGCCTGCTGGTCGGCGTGCGCGGCGCCGGGCTGGCGTACGACGGGCTCTACTACGTCGACAGCGTCACCCACGATCTCAAGCGCGGCGAGTACAAGCAGAGCTTTCAGCTCAGCCGCGACGGCCTGATCTCCAACACGCCGAGGGTGCCTGTATGATCGACAGCGACAGCGGCATGTCACGCAGCCAGTACCACGGGCTGTACCGGGGCACGGTCACGGTGAACGTCGATCCGATGCAGCGCGGGCGCCTGATGCTGTCGATCCCCGACGCGCTCAGCTTCTCGCCGTCGACCTGGGCCGAGCCCTGCGTCGCGCTCGCCGGGCCGACCGGGCCGCCGATGGGCGTGTACATGGTGCCGCCGATCGGCGCCGGGGTCTGGGTCCAGTTCGAGCATGGCGACGTCAACAAGCCGGTGTGGATCGGCTGTCGCTGGGGCTTGCCGTCCGACATTCCCGTCCTGGCCAGGGCCGGTAATCCCGCCGATCCGAACATCGTCATTCAGTCCCTGCTGCAGCACGCGCTGGTGATCAGCGACATGCCGCCGTCGCCGGTGACCGGCGGGATCATGCTCAAGAGCACGACCGGGGCGATGATCGTGGTCAACGACTCGGGCATCTACATCTCGAATGGCAAGGGCGCCACGATCACGATGATCGGCCCGATGGTCAACATCAATACCGGAGCGCTCACCATCACCTAGGGAGGACTGCGCGATGCCTGGACTCGTTCTTCACGTCAACGCCGGCTGCCAGTGCACGCACGCCGCGCCCGCGACGATCGCTCCCGCGCAGGTGCGGGTACAGGTCAGCGGGCAACCGGTGGCCACCATGACGAGCCAGATCGCCGTCGCCGGCTGCCCGTTTCAGATCCCGACGCCCGCCGGCCCCAAGCCCCAGCCGTGCATCACGGTGAAGTGGTCGATGCCGTCGGCGCGGGTGCTGGTCGGCGGCGTGCCGGCCATGCTGCTGCCCGCGCCGGGGCCGGGGCCCGCGGTGTGCCTGAGCGCCGAGCAGATTCCGCAAGGTCCCCCGGTCCTGAGCGCGGTGCAGCCGCGGGTGATCGCGACCTGAAGGACCGCAGGAGATCCCATGGACATCGCCTTCCCCTACCGCTTCGACAGCCGCGGACGGACCGCCGACCCCGGCACCGGCGATCACGTGCGCGACATGATCGAGCTGTTGATCTTCACCAGCCCCGGTGAGCGGGTCAATCGCCCGGACTTCGGCAGCGGCCTCTTGCAGCTGGTGTTCGCGCCGAACAGCCCGGAGCTGGCCGCCACGGTGCAGTTCACGCTGCAGGCGGCGCTGCAGCGCTGGCTGGGCGACGTGATCGAGGTGCGCGAGCTCGAGGTCCGCTCCGAGGACGCCACCATCACCGTCGAGCTCACGTACCTGGTGCGTGGGCTCGGGGAGGACCAGGCCGCCACCTTCCGCCGGCGGGTGTGACGGGGAACCCAGATCGCGTCGACCGCAAGCAACGACGGAGACCGTATGGATGCCATCTGCCAACATGACCCACGCCGCGACGCCGTGCGACGCCTCGCCGGCCGCAACGGGCTCGACTACGTCGAGGTCGATGGCGACCAGCCGACGCTGTACGTCTACTTCCTGGGCAAGCTGCCGCCCGAGTTGCGCACGGACCGCCCTGGGCTTGCGCACTTCCTCCGCATCGACGGCGGCGAGCGCATCACCGGCCTCGCGATCCTCGACGTCGATCCCCACGTCGATCCTGACCCCGAGCACGACGACAGCCTCGTGGTGACGCTCGACCGGCGCGGCGATCTGTCGTCGTACACGCTGCGCCTGGTCGGCGTCGCCGGCATCGATCCTCATTACGATCGCGCGGCGTTCTCGTTCACCATCGATTGCCCGTCCGAGCTCGATTGCCGGCCCACCCGCGGGTGCGCGCCGGCGGCGCTCGAGGAACCGCGCATCAACACCCTGGCCAAGGACTACGCCAGCTTTCGCCAGCTGATCTTCGATCGCCTGGCGCTCTTGGCCCCGGGCTGGCGAGAGCGCCACATCCCGGACCTGGGCGTGACGCTGGTCGAGCTCCTGGCCTACGTCGGCGACTACCTCAGCTACTACCAGGACGCGGTCGCCACCGAGGCCTACCTCGAGACCGCGCGCCAGCGCATCTCGGTCCGGCGGCACGCGCGCCTGGTCGACTACCACCTGCACGAAGGCGTCAACGCGCGCGCCTGGGTGGCGATCACCACCTCGGCGGATCTCGACGTGCCGCCGGGGGACGTCGCGTTTGTCACCGGCCTCAACGCCGCGCCGGGGCAGCAGACCGTCGTGCGCGCCGGCGACCTCGATCGCGAGCCGAGCACCGGCTACGAGTACTTCGAGCCGATGGTGGCCGACCCCAGCGCGCCGCTGCGGCTGCGCGTCGCGCACAACGAGATCCGGTTCTACACCTGGGGCCGCCGCGCGTGCTGCCTGCCGCGGGGCGCGACCAGCGCCAGCTTGCTCGACGGCTGGCGCGCCGACCCGGCGGGGCAGGCGCGGTGGCGGCGGGCGCTGGCGATCCAGCCCGGCGACGTGGTGATCTTCGAGGAGGTGCTCGGCGCTGTGACCGGCGTCGCCGCCGACGCCGACCCGCGGCGCCGCCACGCGGTGCGCATCACCGGCGTGCAAGCGACCGAAGATCCCGTGTACCCGATCGAGGTGGGCGAGGTCTCCCGGCCCACCCCGGTGCTGGAGATCCGCTGGGCGCCCGAGGACGCGCTGCCGTTTCCGCTCTGCCTGTCGGCGATCGGCGCGCCGCCCGGGTGCGGCTACCTGACCGATGTCTCGGTCGCGCGCGGCAACGTGATCCTGGTCGATCACGGGCGCACGGTCGAGGACCCGGATGCAGACCCGGTGCCGGTGACGGCGGCGACGGCGTGCTGCGCATGCGAGGGCCAGCCGGCCGACGTGGCGGTCGTTGCCGGACGGTACCGGCCGACGTTGCGCCAGGCGCCGGTGGTGTTCTTCGATCCGCGTCCGGTGGCGACGATCGCCGCCGCGCGCGCGGTGATGCAAGACGTGCGCGCCGCGGTCCCGGCGGTCGTCGCGCTCACCGACAGCACCGGCGCGCGCTGGACGGCGGCCCCGGATCTGCTGGGCAGCGGGCCCGACGACCGCCGGTTCGTCGTCGAGATCGACAACGACGGCGTCGCGCACCTCCGGTTCGGCGCGGGCGAGCTGGGGCGCGCGCCCACCGGCGGCTCGCGGTTCCACGCGCGCTACCGCGTCGGGGGCGGCGTGCGCGGCAACGTCGGCGCCGAGGCCATCTCGCGCATGGTCCTTCTCCGCACGAAGCTCGACGGCGTCTCGATCACCGTGCGCAACCCGCTGGCCGCGCAGGGCGGCACCGATCCCGAGCCGATCGCCGAGGCGAAGCTGTTCGCGCCGCGCGCGTTCCGCAAGCAACTCCAGCGGGCGATCACCGCCGAGGACTACGCCGAGCTGGCGGCGAACCACCCCGCGCTGCAGCGGGCGGCCGCCCAGCTGGTCTGGAACGGCAGCTGGTACGAGGCCGACGTCGCGGTCGATCCGCTGGGCGGCAAGCCGGCCGATCCGACGCTGCTCGAGGCGATCACCGGCTCCCTGCACCGCTATCGCCGCATCGGTCATGATCTGCGGGTCGGGCAGGCGGCCCTGGTCCCCCTCAAGCTGACGCTGGAGGTCTGCGCCGGACCCGGGTACGACCGCGGGCACGTCGAGGCGGCGCTGCGCGCGCGCTTCGTCGGCTTCTTCGATCCCGACAACCTCAGCTTCGGCGATGCGATCTATCCGAGCCGGATCGTCGCGGCCGCGCAGGCGGTGACCGGGGTCGAGTGCGCGACGGTCACCGAGCTGCGCCGCCTGTTCGAACCACCGAACCGCGAGCTCGAGACCGGCGTCTTGCCGCTGGGCCCGCAGGAGATCGCCCAGCTGGAGAATGATCCCAACCACTCCGAGCACGGCCAGCTCACGATCGTGATGCGAGGTGGGCGATGAGGGCGATGAGGACAATGACCGGCGGCGCCTGTGGATGCACCACCCAGCCGTGTGGCTGCTGCGAGGGCGTGGCGGTGGTGACGCCCGCCGCGATCCACAACCGCCCCGGGCTTCCCGCGCTGTTCTACCGGGTCGGGACGCACGCGCAGTTCTTCGAGACCATGCAGGCGCGGCTGTCGGCGATCACCGTGGAAGGCGTGGGGCCGGACGGCCAGACCGTCCAGACCTGGCGCCCGCTGCAGGGCTTGACCACGCGCGATCGCGGCGATCTGTCGATCGCGCTGCTCGACGGCTGGGCGACGGTGGCCGACGTGCTGACGTTCTACCAGGAGCGGATCGCCAACGAGGGCTTCCTGCGCACCGCGACGGAGCGCCGCTCGGTCCTGGAGCTGGCGCGCCTGGTCGGCTACGTGCTGCGGCCGGGCGTGGCGGCGACGGTCTACCTCGCCTACACGCTGGATGACCACCAGGCCGAGTCGGCGACCATCGCCGCGGGCGCCCGGAGCCAGAGCACGCCCGGCCCGGGCGAGTCGCCGCAGTCGTTCGAGACCAGCGAGGACCTCGAGGCGCGTGCCGCCTGGAACAACCTGCAGGTGCGCCTGCACCGGCCGCAACAGATCACGCTCGACAGCACGCTGGCGATCGACGACGAGGATCTCTCGATCGAGGCGATCCTGGCCATGCTGGAGGCGAGGCGGCACGCGCTGGCCATCGACACGATCCTGGTCGCCGGCACCGCCACCAACCTCCAGGCCGGCGACAAGCTGCTGCTCACCTTCAGCGACGACGGCACGGCGTCGGTGGTGCGCTCGGTGGCCGGCGTCGACACCGAGCTCGCGGATCGACGGACCGCGATCGCGCTGCAGCCGATCGATCGCACGGTCGTCGCCTGCACGGCGCTGCTCGCGACGGCCCTCGCGCAGGTGCCACCGATCGAGGATGCCGACCCGGACGCCGGCGCGAAGGCGCGCATGGTCGCCGCGGCGCAGCGGATCCTGACGCAGGCGTACCTCGGCCTGCCTGCCGGCGACCCCGCGAGCTGGCTCCCGCGCATCTGCACGGCGGCCGACGTGGCGTTTCCCGGCCCGCTCGATGCCTTCGTCGAGCTCGGCCAGCGGATCGCGACCGTGATCGATCGCGATGGCCAGCCCCACGACGTGCCGGTGACCGATCCCGGCGCGTTCGTGAAGCCGCTGATCAAGCCTGCCGTGCCGCAGGTGGCGAACAGCCTGCGCCTGCCGCGCAGCCTGGCCACGGCGTTCGAGGCGCGGGCCGGCGGCAAGCCACGAACCTACGGCCAGCCGCGCGCCGAGGCCAGCGCCCAGCTGCTCGTGCAGTTCGCCCCGGTGCTGCGCGACAGCTACTATCGCGCCTGGGCGGGCGCCCGCGTCAACGCCGCGGAAGCGCCGCTCCGGAACGTGTACGCGCTGCGCGCCCGGACGACGCTGTTCGGCGCCGGCGCGCCGAAGCTCCCCACCTACACGTCCAGCGAGCCCGGCCGCCCCGACGGGCAGCTGAAGCCGCAGAGCGAGTGGCTGGACTGGCGCTACGCCGCCGACGAGACCGACCACAACGCGTTCCTGGACCAGGCGAACGAGGCGATCACCCCGGGGAGCTACGTGCTGGCACACGCCGGCGGCGCGGTGCCGGCGCGGCAGGTGCTGCAGGTCGCCGAGGCGTCGGTCGCGCCGCGCTCGGAGTACGGCCTCAGCGGGCCGGCGACCCAGCTGGTCTTTGCGGGCGAGCCCTGGCGCACCACGCGCACCGCCGCCGGCACCGACGGCGAGCCCCGGATCAGCAGCACGGAGAGCACACGCAAGCTCACCGCCCTGCGCCGGACCCAGATCTATGCGCAGAGCGAGCCGCTGGCGCTGGTCGACGAGCCGATCACCGAACCGGTCGCCGGCCCCGAGATCGAGCTCGGCGGCCTGTACAGCGAGCTCGCGTCGGGGCGCTGGGTGATCCTGGCGGGCGAGCGCGCCGACATCCCCGGCGTCACCGGCGTGCCGGCGGCCGAGCTGGGGATGATCTCCGGACTCCGGCACGGCTTCGATCCCGCGCTGGCCGGCGACCAGACGCACACCACCTTGATCCTGGCCACGCCGCCGGCCTATCAGTACAAGCGCGACACGCTCACGATCTACGGCAACGTCGTCAAGGCGACCCACGGCGAGACCCGCAACGAGATCCTCGGCAGCGGCGACGGCACGCAGCCCCTGCAGTCGTTCACGCTCAAGCAGCCACCGCTGACGTTCGTGGCCGCGTCCACCGCCGCCGGCGCGGCGAGCACCTTGCACGTCCACGTCGACAACGTCGAGTGGCACGAGGTCGACTCGCTCGCCGGGCTCGGCCCGCGGGACCACCGCTTCGTCACCGCCACCGACGACGCCGGCACCACCCAGGTCACGTTCGGCAACGGCGTTGCGGGCGCGCGCCTGCCGACCGGCGTGCAGAACGTGACCGCGATCTACCGCAGCGGCATCGGCGCGGGCGGCAACGTGAAGGCCGGGCAGGTGACCCTGCTGCAGACCCGCCCGCTGGGCGTCATGGCGGTGACCAACCCGCTGCGCGCGTCGGGTGGGGCCGACAAGGAGTCACGCGATCTGGCGCGAGACAACGTCCCCGTGTCGGTCATGCCGCTCGACCGGCTGGTGTCGGTGGCCGACCACGCCGACTTCGCGCGCAACTTCGCCGGCATCGCCAAGGCGGTCGCACGCCGGGCCGCGGGCGGCAGGCGCCCCCTGGTTCATCTCACGATCGCCGGGGCCGACGACATCCCCATCGATCCCAGCTCCGACCTCTACCGGAACCTCGTGACGGCGCTCCGCACGCTCGGCGATCCGGACCTGCCGGTCCAGGTCGACCACCGCGAGCTGATCGCGCTCGTGCTGAGCGCCGGGGTGAAGCTGTTGCCGGACTACCTGTGGGAGCCGGTGGCGATCGCGATCCGCGCGCGGCTTTTGGACGCGTTCGGCTTCGCCAAGCGCGCGCTCGGGCAGCCCGCGTTGCACTGCGAGGTGCTGGCCGTGATCCAGGGCGTGCCGGGCGTCGCCTACGTCGACCTCGACGCGTTCGGCGGGGTCTCCGAGCAGACGATCGACGCGAGCACCGGCGCCCGCGTGCTGCGGACCCCGGATGACATCACCGAGGCCGTGCGGGCGATCGTCGAGCCGACCGCCCAGGGCAGCCACCCCGGCGACCGGGTGGATGCGTTTCCCGGCGGATCCGACCACGGCGTGATCCGCCCCGCGGAGCTCGCCATCTTCACGCCTGCGGTCGCCGACACCCTCATCTTGAATCAACTGCCATGATGACCACCCCGAGCGCACCCGCCGCACCCGTCGCCCCCGTCGCACCGGCCGCCACCGCCACCGGCGATCCGCGGCTCGATCGCCTGTATGCCTTGCTGCCTGCGATCCTTCGCATGCGGGATGCCGAGCGCGGCTATCCGCTCAAGGCGTTGCTCCAGGTCATCGCCGAGCAGGTCAACGTCGTCGAGGACGACATCGCCCAGCTCTACGAGGACTGGTTCATCGAGACCGCCGCCGACTGGGCGGTGCCCTACCTCGGCGATCTGGTCGGCTACCGGCCGGTCGCCGAGGCGGGTCTGCCGGCGGGCAGCCCGGGCGGCGCCAGCGGCCGCGTCCTGGTCCCGCGGCGCGAGGTCGCCAACCTGATCGCGTTCCGCCGGCGCAAGGGCACGCTGGCGCTGCTCGAGCAGCTGGCCGGCGACGTGGCCGGCTGGCCGGCGCGCGCGGTGGAGCTCTTCACGCTGCTCGGCTGGACGCAGAACGTGAACCACCTGCACCTCGATCGCCACCGCACCGCCGACCTGCGCCGGGTCGAGGCGCTGGAGCGGATCGACGGCCCGTTCGACGGGCTGGCCCACTCGGTCGACGTCCGCCGCATCAGCTCGCATCGCACGCGCGGCCGCGAGAACCTCCCCAGCGTCGGCGTGTTCGTGTGGCGGCTCAAGAGCTACTCCGTCACCGCCATGCCGGCCCATTGCGCGGAGGAGGTCGGCCCGCATTGCTTCACGTTCAGCGTGCTGGGCCAGGACACCCCGCTCTACGTCCGCCCGGAGCCCGAAACCGATCCCACCCACATCGCCGAGGAGGCGAACCTGCCGGTCCCGATCCAGCGGCGCGCCTTCGCCCGGCGCCCGCGCGATTACCACGGCGCCGGCCGCAGCCTGGCGATCTGGGCCGAGGGCTGGGCGGGCTTTCCGGCCGACCAGCCGGTGCCGGTCGAGGCGCTGGTGGCCGCCGATCTATCGGGCTGGCGTTATACGCCGCTCGCAGGCCAGATCGCCGTCGATCCGGTGCTGGGCCGCCTGGTGTTCCCGCGCGGCCAGCTGCCCAGGAAGGGCGTGCGCGTCAGCTACCACCATGGCTTCAGCGCCGACATGGGCGGCGGCGAATACCCGCGCCCGCTGATCCAGCCGCGCGGCGACGTCACGCTCTACCGCGTGGGCGAGCACGAGCCCTACCGGCGCATCGCCGATGCGCTCCGGGCGTGGAAGCACGACCACCCGGCCAGCGCGGTGATCGAGCTCGCCGCCAGCGGCGTCTACGTCGAGCCGCTGAACATCCAGCTCGGCGCGGGGCAGCGCCTGCAGCTCCGGGCCGCCGATCGCGCGCGGGCGGTGATCCGCATCATCGACTGGCAGACCGATCTCCCCGATGCCCTCGCGGTCACCATGGCGCCGGACAGCCGGCTGACGCTCGACGGCTTGCTCGTCACCGGGCGGCCGGTGCAGATCACGGGGACCCGCGACGAGCGCAGCGGCGGCCGTGGCGCGGTCTGCCCGGCCGAGCTGGTGATCCGCCACTGCACGCTGGTCCCCGGCTGGGACATCGACTGCGACTGCGAACCCTGCCGGCCCGCCGAGCCGAGCCTGGAGCTGACCAACCTGCGCGCCCGCGTCCGGATCGAGCACAGCATCGTCGGTTCGATCCAGGTCCACGAGGACGAGGTGCGGATCGATCCGATCCCGATCGCGATCAGCGACAGCATCCTCGACGCGACCGGCGGCACGCGCCAGGCGATCGGCGCGCCGGCCTCGGCGTGGGCCCACGTCACGCTGTCGATCTGGCGCACCACGGTGTTCGGGATCATCGACGTCCACGCCATCGAGCTGGCCGAGAACACCCTCTTCCACCACTGCGTGAACGTCGCGCGCCGGCAGCTTGGCTGCATGCGGTTCTGCTACGTCCCACCGGGCTGCCGCACGCCGCGCCGGCATCGCTGCCAGCCCGACGGCGTGATCGCGGCCGTGAAGGACCGGGTGACCGATCCCATCAAGCAGGCGGCCGAGATCGCCGGCGAGGTGCTGCGCGTGCGGCCGCGGTTCGGCAGCGTGCGCTACGGCAAGCCGACCTATGCGCAGCTCGCCCCCGGCTGCGCCGTCGAGATCGTGCGCGGCGCCGACGACGAGGCGGAGATGGGCGCGTTTCACGATCTGTTCCAGCCGCAGCGCGAGGCCAACCTGCGCGCCCGGCTGGAGGAGTACACGCCCGCCGGCATGGACGTCGACATCGTCTTCGAGAGCTGATCACCGAACCAAGGAGCCCCGATGAAAGGCGACTTTTCCCGCATCACGTTCGACGCCGCCCACCACTTCAGTCGCGTCCTGATGCAACAGGGACGCGTCACCGTCGATGCCGACGCGAACGAGCAGGCCGCGATCCTGCTGCACTACGTGCGTACGCTGGCGCGCGATCTGATCGGCCCGTGCGGCGGTCCGCCCGACGCCCTCGGCTTCCAGCTGAGCGTCGATCCGTCCGCCAAGCCCGCGGCGGTTCGCATCGGGGCAGGGCGCTACTACGTCGACGGCATCCTGTGCGAGAACGACGCGGCCCGCACGTACGCCGACCAGCCGGACTACACGCCGCTGCCGGACGATCCGCTGCTGGCCGAGCTGGCCAGCACGAAGCCCGCGAAGTCATTCTGGCTCTACCTGGACGTCTGGGAGCGCCACCTCACGTTCGTCGAGGACGATCGAATCCGCGAGGTCGCGCTGGGCGGGCCCGACACCGCCACGCGCACCAAGGTGGTCTGGCAGGTCAAGGCGCTGGCGCTGCCGCCCCCCGACCTGGCTACCCCCACGGCGATCGGCACCGCCTGCACCGGCCCGCTGGGCGCGCTCACCGCGATCCCCGCCGGGCGCATGGCCGCCGAGCTCGATCCGGGACAGCAGATCAAGGACCCCTGCGTGATCGCGCCCGATGCCCGCTATCGCGGCGTGGAGAACCAGCTGTACCGGGTGGAGATCCACCGCGGGGGCACCATCGCGAAGCCCGGCGACGCGTCCGCCGCCGCGGCCGGCGCCACGGACTCCGGCATCACGTTCACGTGGTCGCGCGACAACGGCAGCGTCGCCAGCGCCTGGCTCGGCACCGAGGGCAACGATCTCGTCGTCGCCAGCGCGCGCGGGTTCTCCGCCGGCGCCTGGGTCGAGCTGTCCGACGACGCGCAGGAGCTGCGCGGCGAGCCCGGCGTGCTGGTCAAGCTGTCCAGCGTCGACGGCGACCGCCTCACCATCGATCCCACCAGCGTGCCGTCCCCGGCCTCGACCGCCTGGTCGACCGGCCTCTCGCGCCCCAAGGTTCGCCGCTGGGACCAGACCGAGAACGACGACCTCACGCTCCGCGACGGCGCGATCCCGATCCCGACAGGCAGCCACTGGATCGATCTCGAGGACGGCGTGCGCGTGCAGTTCGAGGCCGGCAGCTCCGGCGACGTCCAGTATCGCAGCGGCGACTACTGGCTGATCCCCGCGCGCGTCGCCACCGGCGACATCGATTGGCCGCGCACCGGCACGGCGACCGGCGGCTCGACGGCCGACTTCCTGCCGCCGCGCGGGATCGAGCATCATCATGCGCCGCTCGGCTGGCTGACGGTGGATGCCAGTGGCGGATGGACGGTGACCTCCTGTCTCTGCACGTTGAATCCACTCAGCCCGTGCGAACGGCCCAAGCCGGCGACCGTCACGCCGGTGTCACCGGGTCCGGACAACCGGCCATCCCCGGCGTCACCCCCGGCGCCGCAACCCACGCCGGCCCCCGGGCGGCCCCGGCCCGGCGGCCCGAGCAACCCAGGGCGCACTCCGAGATGAGCGCGGGCGCTCATCGGCTCGGGCCGGCACCAGCGAAACGCCACTTGCTTGTCCTTGGCGCCACGCCGATGCCTGCCGCTTGGTAAGCTCGGGCCACGAAGCGCGGTCCGAGGGAAGGTACGCATGCCGAAGCACGACGACTGGTTCCCCCGGCAGGAAGACCGCACGAGCAGGCGCGAGACGGAAGCGACCTCCGAGCAGCCGCCGGTCGGCAAGATGTCGCTGGTCCAGCTCCGCTTCGGCCCGAACGCACCGCAGCCGACCGAGCCCAACAAGCGCACGCTCACCGAGCAGCTCGTTCCGATCCAGATGCGCAGCGCCGCGCACGACGACGTGACTGTCGTGGGACCACCGCCGACCGGCGGCGGAGGCACACCGTTGCCGCCCGGCGTGCGCGCGCAGATGGAGGCCGCGCTCGGCGGCAACTTCGCCGCGGTGCGCGTCCACGCCAGCTCGTACGCCGAGGCGATCGGCGCGCGCGCGTTCACGCGCGGCACCAACCTGTTCTTCGCGCCGGGCGCCTACGATCCCACCAGCCCGCAAGGCCTGCAGTTGCTCGGCCACGAGCTCGCGCACGTGGTCCAGCAGGCGCAAGGTCGCGTGCCCGTGAACGCCCAGATCGGAGGTGCGCCGGCGAACACCGATGCGTCGCTCGAGCACGAAGCCGACGAGCTCGGCGCGAAGGCCGCGAGCACTCCGCCACCGAAGCAACATGGCGATGCCTACCCGACACACCCCACCGCGCCGGTCACGCCCATCGAGCACGGCCCCGCGCAGGCGAAGGCAGCGCCCGACGCCGACCAGGGCGCGCCGCCGGTCGGCCCGTACCTCGAGGCGCTCGAAGGGCCCGACGCGGAGAGCCTGCCCGCGGATACCGCGAGCGGCCCTCCGATCCAGCGCGGCCCGAGCAAGCCGAAGAAGCGCGCGTACGTGTCGTTCAAGATCGCGATCACCCGAGAGATGACCGGCGAGGAGTTCAAGGCCGCCTCGAACCTCCAGGTGTTCGGCGTCGCGTCGGTGCGCTCGGAGTGGAACAACGTCAAGGACCACTACGGACCGGCCGATAGCCCCGTCGAGATCGGCGTCGAGGTGTCGCTGTTGCAGCGCATGCGCGGCGCCGCAGCCGCGAGCAAGGGCATCGACGTCGACGATACAGGCAAGATCGCCGGCGCCGACGCGCGCGGCAAGGACTTCCTCGCGCAGCCCGGCTCCGATGAGAAGTCGGCCCTGATGAAGGAGATCGATCGGCGCTATCACGCCGCGACCGGCACGCCGGACGGCACCCAGATCAAGCCCGGCGAGACGGCGAACCAGGCGCTGTGGAATTCGATCCGCGACGAGGTGCTGTTTCAGCACCAGTACATCGCGAACCTGCCCGAGAACGTGAAGCAGCTGATCCGGTTCAGCACCAAGGGCCGCCAGCTCACGCCCGCCGACTACGACCAGCTGTTCCGCATCGCGAAGAAGCTCGACGGGATGCCCCAAGGCCAGGCGGCAGACTACGCGAGCAAGGTCACCGCCGGCACGACGAACCTCGAGGAATTCGAGGCGTCCGTCGACCACTACCTCGCCGAGATGGCGACGCGGACGAAGCAGACCGAAGCGCACAACAAGACGATGACCAAGCTGTCCGGTCTCGAGGAGGTCTACCAGAAGTTCCGCCTCTGGCAGGCACTCGAGCAGATGTCTCCCGGCGACGGCAACGACCGCTGCGACGCCCGCGCTTGTCGCCGCCGGTGCGGCCGCCGGAGCCTTCGGTATCAGCGCCTACCAAGCCTACGAGGAGTACAAGGAGTATACCGAGAACCAGAAGCTCGCCGACGTGGGGCTCGTCGACGATCCGACGGTGGTCTGGCTCGTCGTCGCGGTCGTGGGTGCCGCAGCCGACATGGGCGCGGCGTTCAAGGCGATCAAGGGCCTCGGCGCTGCGGCCAAGGCAGTCAACGCCGGCGGCGAGATCAGCCAGTTCAACAAGGCCGTGCGTGCGCTCGAGGAAGCCGGCGAGATCGACGCCAGGATCGCCCGCGCCGCCGAGCGAGCCGCCGCGGCGCGAAGCGGGTTCTCCGAGGCTTCCGGCGAGCTCACCAAGATCCTCGGGAGCCGCGCCTATTCGTTCCCCGGCCCGTTCACCGACCCCGATGTCTACAAGCAGCTGGTCAGGATGGCGTCGGCGAAGTTCAAGGAGATCGGCAACAACGGTCTGATCTGGCTCGAGGAGCTCAAGCGAGCACGCGTCGCGGCCAAGCTCGGCGAGATGTCGCCCGAGGAGCTCGCGAAGGCCAAGCAGGCCTGGGAAGACGGGATCAAGGCCGTCGACGACGTCGCGAAGGAGCTCGCACCGACCGCCGACAAGATCGCCGAGCTCGAGAAGTCGCTGGCGCCGCTGCTACCGAACGCGAACGACGTGTCGGGACCGGCGCTCGTGATGCTCGACAAGCTCGACAAGACCCTCCTGCCGAAGCTGAAGGCCGCCGACGCCGCCGAGCTCGACCGGCTCGGCAGGATGCTCGTCGAGGACCCTGCGCTGGCGAAGCGGCTGGCGAAGTCGAACAACCCGTACGGTGCGCTCAAGAAGTCCAGGACCGTGCGCGAGATGGACAATGCCCTGTTCACGGGGCGGCTCGGCGAGCTGAAGGTCAACCCGGCGCGCATCGGCCCTGCCGCCGACAAGTCAGGCATCTCGGCGGCCGACCTGGCGAAGCTCACCGACGAGGACATCAAGGCGCTCGGCAACGGCGATCGGCTGATCGCCGAGGCGCGCCAGGGGTTCGGTCCGAGCGAGGCAGACCTGGGGAAGCTCGCGTCGGCGCAAGCCGAGCTCGACAAGGTCTCCGGCGTCGCGAACAGCACGCGCGACGAGCTGCGCGCGTCGATCGCGCACCAGCACGGGTTGTCGGATCTGCCGTTCATGCGCAACCCCGGCGAGGCACTCGCCACGAAGTTCCCCGACATCCCGAAGCGCTCGATGGACGCGCTCGTCAAGCGTCATCCCGATGCACTCCGCGCGCTCGAGAACGCGAGCAAGCAGGAGGTCGAGGCGGTCGTGAAGGCGTTCGAGAGCTCGGCGACCCCGAAGGACGTCGAGGACATCCTGCGGTCGTACATGTACAAGGCGCAGAAGAAGGCGCGAAAGGGCGTGACCAGCGGCCTCGACGTGTCCGATGATGTCGGCAGGCGCGTCGAGGAATCGCTCGACAACCTTGCGCAAGCGCGCAAGCAAGGTCACCCGTTCGGCTTCAAGGACAAGGCCCAGTACGACCAGTTCATCAGCACCGTCGACTCGGAGGTCGCGTCGCGCGGCATCAAGGGCAAGGCGAAGGTCCAGGGCAGCGCGATGCACAGCAAGACGCCGGGAGACATCGACATGGAGATCGTCGTGGATCAGGCAGAGTTCGATCGCGCATCGAAGCAATTCCTCGCGAATGTGCCCGACAAGAAGGCCCGAGATGCACTCAACGTGAGCATCAGGAAGAACAAGATCCCATCGTACGAGTTCTATCCCCAGGACGATCCGTCGGTTGCCAGCGCGGTGAAGAAGCTCACGCAAGGAGCGGATGGCAAGCAGCTCGAAGTCCAAGCGACGCTCATCGTCAAGGGATCCGATTTCGACCTGGGACCGTTCCTATGAAGCGTTACTTCGAGTCGTTCTTCAACGATGACCCGATGGACGAGCTGAGCGAAGCCGCCGCACGGGAAGCAGGAACCTACGTCGTCGAGGACGATCCATTGATGCGACGGTATCGGCGGGTCATCGACCATCAGCTCGATAGCATCGTGTACGCGGGATGGGACGCTCCGGCGGAGCCACTGGCTGATCTCGAGCGTCTAGGCGAGACGGTCCGTGCGGACATCTATTCGACGGTCGAGAAGCTTCCCGACAACGGTCGCCATTGGCAGACCTGGTACGTCGACTCGCAACGGAGGGTCACCAAGATCCTCGAACGAGAGTATGCCGCCGATGGCACATTGCTACGACAATCGCTTCGGCGCCCCGATGGCGAGCTCGTGAGCTACACGATCTATCACTACGATCGCGATGGGTATCTTCTCGAGCTCGTGACGCACGCGCCCGACGGAACGATCACCGTCCGGCAAGACGCGTGAGTCCTGCTTCGGGCTGGAGCTGTCAGAGGTTCGACGCCGGCCACAAGGGCGGCCGAGGCGAGCTTCGCGCAGAACATCCTCGATACCCGGGAGAGCGGGTAGCTCACCCGCTCGGCGGCGGTTCGCTGACGGCGACACCGAGCTGGCGGGCGATCTCGAGCGTCCTGCTCGGCGTCGAGCAAGCGCGGCTCAGTGAGGCCTGATCGAGTCGACCGGAGCGCGCCTGGAACAGCAGCGGGCCCACGGGATGGCCGCGCGCCGCGGCGGTGAAGCCGTCGGGGCCGGCGTCCGCGAGGATCCGCTCGACCATCGCGCGTGCCGCAGCGACGACATCACCGGAGCACGCCCGCAGATCGCGCGCCCATGCCTCGAGCGCCTCGACGTAGTCGTTCGCTGCGCTCCGGGTCGAGCTCTTGAACCGCGCGATCTCGGCATCGAAGTCAGCCCAGCTCATCGCGAGCCACGGGCGGGCCTGGAGCACCGGTAGCTGCCATTGTGCCTTGGCGATCGCCCAGTGGTCAGCGCGTGCATCGACGGCGTACAGCGTGAAATCCGGCACGCTCACCGCGGTGAGGCGACCACCGTGGCAGGCGCCGGTGTCGATGCCATACACCCGGTTCGGCGTCACGAGCGGATCGCGACCGACGACGTGATGCCCGAACACGATCGGTATCGTGTCGCTGTAGCGCTCGTGCCAGAACCCTCCCGCGAGCTGGGCTGCGAGCTTGTGCTCGCCCGACGTCGTGCCGGCCAGCACGTCCTCATTCTGGTTGGCGAGCGGTACCCCGGGCACCATCGCAGCATGGACGACGCGGACCTCGGGCGTCTCGTGATAGTAGGGCAGTGTCTTCATCCATGCGACGCACTCGGCGTATCGGGCGCCGAGCTGGAGGCGCGTGATCTGCTGCGCGTACGAGAACACTTCGCGCACGTGCTTGCGCTCATGGTTGCCCATCAGCACCAGCGAGCGTGCTCGCGCGCGGAACAGCTCGATGACCTCGAGAGGCCGTGGCCCGCGATCGACGACATCGCCGACGCTGATCAGCAGATCATCGTCCCGCACGCGGGCAACGTCGAGGAGCTGGACCAGCTCCTCGTAGCAGCCATGGATGTCGCCGACGATGACGGTGCGCGCCACGCGAGCAAACTACCACGCCCGCGGCTCGAAACCGGCGCCGTCTGTACGAGGCACGCCCGATGGCGGGCTTCGAGGCCAGGTGCGGGGACGGCCGGCCGCCACGTACCGGGTCGCCTGGTGAGCGTCCACGCCCGGTCCGGCGATGACCGTTGGTAATGTAGTCGGACACGCACTCTCGCGGCGTGGCGCTTGCATCACACAGGCAGATGCTCGTTGCGCTCGAATTCGATGCTTCGATCGAGTACCCGTTCGTTCACCGCGCGCCGCCGCACGGGCTGCGCGAGTGGGTCGGTTCTGGAGGGTCTATAGATCTGTGGCGAGTCCCAGTCAGCAATCCGAAGAATTCGGAGCCCAGGCCGAAGTGGAACGTGGCTCTCATCGGCTTGGGACCTGTCCTCCCCCGACGGGAAACGCATTGTCTTCGGCAGTGCAGGGGACTAGGCTTTCTTATGCGCACACACCTGTCGATGCCTGCGCCCGGTCGCCGCGGTGGCACCCAGTCCGACGCGCAGTCGTCCTGGGTGTCAGTGACAGCAAAGCCAGCGACAGCACGGCCAGCGCTGGGCGCGGTGCGCTTCGGTCCGGGGCAGATCACGAGTCACGTGCTGCCGGGGGCGCCGCGACTCCAGCGTGCCTGTGCCGCGTGCGACGAGGGAAAAGACGAGGAGCGGGTCGCGCGCCAGGCTGTGCCCGCCGGTACGGCCGCGCCGGTCAAGGCGCCGGCGATCGTCGGTGAGGTGTTGCGCTCGGGCACCGGCCGCACCCTGGATGCCGGGACGCGTGCCTACTTCGAGCCGCGCTTCGGGCACGACTTCGCCAGGGTGCGCGTCCACGACGATCAGCGTGCCGACGCGTCCGCGCGGTCGGTGCGCGCGCTGGCCTACACGGTGGGCTCGCAGATGGTGTTCCGCGCCGGCAGCTTCTCCCCGGCGACGGCGGCGGGCCGGCGGCTGCTCGCGCACGAGCTGGCGCACGTGGTGCAGCAATCGGGCAGCGCGTCGCACGGCGCGACGGCTTCGTCGCTGACGGTCGTGCCAGCCGGCGATCGCAGCGAGCGCGAGGCAGATCGGATCGCGGACGCGGTGGTGCGGGGGGACGCGCGGGAGCCGGTCGCACGCGCGATCGGCGGTCGCGCGGTGGCGTCCGTACCGGCCCCGCAGGTCGCCTTGCAGCCGGCCTCCGAGTCGGAGCCCGAAGCCGCGCCGGAGCCCGAAGCCGCGCCCGGCCCCGCGATGGCGGCACCGTCCGCCGGAGAGACCGCCGCGGCGCCCGCGCAGGCCCGAGCACCCGAGGGCAAGGGCGGCGTGGTCATCCACAGCACGGCGCGTTCGCCCGAGGAGGATCCCGAGGTCAGGAGGGCGCCGCGCACGATCCCTTCGAACACCGTCACGTGCCTCGCCAAGTGGCAACCGTGCCGCGCCCCCTTCAGCCCCGGCACGTGGGGCGCGCGCATGACCTACCACTGCCCGCGCCTCGTCCTGCCCTGGGGGATCATCTTGCCGGGCACGACGCAGCCGGCCTTCGCGACGATCCCCGACGAGTTCATCGGCACCAGCCCGACGGGCCGTGACATGTTCCGGTGTCGCCCTCGGGTCTCGGTCAGCTTCGGCGCGACCGTGGCCGATGCGGCGGCGACCGGGCTCACCCGGAGCATGCTGTTCCCCTCGTTTGCCGCCTGTCATGCCGGCTTCCGGGCCAATCTGTTGGTGTTGCTCGAGGCGATGTTCCGGCCCTCGGGCGGCGGCCGGCCGGCCGGCATTCGCGTCAACCAGACGGCGCCGGGCGGCGGTGGTATCCCGTTCCCGTGCCCGTGATGCCGGGGGCGGTCCGACTCGTGAACGCGGAGGCGCGTGAACGCTGATGATGGATGACCTTCTCGACGACCTTCTCGACGAGCTTCCCGAACTCCAGGATGGGCTCACCCGCCACCAGCGCCGCATCCTGACCTCGCTGGCTCGCAAGACGGGATCCCGGCGCGGCCAGACGATCCGCTCGGACCTCCTGCTCGCGGACATGCTCGGCGGCCCCGTCCCGTCGCTCGAGCGCGCGCTGGTCGCGGGCGCGCGGTCCGCGGAGCGCGATCCGTACCTGGCGGCCTACCGCGCGCTGGTCGAGCTGGCGCAGCCGTTCACCACGCGCTATCCGCTGGTGATCGGGACCGGGAACTTCGGTTCCATCGACGGCGATCCACCGGTAGACGCGGTGTTCACCCGGTGCTGCCTGAGCAGCCTGGGCGCGGCCGCCGCGGCCGGGCTCGTCCCCCACCTGCTGATCAACGGCGCCGCCGGACGTGCAGGGGAGCCCGGCTTCCGCTGGTTGCCGCATCACCTGGGCGATGTGCTCGCCGCCGTGGCCGCGCTGATCGAGCATCCGGCGCTCACCGACGAGGAGCTGGCCGCGAGCCTCCCGGGGCCGGACTTTCCGACCGGCGGCGCGCTGGTCTCGCGGTCGGCCGCGCGCGACATCTACCTGACGGGCGAGGGCCGCCTGCCGGTGCGGGGCCGGGCCGAGCCGGCGAGCGTCGACGGCCGGCCGGCCGTCATCGTGACCGAGCTCCCGTTCACGGTGGCGCCCGGTGCGTTCGCGGCGGAGCTGACCGACGGCATGCGCGCGCGCCGGCTGCCGGCGCTCGCGGACGTCATCGACGACCGAGGCGCGCACGGTCTCCGGATCGTGCTGCCGCTGCGGGCCGGCGCCACCCCCGGGCCCACGATCGAGGCGCTGTTCGCGCAGACGCGCCTCCAGATCGCGCTCCCCGTCGACATGGTGGCGCTGGTCGACGGCGCCCCGCGGCGGGTGTCGCTGCCGGTGCTGCTCCGTGCGTTCGCGCGAAGCCTCGCCGACCGGGTGTCTGCGGCCGGCGAGCGCGCGGCCACCCCCGCGGCCCTGCTCGCCGAGCTCGACGCCCTGCGCGGCCACGTCGATGCCCGTCGCACGACCGTCCCGCCCACGGACGCTTGACGAGTGTGAAGGACGAAGCCCGGCGAGAGCCACGCCTGCGCGTCGCACGACCGTCCCGCCCACGGACGCTTGAGGAGGCTGGACAGCCACCGCGAACGACGCGCTCGTCACTTCAAAGCACGGTCATCGCTTCGCCGAGGGGACCTCTCGGTACGAGATCGAGCCAGCCTTCTTCCAGCCCTCTCGTAACAGCCACGTCTTCGGCTGGTACACCACCAGCGGATCGTAGGTTCCGGGGCCGCGCCACAGGAACGCCTCGTCGCCGTACTCCGCCCAGCCCGGGAACATCACCGCGCTCGAGAACCAGTCGATCGTCCACGCCGACATTGGTTGTGCGCGATCTTCCTGGTGCTTATGCCAGTTGTTCAAAATGTAAGAAAGCGTATGCCGCGCCTGCCGCGGCGAGGTGATGATCTCGGCGTGGTAGCGATCGGGGAACACGGTGCCGCGCCGGCGTGGACCGGGTTTGCCCTGGCTGATCGCCGCGTTGAGGTGCTTGGCGGCCGAGATCTGGAAGCCCTGCATCCCCGACGCC
>Ga0137459_1000191_pt1 | contig 21969 bp, 61 predicted proteins | sample EasRivERMGT700_2_FD_104908 | JGI IMG/M metagenome (GOLD analysis project Ga0137459, IMG submission 104908) | Soil microbial communities from meander-bound floodplain in the East River, Colorado, USA - East River MetaG ERMGT700_2 | ecosystem: Environmental > Terrestrial > Soil > Floodplain ...
GATCGATAATTACCATAAGGCCAACCACCAATTTTTGTGATGTAATCAACCGGAGATGCATAATATTTCTTATAATTTTCTTTAGAGATGTAAGAAATTTTAATATAACCAACCAACTCTTGAGCGTTGAAAGCTTCGACCCGATCTATAATCCATCCACGATTCTCAGGTTCGCAATTATATGAACGTTTAAAATGCATAATTTAATTGGGTATTTTTCTTTGCCTTCCGTGTCGCTGCCGCTTTTTTAGCTGCATTACTTCGCTTGACCTTCAAAGCATATTCCTTATCAGCATCTTTCCAAAGACAAGCAATCTTAAACCTTGCCCGCTTTCGTACATGATTAGGAAGATCTTCATCTTGATAAATAGCTGAAAGTTTTTTAAGATCAATACAATTGACAAGCGAATTTAGAATTTCTATATTTGACAATTAATCTCCAAACCCAATCTCTGCCATAATTAATTCGCGATGAGCGCTAAGATATTGTTGGCTAAGTTTTTCTAAATTGACGCTCTCTTCAATCGAAAGCCAATCATCAAGTTTAAGTAGTGCCGAATGTAAATCTTTACCCGCTCCAATAAAATTATCAAAATCATATGACACCGAACCTCGGTTATCATTTGACCAATATGAAAACCAAGCTTGAACAAAACCATTATCAATATAAACATTTACTGATGTGACGGAGAATTCATCACACGGCGGACACAAAATATTAACACGATCACACAGATTCTTGATTAAACATTCATTTGTCATAAATTTAGTTTCCATTTTTTGGATTTTTTTCTTTCAATTAAACACTTACTACAACAAGAACTAATACCCTTCTTCGCCGCTGCTCTTAAATCTTTTCCATCTCTAATTGTAAGCCCGTTACACTCGCATTGACATTCTACATACGGCCCGCCAGTGTGTTTTATAACCGTTAATTTTCCAAACACTTGCCCGGTCATATCAATAAGTGTTTTCTTTTGAACAAACCAAGGCTTTTGTTTTGGCCGAATAAGGTGTGTGATTTCTTCAGTTGGTTGAGATTTTTGACCATGACAACCATACGGACAAATCAAATTTGTACCATCAAAAGAATGATTACATCGTTGCATTATATTCCGTTTTCACACTTATAACATACGAAAGCCTGATCTTGATACTCGTTAAAAAGATTACATCCGATACAGTAATTTGGCTTGCCGGCTAATAGATTCCATTTTTTTGCCGTGGTATAAAGTTCAAGTCTATCTTCACGCATCCAATGGCCAACAGAAAACCCGGGCAACCCAACAATACTATATGTCACTTGGACAGAACTATTATCACAAATATCATCAATATCAGCTATAGTTCCAATACAACCAATTATATTGGGAAATTTAACACTGCTAATAACCTTAATTTTATCCCCAATTTTAAATTTATGATCCACCATAATTAAAACCTATTACGCAAAATAGTTATCTTTTGCGGCCCTAAATAAAATATGTTCGGCTGCCGTAAGAATATCGTTAACTTGCATATATTCTTGTACTCCCTCAATACAGCAACCATTTTGCCAATCACCTCGCAAACGCCAAGAAGGATGCTCTATATTAAATATTTCTAAAGTGAAAATATCATTGTTTCTTGAGACGAATTCAATGCAGAAAATATCTGATTTGAATAAGTTATCATCTTGTGAGACTTCAAAATTAATTGATGAAGGTAGTTTCATTTTCTTTGTGCTTTTGTATAGACATAGTGTTTCATTTAAAAACGCACTTTATTTGGTGTTTTCAATTCTTTTCAATTGGAATATTTAAACTTTTCTTCCATGAATACATAAACGCCACAATGTTTTTAACACCAATTGGATTTTGTGAATGAACTTGATACTCCGGGACTGGGCCATTCGGATATAACTCAACAAGCTTATTAAGAAATGTTATCGCCGTATCATTTCCGCCCAAATCATGATCGAAATCTATATATGATGGCATTCCTTTTACCTTTACCAAAATCATAGCATCATAACTGTTTCTGGCCCCAATATATCCAGGTTTAATCCATCTTGACGGCGTGTGTGGATCGTCTAACTGATCATCTAACCAAAGCATCCAAGTCATTTTATACCAACATAATTGCTAAATTATTACGAAAATCTTTTAATGCTATCAAATAAGCATCTACATCTTCACGATAAGATGTGTCAGGATCATACCAATCAAATTTTAAACCTAGACATTCGAGCATTGGCGATATAACCCCTGAATGCATTTGAAATACAATATCATAAACCATTTCATCATCTGTGTCAGGTTTATTAATGGATATTAATTCATCAATGGCCTCAATTAAAACCTGAATCTTTTCTTTTGTATTTTTCATTACGAACCAATATTTTATTTTGAACCTATAAAATATGGATGACTGACAGGTTGTGGAATTGCCTCACCAACCCTCCAGGCTCCATAATAATTGGTTTTCAAATATTCAGTTGCTTTTGCTAGCGTCATTTTCCCACCAACAATTTTAGAAACTCTGCTTGACTTATCGTCAAAAATACACGGGTAATATAACATTAAATTCTTCCAGCGAAAATTAGATAGAAAAAGCACATTAAAAACACAACCACTAATATGCTTTGAAGTAGTTCTTTAAAGCCTATTTTCAATAAAATGCCCGCATAGAATTATTTCTGCATGAATAACATTTGAACGTGTTGTTCGGTTGGTTAGGCTCTGCCATCATTACAAAACATCCACAAACCGAGCAACTACAACCGTCACATTTCCTGTTTATCGTTGTCAGTTGATTGGGGCAAGAGGTTTTAACCACATAACCACTGTAATACCAACTATGCTGTTTGCCATGATAGTCTGCTATATTTGGCACACATCTGAATTGATTTAGATTATATAAATTACTTGTTACATGGCTACCTAATGCTTCAGAAGTACCAACATGTTTTTCAAAAAGAAGGCAAAGATTTGTGTGTTGCGTAATAATAACTAAACAAATATGTTCTTCACCGTTAATGTTGATTTTTACATAATCGCCAGGATTAATATCTTCCATTTAAACCGGAAACCTTTATAGAATTTTTAATAATTTAACGAAGCTTATGTGCTGCCATAAACTTGTGATGAGTTTCTAAGTCCCAACCACTAGTGGCTTGACCCATTATTATGTGGCCAAGCTCATGTTCAAAAGCCGTCTTAACTAATTTATCATCTGGTAAATCGTAATCGACCATTATAGTATGGGAGTAGGCTATTGTCAAGCCATTTACTTTCATATTCGCTCTGTTCTGGGCACTTTCATCTAGATTTTTTTTCATGAAGACCCAAAAAATATCGTCTGTTTCATTTATAACGTGGTTTGCGTTATAATAAGTTGCCCATTTATTTGTAGTTTCCTCTACAAGACCGTCAAATTCTTTATCATCAGGAAGATGGTAGTTTTCAGGATAAACCATAAAACCATGCTTTGGATACCATTTAAAAGTGTCCAGCCATTGATATCTTTTTTGGCAATATCTTCCCCAAATAGCTATAAATAAAGCGGCAACAATATAACAAAGAACTATTCCTTGTGTCGCATGTGGCCCTTCCACACCAGTAATTAACGCATATGTCGTAATGCCAGCAATAGCTAAACCCACCCCAGCCATAGCAAATAAATCTTGTAACCTAAACCATGATGGTTTTTTCTTATTGTTCATACTATAATGTAAAAATTTGCCCTAGTATCTGGAAGCACCTTTACATTTAAGTATTCGAATACCTTTCAATTTCTGAAGGCATTGAATCACCTTTGTATCGCTGTTCTGCTGTTCGGCCTTCGGATAGGGTGGACGGTCTTTCAATTTCTGTAATCATTTGCTAAACCCCATTACCCACAGAGAACCGTTCTTCCAAAACGTCACCGTATGTCCTGAAGAAATAATATAAAACATTGATCCATTTAATCTTATAATGACATTAGAGCCGGAACTGTTTATAAAACAAACATAATTTTGGTTATACTCGCCATCAAGCCTATATGATTTATGCCCAATAGTATTAGTAATAACTACCGTTCTAATGTTATTATAAGGTTTAGCACCAGAACCTACCATCACAGCAAGTCCCAAAACTAAAGCCTTAATAATCATTTTATGTTTTTCTACTTTGAATCGGAGCTTGATATACTTGCTTAAACGATTCAATCACGTCTGTATTGTTCCAGAAATAGAATAAAAATTTATCATCGCCATCATGTCCTGGAAGAATAAGAACGGAATCAGTTTTTGTAATATACCAGCCACAACCTGTGAATTTGAACTCAAAACCGGTGGTATCAACGTACTCCCACTTAAACTCTCTAAGGCCCATATATTCGCTCCGATCAGGAGAAAATAGCCTTGCTTTATCTAATGAGTAATAAGTCATTTAACCTCAAAAGTACGTGGAAAAATTGGGCCGCCAGAAGCCGTCTCTTTAACCAGGCCTTTTTCGCTCAACATTTCAAGCATATCTTTTACATTGTTTCGCGGAATGGCAGGAATACAAGAACAAACATCATTAAGATTCAATGGGCGAACCTGTGATTTCAATAATTTGATTATAAATTCAGCGTCTGACATTGTTCATTTCTTTCCAGCAAAAATCCAAACACAAATACATAACACACCGGCTAACATCCAATGTCCAGTAAGCATGCCAACCAAAACAAATACAAAAATACCTAGCATAAATTATCCTTAAACAAAATTTGGTCCAAAATTTTCCAAAGCATTCTGAAGACTTAATACAACATCAACACTATTGTAAACATCACCTTCAGGATATAATTCAGGGTATTTAACAATTTCCTTGGCCGATAAAAGGAATAAATGGCGTGTATAAATAATTAAATCATCCGGGCCAAGATTTCCAACAAGCTGATTCTCCATCAGTGTTTCAAATTTTGTTTTCATTTAACAGCCCATGCGCCTTTCCATATTGCGCTCTTCATCATAATCAGATTCATACTGAAGCTGTTTCCAATAGATTTCTTCAAGCTTCTTTTGTTCGTCAGTTAGAAATTTTGTATCTATAACTTCCAAAACAACACGCTTACCACCGCATGTTTCGCAATTAACATCATAATCTCCGCGGAAATAACTTTCTCGAAAATCATCGCCAAGCTCTTCCATTTCAGATTGAGTTATTCCGTTGCCATCAATGCTTGGATTTACATGCTTACCCTCACCATGACAGTGATCACAGACTTCATATTCGGCCGGCAAAGAAGCCTCAATTTCATTGCCATCATCATCTTCATACGTAAAACGAATACTATTGGACATTGTTTCCCTTTAATATGGCTATCTCAACCTGGAGAGCAGCCTTTTCTTCCCAAAGTTTTTGATTGATATTGATAAGCTTATGGTTTTGTGCAACAAAAGCACAGTTTAAATCGCACTGTTTCTTATATTCAGTAATTATATAATTTATACCCTTATCAAAAAACTGTTTCGCTTCGGTTGCGGCTTCAAGCTTGTCATCTAATGATAAAGATTTTTTATTGCTCATTGCCTTAACATTTATTGAATAAACTTGTTTGGGTGGACTGGGTAATCATTAAGCGTATCATTTGGGTCTCTGCAAAGAACAACAAATGTGGTTATGTGTGGCATGTTTCTGTCTTGAATATAGCCGTAGCCAGAAACTACAACGTCACAAATGAGCAAAGAATTAATATAATAAGATTGTTTTGATCCAATGGGAAAATTAATCTTCACAACGCCCGGGCTCTCATAACAAGCTTTCAGTTTAACCTTACCATCTTCCATTACGAGAAGACCTTGTTCACGCATTTCAATGGCTTTAATTAGCATATCATCGCCTTGTTCGCCACAAAAGCATTTAGAAATTTGATCATTACTCAAATCTTTAACGGGGTCTAAGTGTTTATAATTACCAACACCCGCCAATTTTTCCCAAATTAGATGTTCTAATGACATAAATAAACCTTAGGACCGAGTGATTATAAACTTAACATCACCAAACGTATTCTTTAAAAACTTCTTTACATCTTCAATATTATCACCTGAAGTAACAAAAGATGTATAACCATAGGTGCATCGCCAATGTTTCATTTTTCCACCTTGCATACTTGATCTGAATTAGAAAATTCTTCCGGACACAACTCCACAGCTTGATTTGCAATTGCACAATAGAATGGGCCAGCAGGAGGATCCGAATCCATCAAAACATATAGCTTGAAAAATTCATCCTTAGTCAATTTCTTTTGCAATAGGTCAACCATGTATGAAACACGTTGGTCAATTATTTTTTTCATTGTGCTATATACATCCATTCAATTTGTCCGTGAATTTTAGATTGAAGATAAGCCGTATTGTTCCAAGAGTTAATCTGTTCAAGAAATTCTTTTCGTGAAGTAATGGTTGGCTCATATGCATCAGGACTACCGGCAATCGAAGGTAGCTTTTCACCATAAATTCTATACCCTGATTGTTGTGACGGAATATGAAGCCACATATATTTAAAGGTTTGCATGGTAATTTTTCTTAAAAGATGTAATAATTTCACATATTTATATGATATGTAAAGATTGCTCTGAAGACAAAAAACTTAATAAAAATAATTTTGAACTTAGAAAAGATAAAGGCATCTTTAGATTTAGAAAAGTGTGTAAAAAATGTATGAAAAAACGCAAAAAAGAATATTATTTAGAAAATATTGATTATATATCAAATCGTGCTGCCAAATATTATGATGAACATAAGGAAGAAAAACATGAATATTATGTGGCTAACAAAACACATATTACAAATCGTAAAAAAGAACATGATAGGAAAAAGCTTAAAAATGAACCGTGGTATAGAATGCGCAAAAATGTTGGCAGAATAGTTAATATGTATTTAACAATAAATGGTGGGTCTAAAAATAATGTGTCATTTTTTAAAGCTATAGGCTATACACCTAAACAATTAAGACAACACATTGAGTCACAATTTGAAGATTGGATGTCTTGGAATAATTATGGTGTTTATAAAACTAATGGCCCTAAAACTTGGAATATAGACCATATCATTCCACAGTCATTGTTACCATTTTCTAGTTACAAACATCCAAATTTTAAAAAATGTTGGAATTTGGAAAATCTTAGGCCCTTAGATTCAAAAACTAATATAATTAAAGGTAATAAAATTATTTGATACGTAAAATATCACAAAGATAATCACCTTCTGTTTCTCCCCATTGCTCCCGCGGTGCCAATTCTTGTCCCGCTGAATTATAGTCCCGGCCACAAGATTCACAAGTGTTAGTAAAATCTTGCAACACAACCTCTTCGCCGCAAAAACACTCCCCAATTGCCGGCTGAACATATGTCCATTCATATGTCTTAATTCCTTCAAATACCACATCAAATTCACCACTAATACATTTGTTATAGTTGGATAATGCTGTTTCGTTTTTATCTTGGAGAAGATTGCCATCCTTATCACACGAAAAAGCAAATCCACAACTGCTGCTATCTTTCCAGGCAAAAGAAAGATAGTACTGTTTGTTATCTATTGTGGTTCGTGGGCTAATAATTCTCATTAATTCACCATAGTTCTGGTTTTATCATTGTTTTTCATATTTAATAAATACTGTCCCATTTCTTCTTCAGAAGATAATCGAACCTCTTGAACAAATTTAGCATTGTAAATACCATATTTAAAACACTGTGTTTGAAATATTTCAATAGAGCCTGCTTCGGCTGATTCTTTATCCAAAGAACGAATAAACATGTTGGTGGCTATATTGTTATATTCAATTAAAATAAATGTGCAACGAAAAATATACATTAGTTAATGACCCCAGGTGCTTGCGATTTGAATTGCTATCGCCTCGCAAGCTTTTATTTTATTCTACCTCGAAATACTTTGTCATTACCTGAAGCAAATTATCATAATCTCCACTGTTCGCCTCTTCACGAAATGTTTTAATCTGTTTGTCAGTCCATTTTGCTTTCCTAGCAGCCCTCATTGCCAAACCCAAAATCATAAATGCGTTTCCATCTGTGCCAAGTAGTTTTAAAATAGGTTTTCCCATGGTATAATCCTTCATAGTAAACACCTGTATCCCAGCATTTTAGCACTGCTCTCGGCCAGCCTAGCACACTCTCTGGCGTTGATCGATGACAAAAGAATCTCGTCTATTCCAGGCTTATCAGAAATATACACTGTATGTTCATCATGTTCGACATTTACGAATAGAACGCCTACGTTTGAATTATTCTTTTGCATATTATTTTCTAAACTTCACAAAACATCAAAGTATCTTACAACCATAACAAGGTGGTTTTGCTAATATTACTTTTTCTGTACCATCTATGCGTTCCTGTCTTGGATACTTTTCTAATGGGGCTTTGGAGATAGTTCTGCCGCAAGCTGAAATCATTAAAACAATTACCAACATGCGAATAAGCATATGTAAATATACTTAATTATTGAATGAACTTCTGATCTCCCACCAAAAGCAACATGGTTTATTTCTAGTCTTATTAAAACTTTTTCTTTTCACTGCATATGGATTGTGCAATGTTTTGTTCATAATTTTGGCAAGCAATACATCTACATGTTCTATCATATAGATGCAAATAGTATTTTGTAATCGTTTTATTTTTGTCCATATTGCTCTAAAACAGACTTGATAGTCTGTACTATTAGTTTATAATCTCGAAATGATTCTTCCGTCTCTGTTTTCTCGTCGTACTCTAAATGTTGAACAGTATAGCCGTTGCACAGATGGATAAGATGTCTGGTTCCACAATCTGTTTCTAAAATTACTTTATGCTTACCATTTTCCATTTCTACGGACGAAACAAGTATACGTTTAATCATTATACCCTTCGAATTGATCTGGCGTGCCATTGTTCCAAACTCTTACTTCACGCCCATAAGAATTAAACGTAGACTCGTAGTCATAACGAATACGCGGCCTCAAACCAAGGCGCATATAAAATTTGCCATTCGTATCTTGAGGAGTAATCCAAACATTAGCGTTACATTTAAACCGATTCAACACCCGGTTAACCAAACCATGAAATTTAATCCAATCATTCCACTCTAAATACTTAGTAGTCTTTTTAGGCTGTCCATTAAGTTCACATGGGCCAGGGTGATTGCCACAATAAAGCTTGGCTTTAACCAATCGGACCGGTTTAATTTTGATACAACAAAACCCCTTTGTATCTTGATATGGTGTCAGCTTGGCACTAAACACATTCTCTTTTGCCATGCGTTCATTAAGATAATTAAGAATTTTGTGTTGCTTCTCTAAACCCCCGGAAATAATCTGAATTGTATATGCCATTTAAATCATTTCAATAATAGAACGGAACAGTTTCTTTTCGGGACAAATAACCAAATGATCTAGCAAAGAAATACCAATTACTTCGCCAGCATCTTTAACTTTTTTGGTCATATCAATGTCTTCAAATGATGGTTCGGGGTCACCGGAAGGATGATTATGGCATAAAATAATACCAACCGCATTTGCAGCCAAAGCGGGCCGAAAAATATCTTTTACCATAATTCCCGCCCCATGTGAACCACCAACCGCCAATGTAATTAGTCCGATAATTTCACTTCGGGCATTCAGAAAAGCCATGTGAATTTCCTCATGCGGCAAATTCTTTAAACGATTATTAAATACATCGTAAGCCTCACATGCTTCTCTAATCGTAAGACGGTTTGAATTAATCGAACCGTCCTTGACCAAACGACACTTGTATGTTGGTATTTTATATTGCTTAGTCATTGTCATTTTCCACCCAATAATTTGACAGTTTTACCACCAATAGCATTGCCGATATGAATGTTTTTCCCCTTGGTTTGACCGGCATAATAAGCGTTCTTATCATGTTGTGAATGGCTGTATGATTTTACAGTCTTCAAATTTTTATGAGCTAATCGCATAAAATCATCAGCCTCTTTAACACGAGCATTAATTTTTACAATTGCATTACTTGTAGAGGTCTTTTCTACCTCTTTGCGGGACAAATGCAATTGTTCCGCAATTCCAGAAACAAAACCATTACAATAGGAAAAGACAACTACTTTACCTTGGCCTTTCACCTCTGCATCGCTTAAACGTTGGCATTCAAGCACCAAGTAAGCAAACATATATTGCACAATCTGAATGTCAGACTTGCGGCCTAACAGTTTATATCTGCTTACCTTGCGACCTTCCGGGTAATAACAGTTATTGAATACTGCGCAACCATAATGACTGGAAAGAGTCATTACAAGATTCTGTTTCCAAGGGCTGATTCGCCCGGTCTCATATACATAAGAATCATCCTCGATTATTGGATCTAAAGAGGAATCACTGCCAATAATGTCAGCCTCAGATAGCCTGTATTCATCCAAAAGTCTGTTTGCAGCGGCCATAGCGTTAGCTGCCTCATTAACATTCGAAGATTTGCTTAAGGCTAAAAGCTTTTTAACTTTTTCAATTACATCTTGAATTGACATATAAAATTCATCCTGTAGATAATTTGTTTAAAATAGCAATATCTGTTCGGCCAACAAGATTTTCATTGCGCGGGACATTATCCATAATTCCGCCAAGTAATGTGGTAGAACTAATGTAAACATATTGATTGTGTTTATCAAGGTTTCCTGGAATATAATTGGGCATATACCCCTGATAAACCAATGTTTCATTTGGGTATAAGTTCATCCAATAGTTAACACCGGCACACATCATCTTTTTTGATGTATAAACGCCACGCAATGAGCCAAAATTGGTCATTAAAACAAACACATCTTTCATCGTACCACCCACAGCATAACAACCGGAACAATAACCAATATTACTACGCCAATAAGCCATTCAGTCTTGGTTGCTTTGCGGTAAATGCTCATACAGTCAGACAATTGTTTATCCGTATATGTTTTCATAACAATACCTCCAAAGCCGGAACCAAAGAATAACTCATTTTCACCTGAAAGCATATTAATAAATGCCTTTTCTGGCCACTGTATTAAAATGATTTAAATCATCTTCTGAAATTGCCAGATCTGGGCGGAGCAATGGATACATCAAAGCTGATTTATCTCTGGAATGACCTAATCCAAATGAATGTCCAAGCTCATGCGCCACAGAAATCGTCATATCATAATCTGAAAACTCTGATAGCTCTGAAATATCAGCGTTTATTTCAATTTTGCCATCTATTTCAAAAGACAAGATGGATCCTGGATATTTTTTCAAATAGATATCAGGATTTTTATCACCAGAAACAACAAAGTTAATGTTAACTTTACCGGGCGCCGCATGATTCCAAAGCAATCCGGCATTTTGAATATTCTCTATGTGGTTTGGCGAAAATTCATTACTGATAGTAAGTGTACGGGAAATATATTTTTGACACATATCTCCATCAATAGAATCGCCATTTTCCATCCGAGCACCACATTCAACAGGTTCACAGCCAATTGAAAAAATCGCCGCAACAAAAAGTAAATATACTGGTTTCATGTTTTTCTCACTACAAAATTATCCGGAACTAAACGGTAATAATTAATAAAACAGAATAGTTCCTTGGTCCTATTACGTTGATAGGTAATCGCTATAATAGGTTTTCATTACTTCTTCTTTGCTCTGGCTAACAAAACCGCAAACAAAAGTAATTGAGCCTCTGTTATTTTTCGAAGTCTATCATATTCTTCATCAGAAAGATTTAAATTATATTCATCATCTAAATCATCAATGATATTATCTTTGTTATTTGGAAATATTTTGCTCATTTTGCGGCAAACGCTCTTTCAATACGGCAATACAATAGTCTAACGTTCCGGCAACCAAAAGTTCACCATCTTTTGATTTAATATGAGCATAAACAATATGCTGCCGTGAACCTTTTCCTCTTCGAAAATCAACAACTGAAGCGTCTTTATATTCATTTAATTCTTTATTCATTTTATTAATAACTCCGCTGGATCAATCCAATTGCTTTTATCAGACGACTGATCCTTTAATGGTGGATAAATTACCTTCCATTTGTTTTTGCCAGACCAACTAGCAACCCATCGCCCTAATGCTTCCTCTTGTCCTTTTGCTGGATAACAGATTAAACTGTCACCTTTATCCGAAAACTCAAGGCATGAATCGTTTTGATATGGCTCCGGAAGATCTGCAAATGCTTCAGGATATGCGGCCGAAAATTCAATTGTTGAATAGGTTTTAGCCATGCTTCATTATCTCCCTTATAATGTCTATATGACGACAAACCTTTTTGCCATTCATTGACGCCACACACGAACAGGTAAATTTATGTCCGCGGTTTCTTACAGTGTAGGAATTATACTCACAATTCTCTACATCATCTTTCACAATGCGCCAGTTGTTTTTATCCGAACCAATAGAACGAACCCAATAGTTTTGACCATCATATTCGGCAGAAAATAGCTTTCGACTGGCCGGGTCAAGATCGGTTCTATTTTTGATAATAATATTCAATTAATTTATCCCATAATCATATGCAACCAAGCTTCCGTTTCTATCGGTTCCAACTTGGCCACAATCTACATAATCTGCCCACCCAGGACAACCATCAAATGATCTTCCGGTATGTTCAATATATTCCATCACAAGAATACTGTTTTTAACCAATCTGCAACGGGCAAGTGGAATGTAACCACGGGTTTTGCCATACTGTTTAAATAGCATTTCCTCATGCCAGTTATCATGCAAACCAGATTCATTGAGAGGAATTTTTATTACAAAATATCCGCGCCGATATACAATGCGATTACGGTCAGTTCCAATATAAATAAATTGTTTCATATTCTATTCCAACGCGGATAGGTTGTATCATTATCTGTATTATGCTCAACCGGATCAATCCCCATTTTCCAGAAATAAAACAGTTCCTCATGCTTAGTTAAAACTGGTGAATATAACGCATCAACTGAATAACACTTATAACCAGCCAATTTAAACCATTGCGGCCATGTTAAACCGTTTAAATTAGTGTCCTCTGGCTTCTAAGTATTATCCATTACCAATGTTCCGGAGAAGGATTGGCGTAAATGTATTCATAAGTTCCAGGTGAGGCCGAGCCAAGCATCACCTCTTTACCATCACTTGCTTTACCCTTAAACTTATCATCTTCCGGATCATATTCAACTAAACCAGTTTTAATATGATCACACAGAATAGATAAACCACGGCACTGAATTTGATTGAGAAATTTACTTTTGAGCATATAAAACCTTTTGCATGTAATTTCGATGATTATTAAATTGTTTATACAATCTCCCAGCCAGTTTATCCCTACTCTTTAAATATAGCTCATGTGCCATCATCTGAAGAATATTATATACCCGACAATTTAAATCGTATGCTTGTGAAATTGTATTAGAAGTCATATGTTTATCTCCAAAAAGAATCTTAGTGGATCATATTATAAGTTCTAATATGACCGGTTAAGTATCTTTATTGAGAAGTGGCTGGTTTTGGAATAGCATCACAATATGCTTCAATTTCCCACACTCTATCGTTAACACTTTTAAATTCGTTCTTAATCCATTTCCCACCAATTTTAATACATTCGACCGATGGAATTGGGTCTGGAGGCCTCGAAGCATTATAAGAGGCACACGTTTTAACTGAAAAACCAACCAGACACATAAACAAAACCACACCAGTGAAAAACAATCGAGATCTTGTTTTATCTACGCCAGCCTGAATATCCGCAATATCCACATTATCTTCTTCTTTTTCCATTATAAACTAATTATACCAAGCTTTTTTATCAGCCTTGGACTCCTTATCTTTACCACACTTCGCTACAATCCGAGTTCCTTCTGACATTAAAAGGCTGCCACCTCGGGAAATAACTATATACCCATTATTCTTACACGCCTTGCCAATATCTACTAAAGCAAGCTCACTTTTGGAATTTTCAGCAATCACAACCTTTTCACCAGTCTCACTATACGATTCTACTACGTTGCCAGAACCAGAACAAGCAAAAAGAAATGTGCAAGTATAGATTATATATAGATGTTTCATTCTGGTTCGTCCAACTGCTCTTCATACCATTCTTTGGCTTCCTGAATTGTTTCTTCAGTCACTTCGAGATACTCTTCACGAATAGAACCTAACTCAAACCAAATTAATGAATTATGCTTGTCAAGATAAGCTAATTGAATATCTGGATCACCACATAGAAACAAACCCTCATCATCCAATACAAACTCTTTAGGTATTCCAGGAAGACTCTCGCTCCACTCATCAATATTGGAACCGTTATCCTTAATAAAATCAAGAATAACCTCAATGGCTCCAGAATTATCTTCTAAGAAGTTAATCAGTGAACCATAAGAACCCTTCTCGTGTTGGCCAAAATATTGTGAATCCTTATATCCAATGGTTTCTACAATCTTACAAAGATTCTTAACACCTTCGGAGCCTTCTGTTCGACCCAGCTTTTCGGTTTCAATATAAACCTCAAGCTCTTCGGAAAATAACTCATTCATTTTAATAATCTTTTCCTTCTACATACTTACGAAAATATGATTCCCAGGCAGCAATAGAGCCAGGATCAGCACCTTCAATGCCGTGATTATAGTATCGAAAGTTTTTAGGTATGTGTAATTCTACGATTACAGCAAAATCACGTGATTCAGTGGCAATTCTGTAACTAACATCTGCCACACCAAGATCAAAACTACAAATACGACTTCGTTTCAAATCATGATCCCATTTATCGTATTCAAATTCGATATTAGTTCCAACTGTCGGAATATGATTTTCAAACTGTTTTGCCCATGTTTCATTCAAACGAAGAACATAACCATTTACCCTGTCTAAATTTGTTTTAAATATAATTTTCATTGCTTATTATCCAATTCTTGACAGTGTAATTTTGCCCAGGCGCAAGCGGCCAGTTCATCACTAAAACACTGAAGATATGAACCATTTCCCAGTCCATCATCTTCATAAACATCATATGGATATTTTGGATTTGTTTCACCAACATAATAAACAGAAACACCACACTTCCATTCATTTCCAAATGCGTCACCATTCCAAGCTTTTTTGCAGGTAACAGTGTATATAGGTTTTTGTTTCATTGGTCTTTCCACCAATTCTTAATAAAATTCAAAGCATCTTGCTCAGATGTAAACCTGTGCTCTTCAAAGCTCTGATCCATATCCAAAACTAAACAATTTTCTCCCAATGTATCATCACACATCCAGGAAGAATCGTAATATTTATAATTGAAAGAACCAATTTTTACTACCCAGCGATTAAGCGGCTCTTCTGTAATTCTGTCCCTCAAGCGAAAAATAAATGGATACATAATTTTTAAATCCCTTATATTAATAATCTTGCGCATCTATCCAACAAAAACTTTTTAAAGCCGGTTAGATAGATGCGAGCAATACCATTAATTTATGATCTGCGGCGCCGAGTATTTTTTCCAATAGAGCCAGAGCCAGAGCCAGAGCCATAGCAATAGCCATAGCCAGAGCCAGAGCCAGAGCCAGAGCCATAGCCAGAGCAATAGCCAGAGCCAGAGCCAGAGCCGATTGGAACCATCTTATTAGACATTAAACTTGGAACCATCTTATTAGACATTAAACGCCCCAATAATCAGAAACTTGTTGTCGAAAAATCTCCGAATCAATCGGAATATCAACATCATCACATGGACGCAAATCTGCTTTTGCCTTTTTCAGATCTTTTGAAAGTAGCGCAAAACCACCGTGTTCCCACCCAAAAACATGAATTGCCCGAGAAAGCTTAATACGGCCATTCTCTTCAACCAAATCTCCAGCAAAAATCCAGCCACGATCCACAACAACAATAAACCTATTTCCGTTAGGCTTTGGTTCATTAACAGGAACACTGTCTGCCCGAACATAAACAACGCCATTAACTTCAAGTTGATCAATATTAGTCTTCATTTTATCCTTTTCTTTTTGGCTGATTAAAACCAATTAGAGCCTATATTTTGATATGTCATGTTTTAAACATGACACTTTTGGTAATCGCTATATAGGCTTATTTCTACTTTTTATTCTTCAACTGCATACATGACAACAATACCCCAAGCAATACCACGTGGGCCCAAGGCGGAGAATAGCTCGTATTCGGAACTACCCAACCCACAGAAATTGGATTGAATGCTCCCGGCCAATAACCTGCCATCAACGCAAAAGCACCGGCAACCGCACAAACCGTAATCAATAGCTTAATAATCATTTTTCTTCCTTTTCAAAACCAGACATAAGATAATTTAGTGACAACCGCAGGATTTGTAGGTCCCCTGTTTTCCATTAGCCTCGCAACAACTGGCGTTATTGTCATGGCAGTTTTCTTTGCAACTCTCATCACTGCATCGGCGTTCACAATCCATACATGATGGCCAACACCTATTAACGTCCAAAGGCATAACCTCGGCAGACACAGAGTGATTACCGAATAGCATTAGAAAGGTGATTACTGTGATAGCTGCTGCAAAAATGTGTTTTGTCATTTTAGAACTCCTTCGCAAGTGTTTTTTGTAGTTTTATTTAACCAATTTTGATTACTGTAACCTTGCGCAATTTGCCATAGCGCACAGTAACCTCTTTATGACCCATTGCAATCAAATCGGCCTTGTTTGTATAGGTCCCTGAACTTTGAATATCATTGGCCACAAAGTCTTTTCCGGCATCAAAATCAGCCAGAATTTCTTTTTTGGACTTATAGTCGCGACCATAGGCAGGCGTTAATGTCATTGCTTATTCCTTAATGTATTCAAATCATCCAATAAGAAAGCTAATTCTTCCAGTTTTTCACCGGGAAGATCGCTTGGAATAGGCTCGAACTCATCTAATTCCCGCCATTCTAAAGCGGTAGTGATAATCTTTTCTATAAGGTCAGATTCAGTCATTAAAAAGTGTTCCTTAATATGTTTACAAACGGTCCAGAAGATATGTAAACACTATATTGTTCGCTTACAAAAATCATTCATTAAAAAAGAGGCTTGACTTCGAATCCGATAATTTTCACCGGTTCTAGGAATCATATCCTTATTCCACAACTCCAACCATTCTTCACAGGACATATGATGACGTTTGAAAAAACGCAACCTAATGTATCGTATTAAATAGTGCAGTACCTCGGACTTGAACCGAGACTGTATCTCTACAAGTAGATTTTAAATCTACCGCGGCTGCCTAATTACGCCAGTACTGCATGATTTCCCAAACATCTCATAACATTAGTGTCCATAGATTGAATCGCTATCGCACATATGGACAATTACGGTTACTCACGCATTACTGCAAAGATAACCGTAATTTTATACACACCTAACGTCTTAATATCATTCATATTTTGTGGGCCCACCCTGACTTGAACAGGGAACATATCGATTATGAGTCGATTGCTCTAACCAATTGAGCTATAGGCCCGTATTTATTGAGTTATTTTATAGTTCTTGTTTATCTCTTACATTAACCTACTTTCCAAATCTAACATCATTACCACCAGCAACACGAATCACAACCGACTTTTTCAACCGCTTCGCCTTCAGCACTTCTTTAATCTGAGCGCGATTCAATTCGCACAAATCATCAGGAAGATCACGACCATCCAATTGGTCCGACAAATCATTGATATGTTTAATAATTTGCGGAGATAATTCTTTTAATAGTGGTAAAACTTCATACCGCACTCTGACCCGCATAAACGCTTTATTCTTATTTGACGGGTCTTCTGCATATTTAATATTATGCCGTTTTAAATGAAGCTCTACATCTTCCTTGCTAGCTTTAATTAATGGGCGAATTATATCATGGGCCCGCGGCGCTAAAACAGCAAGCCCTCTTGGACCAGCACCACGCAACAATCGCAACAAAACCGTTTCTGCACGATCATTAGCATGGTGGGCGGTAGCAATCAAGGCGTTTAACGGTTCGGCAATCTCTCGCAAAGCATTGTAACGAACTTCTCTTGCCCTTGCTTGTAGATTAGAACCATAAGAAAGATTCAGATTAGTTCTACTGAAAGGCACACCGGCATTATTAGCAAGTTCTTCCGCAATGTCAAGCTCTAAACCGGCTTCTTTTCTTAGACCATGATTAACACCATGGGCAAATAGTTTAAAACCAAATTCAGGAGATAATCTTGCTAATACAGTTAGCATGGCTTGTGAATCACTTCCACCAGAAACAGCGGCCAGAATATTACGTCCGGCAAGCTCACCACATTCTTCTTTTAATGTGTTCCGAACGATTGTATGCAAACTGGGTGGATGTGAACGTGTCATTTAAATATTTCCTGTATCGGATTAAAGAAGCTCCAACACCTTCCGATAATTGTTTATATCATTTTTATCCCTGGTAACACTAACTTTTACCCAGGAAAATGCCTTATCAAAGCCATTGAAAGAATTGTTCTCATGCATCGCAGCCGGAGCAATGTCCTCCAAGCCATAACTCATTCTGGCTTCGTTTATCTTTTGCGCCATATCAAAGTATATTTCGGAAAACACATGAATGTCTCGCCAACAAGTGTCGTGGGAAGATTCATGCTTCCAATTAGAAACATCTTTAATAGAAGCAAAAGGACTATCAGTTACACCGGAAAATACAGTGACGTAACTGCTTCCCGGATTAACATGATACACCAAATGCAATCCGCGTGATTGACTGTATGTCTTCGTGCCAACATAATTGCCCAAACGGCAATCAAAATTTAAATAAAGACCCTCATCTTTTCGGCCCTTACCAACCAATTCCTGCCGGACAATCTGACCAACCAATGAATCAATTTTTATATTCAACATTACCAAACATCCTCCGAATATAACTCACCCAATTTAATTCCTAAAGCATCAGGTTTAATTTGCCCGGACAATATAGCTATCTTTAAAGCCGATTCACGAGTATGATAAACACCATTATCATCCAAAAATCCCTGATCATCACCATGTGCATCTACAGTTTTACTATCAGTAGTTTCCACAATATGACGAATAACATGATGGTGTCTGTTCGGCTTAGGTAATGAATAGATGACTCCATTAAACCTGATAGCTACGTGTGTGATCATGTTAATAAATCTTCAGTCTTCTGGGCTGTTCAACGTTATATCTTCTGGACTATATAACAGAAGACCCATATTATCTACAATCGCAATTTCAATGCTAGGTTGCGAAAAATGACTCTTTACATCATCTAATGTAATATGGGCAATTCTGACAAGTTCGCTCGAAAACGTGGTCGAATCATACCAATGATTGCATTCGTTTTCGCTCAATATAATCTTAATTTTCATTTGCCGTATTTTCGTAGAACAAAATTCCTAATATGTTCTGCTGCCTGTTTTGGAGTTGCATTATACGTTAATGCATATTCCGGAACAAACAGGTGATTAAATTCACCCCGGGAAAGTCCAAAAATCTCTTTTCCAGCAATAAAAGTATTATCTATATTGCCTGGCATATCTTTTAGTACGGGAATGAATTTAAAGTTGGAATCATATTTGTTTCTCTTCATTACTAATCCAGCCTTTCTAAAAGCCGGAATGGTTGCCGCCCACCCTAAAGAACAGGCCGTCGAACCACAGGATAAATTCGCCCTGCCTTTCCAATCATTATCAACCCAACTAGAAATGTCAAACCTTTCTTCCGGCAAATTATCCAGAAAATCAGCCAACCTCAAAAGTCTGCGCTTGTAAATATAACCTTTATTCATAATAAAATCCTTTTAAATAGTTAACGCCAAACACAACGTTTCGAACCGGTTTTCATTGTGTCGGTTGAATCGTAGATTGACAATGGTCCTATTGTTTTGATAAGTAATCGCCACAATAGAATGTCTTATTTTACTTCAAAACCTAACTCAGCACCAGAATCGCCATAACCATACGGATAAGCTGCAATAACTAATGTTTGACCATTAGGAAATTCAAGAATAAGTTCTTCGTTCTGATAACTATCTTTCTCTTTTTCTGAAAGAGGGTCATGTATATATGATTTTAACATGCCGCTCTTAACCAATTTATCAAGCTCTTCCATTAGTTATCGTGCCTATCTCTATAATGCTCTTTATACTCTATTAAAGTATAATCGGAAACACTAACCGGTTCCTTACATACCGGGCAGATAACCGTTTTAAGGTCAACCGTGCCCTTGTTCGTTCGAGCATATGTAATATAGGTCTTTTCCGTAATACCCCCAACCACACCAGGATGAACCATTACATCCCCACTATGTTCCAGTTCTTTTAGTTCATACCTTAGGTTGGTTATGAATGGAAAAGCTGCCCGAATGTTCTCATAAGGAACCGGCTTTCCCTGTTTCTTAAGATGATTTAATATCAGTTCCCAATTTTGCATTACAACCTGTCCCTTAGGTAATCATATATATTATCCGGAATACAATCATCCTTTCGAGCCGCAAAGATACTTACCTGCCTTTTCTTGCAAACTTCAATCCGTTCACGCAATGACATGGTTTTCCAATATTCATATGTAGCCTCATCCTCCATACTAGAATGTAAGTCTTCATCAAGGATAGGATAGTTCTCCAGTTTATCCTCTAACTTTTTAGCATTTTCAGCTGCTTTGGTTCCTGGTTTAATTAGGACAATCTCAAACCAACCATTACCCCAATGTCCAAAACGATGGACTTCATAATCATTTTCATCCAGATTAACCGAACGAGCTTCCCACATGGCCTGATTAAAAGCCTTCCAGTTAGCTTCAGTTAGGATATCAGAATCTCGATTGTGAACGCAAGGACCAACAAGCCAATCTTCCCGATCCTCATCAAAATTAATATGAGAATCGAAGTGGCTAGGACGAAAGTTTTTATAGGTTATCATTTGATTAAAACGCTTTATATAGGACCAAACTAACCATCCCGGAAAGAACGATTAGCAGCTCCAATGTGTTATCTGAAAGCTTCATATTTCCCCAGCAATGAATAGAAGCAATGCCACAATCGCCATTCCCAAGATAAGACCAATCCAGAAAAACCTTTGAGCTTCCGGAATATCATAATCCTTTGAATTGAATCGATTGTCCATATGTATATGCCCTCTATATTGAATTATAATAAACTTTCGCCCAAAGAATGAGGTATTATGTCATTCCTTGAGCAAAATGGTTTATTCGCTCTATTAGTAATGCCTAACATCTACCAATTTAGGACTGATCATGACGGTTTTAAAACCATGGTCATATTGAACCACAAAACATCTTTGTTTGCCATTTTTATAGAACCATGGGACCTTTTTATCCCAAACATCATTCATGGAATATTCTTTAAAAACATTGCCAAACTTGTATTCAACTGCACCCGTCATAGCCCAATCATTAGAAGGCAGACCAACATTGCTATATTGTGCAGTCAGTTTGGGCCGGGAGAATTGGTTAAGGTCGTTTATTACATAAGTCTCATAAGCTGTAACAAATTGAATATTCATGGGCTTATATGGTGTCTAATTGTAAAGCTGCTGCGAAAAATTCAGCATGCTGGTGGTTTACAAATTCAGCAATAGCCTCTTTCCAGACCATAGTTCTACGTACATAAATTTTTGAACGGTTTAGTTGTCTTACAATTGTTATATCAGGTTCGGACTCAATCATAAATTGATAACCCAATGCCACCAACGGCCGTAAATCCTAATGCAGATCCCATATGATATATCCTTTTTTAATAGACTTGTGCATATATCCAACCACAATAGAAGGCAGGTTAGATATATGCCGGCAAAGCTATTAATTTTTCACCATAACCCAGACCCAGACCCAGACCAAGACCCAGACCCAGACCCAGACCAAGACCAAGACCAAGACCCAGACCAAGACCCAGACCCAGACCTAGACCAAGACCCAGACCCAGACCTAGACCTAGACCCAGACCCAGACCTAGACCCAGACCTAGACCCAGACCCAGACCAAGACCAAGACCAAGACCCAGACCCAGACCCAGACC
>Ga0137459_1000194_pt1 | contig 21894 bp, 16 predicted proteins | sample EasRivERMGT700_2_FD_104908 | JGI IMG/M metagenome (GOLD analysis project Ga0137459, IMG submission 104908) | Soil microbial communities from meander-bound floodplain in the East River, Colorado, USA - East River MetaG ERMGT700_2 | ecosystem: Environmental > Terrestrial > Soil > Floodplain ...
CCCGCTCCCGCCCCCGCCGCTCGTGCCCCGCGCGCGCGGTGGGCCTGGTTCGTGCTCGTCGTGCTGCTCGCGGTCGCCGCCGGGCTCGCCGTCGCGATCGCGCTGGTCGGGACGTAGCCCTCCCCGGGCCCGCGGCTGCCGCGCCGCTATCGCGCCTTCGCGACCTGCACGCGCGCGTCGTTGTACGTGGCCTGGCCGCCGAGATCCGCGAGGTCGGCTGGGATCAGCGCGTTCGCGGTGTAGCCGTTGCGGGTGTGACGCCGCCACAGCCCCTTGGCGAGCAGGCAGACGCCGTCGCGCAGCTCGGCCGCGACCTTGGCGAGGCACTCGACCTCGCCGTGCGCGTTCCACACCCGGACCGGGTCGCCGGAGCGGATGCCGCGCGCCGCCGCGTCGGCGGGCGACAGCTCGAGCTGGGCGGGCGCCTTGCGCAGCTGGCCGAACGTCGAGCTGATCTGGGTCGCGAGCGCCGGCGAGATCAACGCGAGCGGATACGCGTCGGTGCCCGGATCCGCGCGATAGCCGTAGAGCCCCTGCGGCGCCGCGCGGTCGAGCGCCGGCGGGACCAGGTGGATCTTCGCGTCCGGCGTGCCCGGGAACACGTCGACGAACGGGATCGGCGCGGCGCCGCCGGGTGGGGTGGCGATGTGATCGCGATCGAGCTGGGCGCGGAGCTCGGCGCCGTGCGGGCTGGCGGCGAACGTCGCGGCGACCAGCTCGTCGTCGGTCATCGCGTCGCCGGGGCGGACCAGCCCGAACCGGCCCAGCAGCGCGCCGAACAGCTGGTTGTTGCTGCGCGACTCGCCGACCGGGGTCGCGACGGCGGGGCTGTCGAACAGCCGCATCGTGCCGTAGCCCCGGCGCACGTCGCGGTGCTCGAGGAACGCGGTCGCCGGCAGCACGACGTCGGCGAGCTGCGCGGTGTCGGTCATCACCTGGTCGTGGACCACGACGAACAGGTCGTCGCGCGCGAGCTGCTCGATCACGGCGCGCTGATCGGGCGCGGTGGCGACGGGGTTGCAGTTGTACACGAACAGGCACTCGATCTTCGGATCGGCCACGCCGGCGAGCGCGCGGGACAGCTCGCTCATGTTGATCGTGCGGGTCGCCGGGACCGGCTCGCCGATCGCCGTCTCGGCGGTCATCGTCCACCGCGCATCGCCGTTGGACATCGTGTAGCCGCCGCCGCGCACGCCGAGCTTGCCGGCGACGGCCGGCAGCGCCATCACGGCCGCGACCGCGCTGCCGCCGTTGCGGTTGCGCTCGAGGCCCCAGCCGACGCGGATCACCGCCGGCGATGCCGCCGCGTAGAGCTCGACGAACTGATCGAGCAGGGCCGCGTCGATCCCGGCCTCGCGCGCGGCACGGTCGATCGACCACGCCGCGGCGCGGGCCGCCAGCTCGTCGGCGCCGGTGGCGTGCGCGGCGAGGAACCCGCGATCGGCGTGGCCGCGCGCGAACACCGCGGCGATCGCCGCGAGCGCGACCGGCAGATCGGTGCCCGGGCGCAGCGGCAGGTGGAGATCGGCGCGCCGCGCCAGCGGGGTCTTGCGCGGATCGACCACGACGAGCTTGGCGCCCGCCGCGCGCGCTTGCTCGATCACCGGCACGAGGTGGATGCTGGTCGCCGACGGGTTGACGCCCCACAGGACGATCAGCCTGGCGTGGACGTAGTCCTCGAGCGCGACCCCCGGCATGACCCCGTACAGCCCGCGCGACGCCGCGGTCGTCGCCGCCGCGCATAGCGTGCGCTCGAGGTTCGAGGCGCCGAGCCGGCGGAACAGCCGGGTCGCGAGCGCGCCTTCGGTCAGCCAGCCGTTCGAGCCGCCGTAGTGGTACGGCAAGATCGCCTCGCCGCCGGCGCGCGTCCGGATCGCCTGCATGCGGTCCACGATGTGATCGAGCGCGGCGTCCCACGACACCGCCGACCACTGGCCGCTGCCCTTGGGGCCGGTGCGCAAGAGCGGCGTGGTCAGCCGATCGTCGCCGTACAGGTGATCGGCGATCTTGCGGACCTTGCCGCACACGAAGCCGTCGGTGAGCGGCCCGCGGCGGTCGCCGTCGACCTCGATCACGCGGCCGTTCTCGACGCTGACGGTCAGGCCGCACAGGTCGGGGCAGTCGAGCGGGCAGGCGCTGGTGCGAGTTTCCACCCGGCAACTATACGCAGATCGCGCCGCGGCGCCCGATCAGATCCGGGCCGGTGGGCACGCTACAAGGAGGGTACCAGGAGGTAGATCACCAGGCGCCGGTGACGGCATAGATCGTCGCCCGGCTGCCGTCGCTCGCCGCCGCCTGCGTGATCGCCGGCGCGACCGGGATCGACGGGTTATCGAGGTTGCGCGTCAGGACGCCGGCGGCGAGCAAGCCCACCGCCATGCCGCCGAGCGCGAAGTTCGCGAGGTGCTCCTGGGCGCGCGCGTCGGCCAGCCCGCCCTGGCCTTGCGTGGCGGTCTGGGTCGGATAGACCAGGCTCTCCGCCGCGAGGCCGCCGATGATCCCGATCAGGCCGCCGACGTCGAGCAGTACCGCGTGGGTCCGCGTGATCGAAAAATTCCGCGTGAGCAGCAGGCTGCCGATCGTGCCCATGCCGAGCCCGCTGAGCACCAGCCCGCCGCCGACGACGTGGCCCGGATCGAACGACGCCGCGAACAGGCCGCCCGCCATGCTGCCCCACACCACGCCGCTGTTGATCAGCGCGGCGTCGCCGGTGTCGATCTGCGTGCGGCGGCCCATGAGGTAGCCGAACGTGCCGCCCAGCGCGGCGGTCGCGCCGATCACCGGCGGGATCACCTCGGCGCGCCTGGTGAACAGGAGGCTCGCGCCCGCGCCCAGGACGGCGCCGCCCACCGTGGCGGTCACCGTGAGGTTGCTGGTGCCGAGCGGGAGATCGCCCGGCAGGAGGAACTTGCTGCCGAAGAACCCCGCCACGCCGCCGGCGAGCGAGCCGAGCCCCGCCAGGCCGGTGTTCTGGAACGCGTACAGGAGCGCCGCCGTCGAGAACCCGCCCGCCACCGTCGAGAACCCGATCAGCTGGCGGCGGCCGAACTCGGGCTGCCCGGCCAGCTCGACCTGCACGCGCTTGACCTGGTTGGCGAGCACCTCGATCTTGCGCTTGTCGGTGACGCGCTCCGGCGCCTCGCTGGTCACCACGTACGTGTTGCCGGGCAGCGCGACGTCGATGTGGCCGATGCCGACCAGGCGATCGCCGATGAAGATCCGCGCGTCGGGCGGGGACACCTGCATCGCGAGCCGGCCCTGCTCCGCGACCAGCGGCACGAAGTACGTGTACGGCTTGCCGATCCGGACGTCGATCGCCTGGTGATGGGGCGCGTAGCCGTCGAGCTCGGTGGTCATGTCGTAGTGGCCGCCGAGCACCTCGATCGTGTCGCCCGAGCGCGCGCGCGCTGCGACGCCGGCGTCGTTGGCGATCGTGATCCGCGCGCCCGGGGGCGCCGACTCGACGTAGAGCTTCGCCTTGAGCTTCTTCAGCACCTCGACGCGGCGCGCGACATGGGCCTTGTCCTGCTGCGGATCGACCGCGCCCGGCTGCGGCGGCCGCGCCTCCACCGGGACCTCGCGGACGAAGCGTTCGAGGTAGGCGATCGCCTTCTCGAAGTCGAGGTTGCGCTCGTAGGCCTGGCCGATGTCCTTGAGCAGCGTGTAGTAGCTCGGCACGAGGCAGTAGCCGTAGACCAGCTCGAGCACCGCGCCCTCGTAGTCGCCCTGCGCGTACAGGATCTCGCCGCGCTCGTAGTGCTCGAAGCCCTGCGCCTCGGCGGCGCTCTTGGTGAGCTCGGTCTGCCTGCAGTCATCGATCTCGAGCGGCGTGACCGCGCGGCCGATGTAGCCGGAGTCGGGCGGCTCGGGCGGCTCGGCACCGGCCGCCGGTTGCGCGGCCACACCGCCGAGCCGGGCCACGGCCACGGCGACGATCAGCAGGAGCGCGCGTGCAGATCTCACGGCTTCTGCGGGGCGGGAGGCGCGCCGGTCTTGAACGGGTTGCCGCCCAGCTCGCCGCCCGTCTTGTCGGGCGGCCGGGCGCCGGTGTCCGCCGAGCCGCGCTGGTCGGGCGGCGGCGGCACGGGCTTGTTGCGGACCGGCCGCGCGCCCCGGGGCGGCTTCTTGAGCTTGATCGTGTAGAGCTTGTCCTTGTTGACGTACGTGTTGAACGTGATCGTCTTGTCGTCGTACTCGGGCGCCGTCGCGACGATCTCGGTGAAGTGATCGTGGACCACGAGCTTCAGGGTCACCGGGGACGGGCCCTTGTCGACGCCGTCGACCGCGATCAGCGCGCCCGGCGGCTCGGTCTTGATCGTCACCTCCAGGATCTCGGCTTCGGGCGCGGCGTCGACAAGGGCCGGCGGCGGGGCCGCGTCGACGACCACCGGCGGCACCGCCAGCGGGGCGTTCTGCTGCTTCACGGCGGCGCTGCCGCCGAACAGCGTCGCGACCGTGATCACGACCGAGGCGATCACGACCGCGACCAGCGCGACCCAGATCGCGATCTTCAGCGGGCTCTTGGACCGCGCCGGCGACTTCTTGCGCGGGCCGGTGATCTTGGCGCGCTCGGTCGACCGCGTCGGATCCTCGAGCAGCGCGGTGACGTCGTTCAGCAGATCGGTCGCGCTCGCGTAGCGCTCGGCGCGGTCCTTGGACATCGCGCGCAGCACGACGGCCTCGAGCTCCTCCGACAGCTCGGGGCGGACCTCGCGCGGCGGCCGCGGCTCCTCGTTCAGCACCTGCGAGATCACGCTCAGGTAGTTGTTGCCGATGAACGGGACGCGCCCGGTCATCGCCTCGTACATGATCACGCCGAGCGCGTAGACGTCGACCCGAGCGTCGAGCTCGTCGTCGCCGCGCGCCTGCTCGGGCGACATGTACAGCGGCGTGCCGAGCACCATGCCGGTCTGGGTCAGCCGCGGCTGCTCCTCGGCCTCGTCGCTCGCGCGCAGCGACTTCGAGATCCCGAAGTCGACGACCTTCACGAAGTCCTGATCCTTGCGGCGGAGCAGGAACAGGTTCTCCGGCTTGATGTCGCGGTGCACGATGCCCTTGGCGTGGGCGGCGGCGAGCGCGGAGGCCGCCTGCGAGATGATCTGCAAGAGCCGCTGCTCCGGCAGCCGGGTCTCGCGCGCCAGGCACTCGGCGAGCGACTCGCCGTCGAGGTACTCCATCACGACGAACGTGCGGCCGTCCTCGGTGCTGCCGAAGTCGGTGATGTCGATGATGTGCTCGTTCTGGCACGACGACGCGAGCCGGGCCTCCTGCTCGAGCCGCTGCACGATCGCCTCGCGGCGCGCGTACTTCTCGAGCAGCACCTTCACCGCGACCCGCTTGCCGATCAACGTGTGGGTCGCCTCGTAGACCGCGCCCATGCCGCCCTGGCCGACCTTGCGCGTCACGAGGTAGCGCCCCGACAGCGTGGTGCCGATCAGCTCGGCCTCGTCGCCGCCGCGCCGCGCCGCGCTCTCGAGCTTGGTGCCGCTCAGCGAGGACGAGCCCTCGGTGGGCCGGGACGCCACCGCGACGGCGGTGTCGTTCGCGCCCAGGATGGTCGAGTCGCTATCCGGATCGAGCGAGCGCACGACGAGCCGCTGCGGGGTATCGGCGGCCGGCCTCCCCGGCTGGCTACCACCGTCTGGCTTGCCGCCCGAACCTTCCGACATCGTTGTCTTAATCGATCCTAGGGGCCCCGGTGTTCCGAGTCAAACGGCGTCTTTGGCCTCCCCTGCCAACCTGGTTCGCAGTTTGCCCACATGTGGGAGGGTCACGAGCGCTGCGGTCCCGAGCATAGCGTGATCCGCCGCCGCGCGTGCCCCGGCGGATGGCTTGATTTGCCGACGACGGCGGGCTATGAGGCCGCAAGCAAAGGAGTCCCCGTGGCGAATCACAAAGTGGCCGATCTCAAGCTTGCCGACGCCGGTCGTCTGCGAATCGACTGGGCAGAAACCCGCATGCCGGTGCTGATGGCGCTGCGCGAGAAGGGCAAGAAGGAACAGCCACTGCGCGGGATGAAGGTCGCCGGCTGCCTCCACGTGACCAAGGAGACCGCCGTGCTGATCCGCACGATCATCGCGGCCGGCGCCGAGGTCAGCTGGTCGGGCTGTAACCCGCTGTCGACCAACGACGAGGTCGCCGCCGCGCTGGCCGCCGACGGCGTGTCGGTCTACGCGTGGCACGGCCTGTCGACCGACGAGTTCTACTGGTGCATCGAGCGCTCGCTGGACTTTGGGCCGACGCTCACGCTCGACGACGGCGCCGACCTGATCTTCACCGTGCACAACAAGCACAAGGAGCTGGTCAAGGACATCATCGGCGGCACCGAGGAGACCACCACCGGCGTGCATCGCCTGCGCGCGATGGCCAACGACGGCAAGCTGCTCTACCCGGTGTTCGCGGTCAACGACAGCGAGACCAAGTGGGACTTCGATAACGTCTACGGCACCGGCCAGTCGTCGCTCGACGGCGTGCTGCGCGCGACCTCGGTCCTGATCGCCGGCAAGACCGTCGTCACCGGCGGCTACGGCCACTGCGGGCGCGGCGTCGCCGAGCGCGCCCGCGGCCTCGGCGCGAGCGTGGTCGCGACGGAGATCAAGGCGACCCAGGCGCTCAAGGCGATCCTCGAGGGTCACCGCGTGATGCCGATGGACCAGGCCGCCAAGATCGGCGACATCTTCATCACGGCGACCGGCATGAAGGACGTGCTGGTCGGCCGCCACTTCGACGTGATGAAGGACGGCGCGATCGTCTGCAACACCGGCCACTACGACTGCGAGATCAACCTGAAGGATCTCGAGGTTCGCTCGAAGGGTCGCCGCACGGTGCGCCCGAACTGCGAGGAGTACATCATGAAGGACGGCCGCAGGATCTACGTCCTCGCGCAGGGCCGCCTCGTCAACCTCGCCGCGGCCGAAGGCCACCCGAGCGAGGTGATGGACATGTCGTTTGCCAACCAGTACCTCGCGCTGTGCCGCCTGGCCAAGGACGGCAAGACCCTCGACAAGAAGGTCTACGAGCTGCCCAAGGAGCTCGATCAGGAGATCGCCGGCTTGAAGCTCCAGACCATGGGCATCGCGATCGACCAGCTCACCGCCGAGCAGGTCTCGTACGCCGGCGACTACTCCGCCGGCACCTGAGCGGCGGCGCCGGGCATCACCGTCAGATACAGACCGGCTCGGGCCTGCACGCGCCGGGCAATCACCGTCAGATACAGACCGGCTCGGGCCTGCACGCGCCGGTCGTCGGATCGCAGAACACGCTCTCGCAGTTTCTGTCGGTCTGGCACGCCGAGCCATCGGGCTTGGGCAGCGCGCAGATCCCCGTCGCCTGGCCCTGCGGGGTGTCGCAGAACGCGCGGTCGTCGCCGCAGCGCTGGCCCACCGTGCACGGCGCGCCGAGCGCGGGGCCGACGCTGCACCGCTTGGTCGCCACGTCACAGCGGTACAGCGGCGAACAGTCCGCGCTCGCGGTGCACACCTCGCCGGCGAGCGCGACCGCAACGCACGTCCGGCTGGCCGCGCTGCACGTCGTGCCCTCGTCGCGACACGCACCGGTGCAGGCGTCGCCGGGCGCCGGCAGCGCCACGCAGGTCCCGATGGAGCCGCAGTCGAGGCCGAACGCGCACGCGTCCGGCGACACGCAGAACGCGTCGGCCGGCGAGAGGGCGACGCACGTCGTGATCGCCTCGTCGCAGAACGACCTGGCGTCGCAGCTCGCGGTCTCGCATGACTCCCCGAGCTTCACCACGCGGGCCGGTGCCGTGTCCCCGGCGCAGGTCCCGGTGCAGCACGCCAGATCGCACGCCGGCACGTTGCAGGCCAGCGAGAGGCACTCGGTATCCTGCGCGCAGGCCGCGCCATCGTGCTGCGTGCCGGTGGTGATCTCGCGGCACGCGTCGGGGATCGCCCGGTACGACTCGCTGGTCACGTCGCAGCTGCGCGACGCGAGCGCGTCGAGGCACTGCTGGGCGTTCTCGCCGTCGTAGCGGGTCTTGCCCAGGTCGATCGCCGCCTGGTCGCTCGCGCTGAAGCGGACGTTGACCCCGTGAAGGTTGATCCTGATGTTGAGCTTGCGGCAGGTGTCGAGGTCCTCGACGATGCCGCACTTGACGAGGTGGCGGCACCCCGCCTCGGCGACCGCGTCCGGATAGCTGTCGAGCGAGACCGAGTCGGTCCCGCACGCCGCGAGCAGCATGGCGGTCACGATCACGAGATGGCGCATGGGGCTCCTGCCACGAGGTCAGCACGTACGCCCCGGCCAGCGCAAGCGACCTCCGCCCCGAGCGAGGCAGCCGTCACCGGGCGCCCTCGCACGCCGTGGGATCAGTCGTCCTTGCCGCTACGATTGCGCTTGATCTCGGCGTGATGGCGCTTGTCGGCGACCCGCCGCCGCTTGGCCCCCCGCGAGACCTTCGTCGGCTTGCGCGGCTTGGGGCGGGCGAGCGCGGCCCGGACGATCAGCGCGAGCTTGCGCGTGGCGTCGTCGCGGTTCTTCCCCTGATCACGGGTCGCGGTCGAGGTGACGATCAGGGTGCCGTCGCCGGTCAGCCGGCTGCGCAGCCGCAGGGCGAGCCACGCCCGGTCGTCGGCCGTGAGCGCGGCGGACGTCGCCGGGCTCCACCGCAGCTCGACCTTGCTTGCGACCTTGTTGACGTTCTGCCCGCCGGGGCCGCCCGAGCGCGAGAACGCGATCGCTAGCTCGCCGCCGGGGATGGTGATCCGCGGCGTGACGACGAGATCCTCCATGCCACGCGCTCAGCCCGGCGCGTCGTCGCGCTTGCGGCGGCGCTTGGCGGGGCTCTTGCTGGCCTCGTCGTAGACCCGCATCTCGGTCTCGGCGGTGGTCTGCACGGCCTCGAGGTAGAGCGACGTCAGCCCGAGGTGGTCGCCGCGCAGCGCCTCGTAGTAGCGCTGGCGATCGATCGAGTGGACGATCGCGATCGGGTAGCCGCCTTCCTGCAGCAGCAAGTTGGACGCGATCCGGATCGTGCGGCCGCTCTCCTTGGCCCACGGGAACACGGCCATGAACCGCGAGTGCAGCGTGGCGACCCGCTCGATCACGTGCAGGTGCTTGGTCGTCGGATCGTCGATCCACTCGCCCAGCTTGCGCATCGACGGCAGGATCTTCTCCGGCGCCGCGATGTCGTGATAGTAGAGCCGGTGCAGCGGGTTCTCCTTGCGGAACGGCAGCCCCTTCACCTTCTCCTCGGGCGCCAGGATCGAGTAGATCTCGCGGACCGTATCGAGCTTGAACGGCTTCTTCTTGTTCGCGGCTTGCTCCGCGGCGAAGTTGCACGCGTCATCGAACCGGCGAATCTCCTCGTACGAGGGGATGAGCGACGGATCACTGATGATGCTCGGATCGACCGCCGCCTTGATCTCGCTGTACGAGAGCACTTCACCTTCGAGTGCTGCGTCGTGGTGGATCAACGAGATCCGAAGCCGGTTGTTGAACTCGGTGCGTGCGACAGGATTCGCCGTTGCAACGCGTGCACGCCACGCTGTTACGATGCGTTCGACTTCGCTAAAGCGAGCGTCGATATCCTCGGTTTCTTTGTACCTGAGCACGTGTTATCCTGTCGAATCGATTGGGCAAACGATGGGGGAGTCTACGAGACGCCCTCCGGATCGTCAAGGAAATGTGGGGAGCATGCCTACATCTAATTGCACACGGATTGCGCGGCGATCGCAAGATTTCTGCAATCTTGCAATCGCATCGTGATAGCTAGTCCGGCCGTGGCTGGATTCGCGCACGAAGCCGTGCTCGCCGCGGAGGTCATCGAGGCGCTAGCACCTCGGGATCATGGTGTTTATGTCGACGGGACGCTGGGCGGCGCCGGCCACGCCGCCCAGATCCTCGGCCGTGTGACCGACGCCTCGCTGATCGGCATCGATCGCGATCCATCGGCGCTGACCGCGAGCCGCGAGGTGCTCGCCGGTTTCGGCCCGCGGGTGCGGCTGGTCCATGGCGAGTACGGCGATCTCGCGCGGATCCTCGGCGAGTTGGGGGTCGCGCAGGTCGACGGCATCCTGCTCGATCTCGGGGTGTCGTCGCCGCAGCTCGACTTGCCGGAGCGCGGGTTCTCGTTGTCCCGGCCCGGTCCGCTCGACATGCGGATGGATCCGACGTCGGGCCCGACCGCGCTCGATCTGTTGCGCGAAACATTTGTCGATGACCTCGCCGAGCTGCTGTTCACGTTCGGCGAGGAGCGCCACGGCAGGAAGATCGCGCGGCTCCTCAAGGAGGCGCTCGCCGCCGACCGGCTGCACACCACCGTCGATCTCGCGAACGTGGTGGCCAAGGCCATCCCGGCCATCGAGCAGCGCAAGTCGAAGATCCACCCGGCGACCCGGACCTTCCAGGCGCTGCGCATCGCGGTCAACGCCGAGCTCGAGCAGCTCGAGCGCTTCCTCGCCGGCTTCCCCGACCTGCTCGCGCCCGGCGGCCGCTGCGCGATCATCAGCTTCCACTCGCTCGAGGACCGCCTGGTCAAGCACCGGTTCCGGGATCTGGCGTGGACGACCTCGCTGCCGGCCCACCTGGCCGAGCGCACCGGCGAGCGCGTCCTCCCGGTCTGCACGCTGGTCACCCGCAAGGCGGTGGTCGCTTCGGAGGCCGAGATCGAGCGCAACCCGCGCGCCCGCTCGGCACGCCTGCGCGTCTGCGAGCGGACCGCCGCCCCGAACCTGCCATCGGGCCAGCCCACGCGCGGCTGATACCGCGGCACGGTTGGATCGGTTGCACCGGCTGTGCGGGCCGTGAGCTCCGGGAGATCGCGGACACGCGCGCTGGCATCGCGGGGTGGGTCGGGCGCTCGTCCGTTAACCACCGTATCGAGCATGGAGGGCGGCGCCATCTCCACGACCGGCCGGCGTTCCACCACCCGGCCCTGCAATCTATCTCGCGCCCTGACCCACCCGCGGTGCTGCGCTGCGCGTTGGCGCCAGCGCGGAAACGGAAGTACCACCGGCCGTGGTGCTGACCGAGCAGCGCGTCACCTACCGACAGGAGGTGTGTCCACCGTGAGAAAGGAGCTTGCGCGGATAGCGCGGGCCCTCCCGTACGATCGCGAACGCTGAATGCTCACGCCCGTGCACGGGGCGGGTGCAAGCCCATGTGCATCGGATGTTGGCCCCCGAGCGCACTTCTGTGCAAGCTGTGCCACCTGAGCAATTTCGCGGCTATTCATAGCCTCGAAGTGATCTCGGCTACATGATGACCGTACCCAAGCGAGCACACAAATCGCGACGTTTGGCCGTACATCAGGTGAACGACTGACGAATACTTCGTCTACAAGCCATCTACAAGCAGACCATCAGGGGGAGGACCATGCCGAGCAACAAGACGAGCAAGCGATCCACGCGAGGATCGCCCCATGCGCTGAACGCGCTGGATCACGCGGCTAAGCAGTACGCGGAGTACGTCCGCATCGCTAATGTGACCGCGCTGACCAACCGTGACGAGACGTGGAACCATGATCCAAGCACCCCTCTCTCGCTCGAGTTGCTGCCCCGTCAGCGCTGATCATGCCGGCTTGGAACGAGCTGCTAGAGGAGTTCACTGCAACCCCACCGGATCAGACGTCGGAGTGGATCAAGAGCCGTCTTCTTGGGGCGTTGAAGCAAGTCGGCTCACTTCGGGCCGACCGCAACGTGATGTTCTACGGGTCCGCCTTTCTTCAGAAGCCTCAGCTACCCGCCCCAACGTTGATCGTGATGAACGAAGACATCAACGGGCTGATGTCCGTCGTCTACGGCATGGACTGTAGGAAGGGCCTCACGCTCATCCTCCACACACCCGGTGGCAGCACTAACGCGACGGAGACATTTGTCGCGTACCTGCGCAGCAAGTTCAAAGACATCGAGGTCGCGATACCGACGTTCGCGATGTCGGCCGGCACGATGATCAGTCTGGCCGCGAACCGGATCATCATGGGTCACCAAGGGCATCTTCGGAGGCAACGGTCGCACATACCTCAAGAACTTCGCAGGCCAGCTCAGCCAGCCATAATCACGCGTGGCCGGCAACTTGAAGCGACCTACGTCGGCGCGCTGCCTCAGAACCGGCGCGGCTGCCTCAGATCAGAAGGTCGGTCTCCAACGAGGATTTTGAAGCAAAGCCGGGGCGTGCTGCTCACCATGCTCGCGCCCCCAGAGCGGCTTGCGCTGATAAATGTGCAGGTCGTCCGCGTCTGCACATTTATTCGGACGGCTGCACAAAAATTCGGGGCTGGCCGTCAAAAACTTGCCAAGCCCATCGAAGGAGATCGCGGCCCGGGAACGCCAACGAAAATGACGAGACGCTCGCATCGGGTGGATGGGCACTGTCGATCGTGCTCGCGAGAAGCTTGGCCGCGTCCATCCGTCCCTTGCTCGCCGCGCCATCTGCCTGTTGCGCGCCGCACCATCCGAGCTGCGTGACCGGCCACTCCAGGCGCACCGTCGCCTTGCTTCGCGAGCCGGTACGCTCCCGCAGGACATCGAGCTCCGGCACATGCATGTGGCTCCCTCCGTGACCACGCCAACGCGCAGCGCAGCGGCGCGGGCTGGGTCAGGTCGCGAGATAGATTGCACGGCCGGGTGGTGGATCGTCGGCCGATCGTGGAGATGGCGCCGCCCCACAGTCTCGATACGGCGGTCAACGGACGAGCGACCGACCCAGACCCGCGTCGCCAGCGCGCGTGTCCGCGTTCTCCTGAGCTCACGGCCCGCACCACCGGTGCACCCGGGCGCGCGGGGCCTGCGCGTGCGAGCAGCCCGCCGCGAGCGCCCCCAGGCCAGCGATCGCGCCGATGTGTCCGGGATGTGTCCGGATTGAGAGCAAAAAATTGCGTCGAGGAGAGCGCCGGCGTGTAGTGGGCAACGCGAATGATGTCGCCCGCGGCGTTGTACCGGATCTTCAGGCGGGCAGATGGCACCGCGCACTCGGTGGGCACCGTCGTGGTCGCCCTGGTGATCACGGCCGCGCTGCTGACCGCGATCGGGGTGATCCGCGTCGCGCGGCAGCACGAGGTGCTGCGCCTCGGGTTCGCGCTGTCACGCACGTCGGAGCAGCTCGGCCGGATGCACGAGGCCAAGCGCGCCCTCGAGCTCGAGCGCGCGACGCTCGCCGCGCCCGACCGGATCCGCCGGCTCGCGGCGCAGCTCGGGATGACGCCGGTGTCGCCGGATCGAATCCGCGTCGTGCACGCGCACGTCCGCGCCGCCCAGGCCAGCATCACGCCGGGACGCGGGCGCACGCCATGACCACGCCGCGCACCCTGCAGCGTACGTCGCCGCGCACCCTGCCCCGGATCCGGCCGATGACGCCGGGGATCCCGCACGCCGCGCGCGTCCGCGCTTATCTGGCCGGGCTGGTCATCACCGCCGGGCTCACCGGCGTCGCGTGGCGCGCGTGGGCGCTGCAGGTCGACGACGGCGATCGCTACCGCGCGCTGGCGGTGAAGCAGCACGCGCTCACCGTCGGGATCCCGGCGCCGCGCGGCGACATCATCGATGCCCACGGCCGGCCGCTCGCGGTCAGCGCCGACGCGGACTCGATCTGGGCCAACCCGCACGACATCCGCGACGTCACCGACACCGCCGACAAGCTCGCCAGGCTGCTCGGCAGCGACGCCGCCACGCTCGAGGCCAAGCTGGCCAGTGATCGCCGCTTCGTGTGGATCGATCGCCACGTCACGCCCGAGCGCGCCCGGGTGGTCTCGGGCGCCAGGCTGCCCGGCATCGAGGTCAGCAAGGAGCCGCGGCGCTGGTACCCGGCGCGCGCGATCGGGGGCGCGGTGGTCGGCCGCAGCGACATCGACGGCAACGGGCTCGACGGCGTCGAGCTCGCGATGAACGCCCAGCTGACCGGCCATCGCGGCGCCGGCCGCGCGCTGCGCGACGCACGCGGCAAGAAGATGTTCGCCGACGGGCTCGAGCCGCCCGAGCCGGGCGCCACGGTGCAGCTGTCGCTCGACAGCAGCATCCAGGCGAGCGCCGAGGCCGCGCTCGGCGACGCGGTCCGCGCGAACAAGGCGAACAGCGGCGTGGCCGTCGTGGTCGAGATCGCGACCGGCCGCGTCGTCGCGATGGCCAGCTCGCCGGCGTACGACCCCAACGGCCCCGGCGCGGCGAGCGCCCCCGGCACGGCCGGCGCCCCCGATGGCCCGAGCGCGGGGGACCCCCCAGGCGCCGCCGGCGCCCCGAACGCAGCGGACAGCCACGCCGCGCCCAGGGCACGTGACAACCGCGTCGCCCGCAACCGCGCGGTGACCGACGCCTACGAGGCCGGCTCGGTGATGAAGATCTTCAGCGTCGCGGCGGCGCTCGACGACGGCACCGTCACGCCCGACACCGAGCTCGACCTCGGCGGCGGCCAGCTCCGGATCGGCGGCCTCAAGCCGATCCGCGACCTCCACCACGATCCGTACCTGACGGTCGCCGGCATCATCAAGCGGTCGTCCAACGTCGGCGCGGCGAAGATCGCGCTCCGGTTCGGCGCCGACAAGCTGTACGCGGCGCTCCGCCGGTTCGGGTTCGGCCAGCGGACCGGCATCGAGCTCCCCGGCGAACAGCCCGGCACGCTGCGGCCCGGCACGCGGTGGCGCGACATCGAGCTGGCGACGATCTCGTACGGCTACGGCCTCGCGGTCACGCCGCTGCAGATCGCCGCGGCGCTCGCCGCGTTCGGCAACCACGGCGTGTATCGCGAGCCCCGGATCGTCGAGCGCGTGATCGACGCCGACGGCACGCTGCTGTACGAGGCGGCGCCCGCGACGCGCCAGGTCGTGTCGGACCGGACCGCGACCGCGATGCTCGCGATGCTCGCGTCGGCGTTCGAGGGCGGCAAGCAAGCCGGCACCGCCGCGATGATCGTCGTGCCCGGGTTCCGCTGCGGGGGCAAGACCGGCACCGCGCACAAGTACGATCCGGCGACCCGGCAGTACGCTCCCGATCGCTACCTGTCGTCGTTCGCCGGGCTCGCGCCGATCGATCACCCGCGGCTCGCGATCGTCGTCATCGTCGACGACCCGAGCGGCGGCGACTACTTCGGCGGCAAGGTCGCGGGCCCGGTGTTCGCGGCGATCGCCAGCGAGGCGCTGCGCTACCTCGGCGTCCCCGGCGAGTCGCCGATCTGCGCGCCGCCGGTGCCCGGCGCACCGCCGAGCACCGCGGCAAAGACCTGCCTGCCGGCCGCGGTGGTCGCGCAAGCCAGGCCCAGGCCCGGCAGCTTCGCGGCCACTGCCGCGCCGAGCGGCCCGCCGGTCCGCGACCCGGCCGGTGATCCTGGCGGCGACCCGGCCGGCGATCTGGCCGACGCCCCGGCCGACGCCCCGGCCGACGAGCCCGCCGGACCGATCGATCCGGCGGACGATCCGGCGGCAAACCAACCGGCGATCACGATCCCCGACTTTCGGGGCCTGGGGATGGCGCGGGCGATCGCGCTCGGGCGCACGGCACACGTCCGGATCGAGGTCTCCGGCACCGGCCGGGTGATCCGGCAAGATCCAGCGCCCGGACCGGCCTCGCCCGGCCAGCATGGCTTGCATGGCTTGCATGGCTCGCGGCCCCCCGCGGCGCCGCGCGTGGTGCTGCAATTCTCCGACGGCAAGCCCTGACGCCGCGGCCGCCGGGCGCCGCCCGGAAGCTTGCCTCGATGCACGAAATCGGGGAGGCTGCGCGTTCGATCGGCATGACGCTCGGCAACCTCATCGTTCCCCTGGCCGGCGCGCGCGTGATCGGCGACGCCGGTCGCGCCGTGCGCGCCGTGCGCAGCGACTCGCGGGCGATCGAGCCGGGGGACGTCTACGTCGCCGTGCGGGGCATCCGCGCCGACGGTCACGCGTTCGTCGCCGCCGCGATCGAGCGCGGCGCCGCGGCGGTGGTCGTCGAGCGCCCACTCGAGGTCGCCGTCCCGCAGGTGATCGTCCCCGACGGCGCGGCCGCGCTCGGCGTCCTGGTCGGCCGCGTGCTCGGCGATCCGGCCCAGGCGATGACGCTGGTCGGCATCACCGGCACCAACGGCAAGACCACGACGACCTACCTCGTCGAGAGCATCCTCGCCGCGGCGGGCGCCCGGCCCGGCGTGATCGGCACCGTCGAGTACCGCTGGCGCGGCCCGGACGGCCAGCGGATCACCCGGGAGGCGCCGTTCACCACGCCGACGCCGCAGGTGCTGCACGAGACGTTCGCGGCGATGCGCGACGCCGGCACGACCCACGTCGTGATGGAGGTGTCGTCGGCGGCGCTCGCGATGGAGCGGCTCGCCGGGACCCACTTCGCGGTCGCCGCGTTCTCGAACCTGACCCAGGATCACCTCGACGTCCACGGCTCGATGGCCGCGTACCGCGACGCCAAGCGCCGGCTGTTTGCCGAGCACCTCGCGTCCGCGCCCGCCGGATCGCGGGACCTTCACGCGCTGCCCGCGCAGCCGGAGCCTGGCAGCCCGGGGGCCATCGCGGGGGGCATCGCGGTGGTGAACGTGGACGATCCGGAAGGTGACGGGATGGCCGCCGCCGCGCACGGCGGTGTCCTGCGGGTGTCCGCCGCGGGGAGCGCCGCCGACATCCGGGTCATCGAGCAGCACTCGACCGTCCGCGGCATCACCGCGCGGATCGCGACGCCGCGCGGCGAGCTCGCGGTGTCGGCCCCGCCGTTGATCGGCCACTACAACGTCGCCAACCTGGCGCTCGCGGTCGGCATCGCCGAGGCGCTGGGCCTGCCCCACGCGGCGATCGCCCGCGGCCTCGCCGAGCTCCCCGGCGTCCCCGGCCGGGTCGAGCGCGTGCTCAACGCCGCCGATCTCGACATCTTCGTCGACTACGCCCACACGCCGGACGCCTTGCACAACGTGCTGTCCGCGCTGCGCCCGCTGACCCGCCGCCGCCTGATCTGCGTGTTCGGCTGCGGCGGCGATCGCGATCCGACCAAGCGGCCCAGGATGGGGGCCGAGGTCGCGGCGCTTGCCGACCTCGCCGTGGTGACCAGCGACAACCCGCGGACCGAGGATCCGCGCGCGATCATCGATCAGATCCTGGCCGGTGTGCCGCGGCCGTTCGTGGTCGACGTCGACCGCGGCCGCGCGATCCGCGCCGCGATCAGCGCCGCGGTCCCCGGCGATGTCGTCGTGATCGCCGGCAAAGGCCACGAGGACTACCAGATCATCGGGACCACCAAGCACCACTTCGACGACCGCGAGCAGGCCGCCGCGGCGGTCGGCCTCCGCGAGGCCCGCGCGCTGGCCGAGGTCGCGCTCGACGCCGGGGGCTCCGTCCTCGATCCCGGGGGCTCGGGTCACGACGCTTCGCGCGGTGCCGCACGCGTGGTCACCAGCTCCGGCTCCGGCGCCTCGCGGGCGGCCGTGCCCGGCACCGCAGGCGCCGCGGCGGTCCCGCACGTCGGGCGTGTCGGGCACGTCGGGCACGTCGGGCACGTCGGGCGCATCGGGCGCGTGGTGATCGACAGCCGGATCGCAGTGCCCGGCGACCTGTACGTCGCGATCCGCGGCGAGGCCCACGATGGCCACGCGTTCTGCGCGGCCGCGGTCGCCGCCGGCGCCAGCGCGATCATGGTCGACCACGCGGTCGATGCCGCCGCCCCTGCGATCATCGTCGCCGACACCCGGCTCGGGCTCGGCGCGCTCGCCCACGCCCATCGCCGGCGCTGGGCCGGCACGCTGGTCGCGATCACCGGCTCCGCCGGCAAGACCACGACCAAGGAGCTCGCGCGCGCGGCGCTCGGGCTCGCCGGACCGACCCACGCGGCCGACGGCTCGCTCAACAACGAGACCGGCGTCCCGCTGACGCTGCTCGGGCTCCGCGCGTTCCATGCGTTCGGCGTCCTCGAGCTGGGCATGCGCGGCGCCGGGCAGATCGAGTACCTCACCCGGCTCGCCGAGCCCGACGTCGCGGTCGTGGTCAACGCGGGCAGCGCGCACATCGAGCTACTCGGCTCGACCGACGCGATCGCCGCGGCCAAGGCCGAGATCTGGCTCGGCCTGCGCGACGGCGGCACCGTCGTGCGCCCCGCCGACGACGAGCGGCTCGCGGCGCTGGCCCGGCGCCACCGGCCCGACGCCCGCCACGTCACGTTCGGCGAGCACGGCGCCGACATCGTGCTCGCCGGCTACCGTGCGATCGACGCGGGCGGCGAGCTCACGCTCGACGTGTTCGGCGCGCGCCACTCGCTCGTGCTGGGCCTGATCGGCAAGCACGCCGCGCTCGATGCCTGCGCCGCGCTCGCCGCCGCGCTCGCCGCCGGAGCGTCGGTCGACCAGGCGTTACGCGGGCTCGCGCACGCCCGGCCGGCCGCGATGCGCGGCGAGGTCATCGAGGTTGCCGGCCGCCACGTGATCGTCGACTGCTACAACGCCAACCCGGCGTCGATGGCCGCGGCGCTCGCCACGCTCGCCGAGCGTGCGCGCGGCCGGGAGGGTGACCATGACGATGACCATGCCCCAGGCCATGGCCAGGGCCATGATCGGACGGCGATCGCCGTCCTCGGCGACATGCTCGAGCTCGGCAGCTACGGACCCGCCGCACACCACGAGGTCGGGCAGCGCGCGCGCGAGCTCCACCTCGGGGTGGTCGCGCTCGGCGAGCTGGCGGCCGCGATCGCAGAGTCCGCCGGGGGCGAGCTCGCCGCCACCGCGGCCGACGCCGCGGCGCGTGCCCTGGCACGCACGAAGCCCGGCGACTGGATCCTCCTCAAGGCGTCGCGCGGGATGCGGCTCGAGCGCGTGCTCGAGGCCATGAGGCAGGCAACGTAATGCTGTTCCATCTGCTCTACGGCGCGCTCGGCGACAAGATCGGCTTCCTCCGGGTGTTTCGCTACACCTCGACGCGGATCATCGCCGCGGCGATCACGGCGCTGCTGATCTCGTTCGTGGTCGGCCCGTGGTTCATCGAGCGGCTCAAGTCGCGCCAGATCGGCGAGACGATCCGCACCGACGGCCCCCAGACCCACAAGAAGAAGGCCGGCACGCCGACGATGGGCGGCTCGCTGATCCTGCTCTGCCTCACGGTCTCGACCCTCTTGTGGTGCGACCTGAGGAACCAGTTCGTGTGGCTGACGCTGTCGGTGACCGCGCTGTTCGGCGCCATCGGGTTCGCCGACGACTACATGAAGGTCGCCCGGAAGAACAAGGATGGCATCTCCGGCAAGCTCCGGCTGGGCCTCGAGCTCGCGATCGCCGGCACGGCGATGGCGTATCTTTATCATTCCAAGCTCATGCCCGACGACGTGCGGCTGCACGTCCAGCTGCCGTTCACCAACTTCTACGAGCAGGGCCTGCTGCTGCCGGCCTGGCTGTACACGGCGTTCGGCGCGCTCGTCGTGGTCGGCACCGCCAACGCGGTCAACCTGACCGACGGGCTCGACGGGCTCGCGATCGGCCCATCGATCATGAACGCCGGCGTGTTCCTGGTCCTCGCGTACATCGCCGGCGTGCCGACGACGATCCTCGCGCAGCACGGCCCGGTGACGCTCGCGCAGTACCTCCACATCGCGCACATCGCCGGCGTCGAGGAGCTCGCGGTGTTCGCCGCGGCGCTGTTCGGCGCCGGGGTCGGCTTCCTCTGGTACAACGCGTACCCGGCCCAGGTGTTCATGGGCGACGTCGGCGCGCTGGCGCTCGGCGGGTCGATCGGCATGATGGCCGTGCTCACCAAGAACGAGCTCGTGCTGCTGATCGTCGGCGGGCTGTTCGTGATCGAGACGCTCTCCGTGATCATCCAGCGCGGGACGTTCAAGGTCACCAAGGCGTGGTCGGGGACCGGCAAGCGGGTGTTCGCGATGGCGCCGATCCACCACCACTACGAGCTCAAGGGCTGGGACGAGCCGAAGATCATCGTGCGGTTCTGGCTGGTGTCGCTCGTGTTCGCGCTGCTCGCGCTCGGGACCCTGAAGCTGCGATGACGCTGCGATGACCCTGCAATGAGGCTGTCATGACCACGCCCGATCTCTCCGGCAAGACCGTCGTCGTCGTCGGCCTCGCGCAGACCGGCATCGCGGTCGCCAGGTTCTGCGCCCGGCGCGGCGCACGCGTGGTGGTCACCGACGGCAAGCCCGCCGGCCAGCTCGCCGCGCAGATCGCCCAGCTCGACGGCGTGGCGGTGCGCTGGGAGCTCGGCGGCCACGACGTCACCACGTTCACGACCGCCGATCTGGTCGTGATGTCGCCCGGCGTGCCGACCTTGCCCGAGATGGTCGCCGCCCGCGGCGTCGGCGTCGAGGTGATCGCCGAGATCGAGCTCGCGTATCGCTTCCTCGATCCGGGCGCGACGCTCGTCGCGATCACCGGGACCAACGGCAAGTCGACGACGACCGCGCTGACCGGCGCGCTGTGCGAGGCCTCCGGCCGCCCGACGTTCTGCGGCGGCAACCTCGGCAACATGCCGCTGATCGACGCCGTCGACCACCCGGCGAACGTGCCCGGCGGCCTGGTCGTCGCCGAGGTCGCCGCGTTCATGCTCGAGAACTGCACGGCGTTTCGCGCCAGGGCCGGCGTGCTCACCAACGTCACCGAGGATCACCTCGACAGGTTCGGCACGATGGCGCGCTACGCCGAGGTGAAGGGCCGGATCTGGGACTGGCAGCGCCCCGACGACCTCGCGATCGCCAACGCCGCCGATCCCTGGACGATGGCCGAGACCGCGGGCATCCCGTCGCAGCGCTACACGTTCGACGCGCGCCCGGGCGCGACGGCCGAGCGCGGCGCGGTGCTGTCCGCGGACCGCACCCACCTCGTGCTGCGCGGCGTCCCGGGCGCGTCCGCCGAGGAGCACTACCCGACCTCCGACCTCGTCATCGTCGGCAACCACAACCTGGAGAACGCGATGTGCGCCTACCTCGCGGCGCGCGGCATCGGGCTCTCCGTCGACGCGATCCGCGCCGGCGCCCGCGCCTACCGGCCGTTGCCGCACCGCATGGAGCTGGTCGGCGAGCTGGCCAACATCTACTACTACGACGACAGCAAGGGCACCAACGTCGCCTCGGTCGCCGCGTCGGTCCGGGGCTTCCCCCGCCCGCTGGTGCTGATCGCCGGCGGCGTCGACAAGGGCGGCTCGTACGAGCCGATGCTCGAGGCGCTCGACGGCGTGTGCAAGGGCATCCTCCTGATCGGCAAGGCCGCGCCGCTGATCCGCGCCGCCGCCGCCGCGCACGGCGCCCGCTACCCCGTGATCGACGCGACCGACATGCACGAGGCCGTGCGGCGAGCCACCGAGCTGTGCGCCAGCGGCGACGCCGTCGTGCTGTCGCCGGCGTGCGCCAGCTACGACATGTTCCAGAACTTCGGTCATCGCGGCCGGGTGTTTCGCGAGGCGGTCGCCGCCGTCGGAGCGAAGCGCCTCGACTGACGGCGGAGGGACGCTCCCCACTAGCGAAACTAGCCGTGGGTAACCGCGCGAACCTGCGCTGGGGAGACCGCGGACACGCGCGCTGGCACCGCGGGCTGGGTCGGGCGCTCGTCCGTTGACCGCCGTATCGAGACTGTGGGGCGGCGCCATCTCCACGACCCGCCGGCGATCCACCACCCGGCCGTGCAATTTATCTCGCGCCCTGACCCAGCCCGCGGTGCTGCGCTGCGCGTTGCCGCCTGCTCGGGGCGGGAGGAACGCTCCCCATGACGGGTTCCTCTGCGGAGAGGCCGGGGAACACCTCTGATCCCGACGCGCCGGCGACAACGCGCAGCGCAGCGACGCGGGCTGGGCCACGGCGCGAGATAGATTCCCAGGCCGGGTGGTGGAACGCCGGTGGGTCGTGGGGATGGCACCGCCCTCCATGCTCGATACGGTGGTCGACAGACGAGACGCCGTGGCCGGCGGCCGGCCACCCCCTTGCACGAAAATGTGAGGGCATAGGTAGGGACGAAGCGCGGGTCAGCCCGAAACCGCCTCAGCGCATGGTGATC
>Ga0137459_1000195_pt1 | contig 21742 bp, 19 predicted proteins | sample EasRivERMGT700_2_FD_104908 | JGI IMG/M metagenome (GOLD analysis project Ga0137459, IMG submission 104908) | Soil microbial communities from meander-bound floodplain in the East River, Colorado, USA - East River MetaG ERMGT700_2 | ecosystem: Environmental > Terrestrial > Soil > Floodplain ...
ACGGCGGCGCCATCCCCACGACCGGCCGGCGTTCCACCACCCGGCCTGGGAATCTATCTCGCGCCGTGGCCCAGCCCGCTGCGCTGCGCTGCGCGTTGGCGTTGGTCGCGGGACCGGAGGTGCTTCCCGGCCTCTCCGCAGAGCAACCGGTCAGATGCTCTGTGCCGGGTACCAGCTAGGTCGGCGGGCGATTGGCGGTGATCGCATCCGCCGCGCCGGCGGCGACCGGCTTGCCGTCGCACTCGCAGAGTGCCCCGAAGCTAGTAATGCCCGCCCTGTCGGCGAGGTACCGCCTGGTGCGTTCGAGGACGACGAATTGCTCGCTGTGGTCGAGCTCGCTGCCGCCGTCGTTGGGTTCGCCGGCCGCCCAGGCGGCGATCAGCGGAGCGCCATCGAAGGCCAGCCAACCGAAGTCCGGTAGCTGCTCGGTCCTCTGTTGCACGCCGCCGACCCAGACCGCGTTTCCCGCGATGATGGTGGGGGAAGTGTCGACGAAGATGCTGACGGCCATCACCTCGGGCATCGTCTCGAGCACGACGAGGTGGGTCGCGCCGGGCAGGTCCACCATACAGGTGTCACTTTGTTGCCAGGCGGAGTTGCCCTCGGGGATCAACCGGTAGCGCGTCGGTCCGAACAGCTGGACGTTGTAGCTTGCCGGGCACTGCGCGTAATCGAAGCCGCTGTCGGGACCTGCACCGGGCGGATCGTCGCCGGGAGCTTCGCAGGTTTGCTGGGCGCTGCAAATCAGCCCCTTCGGACATTCGCCGCCCGGGCCGCACGTCGGATGGTCGTAGGTCGGATGAAAGCATGAGGAAACGAACAGCAGGAGCCAGACGGACTGGCGGGCCTGGCTCATCGCAGAGCTCCCATCACGACGAGCCTAGTCATGCAATCAGAGCTTCTCATCACGACATGGAGGATATCGTAGCGAGCTCTTGCTCCGAGACACACATTGTATTGGCGCCGACACGAGACGGTGCCGTAAGACGGAATGTAGGCGAGGATCGCCTCCAACTCGCTGTCCAGCGCCGTGATGATCCCGCCGTCGACACGCACGGGACCGGCCGCTCTGCTCGGCGCTCGAGACACGGTGCTCATCGCGACGGCGAGGCTATCACCCGAAGGCACGCGCCGGAATGGGTGCGCCCGGTTACAGAGGTCTGCGGGAGAACCGGACACGCGCGCTGGCGCCGCCATTGCCTCCTTCGCGCCGACGACAACGCGCAGCGCAGCGACGCGGGCTGGGCCACGGCGCGAGATAGATTCCCAGGCCGGGTGGTGGAACGCCGGCCGGTCGTGGGGATGGCGCCGCCGTACATGCTCGATACGGTGGTCAACAGACGAGCGACGTGCCCAGACCCGCGTCGCTAGCGCGCGTGTCCGCGATCTCCAGGAGCTCACGACCGCGCGAGGAGCTCACGACCGCGCGAGGAACCCACGGCCGGCGAGGAGCTCACGGCCGTCGACCTGCACCCCGCGAGGCCCAGGGTGCATCGTAAGCTCTAGCCGTGTGGAGCCTGTCGCGACCGAGCCCCGAGGTTGTCCGCCGTCACCTCGACGCGCAGCGGGGGCTGCCGTTCACGTACGACGCCGTCGGGGCGACCCGCGACGGAAGGGCGCCCGCCGGGTTCAACCACGATCGCAACCGGCAGCGGCTTGGTAGCGGCCCGGCCGTGTTCGCCGCGGCGCGCGACGCGATCCGGGCGTGGACGATGTTCCCGGCGCCGCTGGCGAGGATCGAGCCGGCGGGCATCCCGATCGCGCAGGGCGAGCTGGCCGGCGTCGTGATCCGCGCGCTCGGCCTGTGGTGGCTCAACGCGGCGCGCATCGTCTACGTGATCGACGAGCCGCGCCGGTTCGGCTTCGCCTACGGCACGCTGCCCGGGCACGTCGAGCGGGGCGAGGAGCGGTTCTCGGTCGAGTGGCTCGACGATGATACCGTGTGGTACGACATCGACGCGTTCTCGCAGCCGCGCTACTGGATGACCCGGCTCGGCAAGCCGATCGCGCGCTACCTGCAGCGCCGGTTCGGCCGGCTGTCCAGGGCGGCGATGCTGCGCGCCGTCGCGCCCTCATAGACCGGGTAGCGTGACGGCCTGCGGCATCGGTCACGATTGGCTGCAGATCTTCTCGTGGTCGGCGCCGCCGAACGATATGTTCCCGGGCGATGAAGCGCCGAGACTTTCTTCGTAGCTCTGGTTGGTTCGTGGTCGGAGCCGCCCTGGTGGGCGTGCCTGCCTGCGGTGACAACTTTCCGCCGGACGACAAGGTAGAGCTCGAGCCCATGGGCACGTTCAGCTTCCCGCAAGGCGTCGCGTCGGGCGATCCGCGGGCGGCGTCGGTGGTGCTGTGGACCCGCGTCACGCTCAGCACCGCGGCCACCGGCACCTTTGGCGCGGTCCCGCTGCGCGTCCAGGTCTCCGCGGACGCCAGCTTCACGACCCTGGTCGTCGACGAGGCGCTGACGGCGACCCAGGCCAACGATCACACGGTGCGGGTGCTGGTCACCGGGCTCGTGGCGAAGACCGACTACTACTACCGGTTCGTCGCCGGTCAGGACGTGACCTCCGGCCGGACCCGCACTGCGCCCGACGCCGCTGCCGACGTCCAGGTCAACCTCGCGTGGGTGTCGTGCCAGGACTACAACGCGGGGCACTACGGCGCGTACCGCCAGCTGATCGTCGACGACGACGCCCGGCCCGAGGCCGACAAGATCCACGCGGTCGTCCACCTCGGCGACATGATCTACGAGACCCGCGCCGACGCCTTCCAGTCGGCCATCGACGACAACTTCAACCCGATCAAGCTGACCAACCGCGACGGCAAGACGCGCGCGCTCGCGCCGTTTCCTTCGGGCGGCGGGACCCGGGTCAACGGGACCCAGTCCGTCAACTTCGCGTCCACGGTCGACGACTACCGGCACCTGTATCGCACATTCCTGGCAGATCCCGATCTGCAGGCTGCGCGCGCGCGCTGGCCGTTCGTGTCGATCTGGGACGACCACGAGTTCACCGACGACTGCTGGCAGAGCCAGGCCAACTACACCGGCGGGACGACCGTGGATGAAGCCGATCAGGCGCGCCGGATCGCCGCGAGCCAGGCGTGGTTCGAGTACGTCCCCGTGCAGCTGACCGGCGCCGAAGGCGTCAAGGGCGTGGCCAACCAGGCCAGGGACTTCGCCTCGGCCCAGGTGTCGAACGCCGCGTTCACCGCGCCCAACGACGACAACTTCGTGGCCGAGCCGAACAACGCCGCCGCGATCGGCGCGATCACGATCTACCGCTCGCTGCGGTTCGGCAAGCACGTCGAGCTGGTGATGACCGACGAGCGCAGCTACCGCAGCGATCACGCGATCCCCGAAGATCTCACGGTGGGGCCGCTGGCGGCGGTGTTCTTCGCGCCGCGCAACGCGCTGCCGCTGCCGCTGGTCAACGCGTTCGATCAAGGCAAGACCGCAAACAACAACAACCCGGTAGATAACGTCGACGTGACCGTCGTGACGCCGCCGCCGACGCCGACGACGCTGACGATCCCGGTCCCCAACGTGCGCAAGGCTAGCCCGGCCGGCACGATGCTCGGCAAGCAGCAGAAGGCGTGGTGGAAGGCGACCATGAAGGGCTCCGACGCCACGTGGAAGCTGTGGGGCAACGAGGTGACGCTGATGCGCGTCAAGATCCAGCAGCCGGCAGGAGCCTCCGACCGGATCCTGTCCGGCGACGCCTGGGACGGCTACCCTACCGAGCGCACCGAGCTCATGACGTACCTCCGCACCCAGGCGATCAAGAACGTCGTCGTGCTGTCCGGCGATATCCACGCCTCGTTCGCCGGGACGGTCATGGACGACTTCGACGCGGCCCCCCTCGCTCAGGTACCGGTGGCGTCCGAGCTGGTCGGGCCCGGCATCAGCTCGAACTCGCTGTTCTCGTTCTTCGAGGCCGCGACGCGCCCGGCGCTTGCCGATCTGCGTGGCCTCATCACGGTGGACGCGACCGCCGCCGGCGGCGCCAAGTTCACCGAGAACTTCAACATGCTGCTGCTCCACGGGATCAACGCCGCCGGGACCTACGCCGTCGTGAAGGACATCCCGACAGCGCTCGGGGCGGTCGATCCGCTCAATCCGGCCAACCCGCACCTCACGTATGCCGACACCAACTCCCAGGGCTACGGCTACGTCAAGGTCACGGGCGCCGCGGTCGATGCGACGATCGTGACGATCAACCGGCCGGTCGCGACGCCGGTGGCCGCGGGCCCGGGCATCAAGCGCACCGCGAGCTTCACGATCCGGAAGGACGATCCGGCGGGACTGGTCGGGCCGACGTTCACCGGCACGAAGCCGTTCCCCGTGACCTGAGCCCGCGGGCGCGCGCCACGGTGCAGACGGAGCAGTACGGATGCCACAGCACATCGGGATCGTTGCCTGCTCCGCGGAAGGCGCGGCGCTGTGCTACCGGACGATCTGCGCGGAGGGCGCGCGGCTGCTCGGCCCGCACGCGCACCCCGAGGTCTCGATGCACACGCAGCCGTTCGCCGCCTACATGGCGTGCATCTACCGCGGCGACTGGCAGGGCGTCGGGGCGCTGATGCTGGCGTCCGCCGAGAAGCTGACGAGCATCGGCGCGGAGCTCCTGATCTGCCCCGATAACACCATCCACCAGGCGATGCCCTACGTCGCGCCGCGATCGCCGCGGCCCTGGCTGAACATCGCCGAGGTCGTCACCGCGCACGCCGTCGAGCGCGGCTTCAGCCGCCTCGGCCTGACCGGGACGCGCTGGCTGGTCGAGAGCGAGGTCTATCCAGACAGGCTCGCCGCGCGCGGCCTCACGTACCTGCGGCCCACCCCCGACGAGCGCGAAGAGATCAACCGCATCATCATGGACGAGCTGGTCCACGGCGTGTTCCTGCCCGACGCGGTGCTGTATTTTCAGCAGGTCATCGGCCGGTTGAGGGGCGAGGGCTGCGACGCCGTCGTCCTCGGCTGCACCGAGATCCCGCTGATCATGAACGACACGAACTCGCCGCTGCCGACGCTCGATTCCACGCGCCTCCTGGCCCAGGAAGCGCTGCGCCGGTCGGTGCGGGGTACCGCGGGCGGCTGGCCCGGCCGGGTGACCGCCTCGGAGCCTGTGTGACATGATCGCGGTGCGGGTACCTCCGTGGATCCTGTGGCTGCTCGTGGCGTGCCGCCGGGGTGCCATCAGCGCGGGGCGTGCGGCTGCGGGAACGCGAGCACCGCCTCGGTGTAGGTCTCGACGACCTCGCTGATCGGGGTGCCATCCGGCAGCACCAGTACGGCCTGGTGGCGCAGCACCTCGTGCGGTACCTGCAGGGCCTTGCCGCTGGCCTCGGGCCACGCGGTTCCCGAGACCTCCCAGCCGTCCGGCAGCGGGGACCACAGCAGCGTTGCCGACAGTGTACGGCGCTGGAAGTGCAACGCCTGCACGGCGCGGCCGAACGCGATGTCGGTGGTCTCGAGCTGCTGGTTCATCTCGGGGGTGAGCCGCGACGGGACATACCAGTTGTCTGCCTCGGACAGCACGTGCGCGCCGCACACGAGCTTCACGCGGCGGTAGCGAAGCGGCTCGGCCGCGGACACGCCCAGCACCTGGCGCTGCTCGGCGGTGGCCTCCTGGTTCGCGGCCTTGTCGCGCTGCGCGACGACCTTCGCGGGCGACGCGAGGCGGTGCGCCCCGCACCACCGATCGAGCGTCAGCGTCGCGGAGTCCTGACTCAGGAGCTCCGCGTTCAGCGTCTGCAGCAACGCGAGCGCCTCGAGGCGCGCCGTGAAGTCGTCGGCCCACGCGGCGGCGCGCATGCCGCCCTCGTGCTGGACCGGCACACGATGTCCGCAGGCCAGCGAGACCAACCCCGCCAGGACTACCTTTAGGTACCTCGTATGCATTCTTCGCACTCCTCTCTCGAGCGGCGGTGGGCTCCGATCAAGGTAGTTGGTGACCTTCCAGAGTCCCTGTGTGCGGCGCGAGATCGCAGGGCCGATATTATCGGTTACGGTGTGGAATACAGTGTCACGCAATATTGACCGTGACAGCAGATTCAGGCGAGGGTGGGCGCTGGTCCACGTTCGCAAAGAGGTATCCATGACAGTTGACTCGAAGAGGTATTCGCCCTGGTTGCTAGGGCTCGTCGCGTCCATCGGTGCAGCGCTCCTGGTCGTCGGGTGTACCGACACCGACGAGGACGTGCAGGACCCGGGCGGCACTCCGCCGGTGGGCACGGCCGCGCAGGCTGCCACCGCGTCGCCGAACGGGCTGAGCATCCAGCTCCTCGACAGGGCCGACGTGGCCGGCAACGCGCGCGTGACGGTCACCAGCATTCCAGCGGGGCAGGAGGTCGCGCCACCCAGCCTGGTCGTCGGCCTGACCGAGAACCCGATCATCTTGCGAGATGACGGCGTGGGCGCCGATCTCACGGCGCAGGATCGCATCTACTCGGCATTCGCGTTCGTGAACCCGGCCGATCTGGACAAGCGGCGTACGAACGAGATCAACCTGGTCAATACGTTCAAGGTGCAGAGCGTGCCGACGTTCAGCGGGCGCACCGTGTCCGGCAGCGCCGCGCCGGTGGTGTTCGACCTCGACACCTTCAACCGCCTGGCTGCCGTCCCGTTCAACCCGTCCACCATCTTCGCCCCGTCCTTCCCGTCGCCGGCGAGCTCGCTCCTCATCAACAACGTCAATGTCGTGACGCCCGCCGGCAACCCGACGCGCACCTGGAATCCGTGCACCAACACGGGGACCCAGCTCGGCGCGTTCACCTTCGGCCGCCTGATGACGGAGATGGCGAACCAGCCGCTCACCGGGATCACCCCCGCGGCCTTCACGATGCAGTGGCTGCAGAAGTGGCAGGTTAACCAGACGGTCAACACGTTCAACGTGCCCGCGCGGCCGAACATCACCACGACGATCATCAATCCGTGGCTCGCGGCCAGCGGCGGTGTCTCGCTCAACCTCGGGATCGCGCCGTTCCGCCTGCTCGCGATCGTGAATCGCCTCGACCTGCGCACCGGCGGTGGTGGCTACGCCGGCAGCACCGGCGACGCCGGCGAGCTCCGGTTCGTGTTCGGTGCGGTCGTCCCGGGGACGACGTGTCAGCTCCTGCCGTTCACGGTCATCTTCGAGTACGGCGTGCCGATCCGGGGATGCGTCGGCGTTCGCAGCTGGGCGCAGCAGTGGGTCGCCCTGAGCTCGCTGGTGGTCGGCAGCGCGGCGTACAACGCGGCCCTCCAGGCCCTCACCGATCAGGTCGTGCTGCGCAACAAGGCGCCGTTGAAGCCGAACGGCAGCGCGTTGAACCAGCTCCGCACCAACGAGATCGCCATCGGGTCGCCCTGGGAGCTGCGCGAGTTCAAGCTGGTCAATCCAATAAGCTTCCTGAACGAGACTCCCGTGTTCCGGACGCCGGCCGTCAAGTTCAATGCCCAGGACCCGACGTGGAGTGGCTCGCTCCAGCTCGACAACTTCATCCTGGCGAACCTGGGCCCCATCAACAGCGGCACCTACACCATTCCGCTGTCATTCGGGGGGGCATTCCAGGGCGGCGCGTCGCCGGTCACCGCGAACAACCTCAACTACTTCTGGAAGGCGAGCACGCTCGGTGCGGGCTTCAACAACGAGCGGTTCACCATCAGCCTCAACACGTGCAACGCGTGCCATACGGGCGAGACCAAGACCATCTTCACGCACATCGACCCGACGACCCCGCTCGGATTGCCCGCGGCGCTGTCCGGATTCTTGACCGGCATCAACGTCGCGGATCCGGCGTTCGGCCTGCCGATCCGCAACTTCAACGATCTGGCGATCCGCCAGGCGGATCTCGTGAGCGTCGCGAACTCGGTTTGCCTGGCGTTCCCGCGGCTCGATCCGGTCCTCGTGGCGAACGCCCAGCGGGGCGAGCCGCTGCCGCTCACCCTGGTGAGCCAGCCCGTGGCGCCGGTCGCGGAGCAGGGGACGTTCTTCGTCGAGGACTTCTTCAAGACGCCGATCCAGGGTCACTGAGCGCGAGCTGCTCGGCGGCGGCGCTGGGAGCTCAGCGGCATCTACAGGCAGGGCCGCCCAGCTACATCCCGACAGGTCTTCCCTCAGCGGCAACGAAGAGGCGCGATCGTCGCCCTGGATCGCGTTCGGTACGGATGCCGTGCGACACTGGGCTCGCCCGTGAGCCTCCTCCCCGTTCGACTCGAAGACCTCCTCCACGCTCGCACCGTCGAGTCGGTCCGGATCGACTTCAAGGCCAGCTGGAACGAGGTGATCCGTGCAGCGGCGATCCAGACGATCGCGGCGTTCGCCAACGACTTTCAAGGATTGAACGGTGGTTATGTCATCCTCGGGGTGGAGGATAGTCACGGCCAGCCCGTGCTACCCCCTCGCGGCCTTGATGGCCTCGATCTCGAGCGGGTGCAGAAGGAGATCCGCGGTGGGTGCGAGCGCATCAGCCCTGGCTATCAACCGATCATCTTGCCCGAGGTGTTCGAGGGCAAACCGATCATCGTGATCTACGCCCCGATGGGGGACGCGCGGCCCTACCAGGCTCCGGACGCCATCGCGAAAGGTGCCACGCTCGCGTACTACGTCCGCATCGGTGCCGAAACCCATGTCGCGAAAGGGGCGGTGCCCACCAGGGCGCCGCGTGGGTCGCCGGCATCGCAGCACCCGCGCGGGCTCGGCGGTGTGGCGTCGGCCGGTCCCGCGTCGGCGGCGGCCGCGCCGCAGGTCGGGCCGGTCGCCGCGAGCTGTGCCTGGACGGTCGGCCACTGCGTGCGATCGCAGACGTCGCGCTCGGCGGTGCCGTCGGGGCACGCCAGCGGCCCGGCGAGCTCGGCGAACCGCCACACCTTGCGGAACGTCGCGCCGCCGTCGGTCGACCGGCCGATCGCCATGTACAGCGCGTGCGGATCGCCGGGCCGGAAGTAGATGCCGCTGGTCGCGGGCGGCCGGCCGTTGCCGTGCGCGACGCCCGTCGGGCCGAGGCCGAGGCCGAGCGCACAGGCCGCGGCGGCGAGCCGGCCGGTCCCGCCGCGACCGCCGATCATGGCGCCGGGATCGTGACCGGGACGGTCGCGGTGTTGTTGTCGAGCGTGACTTCCTGGAGCGCGGCGTTGGGGTTGAGCGAGACCCGCAGCTGGTAGTTGCCCGGGCGGACGTCGGTGATGTCGAGCCACTGGCAGTCGAGCGTGTTGCCGTACAGATCCGACCACCCGGGCTGGATGCCCTGGTTGTAGCAGTCGTAGATCTTCGAGCAGCCGACCTCCGGCCCCTGGGCGACCTGGATCGTGTCCTCCATGCAGTAGGCCTGCTTGAGGCCCTGGGCCACGACGCGGCCCTCGGCGTTGAGCAGCGCGTAGCTCGCGAACCCGCCGAAGTGGTAGTGGCCGTGGCAGGTCGAGAACAGGAACAGATCGGGGCGCTCCTCGGGCGGCGGCACGGTCAGCGTCGCCTGGCCCTGGTTTACCGCCTCGACCGAGAACCGCAGCACGCGGCGATCGCCGAGCCCGCCGACGCACTGCTCGGCGTAGCTGCACGAGCCCGGCTTGACGTCGACGTGGTCGAACAGGATCTCGTCGGCCAGGCGCTGCCGGTTGATCACCAGATCGGGCAGCGGATCGCTGGCCGCGTGGCACGCGCAGTCGGAGCCGCAGAAGCTCCGCGCCGGGCAGCCGCCGGGGCACGTCGGCTCCGCGTGGTCGCACGCTTCGAACGTGTCGCAGGTCCCGGTCAGCGGGACGCACAGCGCGCCGTCGCCGCACGCGCCGCAGCTCCCGCGGCAGCCGTCGTCGCCGCACGTCCGCGCCGAGCCGTCGGCGTTCTGGCAGTTCGGCACGCACGGATCGGGCCGGCACCGGAGGTCCGAGCCGCACGCCTCGCCGTCCCCGCAGCTGCCGCACGTCCCGCCGCAGCCGTCGTCGCCGTCGCAGTACTGGCCGTCGCAGTTGGGGATGCAGCCGGGCGCGAGCTTGACGCGCAGCGCGTACGGCCCGAACTGCGCCGCGTCGAACCCGTCGACGAGGAGGTCGTAGGTCCCGGGGGGGAGCAGCGCGAAGATCCGCGAGCCGTAGTCGCCCGGCGGCGCCGAGTCGTCGCTGCACGCCAGGGTCGCGGCCTGCGCGTCGTCGAGGCACTCGGCCGAGGTCGCGCCCCGGCGCAGGCTCAGCACGGTGTCGTAGCCGTGGCTCTGGGCCTCGATCCCGGTGGGCGTCGTGATCGTGAACCGCCACACGTCCTCGACCGCCGTGCTGGTGGTGTTGCACGTCGGCGTGGTCTGGTGGACCGAGGTGGTCGTGTCGCCCGCGACGATCTGCGTGCCGGACGTCGCGGCCAGCAGGTGCGGGCTCGTGCACGTCCCGGCGCCGGTCGCGTCGGCGCAGGTGCCGCCCGGCGTGCACCCCATCGCGCCGCCGCACGCGCCGCAGTTGCCGCCGCACCCGTCGTCGCCGCACGCGCGCCCGGCGCAGTCCGGCGTGCAGTTCTCCTGGCGGCACACCGCGCAGCTCGCCCCCATCGGGACGTGGTCGCACGTCTTGGTCTCCTCGTGACAGACGTCGGTCGTGCAGTCCGAGAAGTCATCGCACGGGTTCGCCGGGACGGCGAGGCACGTGCCGTCGATGGCGCGCTCGATGCCGTTGCAGAACAGGCCGTCGTCGCACGCGCCCCTTGCGTTGTCGCCGCAGCCGGCGAACAGGATCGCGATCAAAGCCCACCAGGATCTGCGCATGGCGGCTACGCTCGCGCACAACCCATCTGCAACGCAAGGTTCCGGCGGGCATGGCTGCGGGTCCGCGCGCGGCCGCGACGAGCCGCATCGAGGTGAGGCGTCGCGCCGGGCTTCCTCACGGAACGCCGCACGTGCGCGCCTGGCCGCGGCGCCCGCGGAGCGCTACCGGAGCGTCGCGAGCACGCGGGTCACCTGTGCGCCGTAGCCGCCGCCGAACAGGACCGCGTGCGCGAGCAGCGGATACAGCTGGTGCAGCGGCTGCCGCGCGCGCCAGCCGTCGGCGAGCGGCCACACCTCGTGATACGCGGCGAGCAGGGCCTCGGGCAGCGCGCCGAACAGCGCGAGCATCGCCAGATCGATCTCGCGGTGCCCGCCGTACACCGCCGGATCGATCAGGACCGGCTCGCCGCCGCACGCGGCGACGTTGCCCCACCACAGATCGCCGTGGAGCCGGGCCGGTGGCTCCGGCGGCCCGAACCGATCCGGCCGCGCGGCGAGGCGGTCGAGCGCACCGCGGACGTCCGGCAGGCGGCCCCGCGCGAGCCCGAGCTCGGCGAGCGGGCGCAGCCGTCGCTCGACGTAGAACTCCGGCCACGCCGGCGCCGCGGCGTTGCGCTGCGGCAGCGTCGCGAGGAAGTTGTCGGCCGGAAACCCGAAGCCCGGCGCGCCGAGCCGGTGCAGCGCCGCGAGGCCACGGCCGAGCGCCGCGAGGCCGGGCGCGGGCAGCTGCGGCGCGAGCGCCAGCCACTCGAGCGCCAGCCAGCACGCGCCGGCGCCGAGCACGCACGGGACCCGCAGCGGCCCTTCGCGCAGCCAGTCGAGGCCCGCGGCCTCGGCGGCGAACATCCCATCGGGCGGATCGGCGTGCGTCTTCACGAACACGACGCGGCCGTCGGCGAGCCGCACGGCGTACGCATCGTTGATGTCGCCGCCCCCGACGGGCTCGGCGGTCGCGACGCCCGCGCCGACCGCCGATGCGAGCTCCGCTTGCCAGGTCATGGCTCCTCGTGCCTGGGCGGCCGCGCGGGTCACTTCAGGCTCAGCACGGGGACGCCGTGGTCATCCTTGACCTCGAGCGAGTCCCCGTCCTTGCAGGAGCCGGAGATCGTCTTTCCGGACTTCTCGTCCTTGCCGATGATCTTGCCGGCGGCGATCGACGTCGTCGTGTGCGCGCCGACGCTCTGGTTCGAGGTGTTGCCGGACTCGACCTTGAAGTCCCACCTGGTGTCGTTGTGGATCCGGCAGCTCGCCGCGGCGACGGCGGAGGAGGTGATGCTGGTGAACGCGAACGCGGCGACGATGGCGAAGGTCTTCATCGGGTCTGTCCTCGGCTGGCCTGAGAGGTACGTGGGCCGGAACCGGCCCATGGCCGACCGTCGCACGGATCGCGCGCGGCCGCCCGGCTTGCAGCTACTCGAACAGCAGCTCGCGGTAGCTCGGCCGGATCACGACGCCGTGCGCGTAGAGGAAGTACTGCAGGTGCAGCTCCGTGACGGAGCCCTCGGCGAGATCGCACGCGCGCCGGCACGCGGCGATGACCGCGGTCGTGCTGTCGAACCGGGCATACAGCGCGCGCATCACGCGATACGGCGTGAGCCGCGCGTAGTCCGGCTCGGTGTGCGCGGGCAGGTCCAGGAAGCGAAGCACCGGCGCGAACGCCGGCCGGTGCAGGAACAACAGCACGCGGAGGAGCTCGTGCAGGGTCCGCTCGGCCACCGCGCGCTGCTCGATCGCGGGCGCGAACAGCGGAACCAGCGCGGCCACCGTCGGGTCCTGCCAGATCTGCTCGGCGTTCGCCTGGGCCGCCGCGCGGAGCTCGCTCGTCGCCGAGCCGGACACCATCGCCGCGCACAGCGGGCCGGCGTCACACGCCCGGAGCAACCGGGCGAACCCGTCCATGGCCACGCTGCCGAGCAGGAACCGCGAGGTGCTGAGGCCCGCCCGGTACTGCGTGGACAGCATGGTGTGGCTCACGAAGCGCAGGAAGTCCTCGATCGCGGCCTCCGAGCCGAGCAGGCGCAGGAGCTCGGGCGCGTAGTGAAACGACGGCCACACCGGATCGAGGGGCTGGCGGCCATCCGCGTTGCCGGCTTCGTTGCCGGCTTCGTTGATCGAGAACGCGGTCGCCTCGGTCCCGCACAGCAGCTTGCCTTCGACCTCGTAGACCCGCGTGGCCGAGATGGCGCCCCCGACGGAGTGGCGCGCGGCGAAGCCCTCGCGATCGACGACGCCGAGCGTCGTGCGGATCGTCGCGGCGTCGGCGAACGCGTTGCCCAGGAACATCTCGAGCTTGTGCGGCCGCGGCCCCCGGTACACGGTTCGATCGTCGCTGAGCGCGAGCACGTCCCGGTAGTAGCGGACCGCATGCTCGGTGCGGTAGGGCATCCGGGCCCGCGCGAGGTTTCGATCGTCGAACGACACGAACTCGTTCCAGCCCGGCCGATAGCCGGCGCGCATCAGCGTCCGGAGGTCGTCGCGCGACATGCCCGGGCGGGGCATCGCGTACGCCCGCCACTGCAGCTCGCGTCCCGGCCGGCCCTCGTTGAACCGCAACATGCGCTCGGCGAGCTCGAGCGGGTAGTCCATCCCGCCCATGTTGAGCTCCGAGCAGATGAAGAACACGCTGTGCACGTTGCGCTCGCCGAGGAACGCGACGTCGGCCATCACGGCGTCGAGCTCGCGGCGGCGCACCCGGCGGCCCTTCACCGCCGGCTCCGTGCAGAAGTAGCAGCGGCACGGGCAGCCCCGGAGGATCTCGACGGGCACGTCGGCCTCGCCGGGTCCGCCGATGCCGAGCGAGCGGCCCATCGCGGCATAGAAGCCCAGGACCTCGGCGAAGATCTCGTCGTCGTACTCGGGGCTGTCGAGCGGCGTGAAGAACGCGCGGTCGTTGAACCGGTACGCGCCGCCGTCGCGCACCACGAGGTTGCCGATCGCCTGGAGCTCGGCGGCCGAGCGCGCGGCGAGGACGCGCTCGAAGCTCGCGAAGAAGTCATCGGGCTCGCCCTGCACGGCGAGGTCGGGCCGCAGGTGCTCGACCAGCCGGGGCGCCTGCGCGGTGAACCCGAACCCGCCGACCACGGTCGGGGCGTCGGTGAGCTCGCGCACGGTCTCGAGGATCCAGCGGGTCCGCTCGACGGGGAAGTACGTGCGGAGCGGCTCGGTGGTGCCGGGGGTGCGGGTGTACTCGGGGAGGTACTGGCTGTCCGCCTGGCGCAGGTGGGTCCCGACCATGCGCGGCCGGAGCGTGCGGATCGCGTGCTCGATCTCGGCGCGCCAGCGCTCGCGGGGAAACGGCAGGAGCTCCAGCCGCCGGATCCGCAGCCCGTGGCGCCGCGCCAGCGCCGAGACCTGGACAAACGCATACGGGAAGATCGCCTGGCCCGGGAAGTTCGAGCCGTTGATCAGCAGCAGGTCCACGGGGCTCAGGTCTTGCGCGCGCTCCATTCATCCTTCGTGATGCGGTACACGTGCTCGTGGCTCGTCGAGCCCTTGAAGGACGCCGCGTCGTACACCGTGTCCGTGCGCCGGAACCCGAGGGACTCGACGAGCCGGATCGACGCTTCATTGCGCGTGTCCATCTCCGCGATCGCGCACGCCACGTCGTAGCGCGCGAACACGGTGTCGAGCATCGCGGCCGTGGCCTCGCGGGCCAACCCCTTGCGCCAGTGGGCCGGGCTCATGACGTACGCGATGATCACGGACTCCGGCTCCTTGATCGTCGCCTGGACATAGCCCACCGGGTCCGCCGGCCCTTCGTTCGGGACCAGGATCCAGGTCAGCCAGTGCTCGGTGCCGTCGGAGCTCTTGCCGCCGGCCAGGAACGCGTACTGCCGCTCGAGGTACGCGACGGTCGGCGGATCGCTGGGCAGGAGCTCGTGGATCCGCGGGTCGGCGAGCACCTGGCTCATCGCGGCGGCATGGCGCAGCTCGACCGGCTCCGCGCGGAGCCGCTGCGAGGCGAACCGGGGGCGGGGATCAGCGGTGGAGGACGCCATGATGGAGCAGCTCCTGTACCTGGGCGCGATCGGTGTCGTCGAGCGGCGCCAGGATCTCGGCGAGCGCGAGCGCGGTCGCGCCGAGGTTGTCTAGCATGCGAAACATCGCGCCGCTGATCCGCCACGACCGTACACCATTGGTGAGGTTGTGGATCCGGGCCTGGCCGCGGAACATCGTCGTGAGGATCGCGTGGTCCGCGAGGCCGACGCGCTCGTGGGCCAGCGCCGGCGGCGGAGCGCGCCGCATCACCATCCAGGGGCCGACGAGCAGCATGTCGATGTCGGGCCGATCGAGGAACAGCTCCAGCGCGTTCGCCGGGGTCTCGACGATCGGCTCGCCGCCGCGATTGAGCGACGTGTTCACGAGGATCGGGTAGCCGGTCCGCTCGCCGAACGCCTGGAGCCAGCGATACAGCTCCTCGTCCTGGTGCTCCAGCAAGGTCTGCGATCGCGTCGAGCCGTCCGGGTGGGCGAGCGCCGCGAGCGCCGCCTGGTGCTCGCTCGGGATCTGGTGGGACATCGTCATCCACCAGCTGTCGATCGGCCCGGTGAAGAACCGCGCGATCTGATCGTGCGGGATCACCGGTGCCACCGGCCGCCACGCCTGGCGACCCTTGATCTGGTTCATCCGATCGCGGATGCCGGCGGCGAGCGGGCTGCCCAGGAGGCTGCGCCCGCCCAGCGCGCGGGGCCCGAGCTCGGCGCGGCCGTTCCAGCGCGCCACGATCTGGTTCGCGCACAGCGCGGCGACCACGTCGTCGTCGCGGTACCTCGTCCGCGTGATGCGCGGCTCGCACGCCGCCAGCGCGGCCTCGACGGCCTCGTCCGGATAGCTCGGCCCGAGCCGGTCGGTCCGGACGGCGTGGCACCGGCCGCCCAGCTTGCGCGCGCCGAAGAACGCGCAGCCGACCGCGATCCCGGCGTCGTGCGGCGCGCTGGGCACGTGGAAGCGCGCGAACGGCCCGTGCGCGGCCAGCCGCGTGTTGGACAGGATGTTCAGGAACACGCCGCCCGCGACCGCGAGGTTGTTCGACGCCGTGAGCTCCCGGGCGCGGCGCGCATGCGCCAGGACGGCCGCCTCGGTCGCCTCCTGGCACCGCCACGCGAAGCACGCCTGCTGCTCGAAGCTCGGCTGCCTGGGGACCGCGTGTTGCCAGTCATTGCGAAACACCACCTGGTGGTCGGCCGCGATCTCCACCAGCGGCCCCGGATCGTAGGGGGCGCCCTCGTGCGGCTTGCCATACGCGGCGAGCGCCATCAGCTGGCCGTGCGCGTTCGCGGTCCCCATCACGTAGCGGGTCACGTTCTCGTACAGCGACGCGACGCTGTAGACAAACGAGGCTCGCCCCTGATGAGACACGTTGTACTCGCGGTGCAGCACCCGGTGGTCTGCCGCCCGCGCGGCCTCGTAGATGCTGAGGCACTCGACCCGCGGCGCGACCGGCGCGCGCTGCGAGGTGAGGTGACGATGCCAGTCGGCGAACCGCAACGCATAGTCGTTGCCATCCAGCGTCCCCGATCCGGCATAGTCGCAGATGATCACGGCCGCGTCGTCGAACCCGCTCGCATCGAACGTGCTGTGGCTGTGCGCGAGGTGGTGGGACACGACCCAGTGGCGATCGGCCCACGGATCGAACAGCGAGAAGTCGGCCTCGATCAGCGGCCGGTCCAGGCCGAACCCGCCGGGGGCCGTGGCTTGAAACGAGCTGACCACCAGATCGACGTCCGCCATCGTCGCGCCGGCCGCGCGCAGCACCACGCCGACGTTGAGCTCGTTGCCGAGGCCGAGCACCGCGTGGTGCTTGATGCGGCTCGAGCGCTCGAGCTGCGCCGCCGCGACGAGCGCGCCGTCCTTGACGACCGCGCACGCGCTGTGGTGCCCGACGTGAATGCCCAGGACCAGCGCCATCGCCCCGGCTCAGCTCCCGGCCTTGAGGCCCCAGGACACCGTGGTGACGGCTTCGCCGGGCGCGGGAGCCGACCGCGCGTGGACGACGCTCCCCGAGTACATCAGGACGGCTTCGCCGACGGCCAGCGCGACCTCCGCGGGTCCGCCTCCGGGAGGGCACACGAAGAACGCCGATCGAGCCTCGCCGTCCGGGGGGCGCGCGTGGCGGAGCAGCATCAGCACGCTGACCGCGAAGTCCTCGGTGTCGAGGTGCGGCTCGGCGAAGTCCTGCTCGGTCTCGTACCAGTGATAGTACGTGCTCGTCGGAACGAACGGTGCGGCGGCCCGGGCGTGCTCGTGGACGAAGTCGGCGAGGCCCCGGCGCTCGAGGATCTCGCGCGCGCCCGGCGCGGACTCCACCATCAGGTGGTTCGTGGCACGCACCGCGCGCGGCCGCACCTGGCCGGCTTCCTGCACCAGCGCGTCGACGCACGCCGCATCGGCCCACGGCGGGCGCCCCTTCCAGAGGTAGCCGGTGGCCGAGACGGCGGCGGCGTGCGGTGCCTGGCGCCGCATCGCGTCGGCGATGTCCGCCATCCCCTCGACGGACGCTCGCTCGGGCTGCCGCGCGGGCCGGAAGCTCGACACGGCCAGGCGGAGCAGCTTGCGCAGCCGCTGGCGCTCCTCGCCGGTGAGCGCGACGCCTTCGAGGGCAGCGGACCAGCTCATATCGCGTGGTGCCGGAGCTCGTCGCGCAGGCGGAACCCGAACGAGATGGCACGCACGCGCTCGCCCTCCGCGATCGGTGTGCGCGCGTGAACGATCGTGTCCGCATAGAACAGCAGCAGCTCTCCTGCCTCGAACACGAGCCGTTGCGGCGCCTCGCCGACCGGATAGAGCACGAGCTCGGACCGTCGCTGCCGATCGGCGGTGTGCGACACGAGGAGGTTCGCGTTCACGCTGAACTTGTCGGTGTCGACGTGCGGGCGGATCTCGGCGCCGGGCTCGTCGTAGAAGATGCTCGTGATCTCGACCTCGTCGAGCACGGGACCGGCCTGGTCCTCGACGAGCGCCCGGAGCTCGGGGGCGCCCGCGATCGAGCGCGCGACCGGGCCCCCCCGCGCGATGTGCTGCCCCCACCGCGCGCGCACCGCCCGCGGTTGCTGCTGCTCGAGCTCCTGTTGCAGCGCGCCGAGCTGCTCGCCGGTGAGCCACGCCAGGTGCCCGCGATACAGCACGCCGTCGGCGCGGAGGTTGCGCCGGCCCTGGCGCATCTCGAACAGGCAGCTCTGCGCGAGCCGGAAGCCGTTCAGCGCGTCGCCGGCCGGCAGCGAGCCGTCGTTCGGCAGGCTGCCGGCGGCGAGATCGAGGACCTGCTTCATGAGGAAGAACTCGGCCGGATCGTCGGTCCGGACCGAGGACACCAGCTTCTTGCTCAGGTCTCGATGCATGCGCGCCCGCGGGCTACATGTCGTTGTGGACGGACTGCGTCTTGAAGGCGGCCAGCTCGCCGCCGTCGCCTCCCATGTCCATGTCACCGCCGCCCATGCCGCCGGACACCTTGGCCATCTGTTCGGCGCTCAGCGTGCCCTCGGTCCGGGTCGCGAGGTCCATCATGGACGCGAACGCTTTTTGCTCGTCCGCCGAGAGCGAACCCTGGAACACCTTCAACTTCTCCATCAAGCTCTGAACTGCTGTCTTGCTCATGTGCTTCCCTTTGTTCGCCCGAACGGGCTAGGCTCGTCAGCCTCGCATACCCCATGTCGTCGATGCAATTGCGAACCCTCGGCGCCCAGCTGAGCTTCCTTCCGGATGTGTTCGGTGTGGCCGAGTGCGGCGTGATCGCCGCAGCGATCGAGCAAGGCTCTGCACATAATGCGCTGTCCGGTGCGTTTGATGGCACCTATGGCTTTCAGCGCGTGTTTCGTAAGGATGGGCTCCCCGAGCTCCTGGCCGAGTATCCATGGCTCGCCGGCTTCATCACCGCGGCGGTAGGTGACGCGCGCTGCGATGCGTTCTACCTCAACGGCCTCATCATCGCGGGCGGCCGGGAGGTCAAGCGTCACCTCGATTGCAGCCTGAACGGCTGGCTCGGGTACACGCGCACGCCCGAGGAGGTCACCGTCCTCTATGTCCGCGTTCCGGACGATCTGCACGGCGGCGAGCTCCAGCTGTTCGACGATCGCGGCCGCGTCGCCGAGATCTCGCCGCGCACCGGCGCGGTCCTGCGGTTCGCCGGCGAGCTCACCCATCGCGTGGCCCCGGTGCGATCGAGCACGGCCCGGATCAGCGTGGTGCTCGAGCAGTATGCGGTCGGCGAGGACGCCCGGGCTCGGATCCCGCGGTACGCTGGCGACGCGGACGGCCACCCGACGCGGCCACCGGCCGCGCCGCAGCTCGCGACCAAGCTCGCGCGGTTCGCGCAGGCGCTGAGCGCGGAAGAGCGCGAGGTGCTGGAGGCGCTCGTCCGCGGTCGCAGCTCGGCCTCGTGAGCCGGCGCGATCAGGACGTCGGGCCGCACGACGCAGGTCACGGCGAGCGAGGTCGCGCTCAGAAGCTCGGGCCGCACGGGATCGCGCCGAGCCGCAGCGCGTGGCCGCCGGTGGCGCCGTCGTCGGTCCAGAACACGCTCTTGCGATTGCCGGTGCACTCGGCGTCGGGTGCGATCGCGAGATCCTCGTTGTTGAGGTTCGGCATCCCGGTCGGCCGATCGCTGGTCCGGCGGTTGACGAACCGGCCGTGGCCGGGCGACAGCGCGTTGGCCTCGATCGCCAGGATCGCGAGCTCGCCGTTGCACGAGTCGTCGCACGCGGTCCACAGGTTGCCGCGGTCGCGATCGAACGCGAGGCCCATCACCGCGGTGTGGCCGCCGGCGAACGACGCCACCCGCTGCAACCCGCCGCCGGTGTGATCGAGGGCGTACACGTAGATCATCCCGTTGCCCTCGAGGCCGACCAGGAACAGCCCGGTGCCGTGGCCGGGGTAGCGGCTCGGGTCGTACGGCTGGGCCAGGTGCGCGTCGTGGAAGCCACGCGCCACCAGCGCGCTGTCGGGGATCCACGTGATCGCCTCGAGCCCGAGGTTGGGGCCGACCGCGGGCAGATCGGCCGTCAGGTTCCACTCGTGGGTCGCGGTGAGCGCCGCGCCGGCGGTCGCGGTGTCGAACCGGAGCACGCTGAGCCGGCTGGTCGCGCCGACGTTGTTGTCGCGCTCGGTCGCGACGTAGACCGCGGTCGAGGTCAGCTCGGCCTTGGTGACGCCCTCGGCGTCGGGGCTGCCGAGGCCGCCCGGGTAGTGCAGCGCCTTGCCGGCGGCCCAGCCGTCCGTCGTGCTCGGGGCCCACACGGCGCCGGTGCGCTCGACGCGGTAGAGCAGCGACGGATCGTTCTTCACCGCCCACAGCACGGCCGGTCGGCCGCCGGCGGCCGGCTCGTAGGCGAGGCCGCTGAGGTTCTGGCCGAACGTCGTGGCGTTGTCGACCGTCGTGACGGCCGCGTCGCCCGGCCAGCGGCGATCGTCGTTGTCGAGGATGGTCAGCGTGTGGGTCGCGATCGCGCCGGCGGTGGCGCCGTCGGGCGGGAGCAGCGTGATCTGCACGGTCTCGGCCGGCTCGGCGGCGGTGTCGTCGAGGATCGGCACCAGCACGCGCGCCGAGGTCTGGCCGGCCGCGATCGTCAGCGTGCCGCTCGCGAGCCCGTGATCCGCGCCGCCGGTGGCCGTGCCCGCGATCGTGTAACGGATCGTCAGCGCGGCCGGCACCGGCGCGCTCGCCGTCACGTCGATCGGCCAGCTGCCGGTGCCTTCCCACGTCGTCTCGCTCGCCGAGGCGAACGCGACCGAGGGGTGCGCGGGGTCGCCGGGAACCTCGTCGTCGTCGCCGCCGGGGCCACCGGGTCCGCCGGATCCGGCGGGCCCCGCGCAGGCGACGGTCGCGAGCACGAGCGCCATCACGGCGCCGGCCTTGCCGCAGCGCTGCGCCGTCCGCGAGGACGACACGGTGACAGGCATACCTTCGCGGGCGTCGGTCGATTCCACGGGATCGCTGTAAGCAAGACCGTAGCCATCGCGCGCCGCGCCCAAGTGGCTGAACACGGAAGACTTATCCGCGCAGGCCCGGCGAGCGCCGACCCCGATCCCCGGCGCCTGCGGCCCACGCCCACGTACGCGTGGACGCGGCGGGCCATCCTGGGCGCGACCCTCGCGTCGTGTCGGGCCTCGCGGCTTCGGGTAACGTCGACACGTGTCTTGCGCAGCGATGCTCGCCCTCGTACTGCTGCTTCCGGCCTGTGCGCACCCGGTCTCCCCGAGCCCAGGTGCGGCAGCTGACCGCAGGCACGATGACGCGACCGCGCAGGACAGCTCGCCCGGCGAGGCGCGCGCACCTGCATCGTCCGCGGAGGTCCGACCGGCGGAAGCACCGGGCCCCGACGGCGATCACGCGCCCGCATCAGCCACGGCGGAGTGCGACGAGTTCGACCCGCGGAACCCGGCGTGCAAGGCCGCCTGTGGCAAGCACGGCGCGTTCATCGTCGGCGATTGTCAGCACTGCCCATCACCCCCCGATCCGGACCTCGAGGCGTGTCAGCGGATCATGCCGTGCCCGGATCCCCCCGATCGCCGCGTCCGGGCATGCCTGCCGCACCGCCGCTCGCCCGACGACGGGGTGAGGTTCGCGCGCGTGCTGAAGATCGAAGCCATCCCCGAAGGCCTGGTCGTCGTGCTCGGCGCGGGGTCCAGGGATGGCATCGAAAAGGACTGGCACGCCACCGTCCTGGATGGCGACACCGACACGCCGCTGGCAGGTGGCGAGGTCATCGTCGTCCGGATCGACAAGGGCGTGATCGTCGGCAAGGTGCACCTGACCGCCGATCAACTCGGCCACAACACGCGCGTCCGGCTGACCCGGAACTAGCACCGCGCCACAGAGCATCTGACCGGTTGCGCTGCGGTGCTCTGCGGAGAGGCTGGAGCACCCTCTGGTCCCGCCGCCGCGAAGTCCACAGGAGAGCGCGGACACGCGCGCTCGCGCCGCGGGGCTGGGTCGGGCGCTCGTCCGTTGACCACCGAATCGAGCATGGAGGGCGGTGCCATCTCCACGACCGGCCGGCGATCCACCACCCGGCCGTGCAAT
>Ga0137459_1000196_pt1 | contig 21704 bp, 13 predicted proteins | sample EasRivERMGT700_2_FD_104908 | JGI IMG/M metagenome (GOLD analysis project Ga0137459, IMG submission 104908) | Soil microbial communities from meander-bound floodplain in the East River, Colorado, USA - East River MetaG ERMGT700_2 | ecosystem: Environmental > Terrestrial > Soil > Floodplain ...
CGATCTCGACGTGTGTTTCGCGGAAGCGTTGGCGTACACGGCCTCGCTGACTTCGAGCAACTACGCCCGCAAGCGCCCGAGCAAGCCTTCGTCGAGACGCCGCGCTACGTGAGCTGACCGGCAGTTCCCGGTTAGCGACGTCGGATGGCACGCCAACGCGAGCGCGAGGCGAAGGGCTCTCCGCGAGGCGTAGCTTCCACGCCGCTCGCTGCGGGGCACAGGTGGCTGAGTGTTGCCACGGTAGGCAATGCAAGATCCCGCCGTCCGCTGTCTCCGACGAGCGGGGGGCCCTATCGCCGGCAAGCGAGCGTGCTCGCGTTCTCGCAGGAGGACGTGCGCTGCGCTGGCCACATTCCGAGCTGACCCGGCGGGGTGGAGGAGCACCAAGAAGACTGCAGTTCTCGTCGAAGAGTCGCCGTAAGTAAGCGGCATTGGGACTAGATCAGGGCGTACTGTCGGGGTCGGCCGGATCGCTGCCCGCGTCCACTTCATCCCCGTCGAGATGGCCATCGCCGTCCCGATCGATCCCGGCGCGCCCGCCCGAGCCCGGCGGGACGCAGGTGTACGTGAGCTCCGTTCTGCCCGCCAGCACGGGGACCAGGCGGAGCAGCGCGTCCGGGATCGGCAAGAGCGCTTCGCGATCGGCGGTGAACTTGCCCGCGCCGAGGTAGAGAAAGCCGATCTCGTGGTCGAATGCCTGTCCCTTGACGACCAGATCGCACTCGCCGGCGTCGGCGCGAGCGACGAGGAGATCGATCCGAGGCCCGGCCACGGCGCCGTTCGAACCGGTGAGCGTGATCTGCTGCCCCACGATCGGAAACATGTTGGTGTCGAAGGCCAGGACGAAGTCTTCGACTTGACGCCGCAGGACGATCCCTGCGGGGCCGGGCGGGAACCCGCCGGGGTTGACGGTCGGGAGCTGGTTGAACCCGCTCATGTCGATGAACCGGAAGGCGGTGTCCGCGGAGCCGTCGTGCAGGAAGCCGAAGCCGCGGACCTGATCGCCCTCGAAGTTGTTGTTGCCGGGGTTGACGAAGGTCGTCTCCGCCATGCCGAACATCCCGACCTTCTGGTAGGCGTTGCGCAGGTGGGGGACCTTGAACATCTGGGTACCCAACTCGAAGGCCTGAAAGCCCATGGTCCCGAAGAAGCCCGGCGCGGCGGTCCCGGGATTGCCGCTGCGATCGATCACGTGGCAGTCGACGCAGGCGTTCGTGAAGTCGACGATGTGCGGGTTCACGAAGAAGTCGTGGCCGGCCTGCTGGTCGGGCGTGAGCGAGTTGTCGAGCTTCCGGATCGGGTTGGGGGGATAGGTGACCTGGAGGATGAAGTCGGCGAACGCCGCGAGGTCGGCTTCGGGGATCGCCGCGTTGCGCCCGAGGAGGTCCGTGAAGCCCACGCGGAACTTCATGAATGCGGCCTTCTCGTCGAATGATCCGCTGTCCGGCTGGGCGCTCGGTGCGTCGTTGCCTCCCGTGCGGTCGCCGCGCCAGTGCATCGGGCCGTGGTTCGCCATCCCGCGCAGGCTCTGCGTGGTCATCGGCCCCTTCATCGGCTGAAAATCGGGGTTGAAGGTCGGGTCGAACACGGCCGGCGGGAACACGAAGGGGCCCGGGTTGTGCAATACGGACGCGTCCGGATTGCCGAGATCCCAGGCGAGGCTGTCGAAGTCGCCGAACACGTGGCAACTCGCGCACGAGGTGTCCCCGTGGCTCGAGCTGAACGAGGCGTCGTAGAGGAAGCGGCGCCCGTTGACGACGCTCGGCGGCTCGGGGCTGTACATCGGGACGTGGGCCGTCTCGGTGCGGCTCCGGGTGTCGATGACCGAGATCGCGTTGTCGAACCGGGTCAGCACGTAGAGCCGGCGGTTCTGGTCGTCGAGCACGAGCCCGGTCGGCCCGCCGCCCGTCACGGCGATCTGGTTCGCCGTGCTCGGGACGAAGCTATTGGCCTCGAGCTCGGACGTCCGGTAGACCCCGACCTTGCTCGAGCCGAGGGCGGTCACGTACAACGTCGAGCCATCGCCGGTGATGGCCATTCCCGTCGGCTGCGCCAGGCTCCTGGCGTTCTCGGGGTTGGGGATGGGGCTGCAGCAGACGTCGTAGTTGATGTGCTTGTTCAGGTGCCTCGGGGCGACGTTCCCGCCGGGGCCCAGGACAGTGATCCGGCTCTCGTGCGTGTGACCCCGCACGGTCCTGCCCGCGAAGCTCCCGGGGCCTTCGAAGCGGGCGTCGTTGCGGGCCTCGGTGTTCGAGACATACACCTTCCCGCTCACGGGGTTCACGATCATGTTGAACAGCAGGGTCCCGACGCCGGCGTAGGAGCCGGCGGAGCCGCCGAGCTGCGCCGGCGGGTTGGCCATGGCGTCGATCACGAAGACATCCTTGTCGGGCAGGGCGAACTTCACCTTGTCGTCCCAGACCCGGCCGCTCTCGTCGACCCAGTGTGCGCCGTTGAACCTGGCGATCAAGCCCGTGAGCGGCTGCTGGATGCCTTCGAAGTTGGTGGTCGGCGCCAGCTGGGGGAACACCTCGCCCGGGCCGAGCAGGACCTGGGAGTTGATGGCCGTGGTGCGGTTGCCCGAGTGGAAGGCGGCCGTGTAGACCCGCGTTCCGTCCGGGGTCACGGCGAGCGCGCGGGGCGTATCGCTGAACAGCGTGAGGATCGTGAGCGGGTTGCCGCCGAGCGAGCTGCCCAGGTGGTCGGCGTCGAATACCCAGACGTCGTGCCGTCCGATCCCGGCCGTCGTGAGCTGTGGATCGAACGGGATGTTCTGCCCGCGGTGCGCGGTGGTGATGAAGGCGCGGCGGCGGCCTGGACCTCCGAACACGATATCGCGCGGCTCATCGCCGACCAGCAGCGTGCGCACGACGCGGACGTCGTGGCCGTCCTGGCCGAACGTGATGACGCTGACGCTGTCCGACAGGTGGTTGACGACCCAGACCTCGTGGTTGGTTCGCGCCGCGACCGCGACGGGCTCGAGCCCGACGGGGATCGAGCTCTGATGGATCAAGCCGTTGTGCTTGATCTCGAAGACCTCGATGCGGTGATCGGGTGTGTTGACGGCGAACAGGTGCGTCTTGTCCGGGGACAGCGCGAGCGGTCGCACCTGCCCACTCTCGAACACGGTGTCCCCGGCCGTGGGCGCTGCCGGTGAGCGATGGTGGCTGATCCCGATGTCAGGGTCCGTGGGTTTCGTGGGCTTCGTCAACTCGACGGAGAGGCGGTCCTCACCGGAGACACAAGCGGGCGCTGCTGCCAGCGAGACCGCCACGAAGACAAGGTGCCACCTCACCGAGCCGCGATACGAATGTCGTGAATCCATGCTGCCCCTCCCCTTTGTGCGTTGTTGTATTCGCTACCCGACCAACAGGCTGCACGAGGTCTGATGATGGGATCAAAAACTCTTGTGCCAAGAGAAATCATATTTGCTCGGTTGTCAAGGATCATTGTGTGAAGCGCCGAAGTACAGTCTGTGATCCGGGCCAATCAAGACCGTCGAGCTTCATGCCCGAACAACAGAACATGAGAAATGCATGAATCCGGTCGCGCTGCGATACCCGTATACCTGCCGCATGATGATGCGGGGGCTGCCTTCGAGCGCGGCGGATCTACCCAGGATGGAATCCGTGTGATCTCGCTCGCCATGAAATCTGAAGGAGAGCCGAGCAACGCTCGGTGAGGATATTGCCTCGACAATCACACGTGCGCTGGATGGTCATGCGGCACGTGATGTCATCGACCTCGCACAAAACCATATCGGTGTGCTTGCGCGTCATTGGGTCCGTACGAGCTCAGCGTTGCGGGTGCCTCACGTCCAGCTCCTGTGACGGCGCGGGGACGCTGGGGAGAACACCACGTCTCGATCAGTCAGTCCCTGCGGTCGCGCGGTTCGCCTGCCCGAGCAAGCGACGCCGCACCGCTGGATGCATAATATCAGGCGGTGACAGACCTTCCCCTGGTGGTCGTCGGCGCTGGCGTCGTCGGGCTCGCCGTGGCTGCACGGCTCGCCCCGCGGTTCCCCGAGCTCGTCGTGCTCGAGCGCCGCGGGCGCCACGGGACCGAGACCTCCAGTCGCAACAGCGAGGTGATCCACGCCGGCATGTACTACCCGACCGGGTCGCGGAAGGCGCAACTGTGTGTTCGCGGCAAGGCGATGCTCTACGAGCTGTGCCAGCGGCTAGGGGTGCCTCACCGCCGGGTCACCAAGCTCATCGTCGCCACCGCGCCGGACGAGGTCGCCGAGATCGAGCGCATCCTCGCCCTCGGCCATGCCAACGGCGTGGAGCTGTCCCTGCTGACCGCGGCGCAGTGCCGGAGCCTTTCGCCGGCGGTCCCCGCGGTGGCGGGCCTGTTCTCGCCGACCACGGGCATCGTGAGCGCCCACGATCTGATGGACGCGCTGCTCCACGAGGCGAGGCGGGGCGGCGCGATCCTGTCGCCGAGGGCCGAGCTCGTCGCCATCGAGCGGCGCGACCGTGACTACCGGATCGACATCCGGACCCCCGACGGCGTCGAGTCGCTGACCAGCGAGCGGATCGTCAACGCCGCCGGGCTCGACGCGGACACCGTGGCCGCGCTGGCCGGGGTCGACGTGGCCGCCGCCGGCTACCGGCTGCACTGGTGGAAGGGCAGCTACTTCGCGGTGTCGGGCGCCCGCGCGCGGATCACCTCGCGGCTAGTCTATCCGGTGCCGACCCAGGTCAGCCTCGGCGTCCACGCGGTGCTCGGGCTCGACGGGCGGCTCCGGTTCGGCCCCGACGCGGCGTACCTCGCCGACCGGATCGCCGACTACCGGGTGGACGAGACCAAGCTCGCGACGTTCGGCGCGGCGGTCCGCCGCCTGTTCCCGCAGATCGACGACGCGGATCTCACGCCGGACATCGCCGGCATCCGTCCCAAGCTGCAGGGGCCCGGCGGCAGCTTTCGCGACTTCGTGATCGCCGAGGAGTCCGCCCGCGGCCTGCCCGGGCTGGTCAACCTCGTCGGCATCGAGTCGCCGGGGCTGACCTCCGCGCTGGCGATCGCCGAGGAGGTCGACCGGTTGCTCCCGGCCTGAGTCACCACGTCCCGGGCGCCCCGGGGCCGCCGAACGCGATGTTGCCGACCTAGAGCTAGTAGTACCCCGCCACAGTGGTTTTGATCGGTTGCGCCGGCAGTGCGTGCCATGAGCTCCCGGAGCCTCCTGGAGAACGCGGACACGCGCGCTCGCGCCGCGGGGCTGGGTCGGGCGCTCGTCCGTTGACCACCGAATCGAGCATGCAGGGCGGTGCCATCTCCACGATCGGCCGACGATCCACCACCCGTGCAATCTATCTCACGCCCTGACCCACCCCGCGGCGCTACGCTGCGCGTTGACGTCGGGCACCGCAGCGCAACTGGTCAGATCCACTGCAACGAGATACTCGTACATTCTAGTGCCCCGCCACAGCGCATCTGACCGGTGGCGCTGCGGCGAGGCCCGGGAGTCTCGGTCCTGCCGCGCCGGCGCCAGCGCGCAGCGCAGCAACGCGGACTGGGTCACGCCGCGAGATAGATTGCACGGCCGGGTGGTGGATCGTCGGCCGGTCGTGGAGATGGCGCCGCCATCCATGCTCGATTCGGTGGTTGACGGACGAGCGGCGGACCCAGTCCGCGGTGCCAGCGCGCGTGTTCGCGATCTCCTGGAGCTCACGGCCCGCACGGTCCGCACGGCCGGCGCAACCGAGCAAACCCGCGATCGTCACGCCTCGAGCAGCGGCAGCTGGTCGCCCCGCTCGATCGTCTCGATCGCGTCGAGCAGGACCGCCGACGCGAACGGCTTGGCCACGAACCCGCAGGCGCCGTCCTGCAGGCACTGGCGGATGTCGTCCTGGATCGCGTAGCCGGACACCAGCAGCACCCGCGCGCAGGGATCGATCGCCCGCAGCTCCTTGAAGCACTCCGCGCCCCCCATGCCGGGCATCGACATATCGAGCACGACGACGACGTCGTGGTTGTCGCGAAACCGCTCGATCGCCTGGACGCCCGACTCGGCATCGATCACCGCGTAGCCGTGGCGCTCGAGCATCCGCTTGCTGGTGATCCGGATCGCAGGCTCGTCGTCGACGATCAGCACCCGGCCGCGCACCGGCGTGGCGGGGACCGGCGTGGCGGGGACGAGCTTGGTCGGCAGGGTCGCGGCGGGGATGTAGATCGTGATCCTGGTGCCGTGGTCGGGCGCGCTGTCGACGACGATCGTGCCGCCGTGGCTCTGCACGGCGCCGTACACCATCGCGAGCCCGAGCCCGGTCCCGCTGCCCACCGCCTTGGTGGTGAAGAACGGCTCGAACATCCGGGTCCGCGTCGCCTCGATCATGCCGGAGCCGGTGTCGCTCACGGTCATCGCCACGTAGTCGCCGGGCGGCAGCCCGTTCGGCGCGGGCCCGGGGCCGAGCTTCGCCACGTGCAGCGCGACCGCGATCGACCCATCGCCCGCGATCGCGTCGATGCTGTTCAGGCACAGGTTGACCAGCGCCTGCGCGAGCTGCGCGGCGTCGCCATCGACCTCGAGGGTCCCGGTCATCTCGAGCGTGATCCGGATCCGCTTCGGGGCGCTGCGGATCAGCATGGAGATCACCTGGCGCGCGACCTGCTCGAGATCGGTGCGCTCCTTGCGGTACGTGCCGCGGCGCGAGAACGCGACCATGTTGCGGGTCATCTCGCCGCCGCGCCGGCACGCGGCGATGATGCCCTCGAGGTCGGTGCGGGCCGTCGCGAGCGTCGTCACCTCGCGGACGAGCTCGGCGAGGCTCAGGATGCCGGCGAGCACGTTGTTCATGTCGTGCGCGAGCCCGCCGGCCAGCGTGCCGATCGCCTCCATCTTCTGGGCCTCGATGAACTGCTCGCGGAGCCGCTCGCGCTCGTGCTCGGCGCGCTCGCGCTCCGACATCTCGCGCTTGGTGTCGTCGAGCGCGGTCGCCAGCTCGCGCGTCTTGGCCTCGGCGAGCTCGCGCAGGCGCTCGACGTCGTCGACGAACGCGCGGTTCGCGGTGTTGCCCAGCCAGCCGAGCGCCAGCGCGACCACGACGAACAGGCCCTGAAAGCCCAGCTGATCGTGGGCGAGCGCGACCGCGATCCACGCCACGGCGACGATCAGCGACGGGACGATGACGTAGACCCGCGCGAGCTGGACCGTGCCGTTGGCGATCACCATCACCACGATCAACGAGGCCCAGCCGGAATCCTGGTACACCGCGTAGCCGGCGACGATCGAGCTGGTCGCGGCGCTCCACAGCGCACAGATGAGCGCCGCCGCCCACCGGGCCGCGATCCGCTTGCCGCGGATCAATAGGTAGGTAAAGGTCGCAGCCAGCCACGCCCCGCCGCTGGTCAGCGTGACCAGGAGCGACGGATCCACGATCCGCTGGAACGCCATGGCGAACGGGATGCTCGCCATCATCGCGAACGACACCGCCTTCAGGCGCCCGAGCTCGATCGCCTGGACGCGAGCCGGTTCCGCGCGCATCCGGAGCTCCATAGGACGGTAGTAGTATCGCGATCGCGTTCGAAGTTGGGCAGCGACCCGTTTTCATATGGCCGGCATGTTGCCGGCGGCGTCAGCCGATCACGGTCGCGGGGGCATGCAAATCGCCGAGGTCGGGGTCCATCGCGGGCGCCGCGGCGCTACCATGGCCGCGTGCAGGCGATCCGGACGCTCGGCCAGTTCGTCGAGGAGGAGCAGATCGTCGCGTGGATCTCCGGCGCGGTCGCCGAGATCCATGAGGTCGCCGCGCGCCAGGCCAGGACGGCCGGCAAGTCGCAGAAGCTCGCCGTCTCGTGCACCCGCTGCGCGGCGACCAAGACGTGCTGCTGGTCGATGGTGGTCGCGCGGCTCTACGAGGGCGTGATCATCGCCGACCGACTCCGGCGCACCGGCCGCGATACCCCCGCGCTGCGCGACGAGCTCCGCGCGCGCGCCGAGGCGATGGAGGCCGCGTCGCCCCGGGGCTTTCGCACGCCCTGCCTGTTCCTCGATGCGCGCGAGCGCTGCACGATCTACGACGTCCGCCCGGTCCCGTGCGGCCTGCTCCACGTCTACACCGATCCGGCGTGGTGCACGACGCTGGCGGGCGAGATCAAGGGCTACGTGCCGCTCGAGGAGCTCACCGCGGCGATCGAGCTCGAGGAGGCGTTTCGCGATCGGCTGGCGCTGCGCAGGAAGGTCGGCCGGCGCTACCTCGGCGTGCTGCCGCGGATGGTGGTGGTCGCGCTCGAGGCCTGGGAGCGCACCGACTTTCGCGACTACCTGCGCCAGCTGCCGTGGCCGAGCAGCATCGAGATCGCGCGGTGGGACGAAGCTGCGCCGCCGGCCGACCAGGCGACCTGAGCACGTCCGCGGCGAGGTGCGGTCCGGGTGGGTCGGTGGCCTTCCGCCGCCACCGGCCGTCGCCAGCAGTGATACCTTCTGCCCCCATGAGGGCATTGCTCGCGGTCGCGCTCCTGGTGGTCGGTTGTGATTCGCGTGCCACCACATCCGATCCGGCGGCCGGCCGCGCCGAGCAGAAGGCTCGCGAGTACGAGAGCTGCAGCGCGAGCGTGCAGTGCCAGGACGAGCTGCGGTGCTTCGACCAGATGTGCCGCCGCATCGCGCGCTCGACGGTCGGAGACTACTACGCCGCCGCCGGGGCGCTCGCGCGCACCAAGGGCGATCTCGAGGCCGCGATCGCCGCCTATGCCCAGGCGCTCGGCCACTACGACGCCGAGAAGGTCGCGCTGCCGCCCGACGTCGACTGCGCGTACGGCGCGACGCTCGCCGCCGCCAAGGCCAAGAAGGAGCACGCCGAGCTCGGCGCCCGTGTGCTGCACCGCTGCGTGCTCGCGGTCCCGGTCGGCAGCCGGCTGCGCGAGCAGGCGCTCGCCGAGCTCGCGGCGGTGGCCGACGCCGGCCTCGATCCGGTCCTGCTCGGTGCCAACAAGGTCGCGGACCTCTACCTGACCAAGGGGCCCGCGCGGCCGGCCACCGACAAGCTCACCGTCACGGTCACGCCGACCCCGGTCCCGGCCGGCAAGACGTACTCGCTGATCCCCGACAAGCTCAACGAGGCCGATCTGCACACCGCGCTCGTCGCCTGCTGGGAGGCGTACAGCACCGCGAGCAAGAAGGACACGCTGACCGTCACGATCGGGCTCAAGGTGAGCTACCTCGCGGCGGAGTACGAGGACGAGCCCGGCACGTTCAGCCTCAAGCTCGATCCGCCGATCGCCCTGCCGGTGGGCAGCCCCGACGCGGGGGCCGACGCCTGCGTCCGCCAGATCCTCGAGCCCGCGCTCAAGGGCCTCAAGATCACCGACGCGTTCACCACCAAGCTCGCCGTGACCATCAGGTAGCCCGGTACGTAGGCCGGCGCCGCCGGGCGTGGTAGCTAGGGCGTCGTGGATGAACAACTCGACCCGCGGACGGTTGGTCTCACGGGCAGGCTCGACGCCACGGCGGTGATCGCGCGCCGCGCCGGCGCTGGCGCTGGCGATGGCGCTGGCGAATGGAGAGCCGCCCGGTGACCAAGCGCAAGCCAGCGCCACCCGCGCACCACGCGGTGTCGAGCCTCCGCGTCACCGGCGGGTTCCTCGGCGGAGCCGTGCTCGAGCTCGCCGATGGGCTCAACTGCCTGATCGGCGGCCGGGGCACCGGCAAGACGACCGCCCTCGAGTTCCTGCGTTTCGGCTTGGGCCTCATGCCCGACCCCAAGCTGCACCCGCAGCGCCACCGCGCGATCGACGGGCTCGTCAAGGCCAACCTCGGGGCAGGCCGGCTCGCGATCGAGCTGCAGACCAAGACCGGGATGCGATACACGGCCGGGCGCGGCGCCGCGGACGCGGTGCAGGTCGTCAACGAGGCGGGCACCGCGGTCCCCGTCCTCCTGGATCGCGACCAGATCTTCGGCGCCGACGTGTTCAGCCAGAACCAGATCGAGGAGATCGCCGGAAGCCCCGCCGCGCAGCTCGCCCTGCTCGATCGCTTCGTGGAGAGCGATACCTCGGCGATCGCACGCGATCTCGAGCTGCTGCAGCGCCAGCTCGATCAGACCACGGTGGATCTGCGGCGCCTCGACACGGAGATCGACGACCTGAGCGCGCGCGCCTCCGAGCTCCCCGTGATCGAGGAGCGGCTCAAGGGGGTCGCCCAGGCGGAGGGCCCCGACGCCGCCAAGATCAACGCGGCGCACGCCGCGAAGACCGCGCGGGCGCGTGAGGCGCTGGTCGCCGACCAGCTCGTGGCCGCCACCCACAAGGCGGCGAGCGATACCGCCGCCGCCGGGGCGGCGTTTCGATCGACGGTCGAAGCCCAGCTCGACGGCGCCGTCCGCGCCGGGGTCAACGGCGACCTGTTCACCGCGCTCGAGGCCGACGTTCACACCTTCGAACGCGCGCTGGTGACCGCCACCGCCTCGATCGCCAAGGCGGCCGCCGCCGCGGAGGTCACGATCAAGCGGTGCCAGCTGGCGATCCTGGAGCGCCATGCGCTGCAAGAGGCCGACTATCGCAAGACGGTCTCCGAGTTCGAGGAAGAGGGCGGGCGCGCCGTCGAGCGCACGGCGCTGCAGGGGAGCCTGGCCGACGCGGTCACCGCCGCCAAGCAGAAGGCAGCCAAGGACACCCAGCGGCGAGGCTTGACCACGAAGCGGAGCGAGCTGCTCGGGCAGATGTCGGAGCTTCGCGATCGCCGGTTCGCGGCGCGCAAGCGCGTGGCCGAACGCCTGACCCAGCAGTTCTCGACCATCCGCGTCACCGTCACCCAGGCCGCGGACTCCCAGGTCTATCGCGACCTGATCGCCCGGGCGCTGAAGGGCTCCGCGATCAAGCAGAACGTGGCGGCCGAACGGCTCGCCGAGGTGTTCCTGCCCACGGAGCTGGCACGCGCCGTCGCCAGCGGCGACACCAAGCTCATCTCCGAGCGCACGGGCTTCGACGAGGAGCGGTCCCGGAAGGTGGCGGATGCGCTGCGCGCCGATGGCTGCGCGTACGAGATCGAGTCGGTCGACCTCGAGGACGTTCCGCGCATCGAGCTGCTCGATGGCGGCACGTACAAGCAGTCGCCGAACCTGTCCACCGGTCAGCGCTGCACGACCATCCTGCCGATCCTGCTGGTCCAGAGCGAGCGCCCGCTGCTCATCGATCAACCCGAGGACAACCTCGACAACGCCTTCATCTACGACACCGTCGTCCAGGCGCTGCGGGCCGTGCGGGGCACGCGGCAGGTCATCTTCGTCACCCACAACCCGAACATCCCCGTGCTCGGAGAAGCCGACCGGATCTTCGTGTTCGAGTCCGATGGTCAGCACGCCAGGCTGCGCCGGGTGGGCACGGTCGACGAGTGCAAGGAGGACATCGAGACGATCCTCGAAGGCGGGCGCGAGGCCTTCCTGCAGCGGAAGGCGCGTTACGGCCACTGAACCCAAAGACCCGCCAGCACCGCCGGGCCCGCCGGAGCCGCCAGACGAGCTCGCGGCCACGCTGGCGGCGCTCGATGCGCGAGCCTGGTCGCAGGTCCTCGCCGGGGTCACCGCGGCAGCGGCCTGGTTGCGGGCGGCCGCGCCCGATGACCGGCGGATCCCGCCGGTGATCGCCCGGCTCGTCGCGCTCGCCGATCACACCAAGTGGGAGGTCCGCAGGGCGGTCGCCCATGTCGCCGCGCAGACCTTGCATGGTGCGTTCGAGCCCGTGCTGGCGAAGCTGGCCACCGATGACAACAACCGGGTTCGCCAGGCCGCGGACGCCGCCGCCCTCCGGCGGCGCGACTGGGCCAACGCCAGCGTGCTCGGCCGCCAGCACGAGGATCACATCAACGCGACCCTCGACGATATCGAGGTCCGGTTCGGGCCCCGGGGCCGCGCCGCCGTGAAGCGCGCCAGCGAGCAGATCGCCAACACGTTCGCGCGCGAGCTGTACCACGAGGTCATCAAGCTGCTGTCCCCGCTCGCCGCTTCGGCCGACCGCCTGCGGACGCGGCTCGCGGACGACAGCGCGACCCGGGCGGATCTCGTGGACGAGGCGATCCGCATCGAGCAGCGCGCGGCCCACCTGCGGGCCGTGCTCGACGGGATGCGGTCCTACACCGCCCAGCCCAAGCTCGGCTTTGCGACCGAGAACCTGAAGGACGTCATCGACGAGACCGTCGCGCTGGTCCGCGACCATCGACGTGCTCCGGGCGCTCCGGGCGCTCCGGACATCGAGGTCCACGTCGACGACGCGATCACCGCCGAGGTGTCCCGCGGCCGCCTGGTCCAGGCGCTGATGAACCTGCTGGTCAACGCGGTGGAAGCCTATGCCGGGCTCGAGGCCGCGCTGCCGATCGTGGTGCGGGCGGTCCAGGAAGATACCCGCGTCGTGATCGCCATCGCCGACGCCGGGTGCGGCATGAACGAGGAGGTGCTCGCGGACGCGCCGGTGCTGTTTGCGACGAGCAAGCCGAACGGCACCGGCTTCGGGTTGCCGCTGGCCATCAAGATCATCGAGTCGGAGCACGACGGGTGGCTGCGCCTTGCGAGCACCAAGGGACGTGGCACGGTTGCCACGGTCACGCTCCCGGTCCGGCGGCCGCGAGGTCCGACATGAACAAGCACGTGGGCCTGATCGTCGAGGACGATCCCGCCATGGCGGAGGATCTCGCAGAGGTCCTCCGATCGCTTGATTGCGAGCTCGTCGCCGTCGACAACAAGCGCGACGCCCTCGCGGCGCTGCACGACAACCCGGTGTGCTTCATCCTGCTGGACCTCCACATCAAGCTCGACGGCGAGTCGATCCGGGGTCACTTCGAGCATGGCCGGAGCCTCCTGCGCGAGATGCGGGCCATGTACTCGGACCACACGGGCGCCGGCTACAGCCTGCCGATCGTGGTGGTCAGCGGCCATGCGCGCGAGGTCGAGACCGCGGTCGAGGTCATGCGCGACGGCGCCGACCACGTGATCCAGAAGCCGATCAAGGGCGGGGCGGTGTCCGACGCCGTGAAGGTGTGCCTCGAGCGCAGCGGCCGCGCCACCCACGAGCTGTGCGCGGCGGTCACGGCCCGCGACGCCGATCCCGCCCAGGGGCTCGTGCTCGCGATCCCGGCCACCCGGACCGGCCGGCGCACCCGCGTCCTGCTCGGCACGCGCAGCGCCGATCTGCCCAACCGGTCGCTGCGCGTCCTGCTCCACCTCGTGATCGCCAAGCTGTCCGGCCGATCGGTGCACAAGACCGAGCTCGGCGGGCGGGACGATCAGGGCTTCAAGGGCATCTCCGAGCTGCGCGACGATCTGAAGCCCGCCCTGGCGGATGGCACCAACATCATCGCGAACCTCTATCACGGCTACTATCGCCTGACCGAACAGGTCGTGATCGGCCCGTGTGACATCGCGGCGCTGGTCGCGGTCGACGAGGCGCCGATCACGGAGCTCGCCCGCGAGCTCGAGCGCCTGCTCGCGGAGCCCCACCCCCGAGCCTGAACAGCCTGACAGAACAGGCTGACGGAAACTGTCGGGAGTTTCGGCCGAGCCTCCGGCGAGGATCACGCGCCGCCGAAATCGCAGGTTGCTGGGGCCATGTCCCAGCCGCAGATCACCGCGACCCGCCTCGAGTTCTACCTGGTCTGGCTCGCGCTGCGGAGCGTCGCGCGGACCGAGGGCACCGTCGCGCGGCCGCTGCGCCATGCGATCGCGTCCTTCCTCGATCGGATCGACGCGCTCCTCGAGCTCGACATCGACCGCGAGCGTCGCCGGGAGATCGCCGATGTGCTCGTGCAGTTCCGTGGTCCCGGCCTGGTCAACGGTGCGCTGCGCAGCGGCTGCGCGCGGCTCGCCGACCTGCTCGGCGTCGTGCTGTCGGAGCCGGACACGCCGTTGCGCCGCCCCAAGATCGATCAGGTCACGTACATCCGGCTGCTCCAGCTGGCGCTGCACATCGAGGAGCACGGCGCCGGCGAGGAGCTGTGGGCCGAGCAGCTTGCCGCGCGCGCGAACGTCTCGCTCGATCGGGTCCACGCCGCGATCGCCCGGATGCTGGCGGACGGCGTCGCCCACCTGCCGGCCGGAGATGAGGACAGCCGCGCGGACGCGTTCTGCTTGAACGATCCGGAGACGGCGGAGGAGGTGCTGTTCTCTCCCGACGTCGATCGCGAGTGGCATGTCGACCGCGATCCCGAGGCCCACGGCGACGCGAAGGGCACGGCCCCCAACACGCACGAGGTCGTCCTGATCCACGGCCGCGGCACGGCCCGGACGGCGTTCTTCTTCGAGCTGCTCCGGCGGCTCGACCTCCGCCCGCTCGCGTTCGACGAGCTGACCGCCCGGACCGGATCCAGTAACCCGTCGGTCCGGGCGGTGGTCCGGGCGGCGTTCGCCCGCGCGCAAGCGGTGATCATCCTGTTGACCGGCGACGATCTGGTGAGCCTGCGGACCGATCTGCTGGGTGGCGCACCCGCGCAGGGCGGCGCGGGCGAGACGCTGCAGCCCCACCTGCGCGTCATCTTCGAGGCCGGCGTGGCCGTCGCGCTGCAGCACGAGCGCACGATCATCGTGGAGGTGCCGCCGCTGCGCGGGCTCCTGGATCTGGCCGACGTCCAGGTCGTCCGGTTTGCCACCGGCGCCCCCGAGGAGCGGACCCAGCTGGTCCGCCGGCTGCGGGCGGCCGGCTGCACGCTGCACACCTCGGGGAGCACCTGGTTACACCTCGAGTTTCCGGCGTAGTCGTCGACGCTGCGATGTGGTAGCTACGGGCGTCGTGGACGAAAAGCTCGACCTGCGGACGGTCACGCTCGACGAGGCCGAGGCGTTCGCCGTGGCCCAGGGCTGGCCGCGGTTTCGCGGCGAGCAGATCTGGCGCTGGGTCCACGACAAGGCGGCGCGCAGCTTCGACGACATGACCAACCTCGGCCGGGACACCCGCGCGCGGCTCGCCGAGACCGCGGTGATCGGCGGGCTCGAGCTCGCCGAGGTCCAGACCTCGCACGACGGCACGCGCAAGCTCCGGCTGGTCACCCGCGACGGCCAGTCGATCGAGAGCGTGCTGATCCCCGACGGCGACAAGACCACGCAGTGCATCTCGTCGCAGATCGGCTGCGCGGTCGACTGTCAGTTCTGCGCGACCGCGAAGATGGGGCTCAAGCGCAACCTCGACGCCGGCGAGATCGTCGATCAGGTCTACCTGGCGCGCCGCCTGCTCGCCGACGTCGATCCGGGGCGCCGGATCGGCAACCTCGTCTACATGGGCATGGGCGAGCCGCTCCACAACTACGATAACCTCGTCCGCTCGCTGCGGATCCTGACCCACGACAAGGGCGCGGGGCTGTCGCAGCGCCGGATCACGGTGTCGACCTCGGGCCTGGTGCCCAAGCTCGAGCGGCTCGGCGGCGAGGACGTCCGGCCAAACCTCGCGGTCTCGCTCAACGCCCCCAACGACGCGGTCCGCGACGCGATCATGCCGATCAACCGCAAGTGGAACATCGCCAAGCTGCTCGGCGCGCTGCGCGCGTACCCGCTCGAGCAGCGCCGGCGGATCACGTTCGAGTACGTCCTGCTCGCCGGCGTGAACGACTCGATCGGCGATGCCGGCCAGCTCTCGAAGCTCCTGCGCGGCATCAAGTGCAAGGTCAACATCATCCCGTATAACCCGCACCCCGATGCGCCGTACGCGCGGCCGTCGCACGCCGCGGTCACCGCGTTCCAGAACGAGTGCCGCCGGCTCGGGATGCCGACCTACCTGCGCACGCCGCGCGGCGACGACATCGACGCGGCGTGCGGCCAGCTCGCGAATCGCTCCGGCGGCGCGCCGATCGTCCCGCTGCGCGTCCGCCAGGGCCCGCCACCGCCGCCCCCGGTCGAGTGACGGCCGGGCACCGTCCCGGCGAGCCGAGCACGCGCCTCACGCGGCCACGGCGACCTCCAGGCGGCCCGAGCAAACCTTCCCTGATCCGCGTGCGGTGCGGCACAAACTACGTCAGGCTTCGTCCGGCCGCCTCGGGACGCCGTGGCCTGTATGGCGGCCCACGCATGGACGCGTGTTTTGCGTCCGATCGCTGCCTGCGTGCACGTGCCGGCGGTCGGGCGGGCGACCGACCGAGGCCCTCGCCCGTACGAATAGCCGTGGGAGGCTCGCGCGTTCCGTCCTCCGTGAGAAGTATGGCCGTCCATCCGCGTCCGGATCGCTCATCCTGGGTAGGGGGTCCCGATCGCAGGGGCTCCCGGAGTAGGCTCGCGCTGGTGGCTGCCTCCGGTTCCGCGCCTACGCCTCGCCCGCCGGGGCGAGCTTTGCTGCGGCTCGCGGGCGTGCTCACCCAGCTGAGCTGCGGCGCCTGCCTGTTGATCGGTACGATCGGCCTGGTCCTCGTCCAGCAGAACAAGACCGGCGGCATCGGTCCCGTCGCCGGGTGGCTCGCAACGGCCATGGCGGGCCTGGTGTTCGGCGGCCTCATCTATCGCGGCGGCCTGGTCAGCATGCTGGTCGCCGCGGCGATCGACGCCGGCTTCGGGATCACCTTGATCACGATCGCGTCCGACAGCCTGCGCAAGCTGCTCAAGATCTTGCCCGCCTCGGACGTCGCCACGATCGGCGATGGCCTCCACGTGGCCGGCTACGCGATGATCGGCGCGGGCGCCATGTGCCTGCTCTCGCTGCCCCAGGGCATCCGGTTCGCCCGGTGGTTTCGCGCCGCCGCCGCCACCCGCAACGCGATGTCCACCGCCCGCGGCTTCCCGCCGCCGCCGGTCCCCGCCCGTGGCTCGGCGTACATCATCCCCGCGGAAGACCAGCCGGCCTCTCGCCGCCGCCTGTACATGGTGCTCGGCGGCCTCGCGGTCGGCGTCGGCGCGGGGGTGGGCGTGCTGGTGTCGTCGTCCAGGCCGCCGGGGCCGGAGCCGTCCGGCCACGTGGGCTCCGCGGTCGCCGGCACGGGCTCTGGCAAGGCGCCGCCGGGCACGAGCTCTGGCAAGGCGCCGCCGGGCACCGGATCCAACCGCGTCGTTCCGGTCGTCACCCCGCAGATCGAGGCCCCGGTGCCGGGCGACGCGCGGATCGACGCCACGGCGACCGCGAGCGTGCCGCCGGGCGACGCCGGCGGGGGCGTCAAGAGCAAGCCGGTCGCCACCGTCCAGGGCCTGGTCGCCGCCCAGCGCGCCGCGGTCGCCGCGGCCGACGCCAAGGCGCTCGCCGGCTACCTCACCGCGACCGCCTTCGGGTTCGGCGTCGACGCCGGCGAGGTCGCCGAAGGCCGAGACGCGGTCGCCGCCCAGCTCGCGCGCGATCTCGGCGATCCACCGGCCGGCGGCTTCACCGTCGAGTCCACGGCGCTGTCGATCGGCCAGGAGCGCAACCACGCCTGGATCGCCGAGGAGCTCGAGATCGGGGCCCCCGGGCGCGAGCCGCGGCACCTCGCGATCACCGAGCTCGCCGCGTCGATCGACGGCACGTGGGTCGTCGTCGCGCTGCACTGGGCGACGCCGGTCGCCGACGCCACCGCGCAGCGCCTCGCGATCCTGAAGACCCTGCCGGCGCCGCAGCCGATCGCGGACCGCCACGACGGCTCCGACGAGCTCGACCAGGCCGTGCGCGCGGCGTTCGCGAGCCGGGCGGCGTTCGCCGAGGCGCGCAGCGAGCGCCCCGACGCCTTCAACTACGGCAGCGGCGGCGAGCGCGCCCACGGCGGCACGGGCATCAAGCGGATCTTCACCAAGCTCAAGGCGCAGATCCGGATCCACGACGGCGCCCGCGTCGTCTCCGGAGGCGCGTGGGATCCCACGCAGCAGGCAGCGCCGTGGATCGGCTGGGCCGCGGTCAACGTCGACTTCACCGCGAAGACGCGCGCCGCGACCGAGGTCACCCAGACCTTCCGCGTGCTCGCGATCATGATCAAGGAGGGCGCGGCCTGGAACATCGTCCAGACCCAGTGGTCCAACGGCGGCCCGGTTCGCTAGGCACGTCGCGTCCCGGCGGATGGTGTCAAATATCCTGTTCTGATTGGCATTGACATTCATCTGCCGGTACCGCTCGTGTCGTCAAACCTGCGACGCATGAACCCAGGTAGGATACGTGCCGCGCCATGAACTTCTCGCGAGCGCCGCTTGAGAAATTCGCCGAGCCCCCTATCCTGTGCGCCCCTTCACCAAGGAGTGCAGATGCGAACTGGACTGCTCGCGATCCTAGTAGGTGCGATGATGCTCGTGGCTGCTGCTCCCCGTTCGGCGGAAGCCGCCGCCGGGTCTCAGTCGAAGACGCTGCGTCCGGCGGACGGAACCTTCACGACCACCCGCGTGACCGCCGCCTTCGGCGACTCGATCGTCGCGGGGTATTGCGGCCTGTTCTGCCGGCTCGATTCGTACGGCGTGTTCTACTCGCAGGACATCGCCAACGGCCTGGACGCCTCGGTCGACTTCCGCGGGCGCGCGCAGAGCGGCGAGATCATGTCGCAGATCGCGACCCGGGTCGCGAACAACGCCGCCGATATCCGGGCCGCGGACTACATCGTGCTCGAAGGCTGTGGCAACGACTTCCTCGATGCGCGCAGCACGTACCGTGGCCAGGCCGACTGCACCAACGAGACGGCCCTCGCCTCGGCGCTCGACACCTGCCGCACCAACATGGTCAAGGCGCTCAACACGATCGCGAGCAACAAGAAGGCCACCGCCAGGGTGCGGATCATGGCGCTGTACTATCCGGGCGTCGCCGACGACCGGAGCCGGACCTGCGGTAGCAACACCCACTTCGACATCTTCCTCGACTACCTCCTCGAGGCGGGGTGGACCACCTGCAACGAGGCCTGGCTCCGCGGCTTCGAGTGCGTCGATGGGCTCGCCGCGTTCAACGCCGCCGACGTCGACACGGCGGTCGACGCCGACACGCTCGTCGATAGCGGCCAGATCCGCATCAACGAGGCCACCGACGCCGACAACTTCCCGGCCTACTACGATCGCGTCCAGCCCCAGCGCGCGATCATCACCGACGCGAACACCAAGCGGACCGGGACTTCGACGGTGGTCGACTTCCTGCAAAACGACAACACGCACCCGACCACCGCGGGGCACCGCCGCCTCGCGGCCGAGCACACTGCCATCGGGCTCTGACCGGCGCCCGCGATGACCGTCCGCCACACCGCCATCGGGCTCTGACCGGCGCCCGCGATGACCGCTCGCCACACCGCCATCGGGCTCTGACCGGCGCCCGCGATGACCGTCCGCATCGGCGTCGCGCTCGCGGTTACGGCTGTCCTGTTTGCCGCCGCGGTGCCGCCGATCGGCGTGTCGCCGCTCGCCCTGGTCGCGCTGGCCCCGCTGATCTGGGCGGTCACCCGCGCGCCATCGGGCCGCGCCGCCGTCGGGCGCGGTGCCCTGGTGAGCCTCGCGGTCACCCTGCTCGTGTTCCACTGGCTCCCGGGCTCGGTGCACGCGTTCTTCGACCTGTCACCGGTGTGGAGCTGGATCGTGTTTCCGCTCTACGGCCTGGTCGGCCAGCCGCAGCTCCTGATCTGGGCGCTGGTGCGCTGGCGCTGGCGCAAGCAGCACGGCGTCGTGACGATGCTCGCCAGCGCGGCGGCGTACACCGGGCTCGACTGGCTGTTGCCCAAGCTGTTCCACGACACGCTCGGCGTCGCGTTTTTTTCTCTCGGTGCTCCTTTTGCCGGTGGCTCCGCCGGCTGGGTGATCCAGGTGATCGACCTGGGCGGCATCTACCTGCTCACCTTCGTGGCGATGTTCACCACCGAGCTCGTCCATGCTGCGGCCGTGGCCGTGCGCGGCACGCCGGATGCCGCCGCCCGGCGCTCGCTGCGGGTCGGCGCGGCCCTGGCCGCCGCGGTGTGGGTGGCAATCTTCGCCTACGGAGGCATCCGCCGGGCGCAGATCACCGACGCGCTCGGCGCGGCTCCGACGTTGGCGGTCGGCGTCGTCCAGGCCAACATCGGCAACATCGAGAAGGAGATGGCGAGCCGCGGTGACATCGACGGCATCGTCGGCACGCTGCGCACGTACGGCGAGCTGTCCGATCGGCTCGCCACCTCGGCCCATCCTCCCGAGCTCTTGCTGTGGCCCGAGACCGCCTATCCGCTCGCCTACGGCGCCCACCGCAGCCCCACCGACGACGGGATCGATGACGAGCTCGCGACCTACGTCCGCCAGCGCAAGCTGCCGCTGCTGTTCGGCGGCTACGATCGCCGGGGCGACGTCGAGTTCAACAGCGCGCTGCTGCTCACCCCGGCGGGCGAGCTGACCACGTATCACAAGCGGATCCTGATCCCGTTCGGCGAGTACATCCCGCTGCTCGGCCACGCCCGGTTCGGCACCGGCGGCACCCCGCGCGTGATCGACGTGCCGCGCGCCGCGGGCGCCGCCGTGCGCATCGCGCCGCTCATCTGTTACGAGGCGCTGTTCACCGATCACGCCGCCGGCGGCGTCGCCGACGGTGCTCGCGCCCTGGTCAACCTGACCAACGACTCGTGGTTCGTGTCGTCCGCCGAGAAGCGGCTGCACCTGGTGATGTCAGCGCTGCGCTCGCTCGAGACCCGCCGCGCCCAGGTGCGCGCGACCAACACCGGCATCTCGGCGTTGATCCTGCCGACCGGCGAGATCGTCGCGCCGGGCCCCGAGGACGAGCCGGCGGCGCTGTCCTACGCGGTGCCGCTGCTCGACCTCGCCGCGACGCCCGTCGTTCGCTGGGGGAACTGGCCGGGCCCGATCAGCCTCGCGTTGCTCGCGGTCCTGATGCTGCACGCCCGCCTGCGAGCCGGCCGATCCGCGACACGGCGTCGGGCCGGCCGCTGACGGCTCGCCGCTCGCCGACCGCGCGACCCGCCAGCGTCGCAGGGCGTCGCAGCCGCGCGTAGCGTGGAACGGACGCCGGGGCAGCGGCGACGAGGTTCGTGCTCGCACCTCCGATCATTCGTGGGGCCGTCGCCGGGTCCCGTGCAGTCGCAATTTTCACCGTCCCGGTGATCGGCTATGAAAGGACTGCGGATTTGCCGTGACTTACCCATTGCGGCCTCCCCGACAAGATCAAATATGTGCTGATCCCCGTGTCGATCGGGGAGCGTTCAGCGCATCCGCGCACGTGACCCACGGAGATCCATGAAGCGCAGTGTTCGATCGGTTCTGCTCGCGGCCGCCGTCGCGGTGTCTGCGCTCCTCACGGCGCAGCCGGCACGCGCCGAGGACGCGGCGGTACGTCCGGATGCGCCGTCCTCGCCGGCGCACCCGCTCACGCTGGCCCAGGCGATCGATGCCGCGCTGTCGCACAATCTGCAGCTCGCGATCGCGGCCGAATCCATCGTCGCGGCGGACGCCAGGGCCACGGCAGATTCGACGCTGCGCCTGCCGCTCGTCAGCGCCCGGGCCAACGTGCTGTTCTGGGATCGCGCGATCGTGGCCGATCTCGGGCCCGACATCGGCAAGCTCACGATCCGCGACCGGGTGACCGGAACCGTGGACGTCACGGTGGCGCAGCCGCTGAGCGGGGCGCTGGTCATCGGCAAGCTGGTGGAGCGTGATCGCGCCGCCACCGAGGCCAGCCGGGCCCAGCGCGACGGCCTCCGCATCGACATCGCGTACCAGACGGCCGCCGCCTACCTCGACGCGCTGCAGGCCAGGACCCTGGGCCAGGTAGCGCGGTCGACCCTCCAGCAGCTCGACGCCGATCTCCAGCACGCCAAGATCTTGGTCCAGGCGGGCACCCTGCAGCAGGTCGACGTGCTGCGGCTCGACGTCGAGCACGCGCGGATCGAGCAGCAG
>Ga0137459_1000197_pt1 | contig 21677 bp, 42 predicted proteins | sample EasRivERMGT700_2_FD_104908 | JGI IMG/M metagenome (GOLD analysis project Ga0137459, IMG submission 104908) | Soil microbial communities from meander-bound floodplain in the East River, Colorado, USA - East River MetaG ERMGT700_2 | ecosystem: Environmental > Terrestrial > Soil > Floodplain ...
CATGGGGCCCGGGGCGCCGGCAATTCCCCTGGGGATCCACTTCCTCGTCCTCGAGCTCGGGGGGCTCGAGAATCCAGCGATCCAGCGCGCGCGCAACCTCGGGTTTCATCCGATATTCGGCCGACCGGCAAGGCCGCAGTAGCCGATCTTTTCAAAATGCCCCCGCTTCCCCTCACCATCGCACTCGGGGCAGACCCCAGGCTCTCCGACATCATTCGGCATGGTCCCCTTCCCGGAGCAAGCCGCGCACTCGGACGGTGGCGCGATCTGTTTCTGCCCCAGCGCCCAGCGCCATGCCATGCACTTTGAGGCGCGGCAGTTGTCGATGGAATCCCGACTGTTCGCCATCGCCAAGGTACAAAATAAAAGCCCCGCCTCACTTTCTGTTTTCGTCATCGGCCTTCCCCTTTTCCCCCTGCACCTTGAGTTTCTGTTCCTCGCGTTCCTTCGCTTCCTTCCTGGCGATCCGCAAGCGCACCATCGCCGCTCCAATCTCCATCTTGACACCCCCTTTTTTGGAAGATTTGAACATCGTGAGGGGTAGACTATCGGGGGTGCAATATATTGTCAAGGGAAAATTCTTGACAGGGGTTTATTTTTCCCGTAATGTTGTTTCCCATGAAAAAACTATTCTCTCCCGCGGAGCGCAAAATCTTGATGGGCGCGGGTTTTCCGCGTCAGACCGTCCTGAATTGGGAGAATGGCGCCATCCCGCGATCGGGAAATTTACGCCTGATCTCCCTTCTTCTGAAACGCCCGATAGAATTCAAAAAGAATCGAAGGAAATCGCAAAACAGGGCGCGGCTCAATGCCAAGTGAGAAGGGGACTTATCGCTCAATCTATTCGGCAATATGGGAAGATCCGGAATTCCAAGCTTTTGATCCCGATACAATGCTGGTTTTCTTCTCCTTGCGAACGTGCCGGGAGTGCAATTTCCCCTGTATCTTTCCCTATTACCAAGCAAACCTGTACGAGAGAATCAAGCTCTCCCCCGAACGGATCGACGCTGCATTCAGCAATCTTCTCATGGCCGGCTGGATCGAGTATGAACGGCCGGTCTTATGGATCCTGAAAGGGTTAAAAAATGATCCGAACTTCGTCCCCAATAACAACAAGCAGATCCTCGGGATCGCCAATATCCTCAAATCCCTTCCGAAGCTGAAAATCGTTGATGAATTCGCATCGTATTACCATATTCCGAACGGCTTCGATGCCCGTACTGATGCCCCTCGGAAGGCCCCATCGGAGCAAGGAACCGGAGAAGGAACCGGAACAGAAAAGGATCAAAAGCCCAAGCGGATACAATCGACGTTCGAGCTCCCCGCCATCATCGACGCTGAAATCTGGAAAGCGTTCGAGGAACACCGGAAGAAGCTCCGGAAGCCGATGACCGATCGGGCCCGGGATCTCATCATCCGGGAAATCATGAAGCTCGGCCAGGATCCGAACGAGCTCCTGGAACAGTCGATCCGCAAGGGGTGGCAGGACGTTTTCCCGATCAAGGATCAGCTCCGGGCGCCGGCGCTCGAGGCGGGACCGGCCAAAAAGCCCGAACACCTATGCCGGGAACCTGGATGCGAAAGGACGGGCGTTGTGGGCCGCGGGAAAATCATGTGGTGCAGAGAACACGATCCGGAAAGGCATGGTGACTGATGGGTTGGGCTATCGGCTGGGACAGTAATTGGAATCGAGATATCGGGTACGGGGTCCCCGCATTTTGCGATCATCCCGATTGCAACGAAAAGATTGATAGGGGATTGTCGTATGTCTGCGGCGGCGGTCCCTACGGAGAAAGCTTGAGCGATACTGACATTGTGGGGTGCGGTCTTTTTTTCTGCGGGAAGCATCTTGGAGCGTCCAGCCTTTGCGAACGGTGTTCAGCTCTCGGGAATGGTGAGCTCAATGAGCCGTTTCCAGCAAAGCCCGATCATCCGGAATGGATCCACCACAAGATGACCGACCCAAGCTGGGAACAATGGCGAAAAGAAAACAAGGAGAAGGCAGAATGAGAATCCTCGGCCTGGATCCCGGGCCCGTCGAAACGGCCTATTGCCTGATTGACGAGGGGTATACGGTTCAAGTCGCTGGCAAGACGGAAACGGCGCTCATCCTCAAGGCCCTCACGGTTTCGCCCCCGGACCAGGTTGTGATCGAGTCGATTCAATCCTACGGGATGATCGTTGGTCGCGCGGTATTCGATACCTGTTACACGATTGGCAGAATTCTACAAACTTGCGACAACATGGGTATCGAATGGACCCTGTACCCCCGCCCGGAATACACCAGGCGCATTTGTGGGGTGGGGAAGATCAACGATTCCATCCTTCGGCGCGCTCTCGAAATGCGATTCGGGGGATACGGTGAGGCAAAATCAGACGAGGTAATTCCGGACGGCGAGCCCGGAGCTGGGGTCTACAAGGGAGGGGCGAGGAAAGGCCAGCCGCGGCGCCGCGAGGTTCGAATTCCGGAGCCCTTGTACCACCTGGCGGGAAATAGCGACAAGCGGAGTGCGTTCGCCGTGGCCGTGTACCATCTCGACATTCTGAAAGGGGGAAAAGGAAATGGTTCATAGCATCGGAGTTATTCCGGAGTCTGCCTGGATCCTGGGGCTGGGGATCGCCTTCCTGGCCGGCGCGCTGCTGGGGTATGCCCTCAAGGTCCGGGCCCATGAGGCAGAAATAGACGGGATCATGCGGATCGTCAAGCGGGTCGCTGATTCTCGCCCGGTAGAAAAGAAAACGCCCCAGGGGATAGCTCCCCCAGGGCGCGCTGGCCGGCCGGCTGATCCCCCGCGGTTTAATCGGAATCCGTATTCGCCCCTCTGACCTGGCGATTATTGATCCGGACGGCCTCGTTCCATGGTTTATGAAACTTCCCGCGGAATCGCTCCGGGGTCTGTGTCAAATGCTTGGCATACATTCCCAGCGGCTCGGGGAAGCACCTTCGGCACAACCGATCCGGGGTACATTTGCATTTCGGATCCGCTATCCCTGAAAACCTGGGGACCTCGCCGGCCTCTTTCATGGGGTGAGCTCCGCGAGCTCGGAATCCAGATACCGGACGGCGCCGGCCAGGTCCCCATGCTCCCAATTCTTCACGACCTCGCTTCCGGCCTTGACCAGCCCCCCAGCAAACGCCCGGACGATGCAGCTCCGGTGGAATTGAACACGGTCCCCGAAATAATCGTGATACAGCACGACCACGGGCGCCCCCTTGTCAATCTTCCGGTGGCATTCCTGGCACGTTGCGCGCCCCGAAACGGCCTTCGCCTTGATGTAGCTGATTTGTCCCATTATCGCCCCCTCGCGGCGTCCCGCTCCCGCATTTCATCATAGAAGTTTCGTTCCGGACGTTCAACGATGTTGAACACCTGGCAGACTTTTTTCGAGTGCCAAGCGGCCGCGGTCTTGCGCGCCATGTCCAGGTGCTCGGCCGTGAACAGGTGCGGGAAGGAAAGGGCGACCAGGGCCCAATCTCCATCTTCCTCATACCAGCCCGGGCCGGCGAACGTCTTGCGCGCCGGCGCCGGGACCAGCTTCCGAATCTCCTGGGGGATGAAATATCCCCCGTGGCTGGCCGTATCGACGCGGATAATCCCCATGCCGATATTTTCTTCTTGCTGGGCGGGTCCCCAGGGCGTCATCATAGCTTTTCTCCCTTCTCATTAGATTCGTAAACCTCGATCATTTGGGCCTCGTACGTTTCAATTTCAACCGATTCGTCTAAGCCGTCGATCCACCATTGACGCGCCGCGGATTCGCTCTCGGCTTCGACCGTGGCGCATTTGCTCTCGGACCAGGACAGGACGAAAAATGGCATGGCGCGCCCCCTCACAAATCTTCTTCGGTCGGGCAATTCTCGCAGCGGATCGAAACCGTGATCCCGTCCGGATCCGCGGTTATTTCCATATCGGTCCCCGCGTGGCAGAGTATCCCGCAAGCGCCACAATGCAGAGCTTCTTCTTCCCCCAAGGTATAAATCGCGGTCGCGGCGCTCATCGGGATCCCCCTTTCAATTCGACCAGGCGGGTGTTGTACCAGCCGCGGCGCTTGACTTTCTTTTTCCCGGGCTCATCGGCGTCCGGGATGATTTGCACGGCGTTGACACGGCGCCCCAATGAATCGACCAGCCCGACCATGATGTTGACGATCCCCAGCGGGGTTTCAACGTGGAGCATTCCCTTTTTTAGTCTTACGGTTTTCATGTCTCGGCTCATTAGCTTTCCTTCCTGCGCGTGTAGGATGCGCGCCCCCCTCGCCGGCTGTTAAGCGTTCACGACCTGGGAATCATTCGGCTGGATCTTGCTGACATGGGCCGGCTGGAATTCCGCGGGGAGCTCCGCGATCTTGCGGTATTCGTCGCTGATGTACTTCTTGAACCGCTTGACGGCGGCTTTCGATGCGACCGGATCCGCGGGAGTATCCTCGCTGGGCCGCATCAGCTCGTAATACCGGACGCCCCCAGCCGTGGCATAGCTCCGGGACGGGACCAGGACGGTAGGCGCCTCGCCCTTCTTCGACCGCCATACCGAACAGCCGACCAGCTTGAGCCCCGCCAGGAGCCCTTCCTCGAAATGGATTTCTACATCGGCCAACTTGCTTTGCGGCGTCCCCCCGTGATTCAGAATGTAATGAACTCTCATCGCGTTCCCCTTCCTGCGCGTATCTTCGGCGCGCCCCGGGATTGGCACGGCTACGGCGTCAGCCCTTGACGGTTTCGGGACCATTGTTCGAACGTGGGAAGTTTTTCCAGCTCATCGGCCCGGACCAGGAGCCCACAATACGAGCATTTTCGAAGATTCGGCGTTGACGGCCGCTTGCGAATGTTCACCGCGTCATGGCCGCAGTTTCGGCAAACCTTTTCCCCCTCGACCATTACCAGCCCCCTTCCTGACTATTCCGAAACGAATAGACGGCGTTTTGACCGGCGCCCAGGATGATCGAATCCAGGACGGGGATCCCCAGCACCTTCCCCGCGTCTTTCATGCGTTTCGTGACAACGGCATCCTCGGAGCTGGGGAGAAGGGATCCGCTCGGGTGATTGTGCGCGAGGATCACGCTGGCTGCGTTCGCCGCTACGGCCGGCCGGAACACCCCCCGCGGATCCACCAGCCCAGCGTTGAGGATCCCCACGCTGACGATTTCCTCGGCTATGATGACGTTCTGCGTATTCAGCAGCAGCACAACGAACGTCTCGCGGTCCAGGTTCGCGTATCCCTGGCCGATCAGGTAGGCGCCGGCGTCCTGATGGCCGTACAGCTTCGCCGGCTCGGGTCCGGGCTCCATTACCATTTCCCAGCGGATCCGGCTCATACCTGGCCCCCTTCCTCGGCGTCCAGGAAAAATGCTTCCTCATCCTCGCATTCAGCATCCGTTTCGCATCGGTGTTGCCCGGGATGGCACGGGACCACGGCGCGCCGGCTGGCGCAACCGTCCAAGCTGAACAGGAGTACCACCGCGGCCCATACCAGCAGCAGGAACAGGATCCGGGCGCCCCATTTCTTCCCCCAGGTCATCATCGGCTCACCCCGTACAGATTGCATCCGGGCTCGGCGCAATCGTTCCCGCCCTCATCCGGGACAGAGGCACAGCTCCCGCAATAGACGCACCCGCAAGCATCGCAGCATGTCCAGGTGGCGACCAGCCGGCCGCAGCAGGAACAATGCACGGGCGGTTTCCTCGGGCGCCCTGGCGCCGGCTTGACGGGCTGGGGCTGGGGTATCGGGCAATGGTACCCGCGATCCAGCGCCCAGGTTCCGATACTGTTCCCGTTGCCGTCTATGATGATGCCCCCACCGTCGCCTCGCTGTACCTGATAGGCGAGGGCTCGGAGAAGGTGCGAAACCTCGACTCGGTGTTCTTGGTCCGTTTCTCCAAATGCCGCGTTGCACGTTTCGAAATGGATATGGAGCGCCATCACTTCACCCCCGCCGCTTCCTTGTACGGGATCCGGAACCGCTCCCAGCGGAACCGCTGGCAGGAGCAACCCGTGACCTTGCAGAACCCATGGCCGGCCGAAAAGGGCCCATCCGTATGCTGGCTGTTCGCCCCGTCCCCGGTATGGCCACAGGTGCAAATCGACGCCGGCGCCCCCTCTTTGTACAGTCTCGATACCTCTCGCTGTTCCTCGGTGATCCTCGGCATGGCCTTTGTCCCCCTCATCCCTGAATTTGTGCTCCTACCCTATATATGGGAAGATCCGTGCCAGAAATTGGGGATAAACCTGTGGATAAAATATACCCTCATCGAATCATATATTTACCTATGAAAATAAATAGTTATCCACAATTATTCCCCAGCAATTCCCCACTAATTCCCCAATAATAACCCTATCACTTCAAATACCCTCATATAAGCCCTCACCGATACGGGCTCTCATACCCTCATGGCAGGGGCTCCGAAGCAAGGAACGGGAACGGGAACGGGAAAAGGAACAGGAAAAGACCAAGGCGCCGGCTACGCTCCGCTCCGCGGCCTCGGCTCAATTCGGTATTGACAAGACCGAAACGGCCATGGTACAAGAGCGCCATTATGGAACAAGCCCAGCAAGCCCCAGCCCTCGATCCCATAACAGGGCATCCAGCAAGGAAACCCGGACGGCCCCGGAATCCAATCCAGACCGCAACCGATATGACCATCAAGGCCATGATTTTACAAGGCGCCTCAATCCGGGGAATCGCCAAAGCCCTCAACCTGGCACCCTCAACCGTCGAACGAATCCGGAAACGAATCTTGACGGCGCCGGACGTGGCAGAGGAATGTCCTGGCCTTTTGTCCCCGCAGCGGGATGAGCTCGCCGGGAAAGTGATCGACCGATTCTTGATGGCCGGCTCGAAGATGAAGCGGATCCGCGGCTCGGATGCCCTCGGCGCCGTCAAGCTGTACAGCGACCGGCGCTGGCCGACCAGGAAGGATGACACTCCCGGGCCTCAATCGTTCACCGCGGTTTTCATCCAGGAAGCCCGGATCGAGCTCCCGGGCGCCCCCTCGCATACCACCCGTGGTATTTCGCCCCATCAGGAATTACCGGACGCTGACCATCCTCAATCAAATCAAATACTTGAAGCCGAATTCAGGGACGGGTAATGGCGATTATGTCAAATGACCGCGGGATCCTGGACCCCAGCCCCCAGGTCGCGGACGTTGACCCCCAGCCCCTCGCACCCCAGCCCAGCGCCTCGACCCCCGCAGCTCCCGATCCCTCGCACCCGACCGCACCCGCGGCTGGCCGGCGTCCGACCGCACCCGCACCCGCCACCGTCCCACCCCTCGCGGCCGGGGGGGGCAGGCCCCCGCGCGATACCTGTCTCGATGATATTGAACTTGCACTTAGGCGCGCGCAATTTTTTCTGTTTTTGGATGGGCTGGATCCTGCGTTGACGGGGGTGGTTCGTGAGCGTCTTGATTTTCATGAAGCAGTTTTTCCGTTCATTTTGGTTCCAGGTTTGGGGACAAACTAACGGGAGGGGTTCGATGAATTTGAATGATTTCGCAAAGAAGGTGACGCTTGCGGAGGGCGGGAGAGTGAGCGTAAGCATCGCCCAGGTGAAGGAGATCATGCGGATCGTTTTCCGAATGCTGGCGAGGATGCGGAAAGAGGATGTAGACCGGCTGTTGAAGCGTTTTTCCGGAGAATAGCATTGGGCGATTTTTCGATATTCGAAAAGTTAGGAGCGAGGAAACGAATGCTGGATGCAGCTTTTTCAGGGCAGGGATCTCCCCAGCAGGAGAATTCCGCGCCGGCGCCCGTGGCGAAGAAGGCTCCGGTCGAAAAGCGAGTGCCGTACCGGGATCCCACAACGGGGAAGGTGCTATGGCGAACGATCATGGTGGACGAATGACGAAGCGCCCGAAGCCGCGACCGAAGCCCGGGTACTGAGCCCGTGCTGGGGAACGAGCGCGGCGGGATGTTCCAGGGGATGTTTTGGGCTTTCGTGGTGATGGCGGCTTTGGCGATGCTGTACCGGCTGATAACCGGACATTGGATCGGGGAGGGATGAAGCCATGCTATATCTGCAAACCTTGTGGATGGTGCTGGTCGTGCTGATCCTCGAAGCGCCGCTGGGCCCCGCGTGGCGCAAGGTTGTGGGGATCACGCTGATCGTCGTGACGGTCCTGATCCTGCTTGGGTTCACCGGGATCTACTCCGGGATTCCCCTGATGCGGGTGCGGTAGGAATAGAACCAGGAATAAACCTCGGAATAAAAACTCGGAGGGATTCTGATGGAGAAGCAAGTTCGCGCAAAGATGGAAGTCTCGAGCATCACCCGCTGGAAGGGTCAAGACGAAGTGAAATTCAACTGCGTCTACGACGGGAGCCCGGAGGATAACAATTTCGCCGCGGCGACCCCAAGCGGAAGCGCGACTCTGACCATTTCCAACCCCGCGTTGATCGGGTTTTTCCAGCCCGGGGACAAGTTCTATCTCGATTTCACGAAAGCGTAGCGCATCCGTGCCGGTCACGATCAAGAAGCTCGCCGGGGGCGGCGCCCAGGTATCGACGCCGAACATGATCCATGCGAAGAAAACGAGCATGGAAAAAGCGATGGCGCAGAAACGGCTGTTGAACGCCGTCGATCACGGCTGGAAGCCGACCGGGAAGGCGCGGAAGATGCGGAAGATGATGGACGGGGGATCCGGGTATTGATCGAGATTAACGGGCAGAAATGGGAAGCCCGTCCGGATACCCGCTATAAATACGATTACAAGAAAATAGCTGACAATATCGCCTCCGGAAAATGGCCTGAGATCGACAACTATCGAGCGCTGATCCTCGATGACCTGTGGTTCATCGTTCGATTCGTTTTGAAGGTTCCCGATCGCCTGTCGAATCATCCTTTCGTCGTTCAAGCCTGTCAGGACGTTGAAAACGGCCCGAAGGATTACACGCTGGACGTTTGGGCCCGGGAGCATTTCAAGAGCACGATCATCACGATCGCGGAGACGATCCAATTCTCGCTAAAAGAGCCCGACGAAGCGACCGGGATTTTCTCCTACGTTCGGCCGGTGGCGAAAAAATTCCTCGGCAGCATCAAGACCGTTTTCCAGAACGAGAAAATTCTCGCGCATTGTTTCCCGGATATCGTGTGGCCGGATTGTGAGAAGCAAGCTCCGCTGTGGTCGCTGGACGAGGGATTAGTCCTCAAGCGGGGGACGAACCGGAAGGAGCCGAACATCTCGGCCTGGGGGCTGGTGGAGGGAATGCCGACCGGCTTCCACTTCGGGAGGCGGGTGTACGACGATATCTCGACGGAGGACATGGCCGCGTCCCCGGACATGATGGATTCGGTCAAGACGAAATTCGACTCGAGCCAGAACCTCGGGACGGATACCGGCCATCATCGGGTGATCGGGACGTACTACCATCACGACGATCCGCTGACGTTCATCCGGGGGAAGAAGGCGATCGGGACCGGCGAGCCCCGCTACCATTACCGCTTCAAGCCGGCGACCGACGATGGGACCGCAACCGGTAAGCCGGTGATGCTGAGCGAGCGCCGCCTGGATGATTTGAAGGGGACGAGGACGTTCAACTGCCAGCAACTCCTGGACCCCAGCCCCTTGAGCGACATGAAGCTCAATCCGGACCTGTTTTTGCCGATCGAGCGGCGCATGATCCCGAAGGAAGTCTATCGGTTCATGCTCATCGACCAGGCCGGGGACCTCGATAGCGCCTTGAAAAAAACCGGAGGGGATCCCTGGGCCGTGGGCGTGGTCGCGGTAGAGCCTTTCAGCGACGATATCGGCCAATCCAGGGTGTTCCTCGAGGATCTTTGGATCGAGCCCTCATCCGAATCGGAAGCGATCGACCAAATCGTGAGAATGTACCTCAAGGCCGGGATGATTATGAAGCTCGGTGTCGAAAAAGTCAGCACTTCCACCACGCATCTTCACGTTGCCAGCGCCTTGAGAGCTCACGGCCGCTATGTTTCGTGGGAACCAGGAGCGAACGGCGTCCTTCTGCGGCCGGCCGGCAGGAACAAGAAGAAAATGATCGAATCCGCGCTGGGATGGCCGATGGGAAACGGGAAAATCTTCTATTCAACCTCTTGCCCGACGAATTACGTCGAACGGATGAAGATGGAGATGCGTAATTTTCCCGTGTGGCACGATGACGGGATCAATATGCTGGCCTACCTGTACGACATCCTGAAAGAATATATTTTCGGGGCGGCAGAAGAAGCCTCGGAAGCTGAAAAACGGAAGCGGTATCAGACAAAACCGGCCGTGCGCGGCTGGATGAGTATGTAGGGGGGCCCGTGGCCGAAACTGACACCGAAGGGCAGAGCTCGAAAACCCCGAATGAGCGTATCGGGGTCTACAAGGGCTGGCATCGGGAAGCGAAAGAGGCGTCCGTTGAATGGCGCAAGGATTCGAGCGAGGACGGGCGGTTTTACCACGGCGGGAAAGGACAATGGAAGCCAGAGGACATAACAACCCTCGAGGCAGAGGGCCGTCCGGTGTTCTCCATCAACCGGATCAAGCCGACGATCGACTTGCAGAAGGGCATCGAGATAAAAAGCCGCACGGATATTTCCGCGCGCCCCAGGGGCAAGAACGACGGTGGCACGGCCGATGCAATAACTTCTGGCTTCAAATATATCCAGGATCAAAACAACGCCGACCATAAATTATCCGATGTTTTTTTCGATGGACTCAAAGCCGGCATCGGCTGGGTGGAAATTTGCGAGAATGACGATCCGCGCGAGGAAGAAATCCTCCTGGACCGCATTGATTGGAAATATGTGGGCTGGGATCCGCTGGCGAGAAGCCTTCTGTTCGATGACTCTCGATTCATGTTCAAGGAAAAATGGATCGACCTGGAAGTTGCGAAGAAAAAATGGCCAGCAAAAGCCGATGAGCTCGAAACCGCGCTCCAAGACACGAAAGGCGAGGGGAGCGATAGCCAGCACGTTCAGGTGAAACCAGACCAATACGCCTCCGGGAAGTCGGTTCAATACCACGACACAGCCCGGAAGCGGATCCTCACCGTGCAGATGTATTTCAAAAAGCCCACCGATGCCGTGTTCCTGAAACTCAAGGACGGGACCGTGAAGGAAATCGCTCCCGACGTTCTGGCGGCGAATCCGGCAATCATCGCTTCTCCGCTGGTCATCCGGGTAATTAAAACGCCCGTGGACAAGATTTGGGTCAGCATCTTCTCGGGGGATACCGTCCTCGAGGAAGAAGCTCTCATGAAAGCGAAGCACGATCGTTACCCGCTCATCCCGTATATCTGCTATCTGGACGAGGATGAAAACCCCTACGGCATGATCCGGAACATGAAGGATCAACAGCGGGAAATCAACAAAAACCGGAGTCAGTATTCGCATATCATCACGACCCGCCGCGTGTTCTTCGAAACGGGCGCGCTCAAGGATCCGATAGGCGCCAAAAGCCAGATCAGCCGTCCGGATGCGTGGATCGAGCTGACCCATGGCTCGCTGAACATGAAGAAATTTCAGTTCCAGCAAGATACCGCCGTCGCTGCGGAGCATTTCAAAATCATGCAGGAGGCGAAGCAGGAAATCCAGGAAGTCTCGGGCGCTGTTGAAGAACAGATGGGGATGCAAACGAACGCTCGAAGCGGCGTGGCGATCGAGGCTCGCCAGCGGCAGGGGGCGACCGTCAACACGGAGCCTTTCGATAACCTTCGCCTGATGAAACGCCGTATGGGCGAGATCATGCTTTCGGAAATGCGGCGCTTGTGGACATATGAGAAGGTCATCCGGATCACCGACGAGCAGACCGGCGCGGATAAATTCGTGACATTCAATCAGGGGGGAGCGAATAACATCACCCAGGGCCGGTACGATATCGTTGTTTCCGATCACCCGGAAACGGATACCACGCGGAATTGGATGAGCCGTACCCTGGCCGATTTCGCTACCCGGATGCCTCCGGATATCGCTTTGCCGGTCATGCAGACCGCGCTGGAAATGACCGATATCCCGAACAAGGAAAAGGTCATGGCCAAGCTGGCAGAAGCGATCGCAAAACAGGACGAGCTCACCCAGCAGAAACTCCTTGCCGACCACATCAACAAGCAAAAGCCCCCCGCGGCGCCGGCGAAAGAGGAACCGAAGCCGATGGGCCCCGCGGAGCCTGGATTAACTCCGGAGGAAGCGATCGACAAGATCATCGCCGGGGAAACCTGGGGAGCCGTGACTACGCTCAAGGATTCTACGGTGGAGAAAGCCGCGGAATTCAAACTTGCACCAAAACCGCCAGCCGGGGGCGATACACCGGCCGCGCCTGTCCAGGCGTAAAAGGGAGGAATCATGTCAGGCGAGAACCAAATCGAGATCGAATTCACGGAAGCAGAACTGACGGGGGAGCCGTCCGGGGATCCCGGGAAAGGTGCGCCTACACCGGCACCCGAACCGGCGAAGGAGCCCGTAGCGGAGCCAGCAAAGGAGCCGGAACCGGCGAAAGAGCCGGCGAAGGAACCAGAACCGGCGAAACCGCCTCCGGGGTTTGTCACCCACAAGGCCCTGCACGAAGAACGGATGCGCCGTCAGGAGCTCGCCGCGGAGCTCGAGGCCCTGAGAGCAAGGACCCCGGCTGCGGAAGTCAAAGATCCAGCCGCCCTCATCCTCGAGGATCCGGAGGAAGCCGTCCGGATACTGATGCGGCAGAACGAGGATCTTCGCGCGGAAATGACCCGCAGCGATCTCGAGCGGGAGATCAAAACAGCCGTACCGGACTTCTTCGAAAAAGCCCCCGCCATGGAGGAATTGCTACAAGGCGAGGGGATGACGGAGGATGCAATCCGGGCGATGATCGGATCCGTGGGACGCGAGGCGCCTGTACTTTTCAAGGTGCTCGACAAGCTGGTGAGCGCACCGAACGAAACTGCGATGAGGACGAAAATCACCGCAGAGCTCACCCCCGCGATCACGGCACAGGTAACAAAAACGCTGATGGAGAAGTTCAAGATTGTGGATCCCGATACGAACATCAACCGCCTCCCTGGTGCGGCGCCTACCGGGAAAATCGTGGCCGAAGGTGAAAACGAATTCGCAAAACTCTCCCCCGACGAGCAAGAAGCATGGCTTCGCGGGGGATAAAAAAATCAAGGGGTAAAAAGACATGGCCGAGACGGAATTTGGAGTAAACCACGCATTAGCCGTTAAGCGTTGGAGCACTTCGCTTGCGGTCGAAGCGGAGAAAAAGTCGTATTTCCGGAAGTTCATCGGGGAAGGTAGCATCATCTCGAAGCTGACCGACCTCGAGAAGAAGTCCGGGGACAAGATCACCCACGGGCTTCGCATGAAGCTCCGGGGCGCCGGCGTCACGGGGGACAACACCCTCGAGGGCAACGAGGAAAGCCTGACGTACTACGACGATGCCGTGCTCATCGACCAGCTCCGTCATGCGGTCCGGTCGAAGGGGAAGGCGTCGGAACAGCGGGTCCCGTACAGCACCCGCAAGGAAGGCCGGGACGGCCTTTCGACCTGGTGGGCCGAACGAATGGACGAGCTCCTTTTCGTCTACCTGTCCGGAGCCCGGGGCGTGGATTCCACGCTCACCCTCCCGCTGTCCTTCACCAGCTTCGCCGGGAACGCCCTGAATTCTCCGGACTCGGCGCACTTGCAGTTTGCAAACGGGCTGGCGAAGGCGACCATCACCACGGCCGATATTCTCACCCTGTCGGAGATCGACCGGCTGGTGGAGAAGGCCGAAACCGTCGATCCGATGATCCAGCCGATCATGGTCGATGGCGAGAAGAAGTACGTCATGCTCATCCACCCCTACCAGGCGACCGATCTCCGGACCAACACGGCGGTTGGCCAATGGCAGGACATCCAGAAGGCCGCTCAGTCCCGCGGCAACGACAACCCGATCTTCAAGAACGCCCTGGGCGAGTATCGCGGGGTCGTTCTGCACTCCCACCGGAACGTGGTCCGTTTCAGCGACTACGGCGCCGGGACGAACCTCCCCGCGGCGCGCGCGCTGTTCCTCGGGGCCCAGGCGGCGGCGATCGCCTGGGGCAACGGACAGGCCGATAGCGGCGGCTCGGGCCGCTATACCTGGGTCGAAGAACTGTTCGACTACAAGAACAAGCTCGGCGTCTCGGCCGGCGCGATCTTCGGCATCAAGAAGTCCGTTTTCAACTCGGCCGACTTCGGCGTGATCGCGTGTGACACCTACGCGATCGCCCATTAACGGAGGGGGGACACCATGGCGTCTACCTTCCAGAGTGACAACGTAAAAAACGGCAAGCCGGCACGGGCCGGGCTTGCGGCCGGATCCGTCTCCGGTCAGTACACCTTCCTTGCGGCTCTTGTGGATGAGGACATCATCCAGATGGTCAAGATCCCCGCGGGAGCAACCGTCACCGATTGGGTCCTCGATATCCCGGCGACCGGCCTCGACACCGGGACCGCGATCGTGTGGGCTCTCGGGGATGGGACAACGGAAGCCCGTTACGTCACGGGCGCCGTGCAGGGGCGGTCCTCGGCCGGCGCGCTTGTCCGTCCGGGTTCCACGGGCTCCGTTGTGGGGTCCTCGCAGTTCAAGTACACCGCGGAGGACACCATCGACTTCAAGGTGAAAACCGCGCCGACCACCGGGGTTGCCGAAGGCATCCTCAAGCTCACCGTGTTCTATACGATGGATCCGTAGGGAGGGGGGCGCTATGGCGACAACCTTCTATTCGGCTCCGTGCGCGGCAGGAAGTGGCATCCAACCCCGGGCGAAGCTCAATTACGAGACGGTTTCGGCCGTCTACGCCCTCACCGGCGCGCTGGTGATCGACGATCTGATCCACATGGTCAAGATCCCGGCCGGCGCGACCCTCCTGGACGTTATTCTCGACGTTCCGGATCTCGACAGCGACGGATCCCCGGCGATCACCTTGAGCGTGGGGTATACCGGGGCGCTCGAAGCCTTCATCAGCCAATCCACGGTCGGACAGGCGGGGGGGATTGCCCGTCTTTCCGTCCCTGGGGGATCGCAAAAGCTGTTCGCGGCCGCGGATACGATCCAGGTTTCCGCGACGGCGGCGCCGGCGACCGGGGCAACCGAAGGCACGATCAAGCTGACCGCCATCTACACCATGGACCCGTAGGCCGGCAACCAATCTGACGGGGAGGGGGATCGTCCCCTCCCCACCCTCGAGGGGGGTTCGATGAGAAAAGCAATCGGTCTTGCAATTCTGATGCTGTTTCTGATGGCGGCGCCGGCGATGGCCGTTACGTTCACGGCCGTTGGTACAGGCCATCCGGGGCAGTTTACGTCGATCACCGGCGTTGACAATTCCGTGCTCTATGTTGTGACCGCCGAAGGCAAAATTTATTCCCAGGCGATCGCAACGGGCATCCTGACCTTGCTTGCGACTATCCCGGACGAAAAGCTCACCGCGATCGTCTACCCAGCGACCGGGACGTACACCTACATCGGGACCGCAAGCGGAAGGATCTACCGGCATACGATCTCCGGGAACGCAATTTCCAAATCAACCCTTGCCTCCTGTACCACACCCGGGGCCGGGATCGTGGCGATGAAATGGGACGCGACCCTCACGAAAATCTGGCTCATAACGAACAAGGGAAAGACGTATTTCTGTACTCCGTAGCTTCGCCGGGGAGCTACCTGACGCTATGATCCGGCGTTGAAAGGGCGGGGGGATCCCAGGCCAGGGCCCCCCGCCACCATGAAAAAGGGGTGAGGGATGAATTACGCAGAGCTGGCGCAAGCGATTTCCGAATGGTCGAACAAGGATTCGATCGACAAGGTTCTTCCCACGATCATCCGGTTTGGCCAAAGGGATCTCGAGGATAATCTGAGGATCCGGCCTATGGAGTACCACCCCACGACGGCGACCGTAGCGGCGGGAGAGGATGCCCTGGCGCTTCCATCGGATTTCCTCGAGATGATTTTTTTCCAGCTCATCAAAGACAACGTGCGCTATACATTCGTGGATCGGGATTCCCCCCTTGTCCTCTACTCGGAGCGACCTTCTGTGATAGATACGGGGGTTCCTTCCAGGGTTGCGCGCGTAGCCGATGATCTCGTTTTTGATGTTCTAACCGATGTCATTTACACCCGCGATTGGGTCTACTATCGGCGCCTTCCCGTGCTGACGAGCTCCACAACTGTTCCGCAGGGAGGGGTAGCGCCCAACTCGAATTGGTGGAGCGAGAATGCGGAAAAGGCGTTTCTCATGTCCTGCTTGGACAATTTGAGCTTATATGTTTCCGGGATCCCAGAAAGCGACAAGAAAAAATGGAAAGAAGCGGCGATCTCCACGCGCGAGGATCTTAAATTCAGGGAAGCTCGGGAAGCAACCGGGGGCCATATTATGCGCTCGGCAAATTGGAAATAGGGGGAAGAAGATGCGAGACAAACTGACTTTCGTTTTTATCGTGGCTTGCTTCATGGCGCTCGGATTCCTCGTGGCGCCGGCCTTCGGCTTCGACTCCTACCGGCAATCGGCAACCCTGACGGGGGGCGTGGTCGCGGACAATACAACCGTGACGTTCACCCTTCGGGCTGGCGTCCCAAAGGCGATGTACCTGTACGTTCCTACGATCGACTCCGCTGCGATCGCCTTGGGGTGCAGCGTGGACGGGACCACCTTCGGAACGATGGCCACGAATTATAGCGCGACGGCGCTCATTGATTTTACCTACGCGGCCACGACAGGCGGGAAGGTTCTGAAACTTCCGGATATCAGCCCGTGCCGATTCTTGAAGATCACGGCCGGCGCCGCGCAAGCGGCGAATCGAACCTTCATTCTTTTCGGGAACTGACGGGAGCTTCACTTGGCGATCGACCTCACGCTAAATTGGAAATTCGTCTACGGTGAAAGTGGGAACACCACGATTGACAAACCCACGGACACGGTAGAAGGGGATTTCCTGCTTGCGTCCGTTTATGCCCAAGACACGAACGCCCACACCCCCCCGGACGGCTCTTGGACCCAAATCACAACGTATCTTCAAACCGACTACGGCTCGATGCGTCACACCCTGTATTGGAAACGGGCGGGAGCCTCTGAACCGGCAAACTATACTTTCGGGACCACATCAACCCATAGCGTCTCTTTGTGGAGGATCACCGGGGTTATAGGCGCCGGGGATCCCCTGGACTCCGGGGGGCTGGCATATTCGGGTTGCACCTATACGGCTCCCCCGGGCGGGGGAGTAATCTCAAACGGTGGAATTGTCACAGCCACGGCAAACGCTGCGGTCATATATGGCGCTTGCTGCATTGTTTCAACGGGCTTTTCTGCAAGCACATTAACGCTTCATCCCACCGGGAATCGGCATGGGGTGAGCGGAGACGTACAGGCCGCGGCAGGGGCCACAGGGACGAAAACGATGACCGCAAATGCAAATCACTACAGCATGGGCGTCCTTTTCGCTCTCAAGCCCCTGGTAGTGGAAAATACCTATATGCCCGACAAGTGGTGGAGAAACACCGAACAGCCCCCGGCCTTTTTGCACAAGAATCGGATCGTGGGCTACTAAACCCGGGAGGGAAAGGCCATGGCTCGAAGCTACGGGATCCAGAACACGGCAGCAATCGCAAGCGCCTCGTATCCGCAGTTGTGCATCTTCATGGCGACGGCCGCGGGGGTCCGTGCCAAGATTTACGAATTCCTCATCAGCTCATCGGCAACCCCGGCCGACAACGCTTCGCGGTTCTCGATCGACCGGCACACGACCGCGGCGCCCACGGGGGGATCGGCTCCGACGATCGCACCCCTGGAATTCGCGGATCCAGCGGCTCTCGCCTCGGCATACCAGGCGGCGACGGGCGGCTGCACGATGAGCACGGTTCTGATGCTCGTCGCGGTCAACCTCCGGGCGACCTTCCGATGGGTCGCCGCACCGACGAAGGAATTCGTCATCCCGAACACGCAGTACGCCGGCATGGGGATCCGATCCGCGGCGCAGACGGGCGCCTACAACGTGGATTCTTCCCTCTATTGGGAGGAATGATGTTCAACGCGACCGCCCGGAAGCCGGCCGGCAACGTCCTCATCACCGAACCGGGGGCCCCGGCTCGGGAATTCGACACCCTCCAATGCGTCCATTGTGGGGGGCATTGGCAAGTCATCCCCGGGTCGGGGATTCTCAGGGGCTTCTGCACCCGCTGTCACGGGCCGTTCTGTGGGCCTCAATGCGCGACCTGTCTCCCGCATGAGAAGTGGCTCGATCAGATGGAACGCCATGGGGTGAAACGGCCGTAATGCCTTTCATGTGGCAGTACCAGCAGCTCGCGGAACTCCCTCCGGCAAGGAGGTTTGAGGGAGATTGGCAGGAAGCGCCGACCCCGGCGAAATTCGGGCCGGTCCTTCCGGCCGTCTATTATCCTGATATTCGGTTCCGGAAACGGGGGATCCTTCCGGCGATTCAGCCGTCTCTTTCGACGGCGGCTCCGCTGTCGGAAATGGTTTGGAAGTCCACGGTGGACAAGTGGGCTCCCAAACTGCCCGACATCCAATTCAGGGCTCGGTATCTCTCGAAGGCGATCGCTCCTAATATCTCGACGGAGCCAAGGATGCTCTCCTGGGCTGAACGAATGAACTCGGACAAATGGGGGCCCTCGCTCCCGGCGCGCCGTTACGATAGGGCCTATTTGACGGCCGCGGTTCTCTCGTATCCGACGTACACGGAGGAAGTCTGGCGGTACGGTGGACGGGCTTCCCTGACGTTCATCATGGCGAAAACAAAGACTCGATTCTGATGGGGGAACGGAAATGAAAAAGATATTTGGTTTCCTTGTAATTCTCGTCACAATCGCGGCCGTTGCTTTCGCCGTTCCTCTGACCCCTGGCCTCGGGATCGCGCCCGGGCCCGTCCGTCAGCTCACGACCTGGCACTCCTTCGGGGGGTTCCAGCTCTCATCTACGACCATCACGATCGGCTCGAGTGGGACCTGGTATCCGATCCATAACGCCACGGACAATCTGTGGGTCGCCATCAACGGAGACGGGATCGCCGTCACGAACGATAATCTTGTGTTCGCCAACAAGGGCGACTACATGGGGCACATGACGCTCTCGATTTCCGGGACCAGCGGCGACGATATTTTCGTCCGGGCCTTCAACGTCACCGACAACGTGGCTTCGGGCTACACGATCGGAGTCACCACCACGGGGGCATCCAATTTTCAGGGGCTTTCCCTCCCTCTGCACTTGCAAGCGGACGCAGCGAACAAGACCTTTCGCTTCGAGGTTATGAACAACACCGCGGGGCGAAACATCACCGTGCGGAGCTCGGTGTATTTCATTTTCTATCTCCACGATTAGGGAGCGGCCATGATTGCTTTCGTCCGGTACACCACGGGGCTCGGAGATGCGGCGCTCTACGCGAGGATCCGGAACGCCACGGGGCAGTTTTGGGATTTCGTCGCGCTCTCCTGGGGCGTCATCGGGACGGATTGCAAGGCTTTCCTCACGGAGTATGCCGACTCGGATCCGGCGACCTCCTATTTCGCCGCGGAGATCATCGTTCCATTCAACGGCGTCTTTTGCATCGAGATCGTGGTCGATTCGACGAGCTTGGTCATTGGGTACGAGTCCACAAGGGATGCCGGGGTCGATGTACCGGAGACGGGGCTTGTAGTGGCCGACGCAAGTAATTCGATCATCAGTTTCAAGACCGATCTTCCCTCCACCACGGACAATTACTGTTCGGGATCTTTCTTGAAATTCATCACCGGGGCGCTCATCAATCAGGTAAAAAAGATCGCCACGCCCGGGTACGGGGGAACGTCGAAACTGATGCTGGTAACGTCCGGTTTCACGGAGATCCCCACGGCAGGGGATCGGTTCATCATCATCAATCAGTAGGGGGGCGAAATGGCGATCATCGCGGCGAATTTGGCATTCTACCTGACCGGAGGGGCCGGGAACGCGCTCCCCGCCGCGTCCCTTGGAGGGGTGATCTCGAATACCGCCTTCACCGACAACACGCTCCAAAACCTGTTCGCCAACGTCTCGCCGGCCGAAGCCCTCGCGGGAAGCATCAAGTATCGGGCCCTGTCCTTCAAGAACCTCGCCGCGGAGACGGCGTACGGGGCCATAATCTATCTCTCCCAGGAAACGAGCTCGGCCGATACGACCGTGGCGATCGCCTTCGATTCGACCGGGACGCAGAGCATCGTGAACGAGGACACGGCGCCGGCTGGCCTCTCCTTCTCGACTCCCCTCTCCCTGGCCGCAGGGATCGCCTTGGGCGATATCGCCGCCTCGGGGGTGGCACGGATATGGTTCCGTAGGACCGTTTCGGCGGGTGCTGCTGTGGCGTCCGACACAGGCAAGTTTACCGTTGTCGTGGGATCGGCGCCGTAGCATGAGCTTCTACATCCTTCGAGACGAGTATTCCATCTCGGTCGAAAAGACCGCGAAATGGAATCTTTTCGAGGGAGTATCGAAGGAATTCACCTTCAACTATAGCGTTTTCCTTCGAGTGCTCAAGGAATTTACGGCATCCTGGTATATTCTCGCGTACGTCACGAAGGAATTCACGTTTATTTGGGATGTGTACTCTTACATCGGCAGGGAAATGACTTTCTTGTATCGGATCGCCATGGATTATAGCGCGAAAGCGAAGTACCGATTCTCGAAGGAAGGTTCGATAACCCGATTTTTCAGGAGTGGCAGGAATGGATGATCCTGTCCTGACAGCGACTCTTTCAGGGAAGAAGGCCATTCTTCTGACCTGGACCTACGGGCAGAACGCTAACTTTGAGATATTCTGGAAATCGAGTGTCCCGGCCGGACAAGACATGGTGCTTCTCGGGAGCACGAATGCCTTTTCTTTTACCACGCCGGATCTCGAACCGTCGAAAACATATACTTTCTACGTCCGGGCGAACGTGGGATTGACTTACCAATTCAGCAATACGGTAGAGCTATTTGTTTCGTGCGGGGTAGGCGTGGTTCTTGTAGCAGATCCCCCGCCTTCGCCCCCGGAACAAAAGAGGGATATCTATGCGGCCGCAAGCACGAATGACATATATCAACGGTTTTCCGGGACAGGTAATTTCGGTCCTCTTGGTCAAACATTCAGAGCATGGGCCGGAATTTGTATCAGTCTCAATGGGGATGTGTACTGTTGTGCCGGATCGGAAGTATATGTTCGCGTAGGTGGGGCGGGGGATTTCATCGCTCTCGGGGCGCCGATCGTCCCGGTAATAACCGTAGGTAATTTTTGGGGAATGTGCGCGGCATCGAATGGGGATATTTACCTCGCTCATTATACAGGCGGCAACCCGAACGATATCTATATCCGGGCGGGAGGGGTCGGGAATTTTGTCGGGACAGGCGCTCCTTCCGGGAAACAATGGACTTACATGGCAGCGGCGCCGAATGGTGACATTTTCTGCGCTCACTCCAACGTCGGGATTGCGGATATCTATAAAAGGACCGGAGGGGCGGGGTCTTGGAATCCTCTTGGGCTGAATCCTGGATACGGATGGCAAGGAGTAGGAGCTGGCGTTGACGGGACAATATACGCCTGTGTCAATTATGGAGGGCCAGATATTTATAAAAGCATAAATGGTGGTGCGACTTTTACTGCGATGGGCCAAGGCGTTAGGACCTGGCAAGGAATGGGAACGACGAAGAATGGAGACGTTTACGCCACGGTTGCGGGGGGAGATATCTATATGCTTCCAAGCGGAGACACTGATTTTGTAGCTCTCGGGGCTCCTACAAG
>Ga0137459_1000200_pt1 | contig 21451 bp, 12 predicted proteins | sample EasRivERMGT700_2_FD_104908 | JGI IMG/M metagenome (GOLD analysis project Ga0137459, IMG submission 104908) | Soil microbial communities from meander-bound floodplain in the East River, Colorado, USA - East River MetaG ERMGT700_2 | ecosystem: Environmental > Terrestrial > Soil > Floodplain ...
GCCTGTGGGAACAGACCACCACCGGGTTCCGGCGGATCCCGTCGCCCCGCCTGATCGACGCGCTGCTCGTCGATGGCGACACGCTCTACGCCGCGTCGGCCACCGGGCTGTACCGCACGGCCGGCACGACCAGCCCTGCGGGCGCAACCCCGGGCCTGACGCGGCTCGAGCTCGGACTGCCATCGGGGCACATCAACGATCTCGTCAAGTCGGGTGACACGCTGTGGCTCGCGACGAGCCGGGGCGTCGCCGGCTGGGATGGCCGGAGCGTGCGCATGCTCAGCACCGGCGCCGCGCGCGTGGTCTACGCGATCACGGTCGCGTCCGACGGCGCGGTGTGGGCCGGCACGATCGGCGGCGCGATCCGGTTTGGCGCCGACGCGACGGTCCGGTTCGACCGCGCGCGCGGCACGCTGCCCGGCGACTGGGTCACCGCGCTGATCCCCGACGAGGCCGGCGGCGTCCTCGCCGGCACCTACGACGCCGGCGTCATGCGGCTCGCCGCCGACGGCACGTCGACGGCCGTGGCGCCGCTCGACGGCCCGCTGTGGATCAACCCGCACGGCCTTGCGCGGCTCGACGGCGCGATCGCCGCGGCCACGCTGGGCCAGGGCCTGCGACTGTCGCGCGGCACCGCCCCCCGGCTCCCCGACGACGACGTCACGGCGGTGCTACGGATCGGCGACACCACGTGGGTCGGCACCCGCGGCGGCCTCGCGCGGATCTCTACGAATATGCACTAGGTAGATGACTCGGACGTCGGGGGAGCCGGCCTTCGACCCCAGAACCAAGCTCGGTGGCTAGCTCTTCGGGCGACTGACGCTTCGGGCTACCGCAGGGCTTCGACCACGCTCGATGCCACGACCGACTGTTTCAGCCAGCGCTCGAGGGTGTCCGTGCGCCGCGCCACCCGGGCAGCAAGGCGCTCCCGCTGCCGGTTGCGTTACGCGTACGTGCGCGACGCTCCGGTCGAGCTGCGCGCCGCGCGCCGCTCCAGGAGGGACATCGCGTCGCGAACTGGGGCGATCTGTCAACTCGGCCACCAGGCCGTCGACGCCGGCCGCGACGGCGCGCAGCTCGACGTGGCCGGCGATCCGCGGGGCCTTGCACCCGCGGGGTGGAATCGGAGAGGGTAGGGGCGCACCTGGCCATGCAGCTTCGCGTCGTGATCTGGCTGATGATTGTCGAGGCGGTGCGTTCGCTCGCGCGCAATGTCGTGCGCAGCGGGCTCGCGATGCTGGGGATCGCGGTGGCGGTCGCGATCGTGATCACGGTGATCGCGATGGGGCGCGCGAGCATCAAGGCGTCGGAGGCCGAGCTCGACAAGCTCGGTGACAACCTGATCTGGATCGAGGCCGGGTCGCGCAACGTGGCCGGCGCGCGCACCGGCAGCCACGGCATGACGACGCTGATCGCGCATGACGCCGACGCGATCCGTCGCGAGCTCCCGCTGATCAAGCAGGTCTCGGAGAACGTCGACGGCGGCTTCCTCGTGATCTACCAGGACCACAACTGGCGAACGCGGTGGCGCGGGGTCGCGCCGGCGTACCAGGCCATCAAGCGGTGGGACCTCGCGAGCGGCGCGTTCTTCGATGACGATCAGACCGAGCATGCGGCGCGCGTGGTCGTGATCGGCGAGACCGTGCGCCGCGAGCTGTTCGCCGACCTCGATCCGATCGGCGAGATCGTGCGGATCCAGGATCTCGGCTTCGAGGTCATCGGCGTGCTCGCGCCCAAGGGCCAGTCGCCGACCGGGCAGGATCAAGACGATACCGTCATGATGCCGTGGACCACCGCGATGAAGCGCATCGTCGGACGGGACCAGACCTGGCTCGACGACATCCTGTGCTCCGCGGTATCGGCCGAGGCCCTCAAGCCGGCCGAAGCGCAGCTCTCGGAGTTGTTGCGCCAGCGCCACCACATCGAGCCGGGCCGCGAGGACGACTTCAACCTGCGTCACCCCGAGGAGCTGCTCCAGGCCCGGATCAAGACCAGCCGCACGCTCCGCCTGCTGCTGCTCGGGCTCGCGTCGATCGCGATGGCGATCGGCGGCATCGGCGTGATGAACGTGATGCTGGCCTCGGTCTCGCAGCGGATCACCGAGATCGGGCTGCGCTGCGCCGTCGGTGCCCGGCCGTCCGCGATCCAGCTGCAGTTCCTCGGCGAGGCCGTCGTGCTCTCGCTGATCGGCGGTGGGTTCGGCGTGGTGCTCGGCGAGCTCAGCGCCTACGTGTTCGAGGACAAGCTCGGCTGGCGGCTCGCGATGTCGCCGGAGATCAGCGCCGTCGCCGTGCTCGCCTCGATCGCGGTCGGCGTCGTGTTCGGGCTGTACCCCGCGATCCGCGCGTCCCGCGTCGATCCGATCGTGGCGCTCCGGGCGGAGTGAGCAGGATCCGCACTGGCCCAGCTCGATTCACCCACAGATCAACCAGGGGAGCCGTTTTGCCACTCCACACCGTGGATCCCCGCAGTGCGGAGTGTATAGGACCGCGGTTGCCTGCCTGCCGCCGCGCCGAATTCGGCGCCCGCATCGTCGTGCGGCCCCGCGATCCCCCGGTGAAGCGGCGAAGGATTGGCGAAAATCGCCTGGCAAGGCTGTAACGAACTGAGATCGTAGAGACGAACTCCGTCCGGACACCGGACAGCGCTACATGGCCTGGCCATGCGCGCGCCGGCGCCTGTCACTTCGGCTTCGCGGTACCCGGCATCGCCGGCAGCGAACCGGCCGTGGGCGGCAGCAGGAGCTGGGTCGCGATGTGGCTGACGGTCAGGGGCGTCGCAGGCGTGTAGTTGTGGCAGCCGAAGCAGTTGGGAACGTACGAGGTTGGGCCCTGCTCGTAGGTTTCCATCGTGACGTTGGCGAGCTCGAGCGAGCCGCGCTGCAGGCTGGCGGCGTTGGCCGGTCCCTGCATGCTCGGCACCGGGGGAGGCGCGCCCGAGGCCTGGCCGCCCTTCGTCCACAGGCCACCGACCATCTGGTAGTTGGCCCACATCGCCATCGGATTGCCCGCCGGCAACGCCGACAACAGTCCGCCTGGGCCGATCAGTGCCTGGTTGAGCTGGTCGATCGCGAGCGCGTTGGCCGCATTGTCATTGCCATTGACGGCAGTTCCGGAATCGGTGCCATCCTTGAACAGCTCACACACCTGGTTGGGAGTGCCCGAGGTCGGAATGGGCTTGGAGGTGGTGGGGGCGTGGTTGAGGTCGAAGCTCGCGCAGGCGGCCGGGATCTGACCGTTCGGCGACGGGTTCGCGATGAGGCAGGCGGCGGCCGCCGCGGAGGTCAAGGACCAGCCGCTTGCGGGGGCGGTGCTCGTGCCCGCGCACAGCGGAGCGTTCGCCTTGTGCTCGAAGCTGGCCCAGATCATCTCGGGGTGCTGCGAGGTCCAGTTCACGAGGTGGAAGCCGACCAGCCCGAGCACGACATTCTTCGTCGAGGTCGCACCGCCGGCGCTCACCACCGGCACGGTGGCGTTCATGGTGAAGTACGTGGGGTCCACGGCCGGGAGTACCCGCCAGGCCGTCTTGATCTCCATCGTGCCGGTCGTGAAGCCGGTCGCGGTGGACTGACATTCCTCGGGTGAGTACCACATGCTGTAGTACAGGACATTCCCGTTTTGATCGTAGAGCGGGCTCCCGTCGGCCTGGCCCTGCTCGAAGTCATTGGGCTTGAGCGTGCGGATGGAGAGCGCCTTGATCGCCGCCGCGCGACCAGACACCCCATTCTTGGCACACTGGTTGGTCCCACCGCCGGGGACGACGACGCGGTTCTTGGCCTCGAACACGCGGTCGTCGTTCGGCTTCGCAGGATCGGCGGGCGAGACCTGCGCCAGGAACCACTGCCAGGAGAACTGGTAGAAGTCGCAGAACGTCTCGCTCGACGCGACCTCCGAAGGCGGGTGGGGGTTCGAGATCCACGCCGGGCTGGCCGCACACGCCCCGGAAGGCGGTGGGGGGATGGGGGTCGGCTTGGGCCCGCACGCACCGGCGAGCGAGGCTACGACGACGGCGACGAGCGCGCCCGGGGCCCAGGTGAGCTTTCGCCAGGGAGGCGTGGGCGGGACGGTGACGGGTTCGGGGATGGACGTTGTGTGCAAGACGGGCTCCTCGGGTTCGCTGGGGGTAGTGCAAGTGTCGCCACACCTGGGTGCGGTCCACTCGCGCGAGTTTCGCCAGCAACTCCATGCACCGCGTGCGCCGCTGACCATGACAGCCGATCACGTCGCGTCGCAATCGCCGGCGATCAGCCCCCGTTCCAGCTGCGGAGGCTCTGCTGCTGCGCGTCAGACCAGCCGTTGAGCTCGCCGGGCGACACCTTGCATGCTCGCCGTCTGGATCGCGGCGGCATCAGGAGTCGGGTCGCGTGAGCTCGCGGACGGCGGCAGGTATCGCATCGGCGGCGCGGCGCACGGCACGCTCGCCGTCGGCGCGCTGGTCTCCGTCGAGGCCGGGACCACGACCGAGGTGACCGTGCGCATGGTCCCGTCCGTGCGCAGCGACGGCGTCGTCATGCGCCACGACGATCCGTCGCGCGACGAGGTCGCCGTCGGGCACGCCGTCACGCAGGCAGATGGCAGCTCCGTGCTCGAGGGCGTACCCGGCCCCGGCGACATCGCCGGCGTCGAGCTCGGTAGTGTGATTGCCGCGGCGCCTCCCTGACCCGATCAGCCGGCGACCCGGATGGTCGGATCCCACTGGTAGTAGCCCAGGAGCGTGGGCTGCCCGGTTCCGGGATCTCGGACATACAGACCGAACTGCACCATGAAGCCTTCCTTGCCCTTCCTGGCGACGCTGGCCTGGTAGAACCAGAACTGCTCCTCCTCGATCCGGGCCGGCAGCGGCTCCGCCGGGGAGTTGGCCACGACCGTCGACTTGGTGAAGTTCTGGTAGATAAAGGTGCCGAACACCTGATCGCCGCTGAACCGCGGCATGCCGTAGAGCAGGACAGCGTCCTCGAAGTTGTCGGCGCCGGAGACGGCATAGGAGCGGACGGTGTCGCCCACTAGGGCGTTGAAGTCGAGATCCCCGGTGCCCTGTCCGCTGTTGACCGTGGTCCCCGTGGCGACCATGAACCCCAGGTTGTGCGCGATCCCGGTGGGGCTCGCCGGGTTCTTGCTGGGGTTCGGAAAGTTCTTCTTGACGTTGTCCGTGTCGATCGTGATGAGGATATTGATGGTCTTGCTCATGTGTTTTCTCCGGTTCGGGTTGCTGATCTATCGAGACGATGGACTGAAATGAACGGTAATCCTTGAATGCAAATGGTGGTGGCCGGCGAAGCGAGGCTGTCCGCCCTCGTCGCGGTCCCACAGCTCGAGCACGAGGCAGTAGCTTCCGGTTCCTTCGCCGGCGATGTCGCACTGGTAGAACGAGAACCATTGCTGGACATTCTGCGCGGGGAGCACGCTCGTTGCCGATGCAGGAGCAATGCCGCTCTTCTCCTCCGCCACGAACTGGAAGCCCTGCAAGACCTCGTCGCCCCCGAGATGGTGGAGGTCGCGGATCAGGACGGCGTGCTCGAAGTTGTTCGATCCAGACTTCACGAAGAACCGGACAGCGGCGTCTGGACTGGCGTCGAAGGCGACGTCTCCGGGACCCTGATTCGTGGCCCCGGCGGCTCCCGTCACGACCATGTACGCGTGGTCGTGGCAGATGCTCGCGGGAGCTCCGGCGTCCCCGGAGCGCGGAGCGCTCTCGAGAACGAGCTCCGTGTCGAGCGCGGTGTGCAGATGAACTGTCGAGCGGATCATGCTTTTGTCGATCATCTGATTTCTCTCGAACCGATCTGGCATCTGGAGAGCACAGCAAGCGGTGTGCCGCAGGTGATGCCCGTTCCGCAGGGTCCGGCCAGGCGGCTGACGTCCTTGAAGTGCCTCGGAACGGGCGACTCGGACGACATCCGTGCACGCGGTGATGCGGCCCGCGGACGCGTCGCAGCGGGCGGTCGACGCGTCGGCGGCGTCGATGTCCGTCGGTCGACGCGGCGAGGGAGGTCCGCGGCTGGCCTGGCGCCCGCACCACGACCCGCCGCCCCACGCCGCTCACATGCGGCGGCCTCAAGGAGCGTGCCACCGGCGCCTCCTCCGAAATGCGACGACCACCTGATGCTCGCGTCGACGCTTCCGGAAAGCTCTGCTGATCAGCAAGTGGTTGCCGGCAAGTGGTTGCCGGCAAGTGGTTGCCGGCAAGTGGTTGCCGGCAAGGCCTGCTAGATCAGCAGCTCCAGGGGATTGAGCTCGGCTTCGTGCAAGGGCTCGCTGCGCCAGCCCATGCGTACGGGCACCTCATAGAGCCGCGCGGCTCGGCGGTAGGGGAAGAGATGGCAGGTCCCAGGCATGATGACCTTGGCGGTGCGCAGCGGGAGGTCGGGCCGGCTGTAGTCCAGGACCAGGACCTCGAGCCCGAGATCACGGGCTCGCGACACGCAGGTCCGCACATCGTCCGCGATGTCCGCCGTGGGCGGGGCCCGATCGGTGTGCAGGGTGACCGGCACCTGCTCGGCATCCGGGAACAGGTAGGCCTCGGGGACGATCGCGTCGAAGTCGAACGGAGCCGAGTGCTGATTGCGAATCTCGAGGATCTGGCACAGCTCGGTGAGCGCGCGCCGGACCGCCAGGTGGGAATCGAGGTGACAGCCGAATCCCAGGCAGAGCTTGCCCGTCTCGCGCTGGCGGCTCACCGCGACGCATACCGGCACGCCGAAGTCGTGGGTGACGTCCAGCACCCAGTAGTCGCTGTCTACACCCACGGTCGCCGCGAGCTGCCGCGCGAGCTCCTCGGGAAGCGATGCCAAGCTCACCGGCGGTCGGCGAAGTCGGTTGTACCACCAGATCGCGACCGCATCGCGCTCCACGAGCTCGAGCCAGCCCTGCAAGATCGCCTCCTCGAGGCAGTTGCCGGCGGCGCCACCGTTGTGGAAGAACCGACAGCGTGGATCGTCATCATAAGGGGTGTTCGCGTAGCACCACGTGAACGGGACGAAGCACGGCTCTCCGCGCGTGAGTGACCATACCGGTGTCCAGTCCAGCACGGCATCGCGGCTGGCGGGCAGCATCGCGTGGATCGTGGCCTTCCGTAGGTCGCCGGACGCCTGGAAGGCCAGAACCTGTTGCTCGCTGTAGGGAGCCAGGGCCGCCGGCAGGAAGCTCCTTCCCGGCAGCTCGTCGGCACGAGCACGGAGGACCGGCTCGTCTCCGTGGTAGTTGGAGGCGAGCCGCTCGAGTGACTCGCTGATGGCGCTCACCCGTGATTGCGCTGCAAACATGCCCTTGCCCGCGGTGGTCTGAAACAGCTGGTCCGTGCGCGGGAGACCCGCCTGAAAGGTCGTCTTGCCAAACCAGGCTCGAAAGATGCGATTCACGTGCGGTCCCGGCTTGGAGTGGCAGACCACCCCGGCCACCAGGCCGCTGGCTGGGCTGAGGATGCCTTCAAGCACACGCAAGGTCCGCTCGACTGGCTGGGTCCGGAACCCGCCGTCCTCGTGCCATGCCCTGGGCGCCGGGCGCAGCGTGACGGGAGCCTTGGCTCGCGTTCTGTAGAGCTCGGGGTCGCCGCAGACGGGACACTGTGGGCGCCGGATCACAGGGTGCGTGACCACCTCGGGTCGGGCCCGTGGCAGCTCGGTCATCGCGTCCCCGATGCGCACCTCGACGATGTGTCGCGCCGCTGCGGCGAAGCGCGCCAGGCCCTGCTCGACGGCGCGCGGGCGCCAGGCCACGGGGATCGGCTCCAGCCGACCAGGGTGCATACGGTGATACCAGCGGCGTACGGGCTGGTTCCACAGCATCCGGAACGCCAGGCAGCTCCAGCACGCCGCGTCCGAGGCGTTGAACACCGGACCGATGGTGGGGTGCTCGCCCGCGAGCCGCAGCAGCAGCCATGGGCGGAAAGCCGCGCGCAATCGCCGGTCCAGCGCGTCGAGCCGCGGGTCCAGCGCGTCGTCCACGACGACCGCCGTGATGGCTGGTGGCAGCGCGAGCGCCGCCGCCAGCATCGCGATCTGTGGGTCCTCGCGTGGGTCGGACAGGCTCAGCCACTGGCCATCCGGTCCGAGCTGGTCGAGCGCTCGCGGCGTCGCTGCGAAGTCGGGGATGGCGTATGCGGTCGAGTCGTCGCCATCCCTATCGGGCTCATCACTCGGGACCCAGAAGCCTCGGGCCGCAAGCACGTCCAGGTTGGCCCGCAATTGCTGCAGGCGTCCTGGATCGAGCGTCGCAAGCTCGAGCTGCCGGGACGGGTGCAGGAGCCGAGCGTCGGGGAGCTCGACCAGGAAGTGGGCCAGCTCGGCGAACATCGCCATGCCACCCGCGCTGGGCCACAGCACCGTGAAGCGGCGAGGCGGCCGACCGAGCTCGCTGACGTGGGGGCTCATGTTCAGAGGAAGAGCGGCAAGGGGTTGAGCTCGTGCTCGGCGAGGCGGCGCCGGGCCCAGCCACGTTCGACCGGGACCTGGTACAGCCGAGGCGCGCCGAGCTGGGGCCAGATGTGGCACGCGCCCGGCACGATCGCCTTGACCACGACAAGCGCCTCGTCGATGGCGGGATAGCGATGCACCAGCGCCTCGAGCCCGCGATCGGCCAGGCGCGCGACGCAGGCATAGATGGCGTCGCGGAGGTCGTCGTGCACGGTCGAGCTGGCCAGGGCGGGCCCGGCACGGTCGGATCCGACAGGCGGGTGCAGATAGGGCTCGCTGGCCACCGACGCGAAGTCGAACGCAGCCCCGCGTTGCTCGCCGATGGCGATGAGCTGACACAGCTCGGTGGCTGCACGCTGGGCCGCGAGCCCCGCCTCGAGGTGGCAACCAAAGCCGAAGCGGAGCTGCCCGTCGCCGCGGCGGCGGGCCACCGCGACGCACGCCGGGGTCGCGAGATCATGGGTCACGTCCAGGAGCCACCAGTCCCAGTCGAGCTCCAGCCCGCGCCGCAGCGCATCGCGCAGGCTGGGTCCGACGAGCGAGGACGGGAGGGAGGGGACGACGATCCGGTTGTACCACCAGATCGCGACCGCATCGCGCTCGATCACCTCGAGCAGGCCCTGCAGCAACGCCTCCTCCAGGGTGCGGCCGGCCGCGCAGCCGTTGGAGTCGAAGCGGCACAGCTGCTCCTCACGCACGAACGGCGTGTTCGCGTAGCAGTGGGTCAAGGGCACCTTGCAGACCTCGCGGCGCGTGAGCGAGTCGGCGTCCACCCAGTGGAGCGGCTCGTCGGCTCGCCAGGCGGCGAGCGAGAGCGCCGCGAGCTGCCGCGGGCCCAGCGGCCGGAGGCTCGGCGGCGGAAGCACCGGCTCGCCCGCGAGCGCCTCGGCCGTGGCGAGCACGCTGGGCTCGTCGCCGCGATACTGCGCGACCGATCGCTCGAGCGCCTCGCACAGCGCGCTCGCGCGTGACTGCGCCGCGGACATGCCCTTGCCGAGCGCGACGCGGTGGAAGTCCGCCGGCCGCACGATCGGCCTGGCCAGCGGGCAGGTGAGCCACGCGCCGCGGTGGATGGGCACGTGGTCCGCGTCGCGGCCGGGCAGGCCGGGCAGGAGCGATACGTCCGCGACGGCGCCCGTCACGCGGCTGACGTGTCGCGACAGCACGGCCAGCGTGTCGCCGGCGCTGTGGCTCCGGTAGCCGCCGTCGGGATCGGGCCGGCGCGCCGTGGAGCGCAGCTCGACGGGACCAGGCCGCCTCGCGGCCTCCCGCAAGGCCTGTCCGCAGGTCGGACAGTGCTCGCGGCCCGCGACGTGATGAGCGGCGATGAGCTCGGCGGTCCGCGGGGCGAGTTGCAGGAGCGCTCCCGACCGGAGTCGCTCGAGCAGCGCGCGATCGGCGGGCGGCGGGAGGCACTCGGGCGCCAGCAGCTCGACGGCGATCGGGACCGCGAGCGACCGCGGCGAGGCCTCCTGCAACAGCCACCGTCGCACCGGCTGGTTGCTCATCATCCGACTCCGCAGGCAGCCCCAGCACGGCCGGCCCGGCTCGGCGGTGAACCAGGGCCCGAGCGAAGGTCGACGGCCGCGCGGCTTGAACAGGAGCCACGGCGAACCGGTAACGGCGCGGCGGCGGTCGATCGCTTCGAGCCGAGGATCGAGCTCGTCATCGACGATCGCGACGGCCACGTGATGCGCGGTGGCGAGCGCGCGCACCCACCGGACCACGGGGTCCAACTCGGAGAGCTCGGCCAGCAGCACGACCTCGCCGCTCGGCGCGTCGAGCACGCGCGGCTCGGCCTCGAACGCGGGGCAGCGATAGCCCTGCGACGCGACCCGGTACGCCTCGGCCGGCTGCACCAGCTCGAGCGCGACCATCTCGTCGAGGGCAATCTGCAGGGCCGCCTGTCCCGCCGGGGAGCGCTCCAGCTGCAGGATCTCGCGCGTGGACGCGTGGGCGCCCACGGCCTGCGCAACGCGGGTGGTCGGCCCTGCCTCGAACAACACGGCATCGCCGTCCTCGAGCAGGACGACCTGGCCATGGGCCGTGGTGTGGGCGAGGAACCGTGGGTGCCAGGCCAGCGGTTCATTGCCCGGCAGCGTCGCCGACACGCGGGCCGGGTGCATCGCGCTACCGCGCTCCCTCGAAGAAGGCGCGCGCATTGTCCCCGAACACCAGCTTCCGCTCGTGCTCCCTCAGATCACCGCCGCTCCACAAGGTTCGGCCGTGCTCGGGGCGCTGGCGCGGACCGGACGGCCCGCCGGGGCTGTCGTCCGCGATGACCGGCAGGTGGTCCGGGTGGGGGAAGTCGGTCCCGTACAGCAGGCGATCGGCCCCGATCATGTCGATCACCTGGCGAAGGCAGGGCTCCTCCAGCTCGATGCCCACCCAGCACTGGCGCGCGAAGTAACGCGAGGGCTTCATCGTCACGTTGCGCGCGTTCTCGCCGGGCATCGTCGCGTAGCAGATCTCGTCCAGCCGCCACAGCCAGTGGGGCACCCAGGACGCGCCCGCCTCGAGGAACGCCACCCGGAGCCGCGGGTGGCGCTCCAGCACCCCCGCGTCGAGCAGGCTGAGGAAGGCCAGCTGCGCCTCCATGGGGTGCGCGCAGGCATGGAGGGCAAAGCGCGTGGTGAAGCGATCACGACCGATGGTGGGCCCGAACAGGTGCGTGCTGCCGTGGATGGCCACCGCGATGCTCGCTTGCTCGCAGCGGGTCCAGAACGGCTCCAGCCGCGGATCGCCGAGCCCGAGCCCGAGGATGGGCTCGGGGCGCATCACCACGCAGCGCCAGCCGTGGTCGATGATCCGGTCGAGCTCGGCCAGCGTCATCGCGGGATCATGGCGGCTCACGACGCCGACGGGATGCAGCCGCGTCGGGTCCACCGCACAGTAGTCGCGCAGCCAGCGGTTGTAGGCCCGGGCGAAGCCCGCCGACACCGGGGCCGCGAGCTGCTCGTGGTGGACGAGGAAGGTCGCGTGCGTCGGAAACAGGTACGCCTCCGCGACGCCGGCCGCGTCCATCGCCGCGAGCTGACCTGCGCCGGAGGTCGCCTTGTCGATCTCCTGCGCATGCTGCCGGCTCTGCCGGCTCGCCTCGAGCTGGAGCTCGAGCCCCCAGCCGGCGAACAGCGGCAGGCCATCGACGGTCAGCTCGGGCAGCAGCGGCACGGCGGCACGTGCTCCGAGCTCGCGGACGCGTCGGGCCATCGCCAGTTGCGTGTCCGTCTCGCGCATGCGTGGCGCATGCACCCGGAGCTCGGGATCGAGGTATTCCAGCCACATCCCCAGCGGCTCGGAGACGTGGCGATCCGCATCGACGATTGCATGGTCTCCATCGTCCATGATGCACCGTGGCAGCTCTCCCCAGGTGTCGAGCGGGCTCAGCCGCACGTGAAGGGATAGCCCGGCCCGTCCGTGTTGTAGAGCGTGACGCCCATGATAGCCACGTGAGTGTCTTTCTGGTTCAACTCGGTCTCCTGCTTGGCGCTGGAGGCCCCGGTCATCCACGGCAGGGTGAGCGTCAGTTGCGGTGCCTTGATCTTCCACTTGCCCTTCCCCTGATTGTCGGCCGTGGGGTCCGTGACGGGCGTGAACTCGGCGTTCTCGTCGATCATGACGCGGAGGTTCATCATCCACGGGTACTTGTATCCGAGCCACGTTCGCAGGAGCCCGATCGCCGATTCTTCCGATGGAGGCTCAACACTGGTCCCCGCAAGTGGGTGATCACCTTGTTTCGCCGGGTGCGGCTGGTCACCGAGTTGCGGTGGGCTGTGCTTGGTGAGGAGATCCTTGAAGCGCGTGTTATCCCACGCCAGCGCGACGGCGTTGAACATGGCCGCGGCGAACGAGATGAACTGGTCGACCGCGACACCCAGATCGAAGCGAGTGGTTGTGTCTGGGAACATGTTTACCGAGAACCACCTGGGTGGGGGATGGTCATCGACCGGTTCGTATTTCGGCTTCCCCTGGTCGGCGCGGCCGGCACGGTCGGGGAGGAGGAATGGGGTCAGGTCGTAATAGGCGGCCAAGGCTTCCATCACCACCACGGGGGGGGCATCCTTGCCGTCTGGCCGCTTCGGCTTGTCCGGGATGTAGATGATGAGCGACTCTCCCCTGAACGGCTGCGTCATGACGGTGCCGTTGGCTATATTCATGCGCGGTGCTAGCTCGGAGTCGTCTTTCAGCACCAGGGTCAGATCCCAGGGGCATTCGTAGCCGAAATAGTCCTTCAAGATGACCAGAGGGTTGATGGACCCACCTGTGAGAAGCTTGCGGAAATCGAGGTCGACGGTCGCGCGGGCCACCGCCCTCAGATAGCTGGTCCTGAAGTCCATGAGCTGGTATTGGAGGTCCTGCGGACGTTGTATGGGTTCCATGGGAGGCTGCCTTTCGTTGGGGCTCGAGGGCGTCACTCGTGACGACTACCCGGGATTGTCGAGGCGATCAACTGCTTCGCGGGCCAGCTCGACCACGCGGGCTGCCCCCTGAACGCTGGCCAGGCGCAGGGCAGTCTCCAGATCCCGGCGGGCGCCGGCCCGATCGTGCGCGGGATCCGCCCGGAGGTACTGCGCACGCCTCAGGTAGAGGTGGGGTTCGTAGTAGTGTTCGTCGACCGAGCCGCACAGCGCGATGCACTTGTCGATCCGCGCCAGGGCCGCCTTCAGCCGGCCCTGACGCTGGTCGATGTCGGCGAGCAGGGAGTAGAAGTAGGCCACGGCGTGCAGGCTCTTGACCGCCTCGAGCAGCCCGAAGCTCTCCTCCCCGCCGGCGAGGTCGTCCTTGGCCCAGCAATGCATGAGGGTGCCGTAGGCCCCGTGGACCATGAGCCCGTACCGGCCCGAAAGCTCCAGCAGCTCGCCGGAGACCTTGCCGGCCTGGTCCTTCTCGCCGTTGTATTGATGGACGATGCTCTGATACATCAGCGCGATGCCGATCGAGGACACGTCCTGGAGCTCGCGCGCCCAGTCCACCGCGTCTTGAGCCACCTGGGTGGCCTCTTGGCAGTGACCGAGATCCCAGGTCACGCGGGCCAGGCAGGCGCCGGCCCAGGTCCGGATGTCGAATCCGTAGGTGGCCCTGCTGTCGCGGTGCAGCTTCGGATCGTAGGTGTCGAGCGCCAGCTGCATCGCCCGGCGGCCGGCCTCGAAACCGCCCTGCGTGTAATCGTAGTAGCCGATGGCCGCCTCCGAGGCCGCGATGACTCCGGGATCGCTCGTCTGGTTGGCCATGGTTCGCAGCTGGCGCGTCAGCTCGGCCAGCGCGCCGCGGTTGCCGGCGACCAGCCGGTTGATCACGATCCACCACAGCGTGGGCACCCGGTAGGGAGAGTCACCCGCGGCGGGAAGCAGCTCGAGCGATCGGCTGGCCGTGTCCCCCAGCTCCTTGGCCGCCCAGCCGTGCTTGTTCATGAGCGACGGCGTCAGGATCGAGTTGACCTGCAGCTCGGCACTGGCACGATCGGCCTCGGGCAGCTCCTTGATCCAGCCGAGCAGCATGTGCGAGCGGGAGATCGCCTCATCGAACGCCGACTGCTGGAGCGCGATCAGGGTCGCACGAATGCCGTAGTCGGTGGCGCTGTGGTGGGAGCCGGCCTCGAACAGATGCCCGGCGACGACGCCCGGATCCGCACGGATGGCATCCGGGAAGCGGTGCTCCAGCGCGTCCGCGATCTGCTTGTGGACGCGACGGCGCCCGGTCGACGTGAGCATCTCGTAGGCGGCGTCGCGGATCAGGGCGTGGCGGAACGAGAAGCGCGCTCGATCGCCGTCGGAGTGGCGGATGATGAGGTCGGCGTCTTGCAGGCTCTGCAGGTCGCGCTCGGCGTCTTGCCGGGGCCTGGTCGACGCGGCCACGAGCAGATCACGCGTGAACTCGCGGCCGATCGCCGCCGCGAGCTGAGCGGTCTGGTTGGCCGCGCCGAGTCGCTCGAGCCGGCCCACCAGCGAGTCGCGGACCGAGTTGGGGATCTTGGACCGATCGGTCCCGGTCTTGAGCACCAGCTCCCCATGGGCCTCGACGAGGTGGGTGTCGAGGAGCATCCGCGTCAGCTCCTCGATGAACAGCGGGATGCCGTCGGTGCGCTTCACGATGAGCTGCACGACATCCTGGGCCAGCCGGCGCCCCTGGAGCACCGCGTCCGTCACCGCCTCGATGTCCCGACGACCGAGCCCCGACAGGGCGATGACCCGGGCTCGGTCGCCCCAGGGATTGACGAGCTCGGGGCGGGCGGTCGTGACCACCAGCAACGCGTGCCGCTGGACTTCGCCCGCCAGCCGCTCGAGCAACTCGAGGCTGGTGGGGTCGGCCCAGTGCAGATCCTCGAACACGAGGAGCAGCGGCCGGCGGTCGGCGCGGGCCAGGATCCAGGCCACGATGGCGCCCAGGGTCTCGGACTTCTGCAGCTGCGGTGCGAGCTGCGAGGCGTGGTACGCGTCGCCAAGCGGGAGCGAGAGCCACGCGCAGAAGATGGGCATCACGCGTGGGACGTCGACGCCCGCGGCCTCGAGGGCTCGCTCGAGCCGGCCTCGCGCGTCGAGCCCGGGATCCAGGCGCGGGATCTCGAGCGCAGCGCGCATCAGCTCGAGCACGGGGAACAGCGCGCTGTTCATCTGCTCGGGCAAGCAGCGACACCACCACGACTCGGCGTCGATCTGCTGATGCAGCGCCCGGACGAGGCGCGACTTGCCAATGCCGGCCTCGCCGGTCACCAGGAACAGCGAGCCCGCGGCTCGCCCCGCAGAGGTCCACGCGCCGGCCATCGCACGGAGCTCGTCCTGGCGGCCTACCATGGGACGCTCCGCGGTCGGCGACGCCGGGTCGTGCGTGCCGAGCAGGCTCTGGCCGATCCAGCGGTAGCAGCCCATCGTGGGGCCGTCGCCCCCCTGCTCGCCCAGGCCGAACGGCTCGAACTCGGCGGTGCTCGCCAGCCGGCGCCGCACGGCTTCGCTCACCAGGATCTCGCCCGCGGGAGCGACGTGCTCGAGCCACATCGCGATGCTCGAGGTCACGCCGGTCGAGACGGCCTCGATCCCCATCACCGTCAACCCCGCGTGGATCCCGATCCGCCCGCGGGGCTGCGGCCGGTCGGCGCCGGCGTCGAAGCTCCTCTGGATCTCGATCGCGGCACGCAACGCTCGCGGGGTGTCGGAGTCGGAGGCGATCGGATGGCCGAAGTAGACCAGGAGGCGATCCGCGAGCGTCCCCACCACGTAGCCCCCGAATCGGGTCGCGATATCGACACAGTCGTTGATCTGGCTGCGCAGCTTGGCCTCGAGCCGCTCGAGATCCGTCTCGAGGTGCTCGATGCCGAGCCCCCCCGCGAAGGCGGATGGCAGCCCGCAGCACAGCACCGTGATCTGGTGCTTCCGCGACTCGAGATCGATGCCGTGGGTCTGCGTCGACCTGTCATCGCCCGACAATCCCGCGTGGCGTCCCGGGTCCGGTCTGCCGCTGATCTCCCCCACGAGGTTGGTGAGGTTGATGGCCTGGAGATCGTTCCACAGCGCCTGCGAGCTGGCATAGCGCTGCGCGGCGTCCTTCTTGAGCGCCCGTCGCAGCAGCGCCCCGAGCGGGTGGCCCGCGATCGCCGGGGGAAGGGGAACCTCCCCGGGGCTGAGCTGGCGATGGAAGACCTCGGCGACCGAGTCACCATCGACGGCCGGGGTGCCGGTAAGGCACTCCAGGAACACGAGGCCCCAGACGTAGAGGTCCGACTTGATGGTCGGAGGCTGGCCACGAAGCTGCTCCGGCGCGCAGTAGGCCGGCGTGCCGATCGTCTCGTTGGTCAGCGTCAGGCTCTTGTAGTCGTTGTCCCGCGCACCGGGGATCAGGGCCCCGATGCCAAAGTCCAGGACCTTGACCAGCGGCTTGGCGCCCGTCGAAGACACCATGATGTTCTGCGGCTTGAGGTCGCGATGGACGACGCCGTGAGCGTGCGCGCATACGAGCGCGTCGAGGACCTGGGTCATCAGCTCCCCGGTCTCCGAGGCAGAGAGCCGGCCATGCTGGTGGATGTGTTCCCTGAGCGTCTGGCCGGGTACGTACTGATACGCTGCAAACAGCCGGCCATCCTCCGTGCGACCCTTGTCGAGGAGCTGGACGATGTGTGGATGCCTCAGCTCGGCACATAGCTGCGCTTCGCGTTCGAAGCGCTCGTCGTCGCGTGGGGAGGCTGGGTGCTTCGCCTGCTCCCGATGCTGGATCTTCAACGCCACGAGCTGTCGCGTGCTTTCCTGGCGCGCGAGGTGCACGGACCCGAAGCCCCCCTCGCCGAGCAGCTCCAGGATCTGGAAGCCCTGCACGGCAGGCAGATGCGTCAATCCGGAGGAGGGCATTGGCCCGCAACGTATCACGAGCCTCCACGCGTCACGTGAACCGACCTCACCGGGTAATCCGGTCGGCCTTGTCGTCGGCGTCAACCACGGTTCAATCGTTGGGTTTCTTGAGCCCCAGCACCTTCATTCGATACGACAACGTCCGCACCGGGATTGCGAGCTTCTGCGCGGCCTCGCTCCGATTCCACCGCGCTGCCTCGAGTGCCTCTCGGAGCTTGCTCGCCTCGTAATGCCTCACCGTCCCCCGGATCGGCTCGCCCGTCCCGGAGAACACCGGCGCCGCCGCACGCTCGGCGAGCGCGCTCGATTCGCTCGGACGCTGCGCCTCTCGCACGCGGACGGGTAGGTCGCTCGCCCCGATCAGCGCGCCGAGGGTGACCACCACGGCACGCTCGATCGCGTTGCGCAGCTCGCGCACGTTGCCCGGCCACGTATAGGCGCGCAGGATCGCGAGCGCGTCCTCGGCGATCCCCTGAACCGTGCAACCATTGGCCTCGTTCGCCAGGCGCAGGAAATACAGGGCCAGCGGCTCCACGTCTTCGATCCTCGCGCGCAGGGGCGCGATCTCGATCGTCACCCCGCCGAGGCGGTAATAGAGATCTGCGCGGAACGTGCCCGCCAGGGCCATCGCCTCGAGATCGCGATGCGTTGCGGTGACGATGCGCACGTCCACCGTCACCTCGCGGATGGACCCCACGCGGCTGAACGTCCCGGTCTCGAGCACCCGGAGGAGCGCCGCCTGCGCCGCCAGGGGCAGCTCGCCGATCTCGTCGAGGAACACGGTGCCCCCGTCGGCCTCCTCGAACACGCCCTTTTGCTGCTGCAGCGCGCCGGTGAACGCGCCGCGCTCGTGCCCGAACAGCGTGCTCTCCACGAGATCCTTGGGGATGGCTCCGCAGTTGACACGCACCATGCGCCCCGCCTTGCGCGGCCCGCGCTCGTGGATCAGCCGCGCGAGCACCTCCTTGCCTGTGCCGGTCTCGCCGTGGAGGATGACGGGGATGCGCGAGGACGCCACGCGCTCGACGTCGCCGAGCAGCGCGCGCATGTGGCTGCCGATGACGCCATCGGGGCCGATCGCGTGCTCGCCTTCGCCGCCGAGCAGCCACGCCTCGTGCGGCGCGATCTCGACCGGGTGCTCGGGCGAGGTGCGGTAGGCGGCCTGCCGGGAGCGCTCGATCAGCACGTCGGCACCACCGGCGCCGCCCGCGTGAACGGCGAGCCCGGCGCAGAGCTGCAGGCCGAGCGACGGGAGCGGCCTCGCGAGCGTGCCCGCGAGGTGCTTGGCGGCGGGAAGGCCCATCTCGGGCAACAGGATCTGGACCGCATTCGGACCGTAGAGCGCGATCCGATCCACGGTCCGGAGCCGGCTCCGCACCTCCTCGATCCAGGCCATCCGGCGCGACGAGTCCGCAGCTCCCGCGCGGGCTTCGATGGCGCGCACGAGGAGGAGCCCGAACGGCCGCCGGAACTGGGCCGCGCGCAGGATCTCCTCCTCCACGCGCCGGCGGAACTGACCCTCGTTGTCGATCCCCAGCACTTGCCGGGCAAGCCCGAGCGCCTGCACCTGCACGCGCACCGCGCCGAGCATCACCGACGCGCCCACCTCGAGCTCGGCCCGCTGCACGCGCCGGTCGTCGACCAGCACGCCGTTCTTCGATCCCAGATCGCTGACGACGACCCGCTCACGGACGAGCTCGAACCGCGCGTGCTCGCGCGACAGCGTGGTGTGCTCGATGCGGAGCCCCCGCGTGGGAGCGCGCCCGAGGATCAGCGGGACGCCGGGATGGATCGCGGCGATCTCGGTACCTCCCGCGTGCTGGATGACGAGGGAGAACAGCGTCCCGGCGTCGAGCCGACGCGCGAGGGCATCTCGGGTCGAGAAGGTCTGGGTTTGGCCGGCGTCTGCGCAACTATCGGGGACGGCCATGACGAAAAAAAACTGTAACAGAGTCGGTCCATATCTCCAATGGTAAGTTGCCGCGGGCACCGGCAAGCGCTTGCGGGCAAGCGCCTGCCGGCAAGTTCTTGCCGACTACCCGCTGCGGCAAGCGCTTGCCGGCAAGTTCTTGCCGGCGAGTTGCTGCGGGCAAGCTCTTACATCGCCGGTCACTCGTCGTCGGGATCGGTGTACTTGAACGGGCTGGTCGGCGTGCCCTGCGTCGGCAACGGCATGCGCGGCAGCGTCTTGGCGCTGTTCGCCGACTGGAGCAGGACGCCCGCGAGGACGACCGACGCCTGGCGCAGGTCCTCAGCCTTCAGGTGATCGAACGTATCGACGCTGCTGTGGTGGACGCGCGAGCCGTAGTCCAGCGGATCCTGGATGAACTGATAGCCCGGCAGCCCCACGGCCTGCATGAACACGTGATCGGTGCCGCCGGTGGGCGCGGCGACGACCGACCTGGCGCCCATGCTGGCGAACGGCTGCAGCCACTCGCGCAGGAGCGGCACCGCGGCGACGTTGCCCTCGGCGTAGAGGCCGTGGACCTTGCCCGAGCCGTTGTCGATATTGAAGTACGCCACCAGATCCTTGTGGCCGGCCTGCGGCGTGATCGGAAAGCGATAGCGCCAGCGGACCATCTGTTCGATCCCGCCCTCGGGCGTGGTCGCGGACGGCGCGCGCGTCGCCAGGTACTTCTCGACGTACGCCAGCGAGCCGAGCAGGCCCTGCTCCTCTCCCACCCACAGCGCGAACCGGATCGTGCGCTTGGGCCGGACGCCGAGCGTCGACAGGATCCGCGCGGCCTCCATGACGACCACGGTGCCCGCGCCGTTGTCGGCGGCGCCGTCGCCGGCGACCCAGCTGTCGAGGTGCGCGCCGGCCATCACGTAGCCGGCCTTCGGATCGCTGCCCGGGATCTCGGCGAAGATGTTGTAGGCCCTGGGATCGCGGTCATCGAACTGGACGTTGCTGTTGATCTCCAGCGTCGGCGCCGGACCGATCTTGGCCAGCCGCGCCAGCCGGCGATAGTCCTCGGCGGCGATCTCCACGCCCGGTAGCGCGGGGGTCTCGCCGGTGCGGTAGGCGTAGCCCTCGCCGTGCAGGAGCTTGCCGTCGCGATAGGACATCCGCGCCCAGGCGACCGCGCGCTCCGCCTTGAGGAAGCCGTCCAGCTTCTTGCCGAACGACAAGAACTTGATGAAGCGCTCGGTCGACGCCGGATCGTAGTCGGGCTGGCGATACTGATCGAGCTTGCCGATGTCCTCGTCGGTCAGTCGCTTGAACGGCGGCTCCCCCGGCTCGTTGCCGTCGTTGGGCAGCGTGACGAGCACGATCTTGCCGGCGAGCTTGCCGCGCCAGGCCTCGAAGTCGCGCTCGCGCTTCATCGGCGCGACGATGATGGGCGCGCTGACCGCACCGCCGGTGCCCGGCGTCCAGGCGACCGGCATCGCGGTGAGCTGGATGACGCGCGGCGCGGTCATCCGTACGCTCGACGAGACGATCGACCAGCCACGCCCGAACGTGAAGCCGTCCTTGTGGACGTTCTTGAGGCCCCACGTCTTGAACTGCGCCTGGGTCCAGGCCTCGGCCTGCCGCATCTGGGGCGAGTTGGTCATCCGGGGGCCGATCGCGTCCATCAGGTGCTCGGCGGTCTGCAAGACCTGCGAGTGGTTGAGCCCCTGATCGATGACACGGTTCATGTCGTCGGCCTGCTGGGCGCCGGCCGGCAGCGCGATGAGCAGGAGCGGCAGAGCAGCGTGAATCTTGCGCATGAATCAACATCTCCTGTGGCTGATAGCGGCTCACTCGGCGTTCAGCACCTCGCCGAAGCGCTCGAAGTTCGTGCCGTTGAAGCGCGCGAGCTGCATCTGCGAGAACGGCCGGAAGTCCGCGGCGCCGGTGTTGAGCTCGATGCCCGGGGTCACGACCGGCAGGGTGAACCTGGACAGGCTCGCCGCCTGCTTCATGACGTTCTCGCGCGACAGGTCGTTGCCACACTGGGTGAGCACCTTGGCGAGCGTGATACTCACGCCGTACCCAAACACCGCGCCGCCGTCGGTCACCGCGAGATCCGGGAGGTACTGCTTCATGAACGCGAGGTACTCCGTCATCCCGGGATCGTCCGCATACGCGGGGTCGCTCGGATCCTTCAGGTAGCCCGCGGAGATGATGCCGGTGCTCTTGTCGACTCCCGCGGGCTTCAGGACCGTGGCGAGCGAGATTGACACGTTGCTCAGCAGATGGAGCGGCTTCCAGCCGATGTCGAACACCTTGCGGATCACCCCGGCGGCGAACTTGGGGGTCGCGGCCGTGATCAGCGTGTCGCAGCCTGAGGCCTGCAGCGTCACGACCTGCGAATCGACGGTCGGATCGGTGACCTCGTAGGACACCGTCTTGACCACGACCTTGTCGAACTGATCGCCGAGACCTTCTTGCAACCCGATCAGGTAGTCCTTGCCGAAGTCATCGTTCTGGTAGATGACGCAGACCTTGGCGGACGGCTTCTCCTTCTGCAGGTAACGGACGTAGATCTTGGCCTCGGTGCGATAGCTCGGCTGCCAGCCCATGGTCCACGGAAACTTGGCCGGATCGGCCCACTGGTCGGCACCGGTCGCGACGAACAGCTGCGGCACCTTCTTCTGGTTCAGGTAGGCCTGGGCCGCCTTGACGTTCGCGGTGCCGAGGCTGTTGAACACGAACGCCACCTCTTCGCTCTCGACGAGCTTGCGGGTCTGCTCCATCGCCTTGGCCGGGTTGTACCCA
>Ga0137459_1000201_pt1 | contig 21418 bp, 14 predicted proteins | sample EasRivERMGT700_2_FD_104908 | JGI IMG/M metagenome (GOLD analysis project Ga0137459, IMG submission 104908) | Soil microbial communities from meander-bound floodplain in the East River, Colorado, USA - East River MetaG ERMGT700_2 | ecosystem: Environmental > Terrestrial > Soil > Floodplain ...
TCGGGTGCTTCTTCACCGGACGCATCCGTGCCCCGTTGCACGGCTTCTTCGCGCCATGATCGTCACGGCCTTCGATCCCGCCCACGAGCTGATCGTCGTCACCGCCACGATCTGGGGGCCGCAGGGGAGCTTTCGCGAGGTGCGCTTGGCGGTCGATACCGGTTCCACCGAGACTCTCCTCATGCCCCAGGTCACCGACACGCTCGGCTACAGCGCTCGCGCGGGCGAAGCCATCACCGTGATTCGAACGGCGATCGGAAAGGAACAGGGCTACCTCTTGCGCGTCGCCAAGTTCTCGGCGCTGGGCTACGACCTGCTCGACTTCCGCGTACACGTCCATGACCTTCCGGACGGCTTCGGCATTGAAGGACTCGTCGGCCTGAGCTTCCTGCGGAACTTTGACTATGAGGTTCGCTCGGCCCTCGGCCAGCTCCGCGTCGATCGTGCATCCAGCCTCGCGTAGGCAGCATCGCGCGGAGACCCGTTGTGCTCGCTCGATCGGGGGGACGCGGATCGCGGTGCGATCGAACAGCGCCGGATCGAGGCTCGGTGTGGGCTCGACAGGCCCGGCGGCCTCATCGCATCCTCCGATTAGCACGACCAGCGTGGCTCCGGTCACTGCTCGGTTTACGGATGTTCCGGATCACTGACGAATCCCTGAAGCGGGGGAGCAGGCCTTTCCGGATCGCCATCGGCGCCAACACGAACCGACGGGCCGCTGTCTCAATCCCTGAAGCGGGGAGCAGGCCTTTCCGGTGCCGACAACGGGACGATCAGCGGATACCAGAATGATTGTCTCAATCCCCTGAAGCGGGGAGCAGGCCATTGCCTCAATCCCTGAAGTGGAGAGTAGGCTCTTCCGGTTGGCTTTTTTCACAAGAAGACTTCCAACAAAGCAGGTGTCTCAATCCCCTGAAGCGGGGAGCAGGCCTTTCCGGATCGAGGAGTTCGATGCGGGAAAGAACGTAGTACTTGTCTCAATCCCCTGAAGCGGGGAGCAGGCCTTTCCAGACACTGGATTTGTAATGGCAAATGGGATGTGTTAATGTCTCAATCCGCTGAAGCGGGGAGCAGGCCTTTCCGGTGAAGTCTGCCAAGGGTAGTTCTGGTAAAAGGTAGTTGTTGTCTCAATCCCCTGAAGCGGGGAGCAGGCCTTTCCGGAAACGATCGTGAACAACAACAAGAACTGCTGGAACTGTCTCAATCCACTGAAGCGGGGAGCAGGCCTTTCCGGAAGGACAATGATAGTGGCGATCAATAATCACCTGCTATCAAGTCTCAATCCACTGAAGCGGGGAGCAGGCCTTTCCGGCGTAACTCCCCTTGGTGGAATGATCGCTAACACTGGGCCAGCCAGTCTCAATCCCCTGAAGCGGGGAGCAGGCCTTTCCGGGGCGATCCGAATATCTAGTTCTAGTTCTTTAAAGCTTGTCTCAATCCCCTGAAGCGGGGAGCAGGCCTTTCCGGCTCTTATCCAAGGACAAGAACCGTGTCAATAACTATGTCTCAATCCCCTGAAGCGGGGAGCAGGCCTTTCCGGCTGCTGAGAAGAGTGCTGAACGGGCTGCAAGGGAGAAGGCGTCTCAATCCCCTGAAGCGGGGAGCAGGCCTTTCCGGATCAAATTTATTCTTTTTCCACTTTTGTAATATTAGGGTCTCAATCCCCTGAAGCGGGGAGCAGGCCTTTCCGGATCTCATGATCCTCCTTACAATAAGTTGATAATCAACTTGTCTCAATCCCCTGAAGCGGGGAGCAGGCCTTTCCGGCTCTACTGGTACGACGGTCGCTGGTACCTGTACTTCTGTCTCAATCCCCTGAAGCGGGGAGCAGGCCTTTCCGGCCTTGTGGAACACTCGTATCCGAGCATGCTGCTTCGGGTCTCAATCCCCTGAAGCGGGGAGCAGGCCTTTCCGGCGGAACTTTAGTAAATGAAAATGAAGATATTGTTAAAAGGTCTCAATCCCCTGAAGCGGGGAGCAGGCCTTTCCGGACTGGAACCACCGCGCCAACCAGCGCGCCACCGATCGAGTCTCAATCCCCTGAAGCGGGGAGCAGGCCTTTCCGGGACGGTAGTCGTGGTCAACGTAGTGAGACTGTGCTCCAGGTCTCAATCCCCTGAAGCGGGGAGCAGGCCTTTCCGGAAATTGAACGTCCTGGAATCGCTGGATTGGTTAACCGGTCTCAATCCCCTGAAGCGGGGAGCAGGCCTTTCCGGCTTTCCAAACAACCTCAACCACACGGTTAAATTACCGGTCTCAATCCCCTGAAGCGGGGAGCAGGCCTTTCCGGCGAAAAACGGCGTGCAATGGGCAGTACTCTTCGGAGCAACGACCAGTCTCAATCCCCTGAAGCGGGGAGCAGGCCTTTCCGGTGTATTTCTGGGCGTTAACCACAATAAAACGTGGTCTGTTGTCTCAATCCCCTGAAGCGGGGAGCAGGCCTTTCCGGACCATGTCCAAGAATCTCTGCCTGATGATCTTCGTTGCGTCTCAATCCCCTGAAGCGGGGAGCAGGCCTTTCCGGATGACGGGCAAGGATCATTTGGCGTTGGTCTGTGGTCTTGTCTCAATCCCCTGAAGCGGGGAGCAGGCCTTTCCGGAGCCTGCCGGAATTTCCTTGTCTCTTCGCCACCTTGGAGCCCCGGAACTGCTGACCCCGGTGATCGCGGGTCCGGCGCGGGCGACTGCGGCCGGCGGAGCGCGGGCGTGGCGTCCGATTGCTCGGTCCTTTCCACGGGTTACCGAAAGCGCTGACACCCCCCCCGAAACAGCGTGGAACGGGGTCAGCGCTCGCAGCCACCCGATACGTGTGCGGCTATTCTGTTGCCATAGGACCACAGGGCATGGTCGGCCGCGGACCTGGCGGTGTCAAGCGGGTCTCCGCGTGGTAGGTGCGTGGTGGGGAAACGCATCTACAATGGTGGTGATGCTCGGCCCTGACGGCTCCTGGATCCTGCTGCATGGCCTCGGCGACGGCCCCTCGACGGCGGCCGGCCTGGCCGACCACCTGTGCGCGGGCGGCGGCTCCGTGTTGGCGCCGGATCTGGCGCATCTCGTGGACGCTGGGGGTACGACGGCGACGATCGAGCACGTGGCGACGGCGGTGGCGACAGCGGCGCTGGCCTCCAGTTGGCCTGGTGCGACCTGGTGGCTGGTGGGGCACTCGCTGGGGGGCCTGGTCGCGATCGCCTTGGCGGAGCGGCTCGAAGGGGTTCGCGGGCTGGCCCTCCTCGAAGGGTCGATCCGCCCTGCCGATGCCGAGGCTGTGCGTCGGTATGCGGCCCCGCCGCCCGCAGGGGATGGATACGGCCTCCTTCTGTCCGAGCTGATCGCGGCCCCGGCGCGCTCGGCCATCGCCAGCCGCTACCTGGCCCATCTCACCCTGACGCCGCCCTCCTTCTTCCACGCGCTGGCGGCGGAGTTGGGAGGTCGCCAGGCTGAGTTTGCCGAGCGCTTTCGGCGGCTTGCAATGCCGCGCCTGTACGTCACCTCGACCGAGTCGCGGGCGGCACGCGCGTCGCCGGCGAGCACGCTCGTCGCCACCGGCGCCGAGATCGTGGTCCTGGAAGGGACGGACCATTGGTTGCACGCGGAGCGACCGGAGGAAACGGCCCGCGTCCTTCTACAATGGATCGACCGCGTCACGTCCCCCTCGGCACCCGATTGATCCGTGCGCATCCTCTACTATGGCGAGCTCGACCCGTTCACCGGTCTGGGCCAGACGGCGAACGACCTTCGCTTGGCGCTGTCCGAAGTCGCGTTGTCATGCCTGCTCTGCGATGTGGTGATCGTCCAGCCGAACAATCTGCTCGAACACTCCTCGACCTTGCCGGTCTTCGAGCATCTGGCTCCCTTCGTTCGCGCCGGACGACTCACCACGACCGCCGATGCGAGCGCGGCGAATCCCCATGACTATCTGCACGAGCGCGTCGAGCAGACACTGGCCCGCTCATCACGGGCCACGGGCCGCGATCGGGCGGCGCGGCGGCGCGCACTCGAGGAGCTTCGGCGCCGATACGCCGCGATCCTGCCGCGCCGATGGATCGTGCGCCGGAACGTGCGCGCCCAGGTCGGCGTGTTCCTCGACCGCATGCGTGCGTACCTCCAGGAGGCGCCGCGCGGCGGGTGGCTCGAGCGGCGGATGTCCGACTGGATCGACGCGGGCCTCGACGCCGGCGTGCGCGCGGATCGAGACTTCGTCCTGTCGCACCTCGCGCGCCTGCGCGACACGGTGTCGCCGCGCGAGGTGGCCCGGCTCGCGGCCTTCGCGCAGGCCACGTACCTCGACGGAGGCACGCTCGGCCACGAGCCGGATCCCGGAGCGCCGGAGCGGACCTGCCTCCTGTATCCAGGGCGGTTCGCGGCCCGGCTGCCGACGGCGGACGCGCGCTTCTCGTCGTTGGCGGCGCCGCCGTTCGCGGCCTCGGCGCGGCCCGAGGTGGTGCGGCGCCGGCTCGGCGCGATCGGCCTCTCGCTCGACGAGATCCTGGCGCTGCCGCCGGCCGAGCTGCTCGACGTCGCGAGCTCCGCCGAGTGGACGAGGGTGCGCTCGGAGGAGGTGGTGGCCGAGGAGGTGGCCGAGGAACTGCGTGCGCGCTTCGCCGAGGCGCGGGATTTTCGTGACGCGCTGCCGGTGGCCGCCGCGTTGCTGCCGGGCGGACAACCCAGCCCGGCGCCGCTGCTGCCCGCGCCCTGGCAGCTCGCCGTGCAGGCGGTGCTGGTCACGGCGCTGCCGGCCGAGGCCCGGCGGCGAGGTGGTGCTCGATCTGACGCGGCTCGAGATGCGCCGCGGCGACGACAGAGCGCGGCTCACCAAGGCGGAGGCCGAGCTGTGTGTCGCGATCACCATCGCCGGAGAAGCCGGCCTGCCGATCCATCACTGGAAGCAACTCAAGGCGGACGCCGATCACATGGCCGCGGCCGGGGCGGCGGATCGCCTGCTCGAATGGCGGAGTCAGCAGGACGAGTCGTTCCAGCGGGATGCCGATCGCCGCAGCTTGCTCGAGGTCACCAAGAGCCACGCCAACCGCGCGCTCGCGGTCGTCCGTGTGGCGATCCAGGCCCGCCGCGGCCGGCTGTACCTGGTCGGCCCGGCCCGAGCCGATGCGCCGACGGTGCCGCAGCTCGAAGGCACGCTGTGGGAGCTGCTCGGCGAGCCGGCCTGCGCGATCCCGCTGCCGGGGTTGTCGCCGGCGGAAGCCAGCCTCTATCTGGCGTTGGCCGCCACGTCGCCGTCCGCGCTGCCGGTGCGCGCGCTGGCATCCATCCTCGACAAGGCCGATGACGAACTGGGGCTCAAGCAGACCGTGGATGCCCTCGGGAAGCTCGCCCGCCGCTTGATCGCGACGGATGCCCCGGTGCGCTTGTGTCGCATCCGCCGCGGCCTCTACGCCCTCGTCCCGGCCAGCGCGACGCCCAGCGAAGTTCATTAACAGATCGGCGCTCGACGTCGGAGGAGACTCTCCTGGTCGCGGTTGCCCGCGGCACGAAGGAGAGCGAGATGACCCCGCAACGCATCGAAGAGTTCCGCCGCACGCGGCAGCCCGCCGGTCCCGGCCCCGGCCGACGCGCCCGACGGCGTATACGTGAAGCCGCACGACTGGGGCGCTGGCTACAACGACGGCTCGCTGTGCGTCGACCACTCCGGGGCGTTCACGCCGCGCTCGACGCTGATCACCTTCCTGGCCTGGGTGTCGGTGTGGCTGGTGCTCTACGAGGGCTGGCTCGAGACCGGGAGAAGTGGTGACGCGATGGACATCCTGATCACCGAGCCGGCGCTCGAGGCGATCCGCAGCACGGTCGGACGCGCGAGCGCCGCGGCGCTCAAGTACGGCGGATCGCTGCTGGCCAGCGACGGCGCCGGGGAGGCGCCGCTCATCGCCTACGCGCTGCCGACCGGCCCGGCGGCCGCCCAGGGCGCGGCCCACCTCACGACCGACGCCGTCTTCCAGAATCGTGCGATCACCGCGGTCCGACGGCGGCTGCCCTCCCTGTGGGACCGGTCTGGAGCCGTCTCGACGCCCGCATCCTCCGTCGCTCGCGTACCGCTTGCCGTTCGTCAGCAGACGAGGGGAACGGCGCGGGGCGGGTTCACGCGCGTGCTGCCCGCGCAGACTTTGCCCGCCCTTTGGCCCGAGCCGCCGGCGGGTCGGGCCAGACTGGGAAGGACGTTCGATTCCACCGAGCCCGACGTCTGAAGAGTGACAGCGGGGCTTTACATCCCATCACGAACTAGCAATTCTTCGCACTTGGTGGATACATGCACACGCGTGCACAGTTGGGGGACGGCCACGTGGGCGGCCGGCACTTGATCGCCGCGAGCTGGCCAGCGCGAATGTACGACGTGACGATCGCGCGGGTCGCGCTGACGCCGAACGTGAGGATGGGATGAGGCGAACCATTCCATCGTCGCTCGCGGCGACCGCACCGCTCGCCTCGCCGCCGGCGCGGAAAGAGGATGAGGGGCTCGACGTGACCCTCACGCTTCGCGCACTCACGCCGATCGTGGGCGGTGGCGTCGAGGCCGGTAGGCCGGACAAGGTGGACATCGTGCGCGTGCCCGGCATCCGGGGCCACCTGCGCTCGTTCTGGCGGGCGCTCGGTGACGAAACCGACCATCAAGAGCTACGGAGGCGAGAGCGTGACCTGTGGGGCGGCGTGCCCGGCGTGGGGGAGGACTCGGCGTCCACCAAGGCGAGCCGGGTCGGTGTGCAGGTTCGCGTCCGCGACCGTGACCGTGGGGTAAGCGCCCCCGCCGGCTACCATGTCACGAACGCTTCGGGTCAGCTCAAGGCGCAGGCCGAGTGGGACCAGAATCCGACGGTCAACAGGGCGCTCGGCTACGCCCTCTTCCCACTGCAGATCAACGAGGAGGATCGACGAACCCGCCAGCATGAGGGCCGCGTCCCGACCGGCGAGTGGCGCCGTGGGGCCGTGTTCGACGTGCGGATCACCTGCCCAGGCAACACCAGCCCGCTAACCGACCCAGGCGCCGCCGGCGAGCTCGACCGGCTGCTCGGGGCGCTGTGGTGGTGGGTCCACTTCGGTGGCATCGGCGCTCGCACCAGTCGCGGCTTCGGCGCCCTCGCCATCGACAATGCCAAGGGACTTCCGCTGCACTGGCGTTCTCGCTTCGAGGCTCCGAGTGCCGACCAGTTGCGCAGGTGGCTCGCCGCCGCCCCGACTCCCCGCGCGCTGGCCGGCCCGGACACCTGGCGCACACTGCGGCGCCACGAGTTCTTGTTCGCCCGGCGACCCGAGCCCACGCCCGAGCGTGCCCATATCGCGGCGCTTGCGGCACTGCGCGAGTTCCGCCAGGGGGTGGGCGTCGGCCGCGCCCAGGGCAAGACCCGGCAAGAAGGACAGAGCCACTGGCCAGAGGCTCACATGATGCGCCTGGTCGCCGAGCGGGAGTGGGGCATCCACGGACGGTGGGAACACCCCCCGCCCCGCGGACGCGACGACGACTTCAAGCGCAACGGCACATGGGCGGCGCCGCGAGCTGCGTTCGGGCTCCCGCTCGGGATCCAGTTCAAGGACCGCGGCGAGAAGGCGGCCGGGGGGTGGATCCACATGAGCCGATTCCCGTCGCCGTTGCGCCTGCGCCCGCTGGCGCTCAAGGACGGCAACTACGCCGCCGTGTGCCTGTTGCTCGCGGGTCGGCCCGACACCGAAGCGCTGGTCGTGACCCAGAAGATGTCCACCGGACACGACGACAAGGTCGTGAAGATCGACTGGCAGATCGATCCCGCCAAGCAGGCGGCAGGAGAGCCGCTACGCCCGTTCCTCGGCCCCGCCAACGGCGACGCAGTGAAGGCGTTCGCGATCTATCTCGAGAAGCGGCTGGGGTTCGAACGGGTCAAGGGCCTCAAGGAGGCGGGCTGATGTCGACCCTCGTCGCCGTGGCGTTGGGGCCGGTTTCGAGCTTCGTCTCGAGCGGGCGGCGCAGCCGTGACCTCTGGTACGGATCGCGCTTCCTGTCGGAGGCCACTCGCGTCGCAGCGCTTCATCTTCGGGCTCAGCAAGTGGACTTGATCTTGCCACGCCAAGAGCGCCTCGAAGAGCGTCACGTCACCTTTCAGCATGAACGGCCGACGATCAGCAACAAGATCCTCGGTCGCGTCCCTGCGGGCCTCGACGCGGCGACGCTGCTTCGCGACGCCGAAGCGCATGCCCGGTCGTTCCTCGCCAAGGAGATAAGCGAGTTGTCGACGGACGACCGGACCAAGGGACTGATCGTCGGGGCCGCCGTTGAGGCGCAAGCCAAGGCCATGATGCACGGCGACTTCCTCGAGTTCTACGGCGCATGGATCCCCGACACCGGGCGCTTCGACCAGAACCTCGTTCGCCTCCTGCGCTTGCTCGACGGCCGGAAGCAGGCGCGCCTCTTCGGCGCCCCGGCCTCGTCTCCTGGGGTCGGCAAGTCGGCTCTCGACGCGGGCCGGGACTCCGTCCTCATCGAGGTCGACGCCAGGGACGCGCCCGACGCGGCTCGCTGGCTCGACGTGCTGCAAGCGCATGCCTTCATCCGGCCTGGTGAGCGGCTCGATGCGGTGGGGCTGGTACGACGACGCGCCGCGTTCCGGGTCCAGGGCGCCGAGCTCGAGGGCCTCACGTTCCCGTCGCTCGCGCGGGTCGCAATCGATCCCTGGATCGAGGGGGCGCGGCGCCGCGAGCCAGAGCTCCTTGATCAGGTTCGCGATCGGCTCGTCGCGCTGGACCGCCAGCGCCGTGGACCTCACTCACCCTTGTACTTCGTGACCACCCCGGTGCGCGATCCTGCGGGCGGAAGCGAGTTCCGTTACGACCCGGAGGTGCTCTTCGACAACGCGATCCCCGCGCTCGTGCGCGCGACGGCGGAGGATACGCGGCGGGGCAGGCCCTCGGTGGTCACTCATGGCAGCCCGCCGGTGGACTTCGCGAGCAAGGGCCGAGGTGCCGACTGGGTCTTCTCGGAGGCGCGTAGGGCGCTCACCGACCTTGCAGATCCGGTCAGGAGCTTGCACAAGCGACTCGGCGCGCCAATTCCCTACGTCGCCGTCCTCGAAGCCGACGGCGACGGCGTCGGCAAGCTCGTCCAGCAGCAGGTCGTCTTCGGTGACGCCCAACGTGTCGCCACTGCTCTCTACAACTTTGCCGACCAGGCCTGGCCGACGATCGAGGCGCATCGCGGTTGCGCATACTACGCCGCGGGAGACGAGCTCGCGGCCTATCTGCCGGTCGATCGCGCACTCGATGCGGCCGCCTGCCTCGCCACCATGTTCAAGGACCACCTCGAGAAGGGCGGGATCTTCGGCAGTAGCTTGTCCGTCGGACTGGTCATCGCTCACGTGAAGGACGACCTCCGGGTCTTGCGACGGCGTGCGCACGAGGCGCTCAAGGCCGCCAAGGCCCGGCGCGTGCCGGATCCACGAACCGTTGGGTCGAGTACGGAGAGCTATCTGGCGGTCGTCGAGTTGCCCCGCGCCGGCAGCGAACGCACTTTCATCGGTCCCACGCGCAGCCTGGTCGACCGGCACCGGCAGTGGCGAACTCTGCTTCAGAAAGAGCAACTCTCGCTCGCCCTGGTCCACGATCTCCTGGGGTTGGCAGATCGCTTCTCTCCTCTGGCCGACGCCCGCGATGGCGATACGGGCGGCGACCTCGGCCTCGACCTGGCCAAGAGCATGGTCGGGCACAAGGCGCTGCGGAGCGGCCAGCCTTCGGCCGCAGAGACCGTGCAGGCCATGCAAGCCGCAACCAAACGCTGGATGAACTGGAACCATGTGCGCGACTTCACGGCCGAGGTGGTGGTCGCGGAACGCGCGCTCCGCATCGCCGCTCAGCGAGGCACGCCATGACCGAGACCTGGCTGCTCGAGCCTCGCGATCCGCTCGTGCTCGGGAACGGCCTCGCGGGCGGGGCCGTTCCTCAACTGAACCCGGGGACGCTCGCCGGCATGGTCCGCGCGTGCTTCGTGGCCGATGGCAGCCTGGTGCGGGCCGAGGAGGCGCTCGGGTTGCTGGACATCCAGATCCGTGGGCCCTGGTTGGTACGTGAGGATCTTCGGGCCGGGACCTTCACCACCCTGATTCCGGCACCAGCGGATCGGGTCGTGCGTGGCGACACGCTCCACCGCGGCCGACTGCTCGCGCTGCGCGCCGGTGAGGGGTTGCACTGGCCAGCGGAGCACTCCGCTCCAGCGTACGTCGTCGCGTACGACGGCGACCCACACGAGAAGCCACACCCGGGTCGAAGGGAAGACTCGCACTGGCCCTTGGATGTGGCGGTCACGTGGGCGCTCGGCCCGCAGGTCACCTCTGTCGCCACGACAGTGGCTTACGCGACGTTGTCGGCGGAGCCGCGAACCCACGTCGCGATCGACAACGCCACCGGCACCGCCGCGCCCGCGCAGCTCTTCACTTCGAAGGGGGTTCGCCTGGCCCGGAACGTTGCCATCGCGCTCGATGTGACGGCACCGACCGGGCAGACTGCGGCCCCGAGCGCGGTCGTGCTCGGCGGCGAAGCGCGGCTGTCGTTCCGTTCCACGAACCCACGGGCGTCGTTCCCGTCCTTTGCGACCCATCGCGCTGCGTACGACGCGATGGCCAAGAAGCCCGGCCTCCGCGGCCTGCGCCTCCAGCTCCTGACACCGGGGTGCTTCCACGCGGGTGCGTCGGTCTCGGATCCCGCGTGGAGCCCACCGCCACTGGCGGGCTTCGATCTGGTAGCGGCTTGCATTCCCGGGTTCCAGGCCGTCAGCGGGTGGAACCTGCAAGGTGCGCACGGTCGCGGCGCACCGCGCGACGTACGCCGCCTGGTCCCGGCCGGCAGCGTCTACTGGTTCGATTGGCGGGGCGACCAGACCACGAAGGTGGAGCATGTTCTCGCGCTGTGTGAGCGGTTGTGGGGACGGTCACTCCAGACGGCTCGCGCTGGTCTCGCCGAAGAGCGCGCGGCGTTCCGCGCGCCACCGGAGCACGATGGCTACGGCATGATCTTGCCGGGCCTCTGGTTCGATGACGACCTCGAAACGTGAGGAAACCGACATGGCCGAACAGGCACGCATCTATTTCATTCACGCATTGAGCCCATTGCACGCCGGGGTCGGCGAAGGGCTCGACGCGATCAACCTCCCCACGGCGCGCGAGCAGGCGACGAAGTATCCGTTCTTGCCCGGCTCATCCGTCAAGGGAGTGCTACGCGAGGCCGCAGAGGCGACGTTCGACAGGGAAGACCAGCGGGTGATCACGGCGTTCGGCCCGCCGACCGAGCGGGCCGCCGATGCCCGCGGCGGGCTGGTGTTCAGCGACGCTAACCTGCTCGCCCTGCCGGTGCGCAGCCACTACGGCACGTTCGCCTGGGTCACGTGCCCGTACGTGTTGCGCCGTCTCGCCCGCGACCTCGCCGAGACCGGCCTGACCGGAGGCGAGGACCTGGACCAACTCCGCGACGCGCTCACTGACAAGGCGCCCGACGCGCACTACTATCTCGCGCCACCGAAGCGCAGCCCGGGAGCCGGTGCCCAGTTCGAATCGGCCCTTCGCGCCGAAGGCACGTCGAACATGGTCTATCTGGAGGATCTGTGCCTCGCGGCGACGCCCAGCGGCGCCCTCGGTGCTATCGCGCACTGGCTCGCAGAGCTGCTCTGGCCGACACCGGGCGCGACACCGGGGACCCCGACCAAGACCCAGGCCGCGGCGCTGTCGGCCCAGAAGTTCTTCGCGCAGCGCCTGCTGTTGGTCAAGGACGACAACTTCGGATACCTCACCCGCACGGCCACCGAGGTGCGCAGCCGGGTGAGGATCAACCCCGACACAGGCACGGCGGCCGCGAGCGGACCGTGGAGCGAGGAGTACCTACCGATGGAGACGCTGCTGCATGGACTGGTGCTCGGCCGCCGGACTCGTTACTTCCAGGGTGGACGAAAAGCCGACGATACCGGCCGGCTCGCACAAGGCGTGGAGAAGACCGAAGCCCAGTCCCTCACCGCGCTGCGAGAGTTGCTCGCGCCAGGCTCCCGGCTACGCTTCGGCGGTAAGTCGACGGCGGGTATGGGGCGAGCGCGCCTGGAGGTGGTCTGGACCGCCACCACGGGGGCCTCGTCATGAGGTCCCGCTCGCAGGTGCTGGTGGAGGCATTGAGCAACCCCGAGAGACTCGCCAGCGTCGCCGGCCATGCTCGGGTGCAGAGTCTCCCGACTCTGCTCCAGCGTCACGGCCTCCTGCAGGTCGTGGCGTTCTTGCACGCCAAGGCCGCGGACCACAAGGCGAAGACCGCCGCCCCCGACCAGATCCTACTCGATATCTTGGGAGATGCGATGAGAGCGGTCGAGCCTCGGGCCACACTCTCGCTGGTCGACCTGGCGAAGGCGCCAGCGGCTCACTACACCTATCTGTACGAGCTCGCGCACGACGCCGCCTTCTGGTTGGCGCGCATGGTCCCGTGATGTCGTCGCTTGCACAGTGGCTCGATGCCGCACGGACCGGGGCCGCTACCGAGAAGGAACTGCCATCCGGCCTCCCGTCGCCGCTAGCCGGCCACGCCGGGCTGTGGCTCGATCGAGCGCGCATCCGGCACGGCGCCACGAACAAGGACGAGAAGCACGCCGGCCGCACCTCCCTCTACGAGGTCGCCACCGCCTCGCTGCGACTCACGTCTCCGGCGGTAGAGACCTACCGCGAGCGATTCGAACGACTGCGCAGCGAAGCCCTCGGCCCGAGTGACGGCGAGCGGCGAGTCCTCGAGTTTCATGCAACGAGCCGCATCCACCTTCATCCCGCGACCGGCGCGACGGTCACCGAGGGTAGCCTCCTCCTTCATCATACCTATGGCGTCCCATATCTGCCCGGAAGCGCGCTCAAGGGTATCTGCCGGGCGCGAGCTCGTCGGTTACACGCCCGGAACTTCTCGCCCTTCGGCACCAGCATCACGCAAGGACGCCCCTGGTACGAAGATCTGCTCGGGTTCGTGACAGAAGACGAGGCCGGGGGCTCGGCCGGTCTCTGCGACTTCTGGGACGCGCTGTGGATACCCGAGCCACCGATCGTGCCTCCACCGACCGACGAACCATGGAGCCCATTGGCGCTCGACGTCGTGACCCCGCACCACGCCGACTACTACGAGAACAAGGCGCCCCCCCTCGACCACGAAGAACCCGTCCCGACCCAGTTCCTCACGGTCCGGCCGGGGACCGGCTTCCTCGTCGTGCTCGAGACCCCGACCGCCGCCGCTCACCTGCTGCCATGGATCGTCGACCATCTGCTGGTGCCCGCGCTCCTAGAGGACGGCGTGGGGGCCCGCACCCGCGCCGGCTACGGCCGCCTCGCCCACATCGCCGACCAGACCGGAGGGGCATCTGCCAGTTCGGCCACCACGACGACATCGCGCGTCGCCCCACTGGAGTCGCCGGCGGAGACCACGGTGGCCCAGGTTTCATTCGATCGTGGGCGGCGCATGCTCAGCGCCCTGATGGAGGATGGACGCCCGGCCGAATGCGCCGGGGCGGACGTCGAGCGGATGTTCAACTCCCTGCCCGCGCTGGTCCAAGATCGGCTTCGGCGTGGCCGCTCAGTTCGGCTGCGAGTGACTTGGACCCGCATCGGGCGTGGGCGCCGCCTCCTGCGCGTGGAGGAATAGCCCTCGTGCAAGTCAGCGAGGCGCTCACGCTCTGGATCGGGCCGGCGCACCGACGAGCCGGCGACGCCGTAGCGATCTTCCTTGCCGCCGGGTTCACGATGTCGTGTTATGGCGGGGCGCCTCGGTTCAACCACTACGTGCCGGTCCTCAAGAACCGGCTCGACGGTGCGCCCATCCACGCGGCGCTCACCGCGCGACTCGCCAACACGCCAGCCAAGGAACTGCAGGTGACCGACTTGATCGAGGTCTTCGATCGAGCTTTCGGCAGACGCGCGGTGGTCGACGCGATGCTCGCCGAGCCGTCGCCTGGAGCCTGCGCCTACGTGGAGCGCGCGTCGCGCCCCGGCGGACGACGATTGCCGCCACGCGTCGAAAGCACCTATCGGACGCTGGCCGATTGGCGACGCGTGATCGCGATCCACCGTGCGAGCCATCTGGCCCCGCTCCGGGCGGGTAATCCCGCCGTGCTCATCGGGCGGCTGGTCGCTGATGGGATCCTGCAGACCCTGCTGACCACCAACTGGGATGCCTATGCGGAGCTGGGCTGCGAGCTGGTGGGGTTGGCGATCCGACCTGCGCATGGCGACGCAGCGGGCTGGTGCGTTCAGCTCTACGATCGCCCCGAAGCGGCGGCGCTCCGGACCCGCCTTGCCGGCAACCCTCTGCTCCTGAAGTTGCACGGTAGCGTCGATCGGATTCACGAGATCATCAGCGCACGCGGGCGCCTCCCGTACGAGGTCGAGCGCGACCTGCGCGAGGCCTTCCTGGTCGCCAGCTCGGACCTCGTGCACTGGCGGGGCACATCGCAATGGGTGCAGGATGCCGTGGCCGACGGGTTGCGCGCGCACAAGACGCTGTTTCTCGGCGCGAGCGGCGCCGACCCCGTCTCCTTCCGCGCGGTACGCGACCGCATCGTCGAATGGGAACAGCGCCACGACACCGCCCACGACAGGTCGCTTCGGTCGCGGCAGCCGCCGGGGAGCAGGCCCGACGAGCTCGTTCCGGATCGCCCCCCGGTCCTGGCCGTCGGCCCCGCGCCCGATGAACGGCTCCACGCGATGTTCGCCGTAGTCCGGCGAGCCGTGCCGTCGTTCCAGGTCGTGGACGCCTACGGCGGACCGTTTCTCCGCGCCACATACGCCTGGAGCCTGCTGCAACGGATCGTCACCCCCCTGGTGACGCGTGAGGATGGCCCGCTGGTCGATCGGCTCTGCGATCACCTCCGCGCCGAATGCGACCAGGCGACAGGCCCGCTCATCGGACTGCTGTGCGATGCGGTCGGCCCCGGCCTGCGGTGGAGCGCCCTCAGTGAAGGCGAAACCACGCTGGCCGACCTGCTTCCGGGTGCGCTGCACTACCACCACTACGCACCGTGGCGTGAGGCGGCCTGGCGGCAGCCCTTCGCGACCGATCACCTACGGACCATCGCCCGTGCGCTCGATGCGCTTGCAGCCAGCGGATGCGTCGTGGACGCGCGAAGCGCCCTGGTCGTCGTGCCCCCGCCGGACCGCAGCCGCCGGATGACAGGTCTGCGCGGCCACTCCCTGCTGCTCCTTCCGTGGGCACGCCAGGCCGGGCGTGGCCTGAGCAGCGCACGACTTCGAATGGAGCTGGGGGCGACGGACGGGTTACTCCGCACGCGCCCCTCCGCCTGGTCGATCACGGCCAACGCCGCCGTGGTCCCGGTCCCTGCCCTCCTCGGCGCGCCGCAGACCATGCGGGTGAGCGACGCGCGGCTTCCGGTGGTGACGGTCGCAACCTCGGAATGGATCGAGTGGAGCGAATCATGATCCGACCGCGAGTGGCGATGGAGGCGATGCGCCCCCATCTGGTCCCGGCCCAGTTCGAGGAGCAGCGCTGCTGGAGGAGAGACTTCGCCCATGTCCATCCACGGGTATGCCTCGACGGCGAGAGCTGGACCAGCGTGTACGGCCCGTCGCCCGGAGATCCCGCGGTTGAGTCCACTGCTGATTCCAAGCCGCTCGCGCTTGAGGTCGCCGAGAAGGTACTGAAAGAGCTGGACGGTGACGACCGAGCTCACCTGCTCTTCGCGGTGGCCGATCCACTGGCACCGCTCGTCACCGTTGCACTCTGGGCCGACGTCGACGTGTGCTCGGACCGGGTGATCAGCGCGCTCCTGTCCGGATTCCAGCGCGCCGTCCAGAGCTTCGAGTCCAAGCTGGCGGTTCGACCCGGATTGCAGGTCGTCTTCGTCGGCGACGATGACGTTCGCCGGGGGGAGTTGTACACGGTCGTCCAGGGAGCACTTCGCCGCATCGGCAGCTTCGCCCCTGACTTCGACGTCCGATGGGTCCGGTTCTCGGACACATGGATCGAACCTGCGTTACGAGCCCACGGACCCGATGCGACCAGGCTGGTCGCGGCGTCCACGGGCCGGCTCGCGCCGGGAGAGCTGAGCCAGTTCGTGCCTGTGGCCCAGGCCCTCAGCGAACGTGCGCCCACAACGCCCGCCGACTGGATCGGTGTCGGCGTTCGTCTTCGAGAGATGCTGGACCACTTCCCCGTGCCGCCGCAGACAGGTATGACGGAGAGCTTCGGTCAGGATACCGCCTCCGCGCCGCTCTCGCTGGTCCTGGCCCGGATCGCGGTGCGAAAGTTCTCACCCCGCCATACGGAGCACCAACCCAGCTCGCTCGACATCTCGATGTCGCCGGTGACCTTCGTCTCATCGGAGAATGCCAGCGGCAAGACGACGCTGGTCGAGGCGTTGTGTCAGCTCTACCAAAAGCGGCCTCGGCTTCGCTTCCGCCTGCCAGCCGACTCGGACGGGTGGGGCAGCGACCGCTACGCGCTTCCGTTCATTGCAGGGCTGCGCCTGGTGGCCGGCGCCCGGGCGCCCTCTCCGGCGGCCACGCTCTTCCTGTTCGGCGACGATGCAGATCTTCGGGATGGCAGCGTCGGTGAGTCCGCCGCGATGGCCTGGTGGCCGCTTGCCCACCCCTCGCGCGACGAGGTCATCGCCGGATTGACGGCGCTCGGCGATCTGCTCCGGGCGGCCGATCGATGGACTGGCGATCGCGAGCGGAGGATCGACCGCCGGGTGACCATCCCCGCCGATGCGGGGGACGACCTCGTGCTCGGGACCACCCTTTCTGCGCGCGTGGTCTCGGCGCTGCGGACCGTCGAGGATGATCTCACCATCGTTCCACCCGTGCTGGCGGGGGCCGCCTCGCGCCTTGCGACAGATGGCCGGATCGGGCTGCACCTGCTCGCGGACGTAGCCTGGCCTGCGATCGCTGACGAGCTGCTGGAGGCGGGACCAACGCGCGGCACCTGGTCAACGATCGAGGAGCTTGGCACCATCCTCGCCCAACGCCCTGACCGGCTGCTGCCCGTCGTCCAGACACTGTTCGCCCGCACCGTCGATCAGCTCGGCGCGCGGTTCGATCGACTGGCACGCAGCCTTGAGGATCTTGTGGTGACCCGTTCGGGCGAGCAGCTTGAGCGCGCCTTCGCCGAGTATCTCGACCCTGATCTGGAGTCCGAGAACCTGGCGCGCCCCAACACGAGCCGCCTCGTCCGGAAAGGCATGGCCCGCCGACTGGCCCGGTGGGCGGGGGCCGGCGGGGCGGCACCGGCCCTGGTGATCGACGAGCCCGTCTTCGGGCACGACCCACCGGCGGCGGCGCGGGTCTTGATTCGCCTGCTGCGCCTGCGGCGGCGGCAGGAGTCGGTGCGATGGTTCGAGCATGTGGCACTAGGCTGCGGGTCCGGGCTCAGCGTGGTCGCCGATGACGAGCGGCCGGCAGGGGCGGCCCGACGGGGTGCTCCTCGAGTGATCGCCGGACCGGCGCTCGTCGTCGCGCCGGTCCCCGTGCAGCTGGTGGTGGCGAGCCATCAGCCGTTCGCGCTCGAGGTCGCCGCCGAGTTGGAGGGCGTCGAGCTCGACTACGACCTACGGCGGAGCGTTCGCGCGCTCATACCCGAGTCGTGGCGCAAGCCGGTGAGGGACGAGCTGCGCGCGTGCCGAAGTCGATGCGCGCAGGCACTCGATGCGGAGACGCTACTCGACGACGCCCCCCGCGCCCTTCCTGCGCAGGTTCTGCGTGGTCTCTGGCGCGATCCGGACCAGCTCCCGCCCCTCGACTCGGGCGATCTGAAGGACGCGTGGGAGAGTCTGGGCAAGCTCGGGCTGCGACATCTGGCCGCGACGGTTGAACGTGACGCCGTTGAACGTGACGCCACGTTCACGGGGCGGCGCCTGCTCACATGGCTGGTCTGGAACGATCTCCTTCCCGTGGCCTTCGACGCGGTCGAGTCGGGGCTCGATCTCGGCGGGGTTTCGCTCCGTGAATTGCCCGCGGACCAGGGTCCGGCACTCGAGATCGGGCCGACGAGGCTGCGCCGGATCGGTGCCTTGCTGGAGGTGCTTCCGCCGGGCGCTGCCGCGGGGGTCTCGTCGGGAGACGGAAGCGGCTCGAACGCACCTGGGCGGGACCCGGCTGTGCAGCCTGTCGCGACCACCACCGCTTCCATGGAGGTGCAAGACCCGGCCGTCCCTGCGTCAGCAGCCGAGCCGGTCACGGGCCTCCCTTCTACCGCGGCTGTGCTCGACTTGGCGCGGGCTGCGAGCTCGCTCCTCCCGCCCCCAGCTCAGACGCCGCCACCGCTGCGAAGTGAGCCGTCGCTCGGTGTCTGGCGGGTCGCCATCCTGACGTCGAATCGACTGGCGCGGGAGGAGATCCCACGCAGCGCGGGGACGCTGCCGTGCCGGCCCGGCGGCGAGGCGGATCTGCTCGTCTACCTAGTGGAGTCGGAGACGGTCCTTCGCTATCACGAGGCAGGTGGATTGTTCGCCGGTGAGACGCGTCACGACCAGTGGAACGACGGCGCACCGCTGGCGCGCGAGATCGCGTACCAGCGAGCCGAGCACCTCGCCCGCCAGTTGCCCGAAGAGCAGACGGTCGACCTTGTCGTGTGGACCTACGGCGACGATCCCGAACCGTCGCCAACCGTCGCGTTCAGCGTGGGCGCTCCTGTCCCATCCGACGTCGAGGTGACCGATCTCGAACGTCGCGTCGGCGAGGCGTGGGGCGCTCGCATCGAGGCCCCACTCGTGCGACTGAGGGATGCGCTCGGCCGCTCGACGAAGACCCGCTGGCTCAAGGTGTGGCCGCTCTGCACGCCCGGCACGGCGATCCGGATCGGGGCCCTGTTTCACCATCAGAGCCGCTTCTCCGTGGTCTGTGATCAAGCGGGCAGCGAGTGGGACCTCGATCGACAACCGACACCTTCGGCGAAGGCCCCGGCGCTGTCGATCATGCCCGCTGGACCGGATCAGGATGATCGAGACGAGGTCCACCTCGTCATCGGCCTCACCGCTGCGGTCTACGATCGCTACCGGGAGTGGCGGGGCGGAGCGACGGGTATCCCGCCCGCCCGCACGCTCGCGGTCGAGCCCGCGGGAGGGCCGTCAAGGACCTCGGTACCAGCGGACCAAGTCGTCGACTGGGCGGAGTACGTCTTCCGCACGGTGCGGCCCCTGATCAGCGCGGTTCGCGCGGGGCGGTCCCCCGGGAAAGCCGGGCCTCCGGTCGACCTCCGGATCTTCTGCGCCGCACCCGCAGCGTTCGCCATCGCGCTCGGTCGGTCACTCAATGCCGCTGGACGTATCGTCACCATGGATCTTCTCCGAGGAGCAGACGGCTATGTGGCCACCTTCGACTTCCAGGCGTAGCCAGGCGCTGCTTCTGGACTCAACAGCCAGGCCGGCGCCGTGAGCGGCCTCGCGGTCACGACCAACGAGACGCAGCCACTGGTGCCGCTTGCCGCTGCGGTCGCCGTGCCCCTCGACGCCTGGCTCGAACCCGCGCTGGCGCTGCCGCTGATCGAGATCGCGATCGACGTCACCATCCGCACCCCCGTGAGCGTCAGCTCGCCGGCCTGCGCTGTCGTGCGCGGGCTGATCGGCCAACGGCTGCGGGACCTGCGGTGCCTGACCGGGGCGCCGCGGAGCAGGCCTTTCCGGTTCAACATGAAAGTTTTGATCATTGAAGACTAATGATATCGGAACGGTGACGTTATATTACAAGTCTCAATCCCCTGAAGCGGGGAGCAGGCCTTTCCGGCGGAATGTTTCAGTCCAACGTAGCGGATAGAAGAACATGAAACTGTCTCAATCCCCTGAAGCGGGGAGCAGGCCTTTCCGGGGTCGTAAGAAAACACTACTGCCTCGCTAGCTTCGGCGTCTCAATCCCCTGAAGCGGGGAGCAGGCCTTTCCGGGCTGTTCGTGTAGAGCGCGCCCAAGCCACACAGATAGCTGTCTCAATCCCCTGAAGCGGGGAGCAGGCCTTTCCGGAAGAAAGGCAAGGTTTATGCGAACATCCAAGAACAGGTCTCAATCCCCTGAAGCGGGGAGCAGGCCTTTCCGGCATCGTGTGAGTCAGAGATAGATCTGGCAATAAGTACCGTCTCAATCCCCTGAAGCGGGGAGCAGGCCTTTCCGGGACAAGACCACGGTGGATTGGCCGTGGAACATGGGTGTCTCAATCCCCTGAAGCGGGGAGCAGGCCTTTCCGGCGTCCAGAACATCGACGACAACGTGCAGATCAACGACAAGTCTCAATCCCCTGAAGCGGGGAGCAGGCCTTTCCGGGATTGGTGTCGACTGTGCCGTGCCACAGTCGACGATGGTGTCTCAATCCCCTGAAGCGGGGAGCAGGCCTTTCCGGTTATATCAGTGGTCGTCGTCCCGACGACCATGAAGTTGTCTCAATCCCCTGAAGCGGGGAGCAGGCCTTTCCGGTTGCGATTGCCGTGATCTTGGACATTGTCATATTCCTTCTGTCTCAATCCCCTGAAGCGGGGAGCAGGCCTTTCCGGTTAATAGGTCCTTTAGTGGAATCGCATCTACCACAGGTCTCAATCCCCTGAAGCGGGGAGCAGGCCTTTCCGGTCTCGCAGAACACCAACAACGGCGTCTAGAACATCGAGTCTCAATCCCCTGAAGCGGGGAGCAGGCCTTTCCGGACAAGATGCTACATGCTCTCTTTGTTCTAGTAGTGTTTGGTCTCAATCCCCTGAAGCGGGGAGCAGGCCTTTCCGGGGGTCCGAATCACGGTCGGCAACTGTGAAGAAAGGAGTCTCAATCCCCTGAAGCGGGGAGCAGGCCTTTCCGGGTTACGGCTACCTTGATAACCCCAACCTAAAGAGGGTTATAAAGTCTCAATCCCCTGAAGCGGGGAGCAGGCCTTTCCGGTCGGAATGTCGATTGATTTCTCTGACCTCCAGTTCTCGTCTCAATCCCCTGAAGCGGGGAGCAGGCCTTTCCGGCGGAATATGGGATCATGTGCCTTTGCTGTGTACCGAGTCTCAATCCCCTGAAGCGGGGAGCAGGCCTTTCCGGTAGGAACTCAATGTCTGGGTCGTCCTCGTCTGCTGGAGTAGTCTCAATCCCCTGAAGCGGGGAGCAGGCCTTTCCGGAGCCTGCCGGAATTTCCTTGTCTCTTCGCCACCTTGGAGCCCCGGAAACGCTGACCCCGGCGATCGCGGGTCCGGCGCGGGCGACTGCGGCCGGCGGAGCGCGGGCGTGGCGTCCGATTGCTCGGTCCTTTCCACGGGTTACCGAAAGCGCTGACACCCCCCCTGAAACAGCGTGGGACGGGGTCAGCGCTCGCAGCCACCCGATACGTGTGCGGCAATTCTGTTGCCATAGGGCCACAGGGCATGGTCGGCCCGCGGACCGGGCGGTGTCAAGCGGGTCTCCGCGTGGTAGGGACGCATCTACAATGGTGGTGATGGTCTTCGAGCTCGTCTACGGCGAGCTCGGCGTCTACACGA
>Ga0137459_1000202_pt1 | contig 21396 bp, 17 predicted proteins | sample EasRivERMGT700_2_FD_104908 | JGI IMG/M metagenome (GOLD analysis project Ga0137459, IMG submission 104908) | Soil microbial communities from meander-bound floodplain in the East River, Colorado, USA - East River MetaG ERMGT700_2 | ecosystem: Environmental > Terrestrial > Soil > Floodplain ...
AAGCTGCTCCGCGTGATCGACCAGCGCGAGACCCGTCGCATCGGCGCGGCCAAGCCCAGGCCGATCGACGTGCGGTTCATCGCCGCGACCCACAAGGATCTGGATGCGGCGATCGTCGCCGCGCGGTTCCGCGCGGACCTGCACGCGCGGCTCGCCGGCGTCACCGTGCACATCCCGCCGCTGCGCGAGCGGCCCACCGAGATCGAGCAGATCGTCGAGCAGCTCGTCGCCCACGCGGCCCGCGGGCTGGGGCGGCCGGCGCCGCGCGTCACGCCGGCCGCGCTCGCGCTGCTGCGCGCCTATCGCTGGCCGGGCAACGTGCGCGAGCTGCGCAGCCTCATCGAGCGCGCCACGCTCCTGTGCGAGGCCGCGATCGACGTCGTGCACCTCCCCGAGGAGCGCATGCGGCGCCCGGCGGTCGCCACGACCCCGAGCGCCCTCGAGGACACCCGCGATGACGGTGCCGCGATCGAGCGCCAGGCGCTCGAACAGGCGCTCGCGCGCACCTCGGGCAACCAGACCGAGGCGGCCAAGCTGCTCGGCGTGTCGCGGCGCACGCTGAGCAACCGGCTCAGCCGCCACGGGCTCGCGCCGCCGCGCAAGCGCCGCTAGCGTCGCCGGCTCGGTCCAGCTCCCAGGCTCCCGGGCGCCCAGGCGGTCGTCCGGCGTTCGGGCGGGACGCGGTGATCGCGGACACGCTCGTGCCCGCCGCCGGCTGCCGCGCTCGACGCGGGATGTACTATCATGCGCTGCAGTGTTGGGTACGCGGATCGGGAACTACGAGGTGGTCGCGATGATCGGCCATGGCGGCATGGGGGCCGTGTATCGCGCGCACCACGCCGCGCTCGCCCGCAACGCCGCGGTCAAGGTGCTGCTCCCCGAGCTGTCTCACAACCGCGACCTCGTCGCGCGGTTCTTCAACGAGGCGCGCGCCGCCACCGCGGTGCGCCACCCGGGCATCGTCGAGATCTTCGACTTCGGCTACCTGCCCGACGGCAGCGGCTACATCGTGATGGAGTTCCTCGAGGGCGAGACCCTCGGCGCGCTGCGCGCCCGCCTCGGCCGGATCCCACCGGCGCGTGCGCTGACCCTGACGCGCCAGATTGCCGGCGCGCTCGGCGCCGCGCACGATCGCGGCATCGTCCACCGCGACCTCAAGCCCGACAACGTGTTCCTGGTGGCCGACCCGGAGGTGCCGTCCGGCGAGCGCATCAAGGTGCTCGACTTCGGGGTCGCCAAGCTCACCGCGACGCCCGGCGATACGGCGCGCACGCAGACCGGCTCGCTGCTCGGCACGCCGACCTACATGTCCCCCGAGCAGTGCCGGGGCACGGCCGACGTCGATGGCCGCACGGACCTCTACGCGCTCGGCTGCCTGCTGTACGAGCTGGTGTGCGGGCAGCCGCCGTTCGTCGCCGACAGCGCCGGTGACCTGATCGCGCACCACCTGTACTTCGAGCCGCCGGCGCCGCGCACGTGGGAGCCGGCGCTGCCCTCGGCGATCGAGCAGCTGATCGTGTGGCTCCTGCAGAAGGATCCGAACGCGCGGCCGCAGAGCACGCGCGAGCTCGTCGAGGCGATCGATCGTGCGATGGGGACCACCGGGGCGACATCGCCCGTGATGCGCTCGGAGGTGCTGCGATCGGTGTCGACCAACGTCGCCTCGCCGAGCACGTTGTCGGCGGCCGCCGGCGTCTCCGTCACGTTGCCGCGGCCGCCGTCGCGGCGCTGGCTCATCCCCACCGTGTCGACCGCGCTGGTCGTCGTCGGCCTCGGCACCTCGTTCGTGCTGCTGCGTGGCCGCGACGACGCGGCGCTGCCCTCGGCCGCCGCGCCGCCGCCACCGCCGGTCGTGCAACCCGCCGCGAAACCGCCAGCGCCGGCGCCGACACCAGCTGCGGCGTCCACACCGGCTGCGGTGTCCACACCGGCTGTGGCTCCCTCGTCGGCCCCGGCCCCGGCGGCCGACCAGGTGCATGTCACCGTCGACAGCGATCCCTCGGGCGCGACCGTGCTCGTCGATGGCAAGCCGGTCGGCGCGACGCCGTTCGAGGAGCTCGTCCCGCGCGCGGCCGGCCGCCGCAGCTACAAGCTCCAGAAGGACGGCTTCGACACGGCCCGGGCGAGCGCCGATACCGCGCACGACGGCGTGCTCCGCGTGACGCTGAAGAAGAAGCGCGCGCGCGCGAAGCAGGACATCGGAGACAAGGGCGTCAACCCGTTCGAGTGACGAGGTCGGACATGCAGCACCGAGTATCGATCCTCACGCTGGTGGTCGCGGCGATCGCGGCCGCCGCGGCGCCCGCGCACGGCGATCCGGTCAAGGACCAGGCGAAGCGCGACGTCTCCGCCGGGCTGGCGGCGCAGGGCGCCGGCCACTACGACGAGGCGATCGCGCTCTACAACAAGGCGTACGAGGCGGTGCCCCACCCGGAGATCCTGTTCGACCTCGGCCAGGCATATCGCCTGAAGGGGGATGCGGAGACCGCGCTCGGCTATTACCGGCGATACCTCGCGGTCGAGCCCAAGGGGCGCGTCGCAGCCGACGCGAAGCGCTGGATGGCCGAGCTCGAGAAGCTCATCAAGGACGAGGCCCCGAGGAAGGCGGCGGAGCGCGCGGCGGCGGAGGCAGCGCGGGAGCAAGCCGAGCGCGAGGCCGAGGCAGCGCGCCAGGCGCGGGCGCGCAAGCAGGCCGAGGCGCAGGACGCCGAGCGCGCGCGCCAGGCCCAGGCGCGCGCCGACCGCCGGTCCTCCGCGCCCGCCTCGCACCGCGGGACCTACGGCGTGATCGTCGCGGGCGCCGGCGGCGGCGCGCTGATCGGCGGCCTGGTGTTCGGCGGCCTGGCACGCCAGAAGCTCACGGCGGCAGAGGCGATCTGCGGAACCGATCATCAATGCGACAGCTCGGCAGACGCGGTGCGCGCCAACGACCTCACCACGCAGTCGCGCATGCGCGGCAACGTGTCCACCGTGGTGACGGCCGTCGGGGCGGTGGGCGTCGTCATCGGCGCGATCCTGTGGTGGACGCGACCGGCTCGGGATGCCGCGCCGCGGACGGCGGTCGCGCCGATCCTGCTGCCATCGACGATCGGCTTCACCGTGGAAGGTGGGTTCTGATGCGCACGACCTGGATCCTCGCGGTGGTCGCGGTCGCGGCCGCGGGCTGCAACTCGCTCCTCGGCAACGGCGACTTCGCCGGCGCGCCCCGGCTCGACAGCCTCGTGGTGACCGGGGGCGTGCTGGTGCCCGCGTTCACCCCCGATCAGACCGACTACTCGGTGGACGTCGGCGGTGCGATCTCACGCGAGCGCATCGTCGCGTCGGCCGCCGGCCACGCGATCCAGATCGACGGGACTGACCTCGCATCGGGCGCGTTCTCCGCGCCGATCGCGCTCGACGTGAACACCACCACCGACGTCCACGTCGCGGTCGCCGGCGGCCTCACCTACACGCTCCACGTGCATCGCGGCCCCAGCCTTGCGCCTCAGCACCTGTTCAAGCCGCTCGGCTCCGAGGGCGTCATGGACAGCATCTCGACGCCGAACGCGTCGTTCCTGTACGGCGATGGCGTCGGCTTCGACGTGGCGAGCGATGGCGATACGCTCGTGCTCGGGGCGCCCGGCACCGACGACGGCGCCGCTGATGACACGACGCAGAACTGCGGCGCGGTCTACGTCTATCGCCGCAGCGGTGCCACGTGGGCGTTCGACGCCGTGCTGCGCGCGCCGGCGCCCGCCGTCGACGACCAGCTCGGGATCTCGGTCGCGGTGTCCGGAGATACCATCGTCGCCGGCACCAACCTCCACGCCGCGGCGTACGTGTGGGAGCGCGCGGGCGGTAGCTGGCAGCCCCCACAGCGCCTCACCGTGACGCCGCCCGACGCCGTGTCGTTCGGCGCGCAGGTCGCGATCGATCACGATCTGATCGTGGTCGGCGCGCCGTACGAGAGCGGCGGCGGGTCCGGAATCAACCCGGCGCACGATCCGCCGATGATGAACAGCGGTGCGGCCTACGTGTTCCGGCGGACTCCCGGCAGCGGCTGGCAGCCGGCCGCGTACCTCAAGGCGAGCACGCCCGGCGTGGACGATCTGTTCGGGATCGCCGTCGCCGTGCAGGACGGCACCGTCGTCGTCGGCGGACCGCAGGAGGACAGCGGCGTGCAGAACACGCCCGGCGATGACAGCCTGACCGATGCCGGTGCGCTGTACGTGTTCACGGCCAGCGGCGAGACGTTTGTCGGTCCGACCTACGTCAAGGCGGCGCAGCCGGTAAACTCGGACGGCCTCGGCTTCTCGGTCGCGATCGACGGCGATCTCCTCGTGGCGGGGTCGCAGACGTACCAGGCACGCAACGGCCGCGTGCTCGCGTTCCGTCACCAGGGCGATGCCTGGACACAGATCCAGGAGTTTAACGGGATTCCCGCCTCGAACTTCGGTGCCTCGGTCGGCGTGGTGAGCGACACGATCGTCGTCGGTGCGCCCAATGTGAGCAACTGTGACGGCCGGGCGTTCGTGTACGTGCCGAACGCGACCGGCTGGGATGCCAGGATCGAGCTCGCGGATCGCTTCGGGTGCGAGCTGTTCGGTACCTCGGTCGCGCTCGGCCGCGACGGTCTGGTCGTCAGCGGTGCGTACGAGGACGCCCGTAACAATCGCGGGATCCTCGACCCGAGCGATTCGAGCGCCGATGCGAACAACGGATCGGGGCTCGCGTTCACCGCTCGCTGAGCCGGTCGCGCGCGCGACATCGATCAACGCGGGCCGGGCTTGCTCGGATCGGGCTTGCTCGCCGCGACCCGGCTGCGCTGGATGGCGTATGCGGCGATCGTGATCGCGAGGACGAACGGCAGCAGCGCGCGTCCGAACTGCTCACCCGCGCGCCCGGGCGATCGATCGATGCTGCCGCTCGCGACCGCGGCCGCGAGGCCGACCGCGATGCCTACCAGCGCCGTGATCAGGAACGCGTAGAGCGCGACCTGCCACGGCGGTCGCAGCGGCAGGCGTGCGGGGTCGGGCGTGGTCATCGCCTTGGTCGGGCTCATGCGCCTTGCCACGCCGGCATCTTGGCACGGGGGCGTCGCGCTTCTAGGGCTTGAGCACGATGTTGCCGATCTGCTTGCAGCTGGCCACCAGGTTGGCGCGGGCCGCGGCCGGGGCGGCGGACAGCCAGGCTTGTGCCTTCGCGGCGTCATGGACATTGCACGCGGCGATCGTGCAGGCGCCCGCGAGATCGGCCGTCACCGTCGTCTTGCTGCACGCGCGGAACGAGGCAGCATAGCGATCGGATGCACCCCCGGTCGGCCCGGGCCGCGGCGGAGCAGCGCCCGCATCAAGGGCAGCCTCGGGGGACGGTGCATCCTTGGCGGCCGCCTCGTTCGCTTCCCCCTGCGCGGCGCCCGCGTCGACGCTGTCTGCGACGGCCGCGGTCCCCTGCGGCTCGCCGGGTGGCGTGGTGCTGGCGTCCGGGAGCTCGACATCGCCGGCCGGAGGCTGCGCAGGGAGATCCTGCGTGGGGTCCGGCGCACGACCTTCGCTCGTTCGCATCGCAAACCAGACCGCGACCACGCCGACCGCGGCGGCGAGGATGATCACGGCGACCAGCGGCCAGACGATGCGCGGCGGAGGCGGTTTGAGGCGGCGTATCGGCATCGCCGCCGGGGCCTGGCTCGGGGTGACGTAGGCAGGCAGGTGCGGTGATGAGCCGGACGTCATCATCGGCTCGCCTGACCTTGCCGCGGGGTTGATGATCGGGCTCCCTGCCGCCGGCGTGGCGATGTGTGCCGCCGGCGTGAACTGCGGGGCGCCCCAGGTGGGGATCGGGGACCCGCTGGGCCGAGCCGAGGCGGAAGGCACCGGCGGCGCCGACACCCCGAGCAGCGTGCTGTTCGTCGCGGGGAGTGGTCCGCCCTCGCCCAGCGTCGGGTGCCACGGGATGGGTGGGGAGGCGTCGAGCAGCGTGGTGTTCCACGAACCCGAGGATGCGGGCGTGTCCACGGCGGACGGCTCGGACGGCGGCAGGGGGCTTCCTGGTTGCGAGGGTCGCCCGGACGGTGCTGCAGAGGCCGCCGATACGGGGGGCGCCGCGGTCGGGCTCGGCGCCCGCGGATGCCGCCCTGACGGTCGCACGGGCACGGCGATCGGGGCGGACGCGGGGGACGGCGCGGCGGTCGGGACCGCGGCGCGCGCGGGGGGCAGCGCCGGCGGCTCGGCGTCATCGGTCTCGACGGAGATCGACGGGGCATCGCGCTCTTCGAGCATGCTGTACGAGCTCAGATCGAGCACGCCTGCGAGGTCGAGCGCCATCGCGTCGACCGGCGCGCGCACGTCCTTCGGGATCGGCCGCGACGCGACCGCCACGGGCTCGAACGGCACCGACACTTTCTCGAGCTCCAGCCACGGCTCGGCGCGCTTGCCGAACAGCGCGTCCACCAGGCGGCTGACCGCCGACGTCGACAGGATCGTCCTCGCCTGCATCGAGGCGTTCTCGATCGCCTCGACGACCTCGGCCGCGGTCTGGAACCGGTCGGTGACCGACTTCGCGAGCAGGCGCAGCACGATCTCGTCGACGGCGCGCGGCACCTCGGGCCGGCGCGTCGACGGCGCGGCCGGTGGCTCCTTGACGATCGCGGTCATGTTGTCGAAGTCGCTGTCGCGCCGGTACAGCCGCGCGCCGGTCAACATCTCCCACATCACGATGCCCAGCGAGAACAGATCGCTGCGGCGATCGACGCGCTCGGCGCGGCATTGCTCGGGCGACAGGTAGCTGATCTTGCCCTTGACGGTGCCGGACCGGGTCTCGACCGCGCGGTCCTCGGCCTTCGCGACGCCGAAGTCGACGAGCTTGACGTTGCCCTCGTAGCTCACCATGAGGTTCGCCGGCGAGACGTCGCGGTGCACGATCCCGAGCGGCCGGCCGTCGTGCGCGTTGCGCTCGTGGGCGTGGTGCAGCCCGGAGGCGGCGCCGGCGATGATGGTCAGGACGCACGCGAGCGGCAGCGGGCGCCGCAGCTCCTGGGCGCGCTCGAGCATCGAGCGGATCGTCTCGCCGTGGACGTACTCCATGGTGAAGAAGTACGAGTCGCCGAGCATCCCGATGTCGTAGAGCGACGCGATGTTCGGGTGATGGAGCTGCGCGGCCAGCCGCGCCTCGTCGACGAACATCTGGACGAACTGCGCATCCTTTGCGTGCTCGTGCAGGATCCGCTTGAGCACGCAGTAGCGCTCGACGCCCCCCACGCTGGCACCGCGTGCCAGGAAGATCTCCGCCATGCCGCCGGCCGCCAGCTTCGCCAGGATCTGGTACCGGTTCGCGGTCGAACCAACCTCCGCCACGGAGGAGATTGTCGGACCGCCCATCGCAGGTGTCAAACATGTGCGAGGGGGAGAGCGCATAATCGCGTCACGGGGCCGATCGCCCGGCAAGGGGCCCCGGACGGACGCCCGTCCGTCGTGCCGGACCGGCCGTGGTGCCGTCCTGCCCTGTTTTGCTGCACCTCTGCGTCGTCGGCGCGCACCGGCTCGGCCGTCGGATCCTGGGGACCGATCGCGCCGCTAGGTGGCCGCCGGGCGGAGCGGACGCGCGAGCGTTGCGGTACGATGGCGCCATGTCGGACGCTACGGGACTGGCGCCAGCAAGCGCGCGTGATCCCGTGCCTTCGCTCGAAGCCGCGCTGCGGCGCGAGCAGAAGAAGGTCGCGCTGGTCCAGGAGGTCAGCCGGGCGCTGTCCGAGACCGGCGATCTCGACGCGCTGCTCGCGCTGATCATGGCCAAGGTCACCGAGCTGATGGAGGCCGATCGCTCGACGCTGTTCGTCGTCACCGAGGACGGCCAGCAGCTGTGGTCGAAGGTCTCGCAGGGCAGCGAGCGCGTCGAGATCCGGCTCGACGTCGGCGAGGGGATCGCGGGCTGGGTCGCGCAGACCCGCGAGATCGTCAACATTCCCGATGCCTACGCGGATCAGCGGTTCCAGCCGACGTTCGACCTCAAGAGCGGCTATCGCACGCGCTCGAACCTGTCGGTGCCCATGCTCGGCGCGCTCGGCGGTCTGGTCGGGGTCCTGCAGGTGCTCAACAAGAAGGACGGCCCGTTCACGCATGCCGACGAGGAGCTCCTGGTCGCGCTCGCGAGCCAGGCCGCGATCGCGATCGAGAACGCCCGGCTGTACCACTCCGTGGTCAAGCAGAACCAGGAGCTGTCGCGCGCGCGGCGCGATCTCGAGCGCCGGACCCGCGAGCTCAACGCGCTGTACGAGGTCGAGAAGGAGCTGTCGGCCGCGCTCGATCTCGACGATCTGCTGTCGCGGATCCTCGCGCAGGCGATCGCCGTGCTCGGCGGCGGCGCCGGATCGATCGCGCTGGTCGAGTCCGATGGCGCGCTGCGGTTTCGCACCGTGCACGGCCCGGCCGCGCCGCGCCTGATCGAGCGGACGGTGCCGCACGGCACGGGCCTGCTCGGGTGGTCGATCGCGCACCGCACGCCGCTGGTGGTCGACGATCCGGGCCAGGATCCGCGCCACGCCAGCGAGATCGCGACCGAGATCGGCGTCGTGCCGCAGCACCTGCTCGTCGCGCCGCTGATCGAGGGCGAGGACGTGATCGGCGGGATCGAGATCATCGATCAGCGGCGCGCGTCGCGCGACGGCGACGGCCCGTGGAGCAAGGACGATCTGAAGCTGCTCGTGCTGATCGCCGGCCAGGCGGCGAGCGCGATCGGCCTGGCACGCCGGCGCAGCGAGCAGAGCAACCGCGACCGGCTGGCGTCGATCGGCCAGATGCTCGCGGGGCTGCTCCACGACCTGAAGACGCCGATGACGATCATCTCGGGCTACGCGCAGCTGATGGCCGCGATGGACGACGCCGCGCAGCGCGACAAGTACGTCGAGCAGATCCAGCGCCAGTTCGACCTGATGGCCGGCATGACCCGCGAGGTGCTCGCGTTCGCGCGCGGCGACACCGACCTGGTGATCCGCAAGGTCTACGTCAACCGGTTCGCCGAGGAGCTGTCGACCCAGCTCGGCGCGGCGGTCCAGGGCCGCGGCATCGACTTCGAGGTCGAGGCGCGCTACGACGCGATCGCGTACTTCGACGAGCAGAAGCTGATGCGCGTGTTCCACAACCTGATCAGCAACGCGATCGAGGCGATGCCGGACGGCGGCCACCTGCGGGTCGTGATCGATCGCGACGGCGACGAGCTGGTGTGGACGTTCCAGGACACCGGGCAGGGCATCCCCGAGGCCGTGCGCGGCCGGCTGTTCGAGCTGTTCGCGACCGGCCGCAAGGGCGGCACCGGCCTCGGCCTGGCGATCGTCAAGAAGATCCTCGACGACCACCACGGCACGATCCGCCCCGAGTCCGGGCCGTCCGGCACGACGTTCGTGATCCGCATGCCGCTGTCGCGCGCGACCGACGGCGACTGACCATGCTCGCGCTCCGCGGCATCGTCCGGACGTTCGGCCGCCGCCGCGCGGTCGACGAGGTCTCGCTCGAGGTCGCCGCCGGCGAGGCCGTGCTGCTGGTCGGCCGCAACGGCGCCGGCAAGACCACGCTCCTGCGGATCGCGACCGGCTACCTCGATCCCGACGCGGGCGAGGTCACCGTCGCGGGCATCGCGATGGCGCGCGACCGCGCCGGCGCGCAGGCCAGGCTCGGCTACCTGCCGGAGCACGCGCCGGCGCCGGGCGAGCTCACCGTCCGCGAGCACCTGGGGCTGCGGGCGCGCCAGAAGCGGGTCGCCGCCGCCGGCCTCGACCGCGCGATCGAGCTCGCCGGGCTGGGCGAGATCCTGCGCCAGCGGATCGCGACCCTGTCCAAGGGCTTCCGCCAGCGGGTCGGGCTCGCGGACGCGCTGCTCGGCGACCCGCCGCTGGTGATCCTCGACGAGCCGACCAGCGGCATGGACCCGATCCAGGTGAGGCAGTTGCGCGCGCACCTGACCTCGGCGGCGCGCGACCACGCGGTGCTGGTGTCGAGCCACGCCGTCGCCGATCTCGAGCCGCTCGCGACCCGGGTCGCCGTGCTGCGTGCCGGCGCGCTGGTCGCGATCGATACGCCGGGCGCGCTGTGCGAGCGGGCGGGCGCCCCGCGCCTCGAGGCGGCGGTGATCGCGCTGCTCGGCGAGGAAGCGGCGGCGTGACCGAGGGCGATGGATCGATCGCGGGGAGGGGGCCCCGCGACTCCCTGGCCCGAGGAAACCCCGGTGGGGTGATGGCGGCGTACTGGGTGTGGCGGCGCGAGCTCGCCGTGATGTTGCGGGCGCCGATCATCTACCTCGTCGGCGGGCTGTTCCTCGTCGTCCAGGGCATCGCGTTCGCCGGGCTGGTCGGCGCGCTGTCGGATCCGCGGCGGCCGGCGCCGCTCGGCGCGCTGCTCGAGGGCCAGCTCGCGGGCACGCTCTTGACGTGGGTGCTCGAGCTGGTCGTGCTCACGCTGCTCGGCATGCAGGCGATCGCCGAGGACAAGCGCAACGGCAGCTGGGAGGCGCTGCTGACCGCCGGGGTCGGGGAGGGTGCCGCCGTCGCCGGCAAGTGGCTCGCGGCGGTCACCGTCTACGCGCTCGTCTGGCTGCCCACGCTGGCGTACCTCGCGGTCGTCGCGATCTACCGCGCCGACACCGGCGGCTGGGACCTGCCGGCGATCGCGGTCGGCTATGCCGGTGCCGTCGCGCTCGGCGCGGCGCTGCTCGCGTGGGCGAGCGCGGCGAGCGCGGCCACCACCTCGGCGCTCGCCGCCGGGGCGCTCGGCTTCGCGTGGCTGATCGGGATCTTCCTCGTCGGCGAGCTCCCCGCGCTGTGGCCCGATCTGGCCATCGATCATCCGGCGCTGGCGCTGGCGCTCGACACGGTCTCGCTGCGCACGATCGCGACCGACTTCGCGCGCGGCCATGTCGGCGTGCGCTCGCTGGCCGTGCTCGCGAGCCTCGCCGTCGTCGGGCTCGCGCTGGCGATCACGCTCGCCTGCGCGGGGCGCCGCCGCCGCGGCGAGCTGCAGCGCCGCGCGCTCGGCACCGCCCTGTGCGCGGCGATCTCGACCTCGCTGTGTATCCTCGCCGCGCGGCACCCCGCCGGGCTCGATCTCAGCGCGGCGCGCCGCAACTCGCTCGACGAGGCGACCCGCGCGGTGCTCGCCGAGCTGCCCGGCCCCGCCACGCTGACCATCGTCCAGCCGACGCTGGGCGCGCTCGAGCCGGTCTACGACGAGGTCGCGCACGTCGCCGCCCGCATGGCCGACGTTGCCCCCGGCCTCACCGTGCGCCGCGCCGATCCCGCGAACGCGCCGGGCGGCCTCACCGCGATCGCACGCGCCGCCGGCCTGCAACCGGGCGACCTCGCCTCGGGCGGCGCGATCGTCGTCGAGCTCGGCGGCAAGCAGCGCGTCGTCGATCTGCTGGCGTTCGCGGCGATCGATCGCGGCCCCGACGGCGCGCCGACCGTCGAGCGGCTCGCGATCGAGCAGGCGCTCGCCGGCGCGCTCGCCGGCATGTCCGCCGCGCACCCCGTCACGATCTGCGCGACGCGCGGCCACGGCGAGCTGCCGCTCGCGGCCCAACCGGCCGGCCGCGACTGGTCGATCGTCGCGCAGCGCCTGCGCGGCGAGGGCATGACGGTCCAGGACCTCGACCTCGTGCCGGCGGTCCCGGCGAGCTGCGCGGCCGTGATCCTCGCGGGCCCGGCGTCGCCGGTGACCGCCGACGAGGCCTTCGCGGTCCAGCGCTTCGTACAGGGCGGTGGCGGCCTGGTCGTCGCCGCCGGCAGCCTCGTGAACGGCGTGTTGCCGTCGACCGGCCTCGAGGGCGTGCTCGCCGCCGACGGCCTCGGGCTCCCGGCCGCGGTCGCCGTCGATCCGACCCTCGGCGTGCGCGAGCTGCCGAGCGCGGTCTACGTGATCGACGGCTACGCCGATCACCCGATCAACCGCGGGTTTGCCCGCGCGCGTCCGACCCTGTGGGTCCAGCCGCGCGCCGTCGTCGCGCTGCGCGGCGCGACCCCGCTGGTCGCGGCCACGACGGCGAGCTGGGGCGAGCGCGATCTCGTCGAGCCGCCGGCCAAGCACGCCGATGATCTCGCGGGCCCGGTCGCGCTCGCCGCGATCGGCAGCGCCCACCGCGTGATCGCGATCGGCTCGGCCGAGTCGTTCACGACGCAGGTCCTGGCCGGCGGTGCCTCCGCCGGCGATCTGTGGCTCGCGCGCGCCGTCCGGTTCGCCTCGGGGACGCCGGAGCCCACCATCGCGGTGGCGACCCGCGCGCCGGACCAGATCCGCTTGATCATGACCGCCGGCCAGCGCCGCGCGGTGATCGCGCTGTCGGTCGCCGGCATCCCGCTCGCGTGGGCGCTGCTCGGCGGCCTCGTCGTGTGGTGGCGGCGGAGGCGCAGCCGGTGATCGCGTCGTGGCGCGGGCTCGCGATCGCTGCCGTGATCGCCGTGGTGCTCGCGATCACGGTGGCCGTCGATCTCGGGCGCACGCGGGGTGCGAAAGATCGCGCGCTCGTCCCGGGTTTCGATCCGGACCGCGTCACCGAGCTGGTCTGGGAGCGCGCAGGCAGGCCGGCGATCCGCGTCGTGCGTGCCGGCGACGCCTGGGAAACCCGCTCGCCGTCCTCCACGAGCCGGGACGCGGTGGCCCACGTCCCCGCGGATGCGAGCGCGGTCGGCGACGTGCTCGCGGCGTTGCGCGGCGCGCGCTGGCATCGCCGGGGCGCGCCCACGCCGGTACACGCGACGTTGACCGTCGTCGCGGGAACCGAGCGCCACGTGCTCGGCATCGGCGAGCCGATCGCCGGCACCGAGCAGACCTGGATCGTCCGCGACGGCCGCGGCGTGGTGGTCGACCGCTGGGCCGCGCGCGCCCTCGATCGCGATCTGCTGGCGCTGCGGATCAAGGCGCCGCTCGCCGACGTCCGCGGCGCCCAGACGATCGTCATCGAGGGCGAGTCGCATGCCCGGCTGCGCATCGACGGCCGGCCCCGGCAGCTCCACGCGCCGGACGGCTTCGTGCTCGCCGCGGATGTCGCCGGTGAGCTCGAGCGCGCGCTCGCCGGCGTCACGATCGTCCGCCTGCCGGACGGCCCGATCACCGCGCGCGGCCTGACGATCACCGCCACCGGCATGACTACCGGCACGGCTACCGACACCACGATCGGCACGGCCACCGGCACCACCCCCGGCGCGGCTACCGGCACCATCCCCGGCGCCCCGACCGGCGGGAACCTCGCGCGCGGCGATCGCGCCGTCGTCCGCCTCATCCTCGGCGGGAGCTGCCCGGGCGCGCCGGAGCTCGTCGCGGTGGCCGGCACGGTAGGCGACGGATGCATCGAGCGCGCCGCGGCCGACGGCGTCGAGCGCGCGATCGGCCGCCTGCTGCAGCCAGCGGCGGCCATCGTCGAACGCCGCCCGGTCCCGTTCGAGCCCCAGCGCATCGTGCTCGCCGACGCCGTTCCTCTTGACGCTGTCGCGCTACGCGTCGGCGACGCTCCGGCTGATCCGTCCCGCGTCACCGAGCTCTACGCCGCGCTCGCGGCCCCGGCCGAGGTCGCGGCCCTCCCGACCGCGCCCGCGACGGCGCACCTGGTCATCACCGGTCACACCGGCGCGACGATCACCCTCGATCTGTTCGCCGAGCACGTCCTCGCCCGCGACGGCGAGCCGATCGCGCTGCGGCCCGCGTCCGGCGCCTGGAGCCTGCTCGTGCGACCGTCGCGCGAGCTGCGCGATGTCATGCTGTGGCTCGAGGAGCCGACCATGATCACGACGGTGCGCATCGACGCCATCCGCTATCAGCGCGGCGCCATCCTCGGCGCCTGGACCCGCCTGCCGGCAGGCGCGGCGAACACCACCGGCGCGCAGCCCGCCGATACCAGGCCTGCCGACGCCAGGACCCTCGAGTCCCTCGTCTCACTGCTCGCCGCGCCGCGCTCGCAGGGCTTCGTCGATGACCCGTTCGCGATCACGCACCGTGTGACCCTCGTGGTCACGCCGCCTGTCGGTGCGCCGACCGAGCACGTCCTCGCCCTCGGTGCACCGCGCCCGGCCGGCTGTCCGGCGCGCCTCGACCACGACACGATCCTCTTGCCCGCCCTCGTGTGCGCGCAGGTCGCCGCGCTCGCGAAGTAGGAGCCTGTCCACAGGTGAGATCTTGGTGGTAATTATCGACGGAACGTCGCGGTGCTGCGTCTATGGTCTATGGCGTTACGAGCTGCGCAGCCCGTGCCGCCGCAATGACCACAGGCTGAGCCGCGCGCCCGACGATCAGGTCGCGCTCGAACCCGACGATCCCCGAGCATCGTCAACGTCAGACGTGACATCGCGTCACCGCCCGGGTGGATGTCGATCCTATTCGTCGCTGCCATTCTTCCGTCGCTCCTGGTAGCGGAATCCCAGGAATGGCACGGCCTTCGTCAGAGTCGCGCGCTGCGCCGCGTTAATGTCCAGCCTGATCTGCCTGCTACGCTCTTCCGCCTCGATCTTTTCACGGTTGAGCGTGAGCACGTACACGTTAGCGTTGGAGTTGACGTGCAGCCTGAAGGACGCATTGCGGATGCCCATGATGCGCTCGTGGATCATGGCCACCTCATGGTTCATCACCGCTTCGATCTCCTGGTGGTCGTGTAACTGCTTCCGCAAGGCATCGAGGGCCTGCTGGCGCTCGCTGCGGAGGTCTTCCTTCCGCTGTTCGGCCTGGCGATACTGACCGTAGAGTGCAGTACGTCGGTAATAGTCGTGCTGTTTGTGCACGGCTACGTTGAGGCCGGTGCTCAGTTCCTTGAGTGTGCCTTTGCGATCGATGCGGGCGACCAGCGCTGCATGATTGTCGGACAGCCCGCGAATCTTCGCCGTGAGATCGCGGTGCTCGTGTTCCAGACGCTCCAGCTCGTCATTGAATAATGACCGTTGGAATGCCTCGATCTCGGCTTTGAAGCGCTGCGCCTGGGCCAGCGACTTCGTGACCAACTCTCCCAAGCCGGCGCGCACGCGATCATAGACAATCTTGAGATCCGTTTCGTCGATAGCCTCCGGCTGGGGCAACGAGCGGATCTGATCGATCTGGAAGCTGATGCCCTTGCGGCGGGCGCGGAGCGTACCGAGGTGTGTCTCAATCTCATTGAGATCCTTCTCGACTTGAGCGAAGGCGGGCTCGGCGCGCAGTTCGGCGAGGCCGCGCTCGATCTGCTCTACCTCCTGCTGCTCTTGGTTGAGCTCCGCGATGACATCACCGATTTGTACCTCGCCCCGGCGGGTTAGGTCGCTCTTGAACTGCGTCACCGCCTTCGCCTGCTGGTCCAGGTCCTTGATGGTCTGGAGCAGCCGCCGGTAGTGTGCGACGTCGAGACCCAGGAGATACAGGTGCGGCAGTCGATCCGATGGTGCGTTCTTCGACGCGGGCATGGTCTTGAGGATGTCGGAGAACTCCGATGCTTCATCGCGCATGAGAAGGCTCATGAGGCTGCGAAAGCTCGTGAACCCACTCGATGGCTGCCCTACAAAGAGCAGGTCACCCAGGAAGCGACACGCTTCCTCCCGCGTACCGAAACGGACGGGCGCACCGTTGTGCAGGATCGTGGGCTCGTTTGGATGGGCCAGCGTGCGGCGAATTTGCAGCGTGTTCTCGTGGATCGTGAGATCCAAGACCACCGCCAACCCGTCGGGCAGCTTGTCCTTGGGAATCCTGGCCACGCGCGTTTGCTCGAACTCCCGCAGCAGAGCGAAGTGCAGGAACTCTACGCAGAGGCTCTTGCCTACGCCGTTCACCTTGCGGCCTTGAGGCAGCTCGGCATCCCACTTTTCCCCGAGGATCAGATTTATCCCGGAGCCGAAGGTGATCGGCTCGAAGACGCGCGGCTCGGACCACAAGCGGTGCAGGCGCAGCATCATGCGGCGAGCTTGTAGATGTAGGGGGCTTTAAACTCGATGATGCCCGCCATGTGTAGGAAGATGAGCGCGAACATCATCGGCCGAGACTTCTTGACGTTATTCTTTGCCAGGTGCGTCGCGATCTCAGCGAGCGAAAGCCGACCGCCATCGGCGTTCTCCAGCTTCTTGAGCACCAGATAGCCCACATGAACCATGCTGGTCTCCAGCGGCTCGTCCTTGGATACGAGAGAGTTCACTCCGCAACCTCAGCGGGATTAGGGAACAGATTGCACCGACCAAACTCGTCCGCAAGGAAGTAGCGCATCGCGCTGTCATCGCAAGAGCTGCCTGCTGCGTGCGCCCGATCGCGTAGATGCTCCACGAGTGCATCGAAAGCGAGCTGGGCATTACCTCCGTGCTGTTCCAGCGCGGCGAGGCTGCGCTCTCGCAGCCAGGCCGCGCACCGTACTGCACGTACCGCATCGTACCCGATCGCCTGACGGGCCTCGTCGATGGCACGGTAGGACTCGATGTAGGCGGTGACCTGCCGCTTCAGGAATGCGGCGTGTCCTGGAAACGCCTCAGTTTCTGTACCGCATCCGGCTTCGGCTCCGGCCGGGTATCCGGCAGGCCGGCTGAAATATATTGAATGATGGCGATGATGGCCTCCACATTCTGGTCCACGCCCATCTGCAGCGCGCGACCGAGGGGCCTCAACTCCTCGCGCAGGAGGTTCAACACTTGGTGTTGCTTGCTGATGCCCTGGTTCTGTATCTCGCCCAGCAGGTCGCTCAGGTCTTGCCGATCGCGCTGTGCCTCGAAGTCGAAGCCAGAGAGTAGTGGGCTGAAATCCGCCACGGACGCTGGTTTGGAGAGACACGGGTAGACGAAGAGAAGTCGATCGAAGTCCTTCCGGTGCACAGGGAGGAAGGTCTTCAACGTGTCCTTGATCCTGGCCGCGGTCGTGGTGCTGGTGACCTGCACGGCGATGCGCCGTTGCCGGTCTTCGAGATCGAAGGAATCCTGATTCTTTCGTCCGACCCAGTTCGCATTCCGCAAAGCCAGGCCGTGCAGCACGTTGAGCAGGTCGCGAAAGAAGTTCTCGATCTCGATGTTAGCGTCCAGGTGACGCAGATCGGTGTTGACCTCGATGTGCTGGCTCAGGCGGGACAACCAATCCTTCGCTTCATCGAGATTATGTTGTCGTTGCAGAGCCATTGCCTCAGGAGAGGTTAGGGGATTCGACGTGCCGCGTCTAGCCTAGCTTCCTGCCGGCTCGAAGCTTCGAACGCACCTTGGCCGAGCAGTCTCCTGGCCCATGCCCTCGCCCGCCACGGCGAGCCGATCGCGCTGCGGCCCGCGCCCGGTACCTGGAGCCTGCTCGTGCGACCGTCGCGCGAGTTGCGTGACGTCACGCTGTGGGTCGAGGAGCATCGACGGCATCCGCTATCAGCGCGGTGCCACCATCGGCGCCTGGACGCGCTTGCCGGCAGGCGCGACGAATGATACCGGCGCGCAGGCCGCCGATGCCGGGCCCGCCGACGCCGGGACCCTCGAGGCCCTCGTCGCGCTGCTCGCCGCGCCGCGCTCGCAGGGCTTCGTCGATGACCCGATCCCGATCGCGCACCGCGTGACCCTCGTGATCACGCCGCCCGCCGGCCCGCCGATGGAGCACGTCCTCGCCCTCGGTGCACCGCGCCCGGCCGGCTGTCCGGCGCGCCTCGACCACGACACGATCGTCTTGCCAGCCGCGCTGTGCGCGCAGGTCGCGGCGCTCGCGAGATAGGCTGCGACGCCGGGCGAGCCTACACGCGCGCAGGCCGGCTGATCTGCACCAGGCGCTCGGCGGTGAGCTGCGGATCGGGAGCGCCGAGCGGCTCGATCACGACGTCGAACGTGCCGTGGTCGAACGGCGCGCCGGTCGCGGACGAGGCGGGCACCAGGCGCTCGCGCAGGCCCTGCTTCGCGAAGCTCCGCGCGCGGAAGTGGCAATATGGATTATTGCCCGGGCGGCCGAACACGCTGTGCGCGGTGAAGCTGCAGCCGGCCATGCAGGTCGCCGCGAACGGGCAGGTCCGGCAGAATCCCCACAGATCTTCGACGGTGCGCCGGCGCGCGAACGCCAGCTCGGGAGCGTGGTGCCAGATCGCCTCGAGCGGGCGGTCTCGCACGTTGCCACCGACGTACGCGGCGGTCTGCAGCGACGGACAGCCCTTGACGGCGCCGTCGGATTCGATGCCCATGACGAACCGGCCGGCCTGGCAGCCCTGCCAGTGGTCGCGATCGGACGCCGCGAGCGAGCGCAGCTTCTGCTCCTCGGGCCCGAAGTAGCCGAGGTTGTTGCCCGGCGTGAGCGTGATGCCCGCGGCGCGGGCGCGGTCCTTGAGCGCGGCGACGCGCGGCACGATGTCGAGCAGATCCCACGGCTGGAGCAGCAGCTCGGGGCGGTCCGCGGCGCGGCCGAGCGGCGCGGTGAGCTGGACCTGCCACGACGCGATGCCGCGGGCGGCGAGCTCGTCGTGGAGCGGCTCGAGATCGCGGTGGTTGAGCCGGTTCAGGTTGATGTTCGACGCGGTCGGCAGCCCGGCGGCGCGCAGCCGATCGAGCGCGGCCATCGCGGCGCGCCAGCTGCCGCGCAGGTGGCGCATCCGATCGTGGGTCGCCTCGAGGCCGTCGACCGACACGGAGGCGTAGGCCAGGCCCGCCCGCGCGAGGTCCGCGGCGAGCGCCTCGGTGATGCCGCGCCCGCCGGTGGTGAGCGCCGGTGCGATGCCGCGGGCGCGGAGCGCGCGCACGATCGCGAGGAAGCCGTCGTGGAGGTACGCCTCGCCGCCGATCAGGACGACCTCGCGTGCGCGCATCGCCGCCAGCTGATCGACCACTGCGAGCGCCTCCTCGGTGGTGAGCTCGTGGTCTCGCGCGACCCCCGCACGTGAGCCGCAGTGCGTGCACGCGTGGTCGCAGCGCAGCGTGAGCTCCCACACCACGTAGGCCGGAAACGGCGACTCCGCGACGACGTTCAGCCGGCGGCGATCGCGGCTGTCGGTCACGGCGACGGTGGGGTCGCGTAGGTGCGACCGCTCCCGAGCCCCGGTGTGGCGGCCGGATCGCCGCGGCTATCCATGCCACGTGCGCCATCCACGCCATCGCAGTCCTGATCGACGCCGTCACCGCCGGGATCGTCCGCGCCCGGGTGGCGTGCGGGATCCAGATCGTCGCAGTCGAGCCGATCCGGCGCCGGCAGGCCGCGGATCGCGTCCTCGCAGCGAGCCACGTCGTAGGCGTGCGCGCACGTCCACGGCCCGTAGGCTCCGTCCAGATCCTCGTCGAGCCGCTGGGCGCCACCGGGGCTGCTGGCGGGCTGGTGCGCGTACATGCCGGGCCCGCCGTAGCACGCGGCGAGCAGGATCGTCCCGGCCGGTCCGAGCAGCATCGCGAGCCGGCGTCCACGTCGCCGCGGTGGCGCGAGCGGTGCGTCGCAGTGCAGACACGCCCCGGCGGGTTGCGGGTTCAAGCCATCACAGCGCGCGCACGTCAGCATCGACATCGGTTGTACAACGATCGCGCCGGGTCGCGCTTACATTCGCTCCGGCGCCGGCAGATGTGCCAGATCACTCGGCTCCGAGCGACCACGTGTCGATCTAGTCGCGGCGGTTAGCGCGCGCAGGCCGGCTCTGGAGCGTGCCGGGAGCTTCTGGCACAGGTAAACACCGTGCCCTCCTGGGCGTCCTTCCCTCACCTGGCAATCGGCTATCCAGTCGGGCTGACGTACCCGGTCGCAGCTGGCCTGGCCCTTCTGTGTGGCAGTCTGCCGGCGTCCTGTGCGTGGGCGTTGGCCGCCAAGGTGCTTGTACGCACTGGCCACCTGGCGCGGTCGACGCGCAGGCGCGTCTTCCCACATTCGCGTCGCGATGCAGCGCCGTAGCGACTGGGATATGCGCTGGGGGGCCGTTCTGGAAGCGACAAGGCACCTGGCCAGCGATACATAAAAATCCTAGATGTGTCGCCCATGCTCCGCTACTGCTAGCATCGCACGATGCTCTCCATGCTGCCCCTCCCCGAGGTCCCCGCCAACCAGCGAGACACCTGCGAGCTCACCCATCGCTACGAGGACCTGACCCAGGACGGGCGGATGAAGCTCGCAGCGCTCACCTACGGACTCGGCGAGATCGTGTGGAACCGGCTGATGCGTGCCCACCCGGCGGGCCGGGCCATGACCGAGCAGGGGGTGTTGCCGATCCTCACGCGCATGGCCATCGAGGGCTACGGCGGGCCGTTCGGGTTGTCCCGGCCCTTCGTGGCGAGCGGCGGCTTCCAGCTCGGACACGCGACGCGCGAGGACGGCTCGATCGAGCGGCTGCTGTTCAACGCGTGGACCGAGCTGCGCGCCCCAAACTCGCACGCCATGGCGCCGCCTCCGCCGCTCGACGCGCCGCACGTCAACGTCGGCCGAGTGTACGCGGAGCTCACCTTCACGCGGCTGTTCGCGCCCGCCGCGGAGCGCAAGGTGACCCGCCTCGATCTGCCGGGGCTGCCGGTGGTGCCACCCGATCGGCTGCCCTGGACGCCCCCGTTGAGCTTGCTGGCCTTGCCGGAGGGGGCGACGGCGCTGGAGCCGGGGTTCGCACCGGACAGCGCGCCGACCGTCTTCGGGCTGTGCCACACCGACGTCAACCACCACGTGAGCTCGGTGGTGTACATGCAGCTCTTCGAGGAGGCGGCGCTCAGGCGGTTCGCCTCGCTCGGGGAGAGCACCGCACTGCTGGCGCGCATCTTGGACATCGGCTACCGCAAGCCCTGCTTCGCCGGAGAAACCGTGCGGTTCGTACTGCGGGCGTTCCGGCTGGGGGAGCGGCTTGGCGCCGTCGGAGCGGTGGTGACCGAGCAGGAGGCCGGCGCGCCGATCGAGGAGGCGCGCCCGCGCGCCTGCCTCCGGATGGTGTTCGAGCGCTGAGCGCGCCTGCGCAGCACGGGGTCAAGTGGCGCACGTGGTCTCGGCCTGAAGCGTACAAGGAGACGTGAAGAAGCCGTCCGATTGCCGGCCAATACCCGGCCAATCCGACCGCACAGAGTGTCAGTCGCCGAAGACCTTTGCGAGGGAGTCAGCGGTCAGCAGGCGCTGCAGGTATCGATCGACGGCCTGGGGTGACGCTGTTTGCAAGCGCGCCTCGTCCTCTGCCCCCAGGGCCTGGAACTTCAGGACGAGGAGGCTGCGCAACGTGTCGACGCGGCCCTCCTCGCGGCCCTCCTCACGACCTTCCTTTCGGCCCTTCTGGAGACCCTTCTTGAGGCCTTCTTTGCGACCTTCTTTGCGGCCTTCTCTACGGCCTTCCTTGCGGAGATAATCGGCGATGTTCATGGCAATCTCCTCGATACGGGAGCCCAGCTCACGGAGCTTGGCACGAAGCTGGTGCAGGTTCACCGGGTCGATGACCCGGAACATGTAGGTGATCAGCACTTCCAGGTTGTCGCGGCCCGGCCGGGTGCGTGCGAGCCCGAGCATCGCCGGGCTCCAGGCATCGAAGCTTGCCAGGAGGCGCGCCGAGTTGCGG
>Ga0137459_1000203_pt1 | contig 21374 bp, 20 predicted proteins | sample EasRivERMGT700_2_FD_104908 | JGI IMG/M metagenome (GOLD analysis project Ga0137459, IMG submission 104908) | Soil microbial communities from meander-bound floodplain in the East River, Colorado, USA - East River MetaG ERMGT700_2 | ecosystem: Environmental > Terrestrial > Soil > Floodplain ...
CGCGCGCGACCACGCCGCGGCCACCGCGCGACCCGTGTTCGAGGTCCAGCACCACCACGCGCACGTCGCCGCCTGCCTGGTGGACAACGCGCGCGCGCTCGCCGCGCCGCCGGTGCTCGGGGTCGTGCTCGATGGCCTGGGCCTGGGCGACGACGGCACGCTGTGGGGCGGCGAGTTCCTGCTCGCCGACTATCGCCGCGCCCAGCGGCTCGGCACGCTCAAGCCGGTCGCGATGCTGGGCGGCGATCGCGCGGCCCACGAGCCGTGGCGCAACCTGTACGCCCACCTCGCCGCCGAGCTGGGCTGGCCGGCGTTCACGGCGAGCTTCGCCGAGCTGGCGGTCCACGCCGAGCTCGCCGGCAAGCCGCGCCCGCTGCTCGACGCGATGCTCGCGAGCGGCGTCGGTGCGCCGCGGGCGTCGTCGTGCGGGCGGCTGTTCGACGCGGTCGCCGCCGCGGTCGGCATCTGCTTCGAGCGTCAGGCCTACGAAGGCGAGGCCGCGGCGCGCCTCGAGGCCGCCGTCGATCCGCGGGCGCTCGACGAGGGCGACGAGCTGGCATACCCGTTCGCGATCCCCCGGCTCGGCGGCTCGGGCTTGCCGTACCTCGAGCCGCTCGCGATGTGGAGCGCGATCCTGGGGGATCTGATCCTCGCGACGCCGGTCGGGGTGATCGCGGCGCGGTTCCATCGCGGCCTCGCGCGCACGGTCGCGCAGATGGTCGGCAAGCTCGCGGGCCGCGGTGGCAGCGCCCCGGCACGGTTCGATACCGTCGCGCTGTCGGGTGGCTGCTTCCAGAATCGCGTCCTGTTCGAGCAGTGTGCCCGCCGGTTGCGCGGCGATGGCTTCACGGTGCTCGGGCACGCGCGGGTCCCGGTCAACGACGGCGGCCTGGCGCTCGGTCAGGCCGCCGTGTGCGCCGCGCAGCTGCTAGATTCCCCCTCCCCGCTGCCCGCTTCGCTGGAAGGATGTTCGTCATGTGTCTAGCCATTCCCGGACGGATCGTCGCGATCGACGACGCCGTTCACAAGCTCGCCACCGTCGACGTCAGCGGGATCCGGCGCCAGATCAACGTCGCGTGCATCCTCGACGCCCAGCACCCGCTCGAGAGCTGCGTCGGCACCTGGGTCCTCGTGCACGTCGGCTTCGCGATGAGCCGGATCGACGAGGCCGAGGCCGCGGCGACGCTGGAGATCTTCCGCGAGCTGGGCGAGGCGCAGTCCGAGCTCGAGGCCATGCGGGAGGTGACGCCATGAAGTACGTCGACGAGTTCCGCGATCGCGAGAAGGCCCGTGCGCTGACCCTCGAGATCACGAAGGTGCTCGACCGGATCGCGGCCGTGCGGCAGCAGCCGCTGAAGATCATGGAGGTGTGCGGCGGCCACACGCACTCGATCTTTCGCTACGGCATCGAGGCTCTGATGCCGCCGACGCTCGAGCTGGTCCACGGTCCCGGCTGCCCGGTCTGCGTGCTGCCGATGGGGCGGATCGACGATTGCCTCGCGATCGCCGAGCAACCCGGGGTGATCTTCACGACGTTCGGCGACGCGATCCGGGTCCCGGGCTCGCGCCAGAGCCTGCTCCAGGCCAAGGCCGAGGGGCTCGATATCCGCATGGTGTACTCGCCGATGGATGCGCTCGCGCTCGCCCTCGCGCATCCGGACCGCGAGGTCGTGTTCTTCGGCCTCGGCTTCGAGACCACGATGCCCTCGACCGCGCTCACGATCCTGGCGGCCGCCGGGGACGGCGTGCGCAACTTCTCGGTGTTCTGCAACCACATCACGATCGTCCCGACCCTCAAGGCGATCCTCGACAGCCCGGCGCTCGAGCTCGACGGCTTCCTCGGTCCCGGCCACGTGGCGACCGTCATCGGGACCCAGCCGTTCGAGTTCGTGGCGCGCCACTATCGCCGGCCGATCGTCGTGGCCGGGTTCGAGCCGCTCGACGTCCTGCAGGCGATCTGGATGGTGCTGCGCCAGATCGAGGAGGGCCGGGCCGAGGTCGAGAACCAGTACGCGCGGGTCGTCACCCCGACCGGCAGCCGGCAGGCGCTCGAGGCGATCACCTCCGTCTACGAGCTGCGGCCGTTCTTCGAGTGGCGGGGGCTTGGCTCGATCGATCACTCCGGCGTCCGGATCCGGCCGGCCTACGCGGCGTTCGACGCCGAGGTGAAGTTCGCCGTACCCAACGCGCAGATCGCCGATCCGACGGCGTGCCAGTGCGGCGAGGTGCTGAAGGGCGCGATCCGGCCGCACGAGTGCAAGGTGTTCGGCACCTCGTGCACGCCCGAGATGCCGCTCGGCGCGCTGATGGTCTCGACCGAGGGCGCGTGCGCCGCGTCGTATCATTACGGCGGCGCGCGGGCCCTGGGCCGGGGGCGCCTGCGGGTGATGCGATGATCGCCTCGCCGCGCAAGGTCCGCGGCGCCCGCGTCACCCTCGCCCACGGCGGTGGCGGCAAGGCGATGAAGGATCTGATCGACGACGTGTTCGTGCGCGCGTTCGGCGCGCCGGGCGACGCCCCGCTCGAGGATCAGGCGCGGCTGGCGCTCGCCGGGTTCACCGCGATCGGCGATCGGCTCGCGTTCACCACCGACGCGTATGTCGTCGATCCGCTGGAGTTTCCGGGTGGCGATATCGGCGCGCTCGCGGTCTACGGCACGGTCAACGACCTCGCCGTCGGCGGCGCCGTGCCGCTGTACCTGTCGTGCGCGGTCATCCTGGAAGAGGGCCTCGAGATCGACCTGATCCGGCGGATCGCGCGGTCGATGGCCGAGGCGGCGCGGCGCGCGCAGGTGCAGATCGTCACCGGCGACACCAAGGTCGTGCCGCGCGGCGCGTGCGACAAGCTGTTCATCACGACGACCGGCGTCGGCGCCATCCCCTCCGGGCGCGAGCTCGGCGTCGGCCGCGCGCGCCCGGGCGACGTCGTGATCGTCAACGGCTGGCTCGGTGATCACGGTGCGGCGATCCTGGGTGCCCGCGGCGACCTGCGGCTCGACAGCCCGATCGAGAGCGACTCCGCGCCGCTGCACGAGCTGGTCGAGGTGCTGCTCGCCGCGGCTCCAGGCACCCGCTGCCTGCGCGACGCGACGCGCGGCGGCGTGGCGACCGTGGTCAACGAGATCGCAGGCGCCTCCGGCGTGGCGATCGAGCTCGACGAGGATCGCACGCCGGTGCGCCCCGAGGTCCGCGGGTTCTGCGAGATCCTCGGCCTCGATCCGCTCTACCTCGCGAACGAGGGCAAGCTCGTCGCGGTCGTCCCGGCCGCCGAGGCGGACGCGGCGGTCGCGGCGCTGGCGGCGCACCCGCTCGGTGCCGGCGCGGTCGCGATCGGCACGGTCGCCGAGGGCCGCCCGGGCCGCGTCACGATGCAGACCGCGCTCGGCGGCCACCGGATCGTCGACATGCTCATCGGCGAGTAGCTGCCCAGGATCTGCTGATGCACGAGCTGGGCATCACCCGGAACATCGTCGCGATCGTCGGCGAAGCCGCGGCCGGCCGCCGCGTCGTCCGGATCACGCTCGAGATCGGCACGCAGGCCGGCATCGCGGCCGACGCGATCGCGTTCTGCTTCGATGTCGTCGCCAGGGGCACCGCCGTCGAGGGCGCGGTGCTCGACATCGTGCCGCGCGCCGGGCTCGAGCTGTCGATCAAGACCATGGAGATCGAGGAGGCACGCTGATGTGTGGAACCTGTGGGTGCCAGAACACCACCATGGCCGGCACCCTCGATCATGACGGCGGGCATGACGGCGGGCATGACGGCGGGCATGACGCCGAGCACGAGCACGTCGGCGCCGACGGCCGCCGGTTCACGCACGTGCATCACCACCCGCACGGTCACGCCCGGGGCCGCGCCGAGGGCGATGATCATCCTCACGATCATCCTCACGATCATCCTCACGATCATCCTCACGATCATCCTCACGACGCGGGGCACACGCACGACCACCTCGCCACCGGAGATCTGCATGGCGCGCACCGCCACGTCGCCCCGGCCCTGACCCCGGTCGCCAACCGCATCACGCTGAGCCTCGAGGCCAGGCTGCTCGCCAAGAACGACGCGCTGGCCGTGCGCAACCGCGCCTGGTTCAGCGGGCGAGCGATCCTCGCGCTCAACTTCGTCAGCTCGCCGGGATCGGGCAAGACCTCGCTCCTGGTCCGCACCATCCGCGACCTCCGGCCGGCGCGTGCGATCTACGTCATCGAGGGCGACCAGGAGACCTCGCGTGACGCCGACCGGATCCGCGAGGCTGGTGCGCCGGCGGTGCAGCTCAACACCGGCACTGGCTGCCACCTCGAGGCCGACATGATCGCGCGTGGTGTCGACGAGCTACGCCCCGCCGTCGGCGGCCTCGTCCTGATCGAGAACGTCGGCAACCTCGTGTGCCCCGCGATGTTCGACCTCGGCGAGCGCGCCAAGGTCGCGATCCTCTCGGTCACCGAGGGCGAGGACAAGCCGCTCAAGTACCCGCACATGTTCCGCGCTGCGGAGTTGGTCCTGCTCAACAAGATCGACCTGCTCCCGTACGTCGAGTTCGATGTCGCCGCGGCGATCGCCAACGCCAAGCAGGTGAACCCCGCCCTCACGGTGCTGTGCGTCTCGGCGCGCACCGGCGAAGGACTCCCCGCCTGGTATACGTGGATCGACGAGCAGGCCCACCGCGCGCGCGCCGGTGCTCGGTTAGTACCGGTTAGTACCGGCCAGTACCCGCCACAGTGGTTTTGATCGGTTGCGCCGGCAGTGCGGGCCATGAGCTCCAGGAGACTCCTGCTCCAAGAGTAGCGAAAGCACGGCGTGGTGCCCTCCGACAAACCCGGAGAAAGGCCGGGGAGCGATGCTAGGCCCGGCGGCGCGGACCGCTCGGGCTACTCCGACAGCGTGAGCAGCTCGGCGACGTGCGCGGCAGGACCGTCCGCAGCCTCGTGGAGGTACGTGTACGCCGCCGCGCGGCAGCGATCGTCGATCTTGTCGAGGCACAGGATCCGGACCCGCAGCCACAGCACGGCGCGGTACTCCTTGCCGCCCGGAAACCTCCGCACGTACGCGTCGAGCGTCTGGAGCGCGTCGGCGTTGCGCGCGAGCTTTTCGTGGCGGACCACGGCGATGCTGTAGAACGCCTGCGACGCCTCCTCACCGGACTTGTGCGCGGCGATGTCGTAGTACCTCGCCACCGCGGACGCGGGGTCGGGCTCGGCGAGGTCGAGCGCGGGGTCGACGTGCTGCGCGCGAATCGCGGTCCGGAGATCGACGCGCGGATCGCTCGGCCGGGCGACCACGCGCCGGCGCACGACCTCGCCGCCGAGCGGCCTCGGCGGTGCTGTCGCGATCCTGGGGGGGAGCGCCGGCGTGATGCCGGGGGCGTCGGGCAGCGATGCTTTGCGGTCGTGCAGGAGCTCCGGCGCCTGGCCCGGCCGGATCGCCGCGCCACTGCTTCCACGCACGGCGCCCGGGTCGGCGACGGTGCCGGCGACCGTGATCGGCGGACGCGCCGCCTCGGCCTGCGCGGGATCGCGCTCGGCGCTCGCGACCAGGCCCGCGTGCGTGCGCCACGCCTGGCCGGCCGCGACGCGCGTCTCTTGCTGCTGGTGCACGACGCGGACGACGCCCTCGGTGACGCGGACGTCGACCTCGCCGTGGCCGTCGCCGTAGTCGACCGTGAAGTGGGTGCCGACCACGATCACGTCGGTGTCACCGGCGCGGACGACCAGCGGTGGGCGGGCGCCTCGCTTGCCGACCTCGAGCTCGACCTTGCCGCGCGTCATCGCCACGAGCACGCCGCCCGACGGGCGCGTCACCGCGAACACGGTCGCCGGATCGCTCTCGATCCGCGCGTCGCCGAGGTCGAGCAGGGAGCGCGCAGGGTCGGTCTCGACCCGGATCGGCGCGGGCTCGGCGACCACCGGTCCGCTCGCCGGCGCGCCGTGCAGCGTCCAGCCGACGACCCCGGCCGCGGCGATCGCCACCGCGGCGAGCACGCGCCCGAGCTGCTGGCGCGGCGCGCGGAGGCCCTGCGCGCGGCCTGCCGCGCTGGCCACGATCCGGCGCTCGATCCGGGTCAGCCGCTCCTCGTCGAGCGGCTCGACGACAATCCGTCCCGCGAGCTTCATGGTGCCTCCCCATCGTTGATCTCCGCCGCGCCCGCGCTGCGCTCGTCGATCCCACGGGGGCGGCCCCCCGCCCCGCCGGCCTTGCCGTCGGGGTCCCCACCCCCTACGACTCCGCTCCGCTCGTCGAATCGAATCACATCGCCACCGACCGTCGGGTCGAGGAACTCGCTCAGCACCGGATCGGCGGCGGCCGCCGCCTCGATGCGCTTGCGGGCGCGCCACACCCGGAGCTTGGTCGCCGTCACCGACGAGCCGACCAGCGCGGCCGTCTCGGCGAGCGGGCGGCCGTCGAGCTCGTGCAGCGTGAACGCGAGCCGAGCCGCGGGCGACAGCTCGTCGAGCACCGCGTACAGCCGCAGCACGCCTTCGCGCGCCAGCTGGCGGCGCGCGCTCGGGCCGTCCCCGTGCGACGCCGGCGCCACGGCGTCCTCGCCGTCCAGCGAATCGGTCGCGACCCGCCGGCCACGCTGCGAGAGGTAGCGGTAGGCACAGCGCACCGCGACGCGATCGACCCAGGTCGCGAGGCTCGCCTCGGCGCGCCAGCCGCGCAGCGACTGGAACACCTGGAGAAACGCCTCCTGCAGCAGATCATCCATGTCGCGGTTTCCGCCCAGCACCCGGAACAGGCACGCGTGCACGCGGTTGCGGTGACGCCGGAACAGCTCGCGGGTCGCCGCGGGCTCGCCGGTCAAGCACCGGTCGACCAGCAAGACGTCTTCGACATACGCCGCGGCTGTCACGTAGCCAGATGGTGCACGACCCCGGCCGCCAGGTTACCGAACTCTGTAACTGGATTGAATTACAAGAGTATTCGCCGGGCCCCGCCCACCACATAACCTCTTCACACGCCCGTGCGTACCATGCAGCGTGGCCCGCGCTCTCCGGATCCTCATCGTGGAAGACGACGCCAAGACGGCCGCCTCGATCGACATGTACCTGCGGCACGACGGGTTCCGGACCGAGCTCGCGCGATCGGGCCCCGAGGCGCTGCAGAAGGCGCGGGATACCGCGCCGGAGCTGGTCGTGCTCGATCTGATGCTGCCGGGGCTCGGCGGCCTCGAGGTGTGCAAGACGCTGCGCGGCGAATCGGCGGTGCCGATCATCATCCTTACCGCACGCTCCACCGAGCACGACAAGCTCCTGGGCCTCGAGCTCGGCGCCGACGACTACGTGACCAAGCCGTTCAGCCCGCGCGAGCTGGTGGCCCGCGTGCGGGTCGTGCTGCGCCGGTTCGAGCCGGCGATCGACAAGCTCGTGTCGGGCGATCTCGTGCTCGATCCCGCGACCCGCGAGCTCGCCGTGCGCGGCGAGACCGTCGCGCTCACCGCGGCGGAGGTTCGCCTGGTCGAGACCTTCATGCGCGCGCCGGGCCGGGTGTTCAGCCGCGACGAGCTGATGCAGCGCGCGTTCGGCACGTCGTACGACGGGCTCGATCGCACGATCGACGTGCACATCAAGAACGTGCGCAAGAAGATCGAGGTCGATCGCGCGAACCCCAAGCGGATCGTCACCGTGTTCGGGCTCGGGTACAAGCTCGTATGAACCGGCTGCGCTGGCGGCTGCTCGCGGCGATGGTCGCGCTCGTCGTGGTGACGGTCGGCGCCACCGCGCTGTTCACGCGGCGCGTGACCCACGACCAGGTGCGCCGCTTGCTGATCGCGCGGGGCCCGATGTCGCTCGACGAGGCGGTGCGCCCGATCGAGGACCACGTCCGCGCGGCCGGCGGGTTGTCCGGGGTGGACGCCGTGATCGACCGGGTCACCGCGGCGCTGCGCGTCCGTGTCGTCCTCACCACCCCGCGCGGCGACGTGATCGCGGCCTCGCCCGACCTGCGTACCGCGAAGATCACCCTCGAGGGCGACGATCAGGTGACGGTCAGGTACGCCCGCGACGGTCACCTCGAACAGCTGACGGTGCGGGCCCGGCCGCGGTCGCTCCGGGACGCGGGGGGCGCCCCGTCGCGCGGGTCTACGTCCTGCCGGCGGACGACGTCGAAGACCCGGCGACGCTGCGCGAGATCGCGGCCGTGGACCGGCGGCTCGTCGCGATCTTCGCGATCGCGACGCTGGCCGCGTTGCTGTTGACCGTCGTCGTGTCGCGGCGGATCACCCGGCCGATCGAGCAGCTGACCGCCGCGGTGCAGGAGATCGGCCGCGGCGAGGTGCCGGCGCGCGTCCCGGTGATCGGTCGCGACGAGCTCGCCCGGCTGGCCACCGCGTTCAACACCATGGCCGATGCGGTCACGGCGCAGGAGGAGCTGCGGCGCCGGATGGTCGGCGACGTCGCCCACGAGCTGCGCACGCCGCTGACCAACCTGCGCTGCGAGCTCGAGGCGATCCTCGACGGGCTCACCACGCTGGACGCCGCGCATGTCGGCTCGCTGCACGAGGAGGTGCTCCACCTGCAGCGGCTCGTCGAAGATCTCCAGGATCTCGCGGTCGCCGAGGCTGGCGCCCTGCAGCTCCAGCTCGAGCGCATCGAGCTGGGCGCGGCGATCCGGCGGATCGTCGGCACCCAGGCCGAGGTGACGAGCGAGGCCGGGCTCCTGGTGGACGCCGACGTCACGCGGCTCCGCCAGGTCGTGCACAACGTGCTCGCGAACGCCGCGCACCACTCGCCGGACGGCGCGCCGGTCAAGGTCCGGGTCGCGCGCGCCGGCGCCGACGCCACGGTGTCGGTCACCGATCGCGGGCCCGGGATCCCCGCGCAGGATCTCGATCGCATCTTCGAGCGGTTCTATCGCGTCGATGAGGCGCGCGGGCGCGACCGCGGCGGCGCGGGGCTCGGGCTCGCGATCGTCCGCCGGCTCGTCGAGCTGCACGGCGGACGGGTGTGGGCCGAGAGCGTGGAGTGCGCGGGGGCGACGTTCACGTTCACCCTGCCGCTGGCATCTTCATAACCGTTTCACATCGCGTCGCTACGGTGACGCACATGACCACCAGAATCATGTACCTGATCATCGTGCTCACCTCGACGCTGATCGCGCAGCGACGCGACCTGCGCGGCGATCCGGATCCGACGAGCGACTGGCCCAAGCCGGCGCTGCGCGACGGCCTCTCGGACGCCCAGATCGCCGCGGCGATCACCGATCACGCCAGGCAGCTGTACGACACCAAGCACTTCTCGGGCGTCGTCCTCGCGGCGAAGGCCGGCAAGGTCGTTACCACGTCCGCGTACGGCCTCGCGGACGTCGCCGCGAAGACGCCGAACACGATGGACACCCGGTTCAACATCGGCTCGCTCAACAAGCTGTTCACCAAGGTCGCGATCGCGCAGCTCGCCGAGGCCGGCAAGCTCTCGCTCGATGACACGGTCGCCAGGCGGCTCCCGGGCGTGGCGCTCACCGGCGCCGACAAGATCTCGATCCGCCAGCTGCTCGAGCATCGCTCGGGCCTGGGCGACATCTTCGGCGCCCGGTACCAGGCGGCCCCGCCGTCGCGGCTTCGCGAGCTCCGCGACTTCCTGCCGCTGTTCGCCGACCAGCCGCTCGCGTTCGAGCCGGGCAGCGCGGAGCGCTACTCCAACGCCGGCTACGTGACCCTCGGGCTCATCATCGAGAAGGTCACCGGCGTGACCTATCGCGACTACGTGGCAAAGCACATCTTCGCGCCGGCGCGGATGACGAGCACGGGGCTTCCGGCGATCGACGAGCGGGTCGCGAACCGCGCCACCGGCTACACGCTGCACGGCGACGACGGCGAGCTCGCCGAGCGCGTCCCGAACACGAAGACGCTGCCGGGCCGGCCGTCGTCCGCCGGCGGCGCATACGCGACCGCCGGTGATCTGCTGCGGTTCTACGCCGCGCTGCTCGCCGATCGGCTGCTGTCGACGAAGTGGACCAGCTGGATGCTCAACGACGCGTTCGACAACCCCCGCCGCAGCCCCGAGATCGGTGTCGCCGGCGGCGCGCCGGGCGTCAACGCCGCGATCGAGATCTCCAGCGGCTGGACCGTCATCGCGCTGGCGAACTTCGATCCGCCGTCGGCGGGCGCGATCGCGCGCGGCGCCATGGACATCATCCGCGGTCATCGCGAGGCCGGGGCACCTGAGGGCAGTGGGGGGCTGGTTCGCCCCGCGCGCCATCGGCGCCGGCCAGGACGGAGCTGGACCACGACGTCGCCGTGCCGGCCACGATGTCCGGACACCTGTTCACCGTGTCCGCGAAGCTCGACGGCCAGGGCCCGTTCCGGTTCACCGTCGACAGCGGCGCCGGCGGCATGATGCGGATCACGAGCGCGCTGCAGAACCAGCTCCAGCTCCCGCAGATCGGAGAAGCGATGACCGGCGACCCCAGCGGCAAGAACATGACCCGAAGTGCCGTCGTGCGTGCCGAGCACGTCGAGATCGGTGGGGCGCGGTTCACCGGCGTGGACGCGACCGTCGGCGATCTGCTGGGCGGCGACGAGCTGGGCGGCGTGATCGGCCTGCGGCTGTTTGCGACCCTGACGGCGACCCTCGACTACCCCAAGCAGGAGCTACGGCTCGGCCGGCAGCCGCTCGGCGACCACGATCCCCACGTCGTCGCGTTCACCACCGCGCGCGGCATCCCCGAGATCGATATCGACGTCGCGGGTGTCGCGATGAAGGTCGACGTCGATACCGGCAGCCCGGCCGTGCTGAGCGTGCCTCCGGCGTTCGCGGCGAAGCTCTCGTTCACCGGCGCACCCAGGGTCGTCGGCAAGGGCCGCACCGCCGGCAACGAGTTCGAGATCCGCGGCGCCGACCTGCGCGGCGACCTCCACGTCGCGGGGTTCGCGCAGGCCGGGCCGCGGGTCAACATCGTCGAGCTATTCCCGGTGGCCAACCTCGGTTCTCGGTTCCTGCGGCAGTACGCGGTCACGTTCGATCTCGCGAACCAGCGGATGGCGCTGGCGCGCTAGCGAGCGCTCGACCGGCGGCCTGGGGCGCGTGGCGCGCGCGGGACGCGCGGGGCGCGCGGCTCGGCGGCCGGGATCGCGGCCACGTGGTCGGACAGCTCCGATAGCGGGCCCGGGCACACGTCGCGCAGCTTGCAGCCCGCGCACTCCCCGCCGGTCCAGATCCGCTCGTACATCGACTGGATCTGATCGAGCAGCTGCGCGTCGTCGGTGACGATCCCGGTCTCGAAGTTGCGGCGTCCGCTGCCCTTGGCGCCGAGCCCGGCGCCGGTCCAGTTCGCGCTGCCGAGGTACAGGAGCTCGCCGTCGACGACCACCGCCTTCATGTGGACGCGCGGGCAGCGCCGCAGCGCGAGGCCGCCGGCGACCAGGCGCGGGTGGTGCGCGAGCTCCTCGCGAAACGGCCGCGACGGGATCTCGGCGTGCAGCAGGCGGAGCTCGACGCCACGCGCCGCGAGCTCGTCGAGCCGGGTCAGCACCGAGACGTAGCTCGATCGCCCGAGCGAGCGGCGACGCCCGGGCACGGCGCGGCCGTCCTCCACCATCAGCTCCTTCACGTTCGCGGTCGCGATCCACACGCTGGTGTGGGCCTCGAGCACCGCGCGGAGCACGCGCTCGTAGTGGCCGCGGCCGGCGATCAGCTCGAGCACGACCGGCCGTGGCGGGACGGCGACGTCGAGCGGCCCGCGATCGGCGGACGTGGCGGCGGCGGCGCGGCGGCGCGCCGTCACGCGGGGAGCCCGAGCGGCGGCGTGGCGATGCAGTGACCTCCGTCGACGACGAGCGTGTGGCCGGTGACGTAGGCGGCGGCCGGCGAGCGTAAGAACACCGCGGACGCGGCGATCTCGTCGATCGCGCCGAACCGCCGGGCGGGGATCATCGCCGTCATCTTGTCGGTGGCCTCGCCGGGCGCGAGCCGGCGAATGCCCTCGGTCTCGGCGATCGGGCCCGGCGCGATCCCGCACACGCGGATGCCGAACCGGCCCCACTCGACGGCGAGGTTGCGCGTGATCGCGTCGACCCCGGCCTTGGCGGCGGACGCGTGGATCTGCAGCGGCGTGCCGTGGTAGTGCAGCGTCGCGCTGATGTTCAGGATCAGCGCGTCGCCGCTCTGCGAGAGCGCCTCGAACGCGGCGCGCGCGGTGTGGAACGTCCCGTTGAGATCGATGTCGATCACGGTGCGAAATCCGTTGGGCGACAGCGCCGCGGCGGGCGCGAGGAAGTTGCCGGCGGCGCCGTTGACCACGGTGTCGAGCTTGCCGAACCGCTCGATCGTCGCCTGCACCGCGCGCTGGACCGAGGCCGGATCGCGGACGTCGGCGGCGACGGCCAGCACCGCCCGGCCGGTCTCGGCCGCGAGCGCGGCGGCCGTGGCGTCGAGCACGTCCTGCTTGCGGCTGACGATGCAGACGTCGGCGCCCAGCCGCGCGTAGGCCGCCGCGATCCCGCGGCAGATGCCGGTTCCACCACCGGTGATGAGCGCCACACGGCCGGCCAGCGCGCCATCGCGGAACACGTCGAGAGGGTTGGGCATCCCGCGATCATGCCCGATCCGGCCCGATCACGTGCCGGGACCCGAAAAATCCGAAACCTCCAGCGGCCTCCGATGTCGTATGCGCTGAACACCGACGGCGCCGCTGCACCGGCAGCGCGCGTGGATCGTGCAGCGCGACAGGCGCGCCGCGATCTGCATCCGCGGCACGAGCTCGTGCGCCGTCTACCGGAGGTCTGTCATGCGTTCCATTCACTGGGCGCGGTGGGCGACGTGCGCCCTCGCCATCTCGATCAGCATCCCTGCGCTTGCCGACCGCGAGAAGCGCTCGCTTGCCACCTGCACGAGCTTCGACCAGGCCGACAAGGGCCAGGACGCGGTGGCGTTCACCATCCACAACACGTGCACGATCCCGGTCGACTGCTCGGTGTCGTGGCGCCTGGTGTGCGCTCCCGAGTCGAAGAAGCGCCGCGCCGCGCATTCCAGCTCTGCGACTTTTTCCATCACCGATGGTGGCAGCCAGAGCGCCGAGGCCTCGGCCTCGGTGTGCGGCGACGCCGGCTGGACAATTGACTCGGTGCATTGGCAATGTGAACCGAACAAAGACTGAGGTTACGGTCGGTTAGCGCCTGAGCTGTCACGCGCACCCGCCCTCAGCACCCAGCCGGGCACGTTAGATCGTCCGCCTGCGTCCTGCGTCTGTACTTCAACGAGCAACCAAGCGATCCCCCGAGCCGGCACGAAGCGGTGTCAAGTGCTCGAACTGTCAGGGCTCGCCGGTTCGTCGCTCGATGAGTACACACGTAGTATAAGGACCAGGGACCATGGCCGACCGAACGGAGATCGATGCGCTGCTGATCAGCGCGCTCTACGGCGAGCTGACGCCCGCCGATGAAGCGCGACTGACGGCGCACCTCGAGTCGCACCCGGCCGACCGGACGGTGCTCGCCGACCTCACGCACACGCGCGCGACAGTTCGTGAGAGCCGCATCCTCACCATCCAGCTCGAGCCGCCTCAGTCGGTGTCCGCGTTGCTCCTCCAGGAGGCCGCACGGCGCGCCCCGAAGCAGGCGCGCGAGGCCGCCGGCTGGTTCCACCGGTTCATGCGCTCGTTCATGGTGCACCCCGCGATGGCGGCCGCGGCGATGCTCGTGCTCGTCGTCGGCGTAGCGGGCACCTTGTATGTCCGCAACGGCGATCAGTTCGCCGGGGCCACGGCGCCGGAGGTTGCTCGCGACCTCCAGGCGACCGCGCGGGAGCCCGCGGCGGCGACCCCGCCGGCTCCCGCGCCGACGATCGCGCCGGAGCCTGCGCCGGAACCCGAAACCGGGCGGTTCGCCGACACCCAGAACGGCGCGCCGGCGGATCGATTTGGTGCCGCGGCAGGCTCGGGTGCCTACCGCGTCGGGCTCGACGAGGCGGACTCACCCAAGCCGGTGCTGTCCAAGCCTGTGCCGCAAGACGACCAGGCAGTGCCGGTGGGCCGCGCGAAGGGCGAAAAGAACCTGGTCGCCGATGGCGAGGCCAGGGTGGCGAAGGAAGCCCAGCGTGGCCAGGCACAGCAGCTCGCGCTCGAGCAGCCGACCAAGCCGTCGGTGTCTCCGCCCGCGCCCAAGCTCGCCAAGAAGGCCTCCAGCGCCGGCCGCGGCATCGAGCTGCGGAGCCCCGAGCTGGCGCCCAAGGATCTCGACGATGACAACGTCCAGACGTACGCCAAGAAGGACGTCGCCAGGCGCGATCTCGGCAACGCGAACGCCGATCGGGCCGGCGCGACGGTCGCCGCCCTCGCGCAGGCGCCCGGCGCGGCCCCGTCGGGTGGCGGCGGTGCGACCGCGATCCCCGGCATGATGCCGCAGCAGAACTACGCCGCAGCGCCCCCCCCGGCCGCCGATCCGGTCGCGGCCGCGCCGAGCACCCCGTCCAACCGTTCGAGCGACATGGCGAAGCTCAAGGCGCCTGCGAAGACGGTCTCGCGTGAGGCCGTGGCCCAGAAGCCAGCGTCCTCGCCACCGCCGCCGCCTGCTGCCGCCGAGCCGCCGAGCGCTCAGCGCGACAGCCGCGGGCTCGCCGACAAGCTGACGGTGAGCCCGGCCGATACCAAGTCCGCCGAGGAGAAGACCACCGAAGACAAGGCACTTGCCGAGTGGGTGCAGAAGCAGCGCGAGCAGGTGCTCGCGTACGTGAAGTCGAACAACTGCCGGGCGGCCGCGAACGCCGCGGTCGCGATCTACAACCGCGCGCCCGACTACTACGCCGCCAACATCGCGACCGACCGTGAGATCAAGCCGTGCCTCCCGTACGTCAACAACGAGCGCGAGCGCGTCGATCGTAGCCGCGCCGCCGCGAAGCGCGCCAACGCGGCCGACACGCCGGCGGCGGCGCCACCCACGCGCAAGTAGGCCGCCGGTCCGCGGGCTCGCGGTCCGCGCGCCAAGCGAGACAGCTCGGTGAGCCCACCCGTGGTCCGAAGCCCCGCCCACCGAGCCGTCTTGCTCCGTGACGCTAGACCTCCTGCCCGGCATTGACCATGACAGGCGATTACAGCGCGTGAACGCGTCCGGTGTCGCCCGCTGAACCAGCCGATCCCCCGGATCGACGGTGCCCGCTGTGGGCGCTGGCTCCTGCGCGCGGCATCACCACCGTGTTCAGCCCTGGTGTAACGCACTCGCTGGCTCGGGGCACCGCGGCGTTCGTCGCAGCGATCACCGGCAACGTTCCGCGCGGGAGCGACCAGGTCGCTATTCGTACGTCACGGCCTTGTGTACGATCCCCGCACGCTGCTCGCGGCAGTGCTGGCATGGCGGTCCTCACCAAGCATCCCGAAGGAGCTCGCTCCACCATGCTGTCGCCGCACCTCGTCGGCCGATCGCGGCTGGCGGATCTGCGGATGACCGAGCCCACCGTGTCGGGCGAGCACGCGGTGTTGCGCTGGACCGGGCGAGAGTGGGAGCTGCACGACCTCGGCAGCCGCAACGGCACGATCGTCGATGGCCGCCGGCTGGCGCCGGGCGAGCGCGTCGGGCTTGCTCGCGGCGCCGTGATCGCGTTCGGCCAGGCCGACAACGCCTGGCGCCTGACCGACGACACGCCGCCCACGATCCTTGCGGTGCCCGCCGACGGCGGTGACCCGCTGTGCGCGCGCGACCACCTGCTCGCGCTCCCGAGCGACGACAATCCGGAGGCGGTGGTCTACCGCGACGCGGTCGGAGACTGGGTCCTCGAGCACGGCGGCGAGGCCGCGCGGGTCGCCGACCGGGCCACGGTGCGTGCCGGTGGCCGCGACTTCGTGATTCGCGTGCCCGACGTCATCGCCGCGACGTGGGACATCAGCTCGCCGGCGCCGCACCTGCGCGGCTTGACCCTGTGCTTCTCGGTCAGCCGCGACGAGGAGTACGTCGCGCTGGCCGCGCGCGACGACCACCACGCCATCGATCTGGGAGCGCGTGCCCATCACCAGGTGCTGCTGATGCTGGCGCGCGGCCGGCTCGAGGATCGCAAGCGCCCAGCGCCACCTGGTGGCCGCGGCGCCTCGCCGCCGGACAGCGCCGAGGGCTGGGTTTACCAGGACGAGCTGGCGGACAAGCTCGCGATGGACGAGACCCACCTGAACGTCGCGGTGTTTCGCTGCCGGCGCCAGCTCGCCGAGGCCGGCATCCTCGGCGCGGCCGACATCATCGAGCGCCGGCGGCCGACCCGCGAGGTTCGCCTCGGCGTGGGGCGAATCGAGATCGTGACCGTGTGAGCGTGTGTTCGGGCGCCCCGCGGCGCTCGACGGGGCAATCCTGGTGGTTTCGGCTGTCAGGCAGGGGCAGAGCCGGGCTACTGTGGCGTGACCACGATCTGTGGGTCCACGCTCGTCCCGCTGCTGGTCTCGACCTTGAAGGGGAACGACGTCTCGGCCGCTGGTACCGAGACCGTGCCGTCTTGTTTTCGGTCCGAGACGGCCGAGAACGTGAGCCCTGCCGGCGTGGTCGACTTCTTCGCCAGCTTGGTGATCTTGGCGCTCTTGAAGTGGAACGTGATCACCCCTGCCGCTGTGGCGCCCTGCGGAGGTGTCCACGTCACGCCGTCGGTATAATAGGTCGTGGTGTTCGGTGAATAGAACTCGACCACGTTGCTGGCATTGAGCCTCACGTGGACGTGGAAGGGGCCGGCGCCCGACAGCGGCAACAGGCTCAGGGTCGAGGCCGGCGCCACGGGATGCTGCGGGGCTGGCTTTGTGGTCGCTTGCGCTAGGTCCGTCATGTCATTCTCCTTGGCTTGCCTGGTTGGGCACCACTGACAGGTGCGCGGCGACTCTATGCAGATCGCGAGGCCGTTACCATGACAGCCGATTACGCGGACGACCGTGATGGGGTGTGCTCACCCACCACCCGCGCGAGCTCCCGCGCGGATCCGGCGGACACTACTGCGGTGTGACGACGATCTGCGGATCGATCTTGAGTCGCCGCAAGACGCTCCCCTTGTGCGTGTACTTGACGTTGAAGTGGTACGTCCCGGGGATCGACGGGACGCAGCAGCCTTGCTGTCGGGGACCGCCGGTGAGGAGCGTGTACCACTTCGAAAACCAGAGCGCCGGGGTCACCGGGACCAGCTCGGTGATCTCGATGGTGTCCGAGCTCTCAAAGAGGAACGTGAGCAGCAACGCGTAGCCACCGCACTTCCACTCGATCCCGGTATGCTCTTCCTTCCCAGGCAACGAGAAGTAGGCCGTTGCTCGCCCATCGGCGTCCACGACCCTCACCGAGATCGTCTGAGGAACACCGCCCTCCAGCAGCAGCGGTGTATCCTGCGGGGACACTATCGGTGGATTCGTCGTAGCCCGCACCGGGATCCGTCGTGCTGGGTCCTTCATGATGTCATGTCTCCTTGGCTTGCCTGATACGGCACCCACTGACAGGTGCGGAGCGCACTATAGGCGGGTCGCCTCGGCCACGGCCATGACGGCCGATTACGCCTCGGCCGGCAACGCTGGTATCGGCGTCGCACAGACGGAGCTCGTTTCGCCTGCTGGTAAAATTACCGCCGATGTGCGCTACACGTCGTCACCGGGCGTGCGCATCGGCGGCGAGCCACCGCGAGATCTCCTGCACGCGTTCGGCGGACTCGCTTCCGAGGCTGCGGTAGCCGGTGGCCGCCGCCTCGGCGAGCTCGCGGGCGCGCGCGGGCGCGCGGCCGAGCGCGCGTAGCGCGCGTGCCAGCCCCCAGCGGATCTCGGCGACCTCCTGCGGATCATTGGCCGCCGCTGACTGGGTGCGCAGCGCCAGCGCACGCTCGAGCGGCGCCAGCGCCTCGCGTGGCTGGCCGCGGCTCAGGTACGCGAGCCCGAGACCCTTGAGCGGGTACGCCAGATCGGCGTGCTCGGGCCCCAGGCTCTTGCGCTTGATGTCGAGCGCCCGCTCGAAATAAGCCTTCGCCGGCTCCGGACGGCCGAGCGCCAGCAGCGTCTCACCGGTGTTGCTGAGCAGGGTTCCCACCGTGGTGTGGGCGCTGCCCCAGGCGGCGCGCAGGATCGGATAGGCCGCCTCGTAGGCCGCGAGCGAGCCGGCGAAGTTCTTGCGCATGTACCGCAGGACGCCGAGGCCGTTCAGCGCCTCGCCGTGTCGCGGGTGGTCGGCGCCCAGCCGCCGGGCGTAGATCTGCTCGGCCCGCTCGGCGTGCTCGAGCGCCGCCGCGTAGTCACCGCGGTACTGGCCGGCCACGCTGAGCGCCTGTTCGCAGTTGGCGACCTCGGTCGAGTCGGCTCCGAGCTGCGTGCGGTACAGCTCCCGCGCGAGGGTGAGCTCGTGCTCGCCGCGCGCCACGTCGCCGAGCTGCTCGATGTAGAGCAGGCCAAGGGTACGCCGGGTGCGTGCGATGTCGGGATAGTCTGCCCCCCACGCTGCGATCCCCAGGGCCAGCGCGCGCTCGCCGTCGGCCACCGCGGGCTTGGCCTGGCGCAGGCGAGCCTGGACCAGCGCACGGTCGCGCAGGAGCGAGATGAGCCGCGGATCGTCCTTGCCCCACAGCGCCTCGGCGGCCTCGAGCGCGTGCGACAGCGTGCCCAGGGCGCCGCGCGCGTCCCCCGCGGTGAGCTGCAGGTTGCCGCGCGCGTGCTCGAGGTCGACCCGGCGCGGGTCGCCGGCGTGCCCGAGCCGGCGCAGCCAGGCCTCGCTCTGGCCCAGCCAGAGCTCGATCTCGGCCGGCCGCTGCTCGCGCCGGCCCGCGTCCAGCGCCAGGGTCAGCCAGACGTCGGCGGGTAGCTCGTCGTGGTGGCTCGCCACCGCTAGCTCCACGGCCTGGTTGAACAGGGCGATGGAGCCGGCGACCTCGCCGCGCGCGAGCTTGACCTGACCGTCCAGGTACTGCAGCTCCGCGCGCAGCCGATCGTCGTCGAGATCCTTGGCAAGCCCCGCCGCCTCGGTCATCACCGGCTCGGCGGCGCCGACGTCGCCGGTGGCCAGCAGCGCGGCGGCACGCGCCAGGTGCCGGCGGATCTCGCCGACCAGCGCTTGCGTGCCCAGGTTGGCCGGCGACGCCCCGGAGCCCCGGCCCGGGAGCTCGAGCAGCACGCCGGTATCGGCGCACAGCGCGATGTCACCGAGGCTGCTCAGGATCTCGCCCGCGTGTGCCACCGCCTGGGCCGGCCGGCCCTGCAGCACCTCGGCGGCCGCGGCGAGCGAGCGCCGGCGTCCGGCCAGGCACTCCATGCGGCGGTCCAGGAGCTGCGCCGACTGCACGTGGCGAACGTGCGTCGCCTCGCAGGCCGCGTGCTGCGCGTCGAGCCAGCGCCCGGCGTAGTGATCGAACGCCGCTTCGGTCGAGGTCCACACGCTGGCCGCGAACGGTGTCCCGGTGCCGAGCAGCGCCGCCTGGATGAGCGCCTGGGTCGCCGGGTCCCAGATCCCGGCGAGCTCCGCGGTGGCGCGCGGGCACGGCGGCGGGCTGCTCCCGGTCAGCGCCGAGGACGTCACGCCGACGATCGCCAGGGCTCCCATCAGCGCCGCGGCCATCACCACGCGGCGGGTGCGCACGCGGCGGCGCGTCAGCTCGGCCAGCAGCGCGTCCATCGACGGAAACCGTGTGCTGGGATCGATCGCCAAGCCGCGCATCACGACGTCCCAGAGCCAGCGCGGGTACGCCGGGTCAGGCTCGGTGCGCCGGGGCGCCGGCCGCGCGCCGTTGGCGAACGCCAGATCGGCGAACGGCCGCTCGCCGTGGAGCGCCTCATACAGCGCGACGCAGAAGCTGAACTGATCGGATCGCGCGTCGGCCGCAGCACCGGTCAGCTGCTCGGGCGCCAGGTAGCCCGGGGTCCCCACGACGGCGCCGGCCGCGGTCAAGGCCGGTCGCTTGCCGCTGTGCGTCAGCTCCTGCACGTCCGCCGCCCCGAGGCTCGCGGGCGGCTCGGGCTCGGCGGCGAATGCCAGTCCGAAGTCGGCCACCCGCACCCGGCCGTCGTCGCCCACGAGGACGTTGTCGGGCTTGAAGTCTCGGTGGACGATCGCGCCGCGGTGCGCGGCGGCCAGTCCCTCACCGGCCGCCGTGTACATGGCGACGATCGCCTGCCAGGGCTGCGCGCCGGCTTCCTGCCACGTGCCCAGGGTCTGGCCCTTGACCAGCTCCATCGCGATGAAGAGCTTGCCCTCCGGCAGCGTGTCCACCTCGTAGATCGTGACCACGTTGGGATGCGACAGCCGGGCCTGCGCCTGGGCCTCGCGCAAGAGCCGCTGCTGGGCGCGCTCACCGCCGCCCTGGGTCGCCACCAGCTTGATGGCCACCTTGCGCTCGAGCCGCTCGTCGAAGGCTGCGAACACCACGCCCATCCCGCCTGCCCCCAGCCGCTCGAGCAAGACAAACTGGCCGATCCGGCGGAGCAGCGGCGCCGGTGAACCGCCGGAGGTCGCGTCCTCGCCGTCCTTCCCCGGGCCCTCGCCCGCCGCCGGGTCCAAGGAGACGGTCTCCCCGCCTGGGTCGACCGGTTGCGGGCCCGAGACTGTCTGGCGAGGGTCCTCGAGCGTCGGGACGGTCTGGTGGGGATCCGCGTTGTGGCGGCGGCGGGTCAACGGAGGCCTTCTCGGCGAGCGCTCCACCGGCGCCGTCCGTCGAGCGGGTCAGCCTGGTCGTCGCCGTCACCGCTGCCGACCGCGCAGCACGATCGCGGAGCCGAGGGCCCACGCGCGCCGCCTTGCATCCAGTACCCGGTGTCCGCGCCCATGGCGCCTGTATAGAGCAAGTCCAAAAACCTGGTCAATCGTCGTGGCTGTCGCGTCGGCCGGCACCGCCCGGACGGGGCGGTCCATCGGAACGGTCATGCCAGTCACACCTCGGTCGCGCTGTGCAACCAGCGGACGATCGCAGCGGGTGCCTGGGCGAGCGCTGCCGGGCTCGGCGGATCGCGCGCCGGCGTCGACTTGCTGGCCCAGAACACCAGCGGGCCGATGCCGGCGCGGTGGAGCCGGAGCAGGGCGGCGGCGGCCTTGCCGGCGTACACGCTGTCGAGCCGCGGGCTCCGGATCGAGCCGACGCCCCGCGCTCCTGCCTCGCACAGCTCGTGCATCGCCGCGTCGCACCGCGGCGTCGAACGGCCGTAGCCGGGGCCGAGCTCCCGGCCGTCGATCACGAGGCCGCTGACCAGCGCGCGCAAGCCGACCGCGACGCGCGGGCCACCGAGCTGCTCGATGCGTACGAGCGTCCGCCGCGCCAGATCGGCCGTTCGCAGCCGCGACGTCACCGGCCACGGCGTCATGCGGACGCCGTGGCCGATCGGCACCGGCCATCGCCAGACGCCGATTTTCTGAATTCGCAAGACTTGGGGTCGTGCGGCCCAAGCCCGACGCAAGTGATCGATCCCCGGGTCGTAGCTTCGTCGAGCACCGCCGAACAGCCCAACTCTCTCTCGAGCCACGTTATGAAC
>Ga0137459_1000206_pt1 | contig 21251 bp, 15 predicted proteins | sample EasRivERMGT700_2_FD_104908 | JGI IMG/M metagenome (GOLD analysis project Ga0137459, IMG submission 104908) | Soil microbial communities from meander-bound floodplain in the East River, Colorado, USA - East River MetaG ERMGT700_2 | ecosystem: Environmental > Terrestrial > Soil > Floodplain ...
CTGGCGCGCCTCGAGCACCTTCTTGGCGTAGCCCTTGGGCTCCGGCGCCGGATCCTCCTTGTTGCGCACGCGCACGATCGAGCCGGGCGCCTCGACGAGGCCGGCCGTCATCGTCCAGCCCGCCGGGACCTGTGGATCGCTCCAGAAGTACAGCCAGCGGGCGTCGCGCGGCGCGAGGTTCACGCAGCCGTGGCTGCGCCGCGTGCCGAACTGGTCGTGCCAGTACGCGGTGTGCAGCGCGAGGCCCTTCTCGGGCGAGAAGAACTGCGTCCACGGCACGGTGGCGACCGAGTACGGATCCTCGCCGTTCAGGCCCTTCATGTCGGCCTCCGACTCCTTGAGCCACATGCGATACACGCCGGTCTCGGTCGGCGTCGTCGTGCCGCCCGACGACACCAGCGTCGCGTAGACCGGCAGCTCGCCCTCGTACGCGACGAGGATCTGGGTGTCGAGATCGACATCGATCCAGCGCTCGGCCGGCTCGAGCATCGGCGGCGGCGGGGCCGGCTGAAACACGCGGACGTCGGCCGCCGCGATCCACTCGGCCGCGGCGATGCGATACGCGGTGGGCTTGCCGGCCTTGTCGGCCGCGGTCTCGAGGATCGGCACCGGCGTGCGCGTCGCGAGCTGGCGGTTCACGCCGCCGCCGGCCTCGGTGTTCGTCGTCCACGCCAGCTGCGCCGCGTAGCGCGGCCACACGAACGCCAGCGGCACCGCCCACCCGGTGTCGTCGCCGAGCCGGGCGCCGCCGTACTGCGACGGACGATGCTGGGTGATCGCCTGCTTGAGGACGTACTCGTTGTCCTTCCGGTCGATCTTCCAGTACGGCTTGCCGCCGACCGTGATCTCCTCGTACTGCCGGACGTTGACCGAGCCGACCAGCGGCTTGTCCTCGACCATCCGGGGCTGCGCGGGCGGCACGGCCGGCGCGGCGGCATCGCTGTCGACGTCCTGTGGCGACGTGATCGGCCGCTTCCGTTCGTCCGAGGATTTCGGATCCCGTCGCGCCTCGGCCTTGCCGTCCTTCCTGGCGTCCTTGCGGGGATCGCGCTTGCCGTCGGCGCTCGCGTCCTTCTTCGCGTCCTTCTTCGCGTCCTTCTTCGCGTCCTTGCGCGCGGGCTTCTTCTTCTCCGGCTTCTCGAGCACGTACGTCACCGAGCTCGGCGCCGTCACCTTGCCGTAGATCCCGGGTACGAGCTCGCCGCGATCGAGGTGCGGGACCTCCTGGCCGTAGACCGCCTTCTTGCTCGGCTCGACGTGGTCGCCGCAGATCCAGCCGCGGGGCCGGATCTCGATCCAGGGCCTGTCACAGCCGCGCGCCTTCGTGGTCCGGGTCCATGCGACCCGCGTATCGATCGCCACCGTGCCGATCCGCCTGGCATCGTCACCGGGCTCCAGGCGCACACCCACCGTGCGGCGCAGCTCGAGCGAGCGCGTGCCCTCGGGGAACTCGGGCGCGACGACCGCAGGGGGCTCGGGCGCGAACGGCCGCGGTGACGGCAAGGTCGACGGCGATGGCACCGGCGGCGAGGGTTCCGTGTTGCCGCTGCAGCCGCCGATGCACCCGCCGATACAACCGATGATCGTCAGCGCGAGCACCGAGGCGCGCATTCCGTTGCGATAGCACGTCCGTGCTACCTTCGCAGGCAGATGAAGCTCGGCGAGATGCTCGTGCGAGACGGCCGGCTCACCGAGCCCCAGCTCGTCGCCGCGCTCGGCTACCAGGCGCGCGACGGCGCGCGGCTGGGCACGGTCCTGGTCGAGCACGGCTTCGTCGACATCGAGGCGATCACGGTCTATCTGGGCCTCGAGCTCGGGATCCCGATCGCGACCGGCGCGATGCTCGAGCGCGCCAAGCGCGCGGCGGTGCGGCTGCTTTCGCCCGCGCAGGCGTTCAAGTACAAGTGCGTGCCGCTGGTCGTCCAGGATCGTCAGCTGATCGCGGCGATCGAGGACCCTCATGACTTCGCGACGCTCGAGGCGTTGACATCGATCACCGGTTATCGCGTGCTGCCGCGCGTCGCCCCCGAGCTCCGCATCTACTATTACATCGAGCGCTACTATGGGGTAGCGCGGCCCGCGCGGTTCCTCAAGTTCGGCGATTCGCCGCGCGGCGATGACGCCGCCGTCGACGCCGGCCTGCCCGCGCCGCCGCTGCCCGGGCTGCCGCCGGTGCCCGCGGCGCCGATCGCCGCGCCGGGCCCGCTGCCGCGCCTGCGCAGCGTGAAGCTGACCAAGAGCTTCGACGACTCCGAGGCGCTCGAGCTCGAGGCCGAGGATCTGATCGACACGCTCGATGCCGACGAAGCCGCGCCCGCGGAGGCCGCGCCGAACGCCGCGCCGTTCCAGCCCTCCGCGCCGAACGCGACGCGCGCGCCAACCACGCCGCCGATCGCGCCCCCGCCGATCGCGGCCGACGTCGCGCTCCGCGAGCTCGCGATAGCGGCCGATCGCAACCGCATCGTCGAGGTGCTGCTCGGCTACGCCGCCTCGACGTTCGACGCCGCCGTCGTGTTCGCCGTGCGCGATAACCTCGCCTTCGGCTGGCGCGCGATCGGCGACCTCCCGGGCCACGCCTACGTCGAGCACGTCCTGGTCCCGCTCGAGGCGCCGTCGGTCGTCCAGGCGGCGGTCGCCGCGGAGAACCACGTGTTCCACGGCCCGCTCGCGCCGTCGACGGTCAACTCCTACCTCTACAAGGTCCTGGGCTGCGCCGAGCCGCCGGTCGTCACCGCGGGCGCGATCACCATCGGCAAGCGCGTCGTCAACGTGCTGTACGGCCACTCGCCATCGCTGTCGCCGCTCCAGCTCCAGGTGCTGCAGCAGGTCTGCCAGTCAGCCGCGGAGGCCTACGCCCGGCTGATCGCGGTGGCGAAGAAGAAGAAGTAGAAGAAGTAGCCGCCGCCCTGGCGTGCTCGTGGTTCCCGCTCGCGCCACGACGGCCACGACGGCCACGATGGCAACGGCAGCAAGTCCTCGTTACTGATCGGCCAACGTGATCCGGCCAGCGTTGCCCACGACGTGGCAGCTGTTGCAGGCGCCGCCGCCGTTCTGCGCGAGCGAACCGACCATCGGCTTGACGGTCGGACACGCGGTCGCGTCGGTCAACGCGGGAAACGCCATCGGAAGCGCGCCCGCGGCGACAGAGAAGTTGCCCGCCGTGTCGGTGAGGAGGGTGATCCCAGCTCCGCCGGCCATCGGTTTGACGCGGATGGATGCGCCGGCGCTCGGCGTCGTGCCGTCTGACTTGTAGAGGGTGCCCGCGAACTGAAACGGTTGGGCAGTGCCCTGGGCGTGACAGGCGCCCGCCTGCATGCAGTTCTCCCCTGCGTGAGTCACGTTGCCGGCGTGCTGATGTGGCACGTCCGCGGCGGCGCGATTGACACAACCGTTGCCGACCGCACCGCCATCCGTGCCGGGATTGCCGGCGTCGGTGCCGGGGGTGTCATCGGCGCCACCCGTCCTGGGGATCTCACCCACGGTGCAAGCTGCGACGAACAGGCTGGAGAGCAGGAGCGCGGTTCGTGTCATGGGACCCCGTTGGACCATCTGTAACAGGGGCACTCATGCAAAGGTCAGCGCACCCCGAGGGACGCCTCGCACGCCAGCTGGAAGTCGTGGAATTGCTGGGGACTGCAGGGCGGATGTGCCTGAAGTAGCAGGAATACTCCCGCGATCATGGTGAGTCCACACCCCAGCGGGAGGACCAGGGTACCCAACGGTCCGGCCGCGGGGCGCTTGCGCAGCCACCAGGCGAGCGCCGCCACCGGCGCGAGCGCGAAGCCGGCGATCCAGGCGGCGAGCGGGATCCCGGTCGGCCAGAACCCGTTCCAGGCCGCCTCGCGAAGCTGGTCCGGGGCGAGCACGAGCACTCCCGGAATCACGCTCAGGGCGATCGCCACGATCCCGAGCCGGCCGAGCCGCGGCGCGACGGCCGCACCGGCGGCGGGCACGAGCCAGATCCACGCGAGCTCCGCGGCGCCCAGCCACAGGCAGCCGAGCCCCACGGAGAGTGGGAGCGCGATGGCGATCGCGAGGTAGCGGCGGTCGCCGACCCAGGGGGCGAACCGCCGCGCCGCGCGGGTGGCGAGCCCGAACGCGCCGGCGAACAGCGCGAGCTCGGCGAGCACGCTGGGCCCCGGCGCATGCAGCCACGGGGCCGGGTGGCCGGCCGCGGCGAGCCGCTCGATCGCCGCGGTCGCTGCGATCGCGGCGGCGTAGCACACGAGGCCCACGATCACGCCCAGGCCGCCGCGCGCGCGGCTCGTGGTCAACGTGGTCAAGATGGTCAAGAGGCCCAGCGCGAGCGTCGCGAGCACGACGTCCAGCGCGACCAGCGGCCAGCGCGGCACCACGACGTTGCGCGCGACCGGCACCCAGAAGCCATCGCCGTCGTGCGCGGGCGGCGGTACCTCGGTGAGCGCGCGGAGCAGGCGGCCGACCTCGTCGAGCGAGCGCCGCTCGACGCGCGCCGCGGTGTCGCGCGCGCTGTGGTACGCGAGGTCGATCGCCTCGCCGTCCTGACCGCGGTGGTAGAAGTGAACCGCCGGGATGCCGCGGCGCGTGAACGGGCCGTGATCGGAGCGCTCGACCTGCGGCCAGGCGCGGCTCACCACGCGATGCGGCAGCGGGGCGCGCACCACGACGCCGGCGCGGTCGGCCGCGCGCGCGAGCCAGCCGAGCGCCGCCGCGCCGATCAGCCGGCTCGCGCCGTTGAGGCTGAGGTCCCCGCTGCCGCCGATCAGATCGAGCGCGACGGCGAACCCGATCTCGGCGCCGCGGCGCCCGGCCAGCGCCTCGGCGCCGACCAGCCCGATCTCCTCGTTCGCGGTGAACACCAGCATCACCGGGGTCGGCGGCGGCGCGGCCGCGAGCACGCGCGCGAGCTCGAGCACGACCGCGACCGCGCCGGCATTGTCGACGCCGCCCGGGCTGGTGGGGACCGTGTCGTAGTGGGCCATCACGAGCAGCGCCTTGCCACCGCCGGGACCGAACCGCGTGACGAGATCCGGATCCGTGGTCACGCGGACGCGCGCGCTGCGCCGGTGGATGCCGAGCAGATCGATCGCCGGGACCTCCACGCTGCCGACCGCCATGCGCTCGACCTGGACGCCGATCGCCTGGAGCTGCGCCTCGATGTAGCCGGCCGCGCGCTGCGCCTGCGGCGAGTCCCCCGGGTGCGGGCCGAGCGCGGTGAGCGCCTCGACATGCGCGATCGCTCGGCCGCTGTCGATGCCCGGGCCCGGGGCGCCGGCCGCACATGCCACGACGCAGCCGATCGCGCAGGAGGCGAGCATGCAGGGCAGCCGGGACCGCATGGCCGCAGTCGACCACGACGGCCGGGCTCGCCGCACGCGCTGCCGCCTCGTTTGGTCGCTTACAGATCGCTAGTTTCGCTGATGCACGCTTGCTGGGGACGCTCCCCATTAGCGAAACTAGCGTGCGAAGCGTCCCCGTCGGGTCGCACACTTACAGATCGCTAGTTTCGCTAATGGGGAGCGTCCCCAGCGCGGCGAGTAGCGCGGCGGTCTCCGCCGGCGTGCCCACCGTGATCCGCAGGCAGCCCGCGAGCCGGCCGGCATCGAACAACCGGACGGTGATGCCCGCGGCGGCGAGGCGCTTCCAGAGCGCGGTCGCGCACGTGGTGCGGACGAGCAGGAGGTTGGCCGCGCTGGGGAACACCTCGAAGCCGCGGGCGACCAGCGCGGCGGCCAGCCGCGTCCGCTCGGCGATGACGTCCGCGGCGCGCGCGGCGCACCAGCCGGCCGCGTGCTCGAGCAGGAACTCCGCGGCGCGCTGGTCGAGCGCGCTGAGGTTGTACGGCGGCCGCAGCTTCTCGAGCACCGCCGCGAGCGCCGGCGACGAGATCGTGAAGCCGACGCGGAGGCCCGCCATGCCGAGCTTGGACAGCGTCCGCATCACGATCAGGTTCGGGTGGTCGGCGAGCACCGGCAGCGAGGTCGCGCCGCTGTAGGCCAGGTAGGCCTCGTCGGAGACCACCGCCACGTCGCGGTAGCGCGCGGCGAGCTCGGCGGCAAACCCCATGCGCCACAAGGTCCCGGTGGGGTTGTTCGGCAGCGCGAGGAACACGACGCTGGGGCGGTGCTCCTCGATCGCGCGGATCATCGCGGCCTCGTCGAGCTCGAACGCGTCGGTCAGCGGCACCTCGATCGCCTCGAGGCCGCGCGCGATCGCCGCGAGCTTGTAGTAGACGAACGTCGGCACCGGATAGAGGATCGCCGCCGGGCGCGCGCCGCGCGGCGCGGCGAACGCGGACGACACCAGCGCGATCAGCTCGTCGGAGCCGTTGCCGAACACGAGCTGATCGCCGGCGACGCCGAGCTGGCCGGCGAGCCGCGCGCGCAGCCGGCCCGCCGTGGGGTCGGGGTAGCGCTCGATCGCGACCTCGGCGAGCACCCGCGCGAGCTCGGCGCGCAGCTCGGCCGGCAGCGCGTAGGGCAGCTCGTTGGCGTCGAGCTTCGCGATCAGGCGCGGCGGCACCGGCACGTGATACGCGGTGGAGCCGCGCACGAGCTCGGGCACCCGCGCGGCGAGCGGTCCGAGCTCGAGGCTGCGATCGGTCATGGCGTGGTCCTCTACCTTCCCCATCTTCCCCCCATCACGACCCAGTGTAGCGGCCGCACGGAAGCATGGCGAGCCGCCACGGCGCGGCCATGCCCGCCGTGCCGTCTCGACCCTCGCGCACCATCACCTACCACTACCTCCCACTACCTCGCGGTCTTCGCGAGCGATCACGTCGAGCCCCCGCGCATCCGCGCGGAGCGGCCGTGGCCGTCGAGCCCCTCGCACGCCGCGAGCGCGGCGATCGCATCGGCGTGCGAGGCGGCGGTCGCGGCGTCGTACTCGATCAGCTGGGTGCGCTTGCGGAAGTCGTGGACGCCCAGCGGCGACGCATAACGCGCGGCCCCGCCCGTCGGCAGCACGTGGTTGCCGCCCGCGAGGTAGTCGCCGGCGGCCTCCGACGAGTACGCGCCGACGAAGATCGCGCCGGCCGTGGTGCACGCGGCCGCGATCCGGCGCGCGCCGGCGCACTGCAGCTCGAGGTGCTCGGGGCCAAACCGGTTCGCGAACGCGACCGCGGCGTCGAGCGAGGCGACGATCACCGCCGCGCCGTGGCTCGCGATCGCGCGCTCGGCGATCGCGCGGCGCGGCAGGCCCTCGAGCTGGCGCACCAGCTCGGCATCGACCGCGCGCGCCAGCGGCTCGGACGGCGTGACCAGGATCGCCCGCGCCTCGGTGTCGTGCTCGGCCTGCGCGATCAGGTCGGCGGCGATCCACGCGGGGTTGGCCTCGGCGTCGGCGATGATCAGGATCTCGGACGGCCCGGCGATCGAGTCGATGTCGACCTCGCCGTAGACCTGGCGCTTGGCGGACGCGACCCACGCGTTGCCCGGGCCGACGATCTTGTCGACCCGCGGGACGGTCTGGGTGCCGAACGCGAGCGCCGCGATCGCCTGCGCGCCGCCGAGCTCGAACACCCGATCGACGCCCGCGATCCGCGCCGCGAGCAACGCCTCGTCCGACGCGCCGGGGGTCACCATCACGACCTCGGGGACGCCGGCGACCTTGGCCGGGATCGCCGTCATCAGCACGCTCGACGGATAGCGCGCCGTGCCGCCCGGCACGTAGAGCCCGACGCGCGCCAGCGGGGTGACCCGCAGCTCGAGCCGCACGCCGCCGAGCGTCACGTCGACGTCGGGCTCGCGCTGGTGCTCGTGAAACGCGCGGATCCGCTGCGCCGCGAGCTCGAGCGCCGTGCGCAGCGCGGGCGACACGGCCGCCGCCCGCGCGTCCCAGCGCTCGCGCAGAAGCTCGTAGCTCCCCGCGACCGGCTCGCGGTGATCGAACCGCCGGGTGTAGTCGGCCACCGCCGCGTCGCGCCGCGCGCGCACGTCGGCGACGATCGCCGCGACCGTGTCGTCGACGCCGTCGGCCATCCGCGTGCTGCGCTCGAGTAGCGCCGCCGCCTCGGGGGACGTCGCCGGCAGCAGCCGCAGCAAGCTCGGCTGCATGTCAGGGATTCGGCTTGGCGACGACCACGCACACGTGGCTGGTCGCCTGCGGCGGCGAGTGGCCGCACGCATCGACCTGGCCGGCCGGGCACGTCATCGCGGTCTGCTCCGTGCACGGCGGGCCGGCCTTCGCGTCACCGGCCACGCACACGTGGACGGACGTCAGGCCACCGGTGCAGCCATCGCGCTGACTGGCGTCGCAGACCAGCGGGGCGACCTGCGCGGTCGCGCAATCCACGCCGTACGAGCTCGCCGCGCTGCCGGGCGCCGCGCTGCCGGGCGCCGTGGCTCCCGGGCTCGTTGCCGGAGTCGCGACCGCGCTGCCGATCACCGGGGTCGCCGCCTGCACGGGCTCGCGACCCTCTTGTTCCTTCTCGTTCGAGCATGCCGCAAGGCCAAGCAACAACACGATCACAGCGAGCTTGTTCACGGATCTCTCCTGTAGCTTCGGGGGACGATGGCAGGATTCTGGCCTGTTCGGATCCCGCCGACTACTTCGATCGGCGCGGTTTCTTCGGCTTGGCCGTGTCGGTGTTCTTGGGAGGCCTGGCCGCGCCGGGTTCGCCGTCGGTGGGCTTGGCCTTGGCCGGCGCCGCGCCCCCGGGGTCATCCTTCTGGTCGGGCAGCTTTACCTTGCTGGGATCGTAGTGATCGATGTCCGGGCGCGGGTTGTTCGCGTCGTAGTCCTGGTTCTCGGGCTTCCTGGAGCTCGCCGGTAGCTCGTCGGTCCCGGGCGGCAACGCGCCCTCGAGCGAACCGCCCGGCAGCTGCGACGGATAGCGATCGACGTAGTTCTCGACCATCGACGCCGGGACCTGGGCGCGACCTCGGCCACCGACCTTCACGACGTGCAGCTTCGACGGCCACATGACCCACGCCTCGCCCCGGCCGGTGATCGTCAGCGTGCGCGCCCCGGCGATCTTGGCCTCGTCGACCTGGTAGCCGCCGTCCTGGGCGAGCCGGCGCGCGAGCTTCACCGTGGCGCGCACCACGCCGTCGGGGCTCGCGTAGCGCGTCACGAAGACGTTCACCAGATCCTTGTCCTCGATGTGACCGCGCTGCTCGGCGTCGGCGGTGATGTAGCTGGCGCTGTACGCCTCGGCCTTGTTGCCGTCGACCCACACCTCGACGTCGAGCAACGGGCCCTGGAACCGCCGGAACTTCCACGAGCCGAGGTCGCGCTCGACGACCCCGCGCTTGGGGGGCGGCGGCGGGCCACCGCAGGCAAACGCCGCCAGCACGACGGCCACAAACAGCGCCCGCATGTTTGACTATCGTACCTCGTTCCGTCGTTGACAGCGGAGTCTCATCGCTGAATAGTCCGCCATCCATGGCCAGCTACCTGTTCTCGTCCGAATCCGTCACCGAAGGGCATCCCGACAAGCTGTGCGACCAGGTCAGCGACGCGATCCTCGACGGTTGCCTCGCGGTCGACCCGCACAGCCGCGTGGCCTGCGAGACCGTGGCCAAGACCGGCTTCGTGCTGGTCGCCGGTGAGGTCACGACCAAGGCGCAGCTCGACTTCCAGCGGATCGTGCGCGGCGTCGTCCGCGACATCGGCTTCACGAGCTCGCAGATGGGGTTCGACGCCGACACCTGTGCGGTGATGGTGGCGATCGAGCAGCAGTCTCCGGACATCGCGCAGGGTGTCGACCGCGGCGATCCGGCGAAGCAGGGCGCCGGCGATCAGGGCCTCATGTTCGGCTACGCCTGCGACGAGACCAAGGAGCTGATGCCGCTGCCGATCCAGATGGCGCACCAGCTCGCGCAGAAGCTCGCCGACGTTCGCAAGAAGAAGGCCAAGGGCATCGACTGGCTGCGCCCCGACGGCAAGACCCAGGTCTCGGTGCGCTACGAGGACGGCGAGATCACCGGCGTCGAGGCGATCGTCGTATCGACGCAGCACGACGACAAGGTCAAGCAGCGGACGATCGAGGAGGCGATCCGCGAGCACGTCATCAAGCCGATCGTCCCGGCGAAGCTGATCACGAACAAGAGCAAGATCCACGTCAACCCGACCGGGCGGTTCGTGATCGGCGGGCCGCAGGGCGACACCGGCCTGACCGGCCGCAAGATCATCGTCGACACCTACGGCGGCTATGCCCGCCACGGTGGCGGCGCGTTCTCCGGCAAGGATCCGAGCAAGGTCGATCGCTCGGCCGCCTACTACGCGCGCTACATCGCCAAGCACGTGGTCGCCTCGGGCCTCGCGCGCCGCTGTGAGGTGCAATTTGCCTACGCGATCGGCGTCGCCGAGCCGGTCTCGATGCTGGTCGATACCTTCGGTACCGGCGTGGTCGGCGACGACAAGCTCACCCGCGCCGTGCTCGCGACGTTCGACGCGCGCCCCGGCATGCTGATCAAGGAGCTCGATCTGCGCCGGCCGATCTTCCGCAAGACGGCCGCCTACGGCCACTTCGGCCGCGAGGACGCCGACTTCACGTGGGAGAAGACGCCGCTCCTCGACAAGCTCAAGGACCACGCCCACGCCACCAACGGCCACGCCACCAACGGCAAGGCCTCCTCCGCCGCCGCGAAGAAGCCCGCCAAGTCCAGGACCTCGTCGACCGCACGCGCGTAGCCCCTTGGAGGGCCGCTCCCCCCCTCCCCGCTTGCTCGCTCCCCGCTTGCTCGCTTCCCCCCTGCTCGCTGGCGCTGGGAGAGATCGCGAGCACGCTCGCTAGCGACGCGGGTCTGGGCCCCGGTGCTCGTCCGTCGACCGCCGTATCACGAACGCGCTCGGTGCCATCTCCACGACCCGCCGACGCTTGATCCATCCGGCCGTGCAATTTATCTCGCCCGGGACCCAGCCCGCGTCGCTGCGCTTCGCGTTGACGAGGCCGCGATTGCCACCAGGAATCGAGCGACACGGGCGCGTCGAACTCTGCAAGCAACCAACCGCGCGACCCAGCACCAACCGCGCGACCTGGCGACCTGGCGATCTTCCGGCGAGGGGCCGGGGCCGAGAACCGGTTAGCGCCGCGCGCGCTTGGCCAGGAGCGCCTGCTCGAGGAGGTGGCCGTCGCGATCGGTCTCCGAGCGCATGCCGAAGTACTCGTGCGGCCCGCGCGGGTCGCTCCAGATCGTGAGCTTCAGGTCGAACGGTGCCGGGCCGGCGACGGGCTGGATCGTGAACTGGCTGGTGACCTTCTGGCCGGTCTCGGGCAGGTCGAACACGATGTGATCGCCGCGCTCGACCTTGAACGTGAACAGCTCGAAGGTGCCCTTGTAGAGCGTCCGATCCTGGAACACGCCGCCGCCCATGCTCGGCACGAAGCGGTAGACGTGCAGCCGATCGGTCATGGTCTCCGGCATCCGGTCGATCCAGTTGCGATCGATCAGGACGTCGCGCGCGTCGTCGACCGATAGCGCCGGCGGCGACGACGTGCCGTGGCAGGCAGCCAGGAATCCACCGAGCAAGGCGAGCACATGCAGCTTCCGCATGTGCACAGGGTAGCACCGGCCCGGCGGATCTACGCGCTCAGGATCCGCTGCGCGCCGCTCGCGCCGCGGCTGAGCTGGCGCCGGCGCTGCTCGAGGCTGCCGCCGACCGCGCACACCAGGAGGTCCGTGTCATCGACCCGCACCTTGCGCATCTCGACGTCCCAGCGCCGGCCGGAGCCGAGCAGGGTGCCGCTGAACGTGGGGGTACGCGCGCCGACGTACGCCATGCTGGCCGCGACCTCGTCGCACGCGTCGGTGTCGCCCGACGAGGCGAGCGGCAGGCCATCGCCGTCCGCGACGACCATGGCGTGGATCCGGCCGTCTTCGCAGCACGCCTCGAGCTGGTAGCGCAGCGCCTGGGTGACGAGATCGGCGCGTCGGCGCCAGCGTTCGATGGTCTGCATGAAAGAATCGTCCCCGGGGCCGACCACCGAGGGCAAGAATTCGGCATGACCGAGGGCAATCGATCGTGCACGGGGAAGGGGCCCCGTGTGACCGAGGGCGGTAGATCGAGCGCGGGGAAGGGGCCCCGTGTGACCTTGGCCCGAGGGAATCTCATGGGGGCCACCTTGGCCCGAGGGAATCCCATGGGATAAGCTGGCCGCGTGCGGTTCGCCCTGCTCGTCGTCACCCTGACAGCGTGTCACCCGCCCACCCCTGCCATGACGTCCTGGCCCAAGCTCGATGACAAGCTCCTGGCGGATGCCGCCGCGACCTTCAACTGGCGGCTCGGCACGCCGACCCCGCTCGCGATCACGCGCGACGGCGCGGTGCTGTTCCGGCGCACGCCGGCGCGCGACTTCGCGTCGGACCTGTACGAGCTGTCGCCCGACGGCACGCTGCGCACGCTGGCGACGGCGGCCGACCTGCTCGGGGCCGGCGACGAGCAGCTGTCGGACGCCGAGAAGGCGCGCCGCGAGCGCACGCGGACCGCGACCCGCGGCATCGTCGACATCGACGTCTCCGAGGACGGCACCGCCGTGCTGGTCCCGCTCGGCGGCAAGCTCTACGTGCTCGACCGCGCGCACGGCACGCGCGCCGTGATCGATCCCGGCGGCGCCGCGTACGATCCGCACCTGTCGCCCGATGGCCGGACGGTCGCGTTCGTGCGCGACGGCGACCTGTGGATCGCGCCGGTCGGCGGCTCGCCGCGGCAGCTGACCCGCCACCCCGAGGGCTTCGAGTACGGCGTCGCCGACTTCGCGGCGCAGGAGGAGCTCGCACGCACGCGCGGGTTCTGGTGGTCGCCCGACGGCACGCAGCTCGTGTTCCAGCGCAGCGACGTCCGCAAGGTCGAGACGCTGTACGTCGCGGACGCGCGCCACAACGACCGGCCGCCGGTGCCGTTCAAGTACCCGCGCGCCGGCACGCCGAACGCGATCGTCGACCTCGGCATCATCGATCTGCCCGATCGGGTCCCCGATCGCGGCGCCCCCCGCGCGCCCGGCGAGCCGCGCTGGCTGACCTGGGATCACGCCAGGTACGAGTACCTCGTCCGCGTCACCTGGACGCCGAACGCGCCGCTGTCGGTGCTCGTGGTCGATCGCGATCAGGTCACGCTGGCGGTCCTGACCTTCGATCCGAAGACCGGCGCCGCCGCGACCGTCTTGACCGAGCACGACGACGCGTGGCTCAACGTCGACGTCGGCGCGCCGCGCTGGCTCGACGACGGCTCGGGCTTCCTGTGGATGACCGAGGCCAGCGGCCAGTGGGTGCTCGAGCTCCACGCACCCGGCGGCGCGCTCGTGCGCGCGCTGACCACGCCGGACTTCGGCCTGCGCGCGCTGAACGGCGTCGATGACCAGGGCGCGATCGTCGGCGCCTCGGCCGATCCGTTGCGTCAGGACCTCTGGCGCGTGCCGTTCGCCGGCGGCCCACCCACCCGGCTGTCCGACGGCGACGGCATCACCGGCGGCGCGCTCGTCAAGCACGGCACCATCGTGGTCGATACCGTGCTGCGCGCCGGCGGGCGCAAGACCGTCGCGATCACCCGGGCCGGCCGGCACGAGCTGCCGAGCGCGGCCGAGCGGCCGAGCCTGGTCCCGACCACGGCGCTCGAGACCGTCGAGCTCGCCGGCCGCACCCACCACGTCGCGATCACCCGGCCGCGCGCGTTCGATCCGGCCCGGCGCTACCCGGTGCTGCTCAAGGTCTACGGCGGTCCGCACGCGGTCACGGTCGAGGACGCCCGCGACCTCTACGTGATGGACCAGTGGTACGCCGACGCCGGCTTCATCGTCGTGCGCAGCGACGGCCGCGGCACGCCGCACCGTGGCCGCGCCTGGGAGCGCGCGATCCTCAAGGACCTGATCACGATCCCGCTCGACGATCAGGTCGCCGCGCTGCAGGCGATCGGCGCGCGCCACCGCGAGCTCGACCTGACGCGGGTCGGCGTGTTCGGCTGGTCGTTCGGCGGCTACTTCTCCACGCTCGCTGTCTTGCTCCGGCCCGACGTGTTCAAGGCCGCGGTCGCCGGCGCGCCGGTCACCGACTGGACGCTCTACGACACCGCCTATACCGAGCGCTACATGAAGACGCCGCGCGAGAACCCGGCCGGCTACGCGGCGACCAGCGCGCTGACCCACGCCGCCAAGCTCGCGCGCCCGCTGCTCATCATCCACGGCATCACCGACGACAACGTCCACGTCGCGCACACGCTCGCGTTGATCGAGGCGCTCTACGTCGCCGGCAAGCGCGCCGAGGTGATCACGCTGTCGGCCACCCACATGGTCCCGGATCCGAAGCTCATCCTCGCGCGCGAGCAGGTCCAGATCGACTTCTTCCGGCAGCACCTCGGCCCGCCCTGAGCCCACCGCTCGTGACGCGCCCATGATCGTCCACCGCGACGCCCGGTGTGTCGTGGTCGACAAGCCGTCGGGCCTGGCGACCCACCGCGGCTGGGACGATGGCGACGATGCGCTGCTGCAGCGCGTCCGCGACGCGGTCAACCGCTACGTCTACCCGGTCCATCGCCTCGATCGCGGCGCGTCGGGGCTGGTGCTGTTCGCGCTCGACGCCGACGCCGCGCGCGCCTTCTCGCTCGCGTGGCCCGAGGCCGACAAGCGCTACCTCGCGGTCACGCGCGGCCACCCGCCCGATCACCTGATGATCGATCATCCGATCCCGCGGGCGCCGGGCGAGGACCGCGTCGACGCCCGGACCGAGATCTGGCGGCGCGAGACGTTCGGCCGCTACGCCCTCGTCGAGGCCCGGCTCCACACCGGCCGGCTGCACCAGATCCGCCGCCACCTCAAGCACATCAGCTGCCCGCTGATCGGCGACGTCCGCTACGGCAAGGGCGAGCACAACCGGATCTTCCGCACCGACCACGCGCTCCACCGGCTCGCCCTGCACTGCACCCGCCTGCAGGTCGCGCACCCCGACGGGAGCCGCCTCGCCGCCACCTCGCCGTTACCCGCCGATCTGGTGGCGGCGATCGAGAGCTGCCGCCAGCGCTACGGCCCGAGCGCCAGGACCGCGCCATGACTCGTGATCGCTTGCGCTATCCGTGCGGACCGTGAGCTCGCGGAGATCGCGAACACGCGCGCTGGCGACGCGGGTCTGGGTCCGGCGCTCGTCCGTCGACCACCGTATCGAGCATGGATGGCGGCGCCATCTCCACGATCCGCCGACGATCCACCACCCGGCCGTGCAATTTATCTCGCGCCGTGACCCAGTCCGCGTCGCTGCGCTGCGCGTTGTCGCCAGCGCGGGGGGGACCGAGGTGCGCCCGCGGGCACCCACAGAGCAACCAGTCAGATCCTCATCAGTGCGGAACCAGGTTCCCTGGTTGCATCCCGCACGATCGAGAGGAACGCTGCCGGATGATGAAGTGCCCAGGCGCCAACCGGTAGCCGCGGGCTGGTAGCCATGCCATGCTCCGCGCCGCCGTCAACGCGCAGCGCAGCGACGCGGGCTGGGCCACGGCGCGAGATAGATTCCCAGGCCGGGTGGTGGAACGCCGGCCGGTCGTGGGGATGGCACCGCCGTCCATGCTCGATACGGTGGTCGACAGACGAGCGACGGGCCCAGCCCCGCGTCGCCAGCGCGCGTGTCCGCGTTCTCCTCGAGAGCTCGCGGCCCGCACGGCCGGCGCAACCCGGCGGCCCGCGACCTAGGCGACCAAGAGGTCGTCGAGATCACGCGCGCTGGCGTCGAGCACCGACCAGATGATCGCCGCGGTCACCGTCGCCACCGCGTCCTCCTCGCGCGCCGTCAGCACCACGGGCAGCGCGTGGATCTGCTCGCGGATCGAGCGCACCATCGCGCGGTCGCACCGGCCGCTGCGCACCGCGACCATGCCGCTGTTGAGCGTGTTGTGATCGATCCGTAGATCGCCGAGCGGGGTGCGGCCGCCGAGCACGCGGCAGGCGAGCTCGAGCCCGGCGGCAAACGCGTCGCCGTCAGGAGCGGCGAGCTCGCGCTCGAGCAGGCGCAACACGGCCGGGTGCCGGATGGCGAACCAGCTGACCTCGTGCTCGGCCTCGGCCGCGACGCTGTGGATCATGCTCGACCCTAGCCACCGCCGGATGCCGACCGCCAGTTTTCAGCTATCGTGCCGGCCCCGGGCCCATGCTGGCGAGCAAAATCCACCCAGCGGCCCGGCCGGATCGCGCAAGGGTACAAAATTCTTCGGCTAAGCAAGGCCTGCGCCATACCGGCGATCCCGTGCATCGAGCCGCTTGGCCGCGATCCCGAACAGGTTACTGTCCACGATGGAGCGATCGCCTGGGGCAGCCCCTGGGAGCAGCCGGCGCTCGCCTCGCCCCGACCATGATGATCGAGCTCGAACCGTCCAAGCGCCGCCTCGGCCTGGCATCGATGTGGATCGGCGTGGGACACGGCCTCTCCCTCCTCGAGCGAGCGCCGTGAGCGCCGTCCAGGACCAGCTCAACAAGTCGCTCAAGCTCGTCGGACGAGTCCTGGGCGACAAGTTCAGGCTCACCGCCTGCATCGGCATCGGCGGCAGCGGCGCGGTGTATCGCGCCGACCAGATCGCGCTCGGCCGCACCGTGGCGGTCAAGATCCTGAACGAGGAGCTATCGGCCGACGCGCGGATGATCAAGCGGTTCCGGGACGAGGCGATGAGCGCGTCGCGGCTCAACCACCCCAACTGCGTCTCGATCATCGACTACGGGCAGGCGCCCGACGGCCTGCTCTATCTCGCGATGGAGTACGTCAAGGGCCCGACCCTGACCCAGCTGCTCGTCACCCAGAACCCGCTCGCGATCGACCGCGTGATCGAGATCGTGATGCAGGCGCTGTCCGGGATCGAGGAAGCCCACCTCGCCGGCGTCGTACACGCCGACCTCAAGGCCGACAACATCATCCTCGATCAGCGGCGCGCCGGGGTCGACGTCGTCAAGATCGTCGACTTCGGGATCGCGCGCCTGGTCACCGGCGCCCGCGACGAGGACCGCTCGATCAGCGGCACCCCGGAGTACATGGCGCCCGAGGTGATCAGCGGCGCGCCGCCGAGCTTTGCCTCGGACGTCTACGCGGTCGGCATCATCCTGTACGAGCTGCTCGCCTACAAGACGCCGTTCTTCGCCGGCTCGACGACCGAGATCCTGACCAACCACTTGAAGGCGCTGATCCCGTCGCTGTCGTCGCGCCGCGACCACGTGCCCAAGGAGCTCGACGGCATCGTCGCCAAGGCGCTCGCCAAGCACCCGACCGATCGGTTCGTGTCGGCGTCCGACATGCGCCAGGCGCTCGCGAGCCTCGCCACCCGGACCCAGAAGGCCACGACGCGCGATATCTGCGTCGAGTGCGGCACGACGTGCGCGCCGAGCTTCAAGTTCTGCCCCGAGTGCGGCACGTCGCGCCACCGCGTCGTCAAGACGTTCGAGGCCGTCGCGCCGGCCGCCGAGGGCGCCGCGCTCGACCGCATCCTGCCGCTGCCGTTCACCGGCCGCGCCGCGGAGGTCGCGCAGCTGCTCGCCCACATGCAGCGCCCGCCGGGCAAGGACGTCGGCCTGCTCGTCGTGGGCTACGAGGGCTCGGGCCGCAGCGCCCTGCTCCGGCACGCCTACCAGAGCCTCAGCAGCGACGGCCGCACGATCTACCAGATCGGCCCCGATCCGAGCGGGCTCGCGGCGCCGTTCTATCCGATCCGCTCGCTGCTCGCCGCGGTGCTGCAGCTGCCGCCGGTGTCGAGCGAGCTCGAGCTGCGCGACGCCGTGATCGCGGCCGGCCTCAACGAGCGCGACGTCCCCGGCGTCGCCCAGCTGTTCGGCCACCCGACGACGCTGCTCGAGCTGGAAGCCCCGGTGCGGCGCCGCGAGATGGTGTGGTCGACGCTGCGCGCGCTCGAGCGCGCCGCCGCGGCCGGCCCGGTCACGATCGTGTGCGAGGACATCGATCGGTACGATCACCCGAGCCTCGAGATCCTGCGCCGCGCCACCGAGACCGGCGAGCTCGCGTTGCCGCCGGTCATCATGACGGCGCACACCTCGTTCGGCTCGCAGTGGCCGGCGTCGGTGCCGCGCCTCGAGATCGTCGCGCTCGACGCCAAGGACCTCACCGCGATCGTCACGCGGCTCGACAAGGCCGGGCTCGCCGGCCTGCCGCCGGTCCAGCAGCTGTTCGAGACCACCCGGGCGTACCCCGGGCACGTCGAGCACGTCGTGCGCTACCTGCTCGAGGGCGGCAAGGCCGAGGACACCGGCATCTCGCTGCCCGACCTGATCGCCGCGCGGCTGTCGATGCTCACGCGATCGACCCGCGAGGTGCTCCAGGCCGCCGCCGTGCTCGGCCTCGAGCCCCAGGTCGATCTGCTGCGCTCGATGCTGGCGAGCGAGACCCTGGAGGCCGCGATGACCGACGCGGAGCGCGCGGGGCTGTTCAGCCACGATCCGTCGGGCGAGCTGACGTTCACCAGCCGGCTGGTCCGCGACATCGTGTACGACGCCACGCCGGCCGACGTGCGCAGGTCGCTCCACGCCAGCGCCGCGGCCGCGGTCGAGGCGCTGGCGCCGGACATCGCGCTGCTCGGCCACCACCACGATCTCGCCGGCCACGCCAAGGAGTCGATCATGCTGCTCCGCCACGCGGGCGATCACGCCGCCGAGCAGCTCGACGACATCGGCGCCGGCCAGTTCTACTACCGCGCGCTGGTCGCGGTCCGCCAGGCGGTCCAGGACGGCGATGACGACGGCAGCGCCGAGAGCCAGTTCGTCATGCTGTCGGTCCGGCTCGCGGACGTGCTGCGCACTCGCGGCGAGACCGCGCTCGCCCGCGGCGTGCTGTCCGAGGCGCGCGACTGGTCCGGCGCCCCGATGCTGGTGGCGATGATCGATCGCTCGAGCTCGGCGATCGCGATCAGCGAGGGCGACGTCGACGGCGCGATCGTCGCGCTGCGCCGCGGGGTCGGGCGCGCGATCTCGACCGGCGACATGACCCTGGTGTGCGAGCTCTACCTCGATCTCGCGACCGCGCTGCTCCGCGCCGGCGATCCCGAGACCGCGCTGCGCGAGCTCGTCGAGTGCATCGATCTGGCGACGCTCGGCGAGGGCCCGACCGCGATCGACGGCCCCGAGCCGTTCTGGCGGATCCTGCGCGCGCAGGCCCAGATGGTCGACAGCGCCGGCGACTCGTATCGCGCGCTCCGGCTCGCCGAGGCCGCGCTGTTCCACGCCCAGCGCGTGCGCTCCCGCCTGGGCGCCGCGCGCGTCCAGCACCTGCTGGCCCAGCTGTGCGACAAGGCGGGGCTGGGCGGCAAGGCCGACCGCTACCGCCAGGCCGCGATCGACGAGATGCGCAACCTCGGCGATCGCCGCGCGACCGCCGAGCTCCTGCTCAACGACACGCCCACCCGGTCGGCGATCGTGCTATCGAGCAGGCTCGACGACGCGATGCAGCTGACCAAGGAGATCGGCTGGACGGAGGGTCATGAGAGCGCAAAACGCAAGTCGAGCCCGCCACCGATCAAGTCGTAGTCTGATCCTATCGGCGTGATGATTTCACTGCGCCGGTGTAGCTGTTCCACCGTTGATCTGAGGTAACAGTTTACCGTGGGTTGTATTCTCCTCGTCGAAGCGGACGTCGCGATCAGCGAAGCCTGGGCGGCGGCGATCACCGCTGCGGGCCACTCGGTCTTGACCGCGAGCGGGATGCGCGAGGCGCTGCTGCTGGTCCAGGAGGGCGGCATCGACGTCGCCGTGATCGACGTGTACGACCCGCGCGCCGGCGTGATCGAGCTCGCGCGCGGCATGGAGGCGCTGCCCGATGCGCCGCCGATCATCTTGATCTCGGGATCTCCGGCGGCGCCCGAGATCTCGGCGCGGGTCGGCGCCGCGACGTTCCTGGCCAAGCCGTGCGAGCCCGGCGAGGTGGTCGCGGCGGTGGCGCGCCTGGTGGGGCGCGTGCGCCCGGTGCGCGTCGTCGACGACGGCCCGACCGGCCCGACCCGGCTGCTCCGTTGACTGCGGGCGCCGCCTAGCCCGGTTCGCGCTCGACAACGAACATCCGGACGCCGCGCGGCTCGAGCGCGACCGTCACCGTGCCGCCGGCCGCGGCGAGCCGCTCGCGGGTGAACGGATCGCGCAGCGCCCGCGTGGCGTCGTCGACCAGCACCACCGCGGTTGCCGGCTTCGCCAGATCGCTGGCGACGAACACGACGCGGACCTCGCCCGCCGGATCGGCGTGGGCATAGGCGTGGACGTCCTCGGGGCGCTCGATCTGCCACGCCGGAGGCGGCTCCCCCGCGAGCAGCGCGAGGTCGGCGGCGAGGCCGGGCAGATCGTCGAGCGAGCCGGCCTTGAGGCGGCCGACCCGGCGCGGCACGGCCTCCGCGAACGGCTGGCCGAGCTCGTCGTGGCCGGGCGTTCCGGGGCCGATCACCACGACGGTGCGCCCCGCGGCGCCGTGGCCCGAGGGGTGCTCGGTGAGCTCGCGCAGCGTGTGGGCGAGCCCGCGATCGAGGCGATCGAGCGTCGGCACGATCACGGCGCGCCGCACCGCGAGCTCGGCCGCGGTCACCGACTCGTCGACGATCGTGTACGGCACGCGCGCGACGTCGAGCGCGCGGGCGATCGCGGCCTGCCAGCGGCGCTGCGTGATCGCGGCCGGATCACCGCCGAGCTCGGCCGCGCCGCCGGGCCCGAGGCCGAGCAACTCGGCGACCACCGGCGTCATCGGATCGATCGCGCAGCTCGCCTGGCCGAACCGCGCGTCGGCCCGGGTGTCGACGACGGCGATCGGGGCCGCGCGGCGCAGCGCCGGCCAGTCGACCTCGGCGAGCGTGGCGAGCAGCGTGCGGATCCACGCCGCGTGGGGCTCGAGCGTGCCGGTCTTGTCGATCGCCGCGCCGTAGTAGCGATCGCGCTCGACGGCCATGAACAGGTTGAACCCGCGGATCCCGGCCGCCAGCAGGCTCAACAGGTGATCGCGCTCGCGGCCCGGATCGTCGCCGGCGTCGAGCGGCGGGAACCACGGGAAGCACCCGATCCCGACCTCGAAGGCGACCGGGATGGGCGCCGCGTTGCCGACCGCGGCGAGCGCGCGCTGGCGGAGCTCGCGAAACTCCGGCCGCGGGGTGTAGGCGTCGATCCCGACCGGGCCGCCGATCGCGCGCTGGATCCCGCGCAGATCGTAGAGCCCGTGGTGACCCGGCGGCAGGTTATGGAACCGCGCGACGCCGCCGAGCCCGACGTCGTCGAGCGCCTTGCCGAACGCGGCGAGCGCGTGCGCGATGTACTGATCCTTCCACCGCACCCACGAGATGCAGCGCGCGGCGGCGCCGGCGTCCCACGCGCGCGGCGGCGCGCCGTC